>JABAOH010090403.1_pt1 | contig 32036 bp, 31 predicted proteins | sample 7062181 | NCBI WGS metagenome assembly JABAOH01 (sample SAMN14538630, study PRJNA623070) | marine sediment metagenome | biome: marine biome [ENVO:00000428]; feature: marine pelagic biome [ENVO:01000023]; material: deep marine sediment [ENVO:00002113]; isolation source: pool of 5 deep marine... | reverse complement strand
AGGGTTTAGTAGATCCGCACGGAGGGCATCAGTTTTTTCAGAGTGCCCGTGCGGTAGGAGAGTTCGGACAATTTCTAGACTGTCCGCTTTCTTTCCCTTCATGCAGATGCACGGGACGTTCCTTTAGGTGGATTTGCTCCTGGTCCCCCTGTGAAGGGGCCTGATATTACATTTTTTTTTCATTTTTCCACCGTTTCCTGACACCATTTCCACCGCTAAACCAGTATATTTCCACCGCCAGGGAGTACGTTTCCACCACTCCGGGACACCATTTCCACCGCTCCGGTATACTATTTCCACCGCTGCACAATACGTCCCTACCGCTCAGTTCTTGCCTCCAGCGCGGCCAGTGTTGTCGAAGAAACGAAAAACGGGAAAAACGAGGCAGGCAAGAAACTTTAAAAAAAGCCAGGAGGAAGCAGAAAATAAAAATGTTTTTCATTTAAGGAGTTGATATTTTTTTCGTAGTGTGGTAAAAGATAACTTACCGGTAAAATTGGGTATGTTTAATATAGAGGTTAAAATGGAAATAATAACAACAGTGAAAGAATTTCCTGAGAAAATAAGAAGCCATCATATATCGCCTGATACATATATACGAGTAATAATAGATAATCACGACACCAGATCGGGAGACATTAATGAAGATAATCTTTTATTACCGATAATGAGACCGGAAGAACAAAGGCGCTTATTAAATTCTATCCCCGGCGAGTACCAGCCGGGAGCTTCGGAAGAATTAATAAAAATCATCGAGGAATCCAGAATCAATACTGATAACCTGAGGCTGGAATAAAAGATGCCACTCAGTAAAATTGGGATCATAATACCTGATATTGATCTACTGATAGCTTCAACTGCAAAATATTATGGTATGATCCTTGTAGCAAATGATAAACATATGAAGAATCTTCCGAACTCATTTGTCAGGGAGAATTGGGCGGGGGATTAAAAAAAGGGGAAGAAATTTCAATCCAGAAACATAGGTCTAATACTGGGCCGTTTGGGGATCATTTACGGCGATTCGTATGGCGGCTGCAAGCGGAAAAAGGATTGAGGGATAGTCTTCACCAGATACTGCGAAGGGGTGTTTATGAATTTGAAACGCATTTTCTACGGCTGAGGAGTGCGGGATTGGTGAAAGGTGAAACCCGGGACAGCGTTCAGATGGTCTGTCACCTGTACGAGGATTATTTCAGGAAGCATTTGGTCAGTAATTTCGGAGATTAATGGTCAAAGGTTTTTCTCTATCTCCTCCTGCCTTCCTTTAACCGTATCAGGAAAGCATTTAAATGAATTTCAAAGATTACCAGAAAACCACAAAAAACAAAAAAGGTGACTAATAAGTGACCAGTTAGGATCAAAATATATCCGTTTTTAGTGGCTTTTATCGGTTTATAGTAATTGGGGAAGTTCTCAGAAATATTTTTCATTTTTTTGAAAATACCTTTGTTTTTGTGATGGAGCTCTTCAAAGGTAGCGTGTCTTTTCGGTGAGTGAGCTCGTAAATCTGTCCTTTTTATGATGAGAATGAGAGGCGCTGATACAGACGAAAAAAGAGCCAATTATAATCAATTTTTCGGTATTTTTTTAAGGTATAAAATTAAAAAATATCTCCGGTTTTGACCGATTTGTAGAGATCGTAAAACTTTAACGATTAGATCAAAAGTTGAGTACTTCAACACCCACTATCCTAAAGAACTCCTTTCCAATTTTACCTGTCTTCACAGAAGTCGTATAAAAATCAAAAATTAGCTTGTCCTTCTTTTCTTTTTGGGATGGCAAATCCAACTTTCAAAAGTCAGTCCCCGTTTTTATACAAATGTACAATGACAATACACGCCACAATTCATTATTAATAAGTAACCAATGAATTCAAAACGATTGTACCTTTTAAATGTGTTTTGCCTTTCGAAACGATGTTGATCTCATAAGCGATAATTTTTGATAAGTTTAGCTTTGAATCGTTATGCCTTGTCCCTGCACCATAGGATTCGTAGAATTTATTGAAAGGTAGTGTCAAAGTCTGCCATTCTCCTGTGGGACCAGCAAGAACGCCATTTTTAAAGTCAAACCACCATAATTCATCATCACTTCTTTTACCTAAATTTACGACATCAGCGATTGTTATTCGAAGTATGCCATTAGATGGTTCTTCCACCTTTAGATTCAGTTTTAGTCCGTTGTAGTCTTTTAAATCTAACGCTGAGTCTATTCCAGAGAACGGGGAGCTTTTTTCAGTAGCTAACTCACAACGAATTGAGAACCAATTACCCCAGTCGTATAGTGGGGGTATTTCATATTCAATGCGTAAAGCGCTATCTGCTTCGCTTACGGCAACCCTTGACAGTTTGACTTTAGCATTATTAAAATAGATGCCATAGCCATGAGAGACAAATCTTGGCTGATGCAACCGAGCATAGTAATTATCATGATCCGTGTCAAAATCGTCAATGAATACATTCTGTTTGGTTGTTTCCTTTTTTAACTTTTTTTGCTCTTGTTGACAATTGCTACTGACCAAGATACAAAACAGTAGCACAAAATAGAATGTGTTTCTGAGAATATTTTGGTTCATAATAACACCTCCATTAAAGAGTTGGATAATTATGGAAAGTAGTATTTATATTTAAGCTAAGCGACTAACTATTACAACTCCTTTACCTTCCATAATTCCAAACAAGGGTAGAATAGTATATAATATATTAAAAGTCAATAGATTTTGATAAAAAAAAACACTGAGGGGCGTTTATTAAAAGAAATTTTTTGTCAAGAAGGTAGACTAATTTTTTACTTGGTACCATACAAGGTAAGCGCTTAATAAACCGCATCTTTTCAGTACCCAGCCTTATGTCATAATAATCATAAGCGCTAATATAACCGTATCTTTTCCGGGAGATTTTAAGTTTTTGACATTTTTTTAATGGCACGCAGCAGCCCCTTAGTTTCGGGACTTCATATGGATTCACCCATTTTTTCCAGCGCCTTCCTCGCGGCTTTCCTGTAGTACTCGTACTCACTCTTTATGAGCTCTTTCAAATAGGGAACGTCATCTGCTCCAAGATGGGGGTGAGGAAGGGGAATCTCAATGGATTTGCGGCCACTCCATCGGAAATTCGCCCACGTCCTTTCCGGGAGATCGAAATCACCTTCTTGCACAAGCAGTTTTGCCGCGGTTGAACCTCTCACAAGCTCAACGAGCATAATGTCCCTATTCAAACGTGCCAAGGAATTGGCTGCCCATGTTGTGTTCTGGACGCTGTGCGGATTGCTCCCCACATAATAAACTCCAGCAAGCATTTTGATTACACCTTTCAGTTTTTTAGGTGCTAGCTCATTCAACGCAGACATACACTTGCTCACCGCCGGGCTGCTGATTATCCGCGAAATTTCCTTTACTCGCTTCCCTTTATAGACCGTATATAAAAGATCATCGTCCGTCAGGCCCCGGTGAACCGGGAACCTTAGGAAATATAACAGCATAATCTTGAATTTGCTGCTGTTCTTGAGCCCCTTTGTCATTTTAATGAAACCACCCCTGTCATAGGAAAAAACCCTGGCTATGGTGGATATATCATCGGAATCAACGCTTTTTAGAGATAACTTAGCTATATACTGTTCTTTTTCATCTGGAGAGTAACCAATTGTCTCTTCTGACAACTTTTTTAATGATTGTACCTTGTCCGCATTTGAGCAGCCTGTGATGAAAAAGAGGAATGCCAAAGGAGCAACAACCATGGAGATTGATTTGCGTAACCTCATATTTTTCACTCCTTTCAATGATTTAATGATTTTGGCAAACGATGGAATGATGGGAAAATCGTTTTTTTCATAATAGAATATATTAGAGTAAATTATAGAGAAAGTCAATAGATGAATGAATGACATGAATGACATCCTAAATTTCACATCAAACTTTTCCATGGACCACTAAACCCAAAAATATTAAAAATCCCTCGACAATTTGTTTCCCAAAAGGTATCTTATGTAAGTCGATTTGTTGCTTTTCAGACGGCATAAATGGTAAAAACAGTGGAATTGGAATTACAAAACACTTTATGAAACAATTTTTAACTTTTTGATTTATCACCGCTTTTCTCATCCAGCTTTGATGACCTGCACTCAGAGCAGCCCCGTAACTCGTCCACATCAATGCCGTTAATAACCACCTCCTTGGTAAAAGCTTGGTTGGCACATCCTTGCTTTCGCTACGGGTCAAATAAATCGAGCAAAACCAACATAAACCAAACCTTCGCCAAGATTAGTCCGGAGGTGGCTGATATGAACGAACTGAAATTCGTGAATGAGGGGTTTCCCCAGCACCTGCTCGACAGGCTATGGGAGAAAGCTGTTGAAGAAGCTAAAGAGGAGGAAAGGCGGCGGTTCGAGGGCGAACTCAGCTTCGAGGGTGTGAGAAAATGAGCAAAAAAACGGATAGCGGTGTTACAATCTACTCGATGCAATTCGAGAATGATATAAAATGTGGCTGTTGCAACTGGGGGACTTCGACCCTATACTCTCTAGCCACTAATGCCGTGAATACAGAAGACCTTTGTGCCTACTGTTTCCTAGAAATGATTGAGAAGAATGGTTGGAAGATAATGCATGAGGCGAGAGAATGAAGGTAGTAACCCACATCAGCCTGCTGGACATAAATCCGGCAGACATACTTTCCATAAAACCCGCATCGGTCATACCGGAAAGGATGGAATTTAGCAACCTGCCTTACTGTGTGGACTTCAACGATAAATCAGAGCCATACGGTTGCAATATGGCCTGCATTTCGGAGTCAGACGCTTTGAAACTTTCGGAACTTTCTAAGTCGAAATTCCGGGAAGGAAAATCAAAAAGCCTGAAAGTATAAAGACGATTTTTGTTCCTTTCAAGACAATTCTTGTACTTGAATGAATGGGAAAAGGCTTTTGACAAGTAGTACAATCAGTTAAAAGTCTGGTTTAGGACGGGCATTTTTCTTCTTTATTTGGGAATTATTTTGTCCATAACCTGGTTGTAAAGGAGCCCTTCAAATTCGGGGGCAGCCGTACCTGGTACATCTGGGGTTGTATACCATGGTCACCAATCATTTAACATTGGTTCAATTAATGTAGATATCAATGGAGGACAGTGGGCCGTTTGGGGATCATTTGCGGCGGTTCGTATGGCGGCTGCAACCGGAGAAAGGATTAAGGGAAAGCCTTCACCAGGTATTGCGAAAGGGTGTTTGTGAATTTGAAACGCATTTTTTACGTCTCAGGAGTGCGGGATTGGTAAAAGGTGAGACCCGGGGCAACGTCTGGATGCGCTGTCACCTGTACGAGGATTATTTCAGGAAGCATTTGGTCAGTGAGTTGGGAGATCAATAAGTCAGTGGATCAGAGGCCTCTTTTCATTTTCCTCCTTGGCGAATAGATTTAATCAAAATCGAGTGATTTTTATTCAGCATTGAATGATTTTTAACCAAAGTCGAGTGATTTTTATTCAATGTTGATTAAATTTAAGCTCAGTTGAATGATTTTCACTCAACGCCGATTGATTTGAAGATAAGACAAGAAATCTAAAAAAAGCAGGGCTGCGTCATTATTTTTTAAAAACATTGACTAACAAAGGGTTCCCCTTGTTTTTTGCAAATTCCCCGAAAACCGCGATAATCCTGAAAAAGTTCCCGATAATGACGCACCCTTGAAAAAAAGGTAACCATCTGTTATAAGTTCATCAATTGTGATATAATCCTAACTATCGTCACTATATTCAATTTAGTGACGATAGTTTGATTTTTGTTTTGGAGGTATAAAGCTGTGAAAGAAAGCATATTGGTTAAATCAGATAATCTGAAAGATTATTTTAAAGAAAAACCAGTTTTTGATGTGAATGAAATAAGAGAATACTTCCGTCGTAGTGACCCTAACCTTACAGAAGCAACTTTATCCTGGTTTGTCACCTTTTGCAGCCTGCTTTTTAAAAAACAGGCAAATGGTTTTGAAGGGAAAGAATCTGTTGACAAAAAACCTTTAATGGTACATAATTAAAAAGAAGGAGTTTTAAAATGCAAACGCTTCATGTAAAGACAAACGAAAAGGTAATGACGAAAATACTGGATTTTATAAATACCCTCTCCAGGCAAGGAGATGAGATAGAAGTCCTGGACGATAAGATTTATGCTTATGAAAAACAACAAATTGACCAATCTCTGCAAGACATAAAAGAAGGAAAAGTCTATGACATAGAGGAAGTTGAAAGAGAGCTATTAAATGCGAGTTAGATTTACCAGAACAGCGAAAGAACAGTTAATAGAGATAAAATCTTATATTGCAAAGAACAATCCCCAAATAGCATCAAAACATATCAAAAAAATAACTGATCGTACAAAAAAGATGCTAACATTCCCTTATATCGGAAAGGTGAATGCAGTATATAACCGCGAAGATATCAGAGAAATTATTATTGAGGGATACAAAATAATTTATCAGGTAAAACCACCGGAAATATTCGTATTAATGATCTATAAGAATATTGACTTTGATGAATCAAACTTAGAGATTCTTTAATCCCCCATTTTATCCCTTACATCCTGTACTCGAATTCAATGGAGTACATATAAAATACAAGGTCCTGGATTACCTCTTTGTTCACATGGCTCCAAAGCAAATCCACATCGTTTATCTCCTTACTCACCTCACTTACCTCACTCAACTCACTCAACCAAACCAAAATGGATTTTTTTTAATAAAATGACTTGAAAATTTCTCTCTGATGATTTAGAATGTTTAGCCCAAGGAGGTTTAAAATGATTAGCGTAGGAGAAAAAATACCGGAATTTACACTAAAAGATCAAAATAATAACGACTTTTCAAGCAAAGAACTGAAAGGAAAACGCGTCCTGCTTTCCTTTCATCCCTTAGCCTGGACATCCGTATGCGCCGCCCAGATGAAATCCCTGGAAGAAAACCTGGAAACTTTTAGTCAATTAAATACGGTTCCATTGGGCTTAAGCGTGGATCAGCCCTTTTGCAAAGGCGCCTGGGCCAAAGACCTGGGAATTGAAAATGTAAGATTATTGGCGGATTTCTGGCCCCACGGCGATCTTGCCAAAAAACTGGATATTTTCCGGGAAAAATACGGCACTTCAGAACGTGCCAACATCATTATAGATGAAGAAGGCAACGTTGTTTTTTTTAAGGTCTATGGAATTAAGGAAATGCCTGACATCGATGAAATCCTCGATTTCCTGAGGAAATAAGAATTAGCCACAAAGACACTAAAACACAAAGAAGAGGGTTTTCCAGGCTGTACCCTCTTTCTTCCTCAAATCATGCCCCATTGATATCATCTTACTTCCTACTTAGCTACTTTTCATATTTCCACCGCGTTCCTTCCGGTGTATCGATGAGGATAATGCCTTTAGACTTTAACTCATCCCGGATCGCATCCGCCAACTGGAAATTTTTCTCCTTCCTGGCTAGCTGCCGCTCCTGGATTTTCGCCTCAATCTCGGCATCCAACATTTTCTCTTCTTCCTTTTTCATGACACCAAGTACAGTGTCGATGCGTGCCATAAAATCCAGGATGTTTTTTATATCTTGCTTTTTCAACTCTTTCTGCTTTAGGTTGACCTGGTGGATAAAATCGAAGAACACTCCCAGGGCACCGGATATATTAAAATCTGTATCCATGTTTTCCCGGAACTTCGCTTCACTCTTTTCAATCAAATGGGAAATCTCCGCGGTCTTGCCGTCAGCAGGTTTCAAACCTTTCAGTGTAAATATAAAATCATTCATTCGTCTCAGCGCCTGACCTGCCTGGTGTAACCCATCAAAGGTGAAATTGAGCAATTTTCGATAGTGAGTAGAAATCAGTAAATACCGGATTTCCATGGGGTCATAGCCTTTTTCCAGCAGGTCTTTCAGGATATAAAAATTACCCAGGGATTTGGACATTTTTTGATTGTCCACGACCAAATGCTGGCAGTGAATCCAGTAATTGACAAATTGTTCACCGGTGGCGCACTGGGATTGAGCAATTTCATTTTCATGGTGGGGAAAGATGTTATCCACGCCCCCCATGTGAATATCAAAATGATTACCCAGGTATTTGGAGCTCATGGCCGAGCACTCCAGGTGCCATCCGGGTCGGCCGTCCCCGAATTTTTCGCTTTTCCATGAAGGTTCGCCTTGTTTTTTCCCTTTCCACAAGACAAAATCCTGGACATCATCTTTGTCATATTCGTCGGCATCCACACTGGTGCCGATTTTCAAGGCATCCCGGGAAATATTCGCCAACTTACCGTAATCACTGAATTTCTCAATGCTGAAGTATACTGAATTATCCTTCTTGTAGGCGTATCCTTTCTCATACAATTGATCCACAGTCTCCAGCATCTCATCGATATGCTCAGTGGCCCTGGGGTAATGGTCTGCTTTCAAGATATTCAATGTTTCAATATCTTCCATAAAGGTTTTTATATAGATAGACGTCACTTCCTCTAAACTGGTCCCCATTTCATTGGCTTTTTTGATGGTTTTATCATCAATATCCGTAATGTTCATCACGTGATTAACTTGGTATCCTTTGTATATAAAGTACCGTTTCACCAGGTCCTCGAACATATAAGATCGAAAATTACCGATATGGGAATAATCGTAAACTGTGGGGCCGCAGGTGTACAATCCTATGGTTCCTTGTTTAATTTCTTTAAATGTTTCTATTTTGTTGGTTAAAGTGTTGTAGAATTTCATGGCTCCTTATCCTCCTTAAAATCGTCTCTTGTTTTGTTGTTAATAAACCAGCGGACCTGTTTACAGGCCCTGTCAAAGACAGCGATGTCTGCATTGGTCCACCGGGTTCGGTTCAATGCCCGTTTTAATGAGCGGTGAAAAAGCCCTTTATCCGGCTCACGGATGAGCAAGGATTTCATCAGTCCCCATATATTGTGGTACAATCGTTCAAATTCCTTTTTTGGCGATGTTTTGGGATAGGTAAGCAGGGGTATTTTCCCCGCTTTTTTGAAGATTTCATATAATATCACTAAAACTGCCTGGGAGAGGTTGAGTGATGGATAACTGACAGCCATGGGAATATATATGAAATAGTTGGCCATCTGGCTTTCATCAATGGTGACACCAGAGTTTTCCCGGCCGAATACCACGGCTATCTTTTCTTTGTGAGCGCGTTGGGCCACAATGTCTGCTGCTTGCTCAGGCAATATAAAATCCCGTTTCCATTTCCCGTGTCTGCTGGTGGAGACAAAAGCCAGAGATATATCACTCAGTGCTTCGGTAAGAGAATTAAATTTTCTGCTTTTCCAGGTGATATCTTGTGCCCGGTATCCCATTTTCAATTGTTCGACATCATCGCGGTAATTTTCAGGAGGGTTTACTAATCGCAGGTGGGTGACTCCCATGTTTTTCATGGCGCGAGCAGTGGAGCCGATGTTCCCGGGATTTTTGGGTTCCACCAGCACCACGTATACGTTGTCTAAATAAGTTAACCCGTTATCATTTTCCATTGAGTTTCAAATTACGGAAATTCACAAAATTTTTTTTAAAGGAGAATTATATTATAAAACAGCGGATTGAGCAAATAATTACAGATTTGCCTCCGGGAACATGGGAACATGGTGTCAGGTATTTTATTGATCACTGGAAAAAAACATGGTAGGAAAATCTTCCAAGAATGAAAAACGAGGACATACAGTCAAAAACCATTTTTTTCCCAGTTTTCCTTGCAAATTGAAAGACAATCTTTTAAAATACAAGGATGGTACCTAGAAATCTTAAAGAAAAAATAATACGTTCGTTGGCCCATTTTCCAGTGGTCGGTATTCTTGGTTCGCGTCAGGTTGGGAAAACTACACTGGCAAAAGAAATAAAAACAAATATCGGCAGGCATTCGGTGTATCTTGACCTGGAACTGCCCTCAGATACCAACAAACTTCAAGACCCGGAATTATACCTGGGGCAATTCACCGGGACCGATACGTTGGTAATTATTGATGAAATACAGCGAATGCCCGGTTTGTTTCCGCTTTTGCGGGCCCTGGTGGATCAGGACAGGAAGCCCGGTCGTTTTCTTATTTTGGGGTCTGCCTCGCGGGATTTAATCAAACAATCCTCCGAGAGCCTGGCTGGCCGCGTCATCTATCATGAATTGATGCCTTTCAATGCGAAAGAAGTCGGCACGAGCCGTGATATTATCGATAAACTGTGGCTGTACGGGGGATACCCTGATAGTTTTTTGGCAGGTAGTAATGAAGAAAGTTTTAACTGGCGGCAGGCATTTATCGCAACGTACCTGGAAAGAGATATCCCACAATTGGGCATACGTATTCCGGCCCCGCAATTAAGGCGGTTCTGGACTATGATTGCCCATTGTCACGGCCAGTTGTGGAATTCCAGCATGATTGCCAAAAGTTTAGAGGTCACAGCCCCTACAGTCAAACACTACCTGGATATCCTGGAAGAAACATTTATTGTTCGCCAGTTGAGACCATACTATACCAATATTAAAAAACGACTGGTTAAATCACCGAAAGTATATATCCGGGATTCCGGACTTCTTCATGCATTGTTGATGAACCGGACCCTCGATGATCTTCTTGGCCACCCCCAGATAGGGAATTCGTGGGAAGGCTTTATTATCGAACAGGTGATTGGATTTCTACCGCCCGGATGGGAAGCCTATTTTTATCGAACTGGAGCCGGGGCGGAGATAGACCTGGTCATCTTCGGGACCCAACGGAAACCAATTGCCCTGGAAATTAAATACTCCTCTGCTCCAAAGCTTTCAAGGGGGTTTTGGAGTGCATTCGAGGATTTGGGATGTGAAACTGGCTACGCGATTTTCCCGGGTAGTGAATCCTATCCTCTTGGCAGGGGGGTATATACACTGCCCTTAGGAGAGATTGACCGAATTGTGTCCTGATTTCCCTTATTTATATGAAAAGATGAAGGGTAGGATGTCCTACCTCACAATAAAAAAAATCTGCCTGTCCCGAATGCCGCTAACTTAAGGATCTTTTTTCTCTCTTGCGTGTGAAATCGCTCCGGGCGAATACGGGCAGGCTGTCTCAAAACCCCGGGTGAATTTCTAATCTTTATCTTCTTTGTGTATCTTCGTGTACCTTCGCGGCTAAAAAATCAAAATGAGAATTGCCGTTGATTCGGGGTTGAAATTTAAATTTATATAGTTTAAACTATAATAGTTATGACTATACGATTTGTTAATAGAAAGGTCTATTGCTTCGATATTAAAGATATTGAAGAAATTTTAACTCCAGGTTCCCTGAATCGGCCGGTCAGATAACCACATTAAATTTAATGAGGTTTATTTGCCTGCCATCTTTCTTCTTGAGGGGGGTGGCTTTCCCCCACATGGGGTTTCATTTTTCCTGATGAAATGGCTTGTTTTCATCCCGGGGAACATTTCCCTTTGATAATTTTTATGCGGAAGAATCATTGGAACCTGGTCCCAAAGGTGCTTCAGAGTCAAAAAATGATTGGGACCTGGTCCCAAAGGTTTTTTAGAGTCAAAAAATGATTGGGACGTGGTCCCAAAGACTTTTCAGGGTCAAAAAATGATTGGGACGTGGTCCCAAAGGTTTTTCAGTGTCAAGAAATGATTGGGACGTGGTCCCAATGGTTTTTCAAGGTCAAAAAATGATTGGGAGGTGCTCCCAAAGGCTTTTCCTATTAATTCATAACTCATCATTCATCATTCCGCTTTACCTGTCCTCCCCTCACTCAACTCACTCAACTAACCCCTGAATCCGATCAACTTATAATACTCCGGGTAATTCCTTTTGAATGACTCTAATTGGGTTTTTAGACGCTGGGAATTGTTCTCTCGATCCATGAATTCAAAACCGGATTCCGGCCCTTTATCCATCACTTTTGTCAGAGGTGGTAAATTTTTCATCTCTATTATCTCCACTGTTTTTTAACCACAGAGTAATTTATAACACAATAGAGAAGTTTTCACAAGCCCATACAAAAGGTTAATCATTTCTTAAAAAAGCACGAAATCCGAAATCCGAAACAAATCCAAAATTCGAATGTTCAAATGTCCAAAACATCTTTAAAGACCTCTAATAAAGGAACTGATGCTCCNNTTGGTCATTTGAATTTGTTTCGGATTTCGTGCTTCGTGCTTCGAATTTAAATCTTTTCTTGCGACGATATGATATATTGATGTGTTTTTACACTTCTTGTGTGTCATTTGAGGCTTGACGTGACACTAGAATGGCATTGCTCTTTTTGCTGAATTTGTTCTGCAATTTGTGTTTTGAGCATAATCATGATGTGTTCGATTTGCTGTAACTCATCAAGCTCAAGTTGCTCCATTTCCCCTAATAACCCTGCTTCATTTAATGCTAACAATCTCCGCAGTCTTACCTGGGCTCGTTCGGATACATGGGAATCCAACACCTCTTGAGGCGATGGATTCGTTGAAAGAAACCGGATGATTTCACTTGCTGTTTCAGTCGCCAGGGTTTTGCACCCGACAAGGCTTAATTCCAATATAAAAGGCAGCCAATATCGAATGGGTTGAAGACGTTCCGCCAAATCATTAGGCACTTGCATTGTCATTTGAACCATTCTGAATTACCTCTATTTCAAATAGTACTCAAAAACCCTGTTTTTGTCAACTAAATGTATGAAATAAACTTTGTTGCACAGGTTTACGAAGGTCTTAAAGACGCTGAGGAAGGAAGACTGATAACCACGGAAGAACTACTCAAAAGAGTTGATCAATGGGCAAAATAAAATGGACTGAAAAAGTAATGACGAAGATACTGGATTTTATAAATACTCTTTCCAGGCACCATGAACTCTTGTACCGCACGGGCACTCTGAAAAAACTGATGCCCTCCGTGCGGATCTACTAACCAATATTCAGGATGGACAGTAATATCTTTTAGCTAAAAGAACGTTTAGACTGTCCATCCTGAACTCCTATAAAACTCTATCANNCGGCGACCAGGGGATTCTTTTGAAAAACCACCCCCTGGACCCCCGCAAAACTTTTTATTAAAGATAAGTCGAAGGCTTCCCCAAACGTTTGAAACAACATCCCTCTTTTCAATTCAAGTTAATTTCAAAGGTGATTACTTAATTGGTTGATTCTGGTAAGGAAGCCTTCCAGATGGCCCGCAGGGCCTGCTTCGCCCTCCCACGCAGTGGGACTAATATTCAAACCCCAGCATCCATAGGGGTATAACGTTATCTTCAGGGATATCAATGTCATCTCTTAAAACAAAATCCGCTTTTTTCGATCTTTTCTTTTTGCCCCCTACCTCAACTTTGAATTTGTCTACCAGGAAATCGTATTCCTCTTCATTATCCGATGTAAATACGTCGCGTTTCGATTCAATGGAGATACCTGCCGCGTAAGATTCGCGAATATTACCGATGCCCCCTTCAAAAAACCTGTAAACCGCAGGTTCATATAAAAATATTTTGGAACCGATAGAATGAAGGCTTCGGTCACTTTTTTTCCGTATTAATCGAATCACATTTGCCCGTTCCATGGCATCCAGGAGTTGATAGAGTTTTTCTTTTCCGATCCCCCATTTTTTGCACAGGGAATTAACCGATAACGTGGGTATCGTCGATACGGCCAGGTGTCCTATAACAGCATTCATCAGGCGAAAATGATTCTCTGTAAGCTGCGGAACAAGAAAGGGGATATCCGAAGTCAGGGACTTCTCTATGGTATTCATAACTTTCGCCTGGTAGTCGGGAATACTTTCCGTAAAAAAAGGACGGAACCCATGGTCCATATAATCGCGAAAACATTTCAAAACATTTATTTTTTTAAGAATTTCAAAAACGGTTTTCTTATTTTCATCTAATTGGTAGGGATCGATTAACGGCAATTCATTTCCCGAATCCAGGTATATATATTCACGCAAGGAAAGTAAAGGGATATGCACAAATACAAAACGTCTTGAAAGATCGGCAATCCCACCCCGCATCACTACAGTACTGCTGTCGCTGGCCCAGATAATCTTTCCCGGGAAAGAATCATAAATTGCTTTCAGATGCCTTGCCCAGTCAGATGCATAGTGGATTTCATCAATAAATACACCATCATAGCCTTTAAGTAAAATATATTCTATCAAATCATAAAGAGGAACAGTTCCTGCAACCGGGTTGTCCGCCGACACATAAAAACAATGTTTTCCTTCCAGTTGAGTTAAAAGGAAAGTGGTTTTCCCGGTGCCCCTGGCGCCGGTGATCATAATGGCCCGGTTGTCTGTCCTGATGTTTTTAAAAAAAAGACGCAGTCTTTCGGGCACACCCAGCAGGAGCCTGTTTTGTGCTGTTTTAAGTCTTTTGATGATTTCTTCCATTTTACAACGCCTCCGGTTCTACGACAGGACCGATATTTACTTGATCGGTTCTACGACAGAACCGGTAGTATCATATCATAAAACAAATAAAATTTCAATTTCCTTTTCTTAAAAGAAAAAACAAACTTTTATTTTTATTCTTAAATTTAGAACTGGTTCTGTGACAGAACCGAATTGGGGTAAAACGGTTCTACGACAGAACCACTCGACAAAAAAAAGTCGCCAGGCAAAAAAATCTTATTCCATTATTCCATCTAATTGTAAGCGAAGCGAACGAAGTTCTTTTTTTCGTGTCCCTTCGTGTAACTTCGTGGCTAAAAATAAAAAGAAAAAGGGTTTAGGGGACAGGCCAGATCGCCCCCTAATGACTAATGACTAATGACAAATGACCAATGACATATAATAAAAACTCTGGTATAATAAAACATGATAGAATTATGCAGTCTCTCCAGCGGCTCCAACGGCAATGCCTTCTTTATCAGGACAGGCGCAGACGCTTTCCTCGTAGACGCCGGGATCAGCCGCAAACAAATCTGCCTGCGACTCCAACAAATCAAAAGCGATATCCAGGAAATCAAAGGAATCTTTATTACCCATGAACACTCAGACCATATTCGCGGCCTTGAAGTCTTAATGAGAAAATTCCCCATGCCACTCTATATAACCGAAGAAACTTACAATAATTCACCTTGCTTCATCGATGAAAAATACCTTCGGTTCATTACATCCAACGATACTATTACCATCGGTAATACCGAAATTCAATCCCTGCCCAAAAGCCATGATGCGGCAGACCCGTCGCTATTCTGTTTTTATTATAAAAACAAAAAGATTAGCATTGTTACCGATATCGGCTATGCCTGTGCCAATGTGCAAGAGGCAGTGAAGGATGCTGATGTTGTATTTTTGGAATCCAATTATGATGAAGAGATGCTCAAAAACGGATTCTATCCACCTTTCTTGAAACGGCGGATAGCAGGGGAGCGCGGTCATTTATCCAATGTAATGGCTGGAGAACTCGTTTACAATCATGCGTCCCAGCAGTTGGAGTATGTGTTTTTATCCCACCTGTCCGAAAACAATAATAAACCCGATATCGCCATGGATACGTTTAAAACCGCGGTAAAAGAACGGGACGATTTACAACATCTTCAAGAAAAAACACTCCTGACTTCCAGGTATGGGATTTCACCAATGGTAAGGATGGATACCGAAGCTCGAAGATTGTTCAATATTTAAAATTGAATTTCTACAGAATTCTTGCCGGTAAGAGACTCAATGTCCTTCTTCATATCTAGAGTGGGTTTGAGACCTTTGCCAGTGGTGTTATTCAAAGTTACCCGGAAACCATCCGGGGTGTAAACAAAAATCTTATAAGGTATTGTGTCACTATTACTGCGGAGCCTCTCTTCAAGTTCATCCAGGAACGTTTCAGTCAATTGGTCATATTTTAATTTGATAATGATTCCCCTGACCTGCTTCTTTAAATGAGCATCAAGCTCGGTTAAATTTTCCAGGTAGAGATTGGGCGTGGAATCTCCATTATCCGGGAATCGCCCCTCTAAAAAATAGGGAAAATCCTCTTTGAGAGTTTCCCTTAATTGCGCCCATTTTTCTTTAAATGCCAGCACTTTTATCCGGCCGGTCAAATCCTGGAAAAACAGCTCACCATAGAAAGCACCTTTCTTTGATTTTTTCTGGGTAACTTCGGTAACCACCCCGCCAAGGCGAACGACTTCATTTTTGAAGTCCCCGGCTTCAATACTGGCGATGTCGGTATTGGAGATTTTTTTAATTTCATTGCCGTATTTTTCCAAAGGATTGTAGGTAATATATATACCTGCCACCTCTTTTTCATGCTTGATGATTTCATTTTCGCTCCATTCCTCTTTTTCCAGGTGTTCCCTGGAGATCACAACCGCGGCAGCATCTTCTGCGGATGAAAACAAGGACTTCTGGTTCTGGGAATGATGTTTCTGGAGCACTGCCCCCTGACGAATCACTTCCTCAACACTCTCAAATAAGGCGCGGCGTTTGATGTGGAAACTAGACATGGCCCCGGATTTGATCAGACTTTCCAAAACCGTTTTGTTCACCCTGGTTAAATCGATGCGGGTGATAAAATCCGAATAATCTTTAAAAGACCCTCCATCTTCCCTGGCATCTAAAATGCTGGTGAGGGCGGCAGGACCTACATTCTTCAACCCTTTAAGTCCGAAACGGATGGCAGTGGGAGACTCTACCTGGAACTGTTCACTACTCTTGTTGATGTCCGGAGGCAGCAGGTCAATCCCCATTTTTTTGGTCTCAGATATATACTGGATCACTTTGGAAGACGTAGAGGTTTTCTCTGATTCCGACGTTAAATTAGCAGTCATAAAATAAACCGGGTAATGGGCTTTTAAATAAGCAGTCTGATAAGCCAATAATGCATAGGCAGTAGAATGGGATTTATTAAATCCATATTGGGCAAAGGTCTCCATCTGTGAAAAAAGCTCTTCGACTTTCTTTTTATTGAACCCTTTTTTTACCGCACCTGCGAGGAACTCCTTTTTCACTGGTGGTAATTTATGAGTCAACTTCTTGCCCATAATCTTTCGCATCTCGTCGGCTTCACTCATAGAAAAACCGGCCAACACCACTGAAATCCGCATCACCTGCTCCTGGTAAAGGATGATCCCATAAGTGTCTTCCAGGATATCTTTCAATTGGGGGAATAGATACTTCACCTCTTGTATACCCAATTTTCGTTTAACATAGTTCTCTGCCATACCAGAGCCCAGTGGGCCGGGACGGTAAAGGGCATTCAAGGCAATCAGGTCTGTGATTTTATCGGGGTTGGAGCGCTTGAGATAATCGCGCATCCCGGAACTTTCAAACTGGAAAATCCCATCCGTATCCCCCTCCTGGAACACCTTGAAGGTCTTTTCATCATCCAGGGGAATGTTGTCCAGGTCAATATCGATACCCTCTACTTTTTTAACCTCCTTTAATACGGTTTCAATGATGGTCAGGGTTTTGAGACCCAGGATATCCATTTTCAGGAGCCCGATCTCTTCGACCTCATCCTTTTCAAACTGGGTGACAATATCATCTTTTGTTTTATACAGCGGCATGAATTCTGTCAGTTTTTTGGGCGCAATCACCACACCTGCCGCATGCATGGACGTATGCCGGATATTATTTTCCAGTTTTAAGGCAAAATCGATGAGTTTCTTGGTTTCAGGCACATGTTTAAGCTCTTTTTGCAATTCGGGATTGCTGTCGATTTCACCTTTCAACTCCACTTTGGGGCCGTCCGGTATCATTTTAGCTAATTTATTGACGTCGTTGAGGGGAATCTCCAGCACCCTGCCGATATCCCGGATGGACAATTTGGCTTTCATCTTGCCAAAGGTAACAATCTGGGCAGTACTGTCCTCCCCGTACTTGTTCCTGATATAAGCAATGACCTCGTCTCTCCTGTCACCGTCAAAATCAATATCAATGTCCGGCAGCGAAATCCGCGCAGGATTGAGAAACCGCTCAAAGATCAAATCATACTCCAGGGGATCAATGGAAGTGATTCCCATTACATACGATACCAGGCTGCCTACCACAGACCCCCGACCAGGTCCAACACGAATATCATTTTCCCGGGAAAACCGTATGATATCCCATACAATTAAAAAATAACCGGGAAATCCCATTTCCCGGATTTTCTCAACCTCATAATTGAGACGCTCTTCATAAACTTCGATCCCGTACTTCTTTCCTTTCAACGTGGGGCGAATTCGTTCAAACCCTTCCCGGCAAATCTCCTCGAAATACCCATCAACAGTTGAATTTTCCGGTACTTTAAATTCAGGCAGAAAATATTTCCCCAATTTAAATTCAAAATTACACTTGGCAGCAATGTCTACCGTAACATCAATACTTTCAGGGACTTCCGCGAATAATTCCCGCATCTCTTCCGTGGACTTAAAATACATCTGATCTGTTTCTTTTTTCATGGGGCGGTCCGGATTGGACAGGACGTTATTGGTCTGTATGCATATCAATACATCCCGGGCATCGGCATCCTCTTTATTAATATAATGGACATCGTTGGTGGCAACCAGGGGAATAGATAAATCTTCGGACAACCGGATTAATTTGGGTAATACTTCCAATTGAGTCTCCAGGTAATGATTCTGGATTTCAATGTAAAAATCATCGTTGAATAACTCCCTGTACCATTTTGCCGCTTCATACGCTTCTTCTTCCCTTCGGTGCAGCAATTTGAAGGGAATCTCTCCATGGATACAAGCAGTAAGCGCTACCAACCCCTGGTGATACTTTTCCAGGAGATCCTTATCAATCCGCGGTTTCCGGTAAAACCCCTCTGTATAAGAGCGAGAGATTAATTCCGAAAGGTTGCGATACCCCTGTTCATTCTTAACCAATACTACCAGGTGATTATAATTGAGATCATCGTTATCTTTATCCGGTTTATCGAACCGGGTTTCCGGCGCCACATAAAGTTCGGCACCGATAATAGGTTTAATATGATGCTTTCTGGCTTGTTTATAAAAATTGAGTGCTCCCATGATATTCCCGTGATCTGTAAGTGCCAGGGCTTGCATGTTGTATTCCCGGGCCCTTTTCATTAACTCATCGATCTTAAGACAGGAATCCAGGAGACTGAATTGAGAGTGAAGATGGAGATGGATGAAACTTTTCATTTATTATTCCCATTCAATGGTTCCCGGTGGTTTCGAGGTTAAATCATAAGCCACCCGGTTAATCCCCTTTACTTCATTGACGATGCGATTGGCCACCTTTTTTAAAAATGCCGGTTCCGCAGGATACCAATCGGCAGTCATGCCGTCCACACTTTCCACCATTCGTATAATAGCCGCATTTTCGTAAGTCCTGATGTCCCCCATTACGCCAACGGTCTTAACCGGCAGCAGCACCACAAAGGCCTGCCAGATTTTATCATAAATATTGAAGTTTTTTAACTCCTCGATAAGTATGGCATCTGCCTCTCTTAATTTATCCAGTTGTTCCCTGGTGACGCTGCCGGGAATTCGCACAGCCAGACCAGGGCCCGGAAACGGATGACGCATAACAAATTCTTCCTCCAACCCCAGCTCCCGGCCGATCTCTCTTACTTCATCTTTAAATAACTCACGAAACGGTTCAATTAATTTCCAGTGCATTTTCTCAGGCAGACCACCCACGTTGTGGTGGCTCTTGATCGTGGCCGACGGTCCTTTCACCGATACCGACTCGATGACGTCCGGGTAGAGGGTGCCCTGGGCAAAAAATTTAACCTTGCCAATTTTTTCTTCTGCAGAACAAAACACCTCGATAAACGTTTTACCGATGATTTTACGCTTTTTTTCCGGGGAGCGAACCTCTTTCAAATTATCCAGGAAGCGATCCGACGCTTCAATTCCCATGACATTCAATCCCAACTGGTTTTTAAAACGATCCATCAACCGGGGGAATTCGTTCTTTCTCAGCAGCCCATTATCGATGAATACAGGGATGGATTGATCCCCAATGGCTTTTTTTAACAACAAGGCCAATACAGTGGAATCGACACCCCCGCTAAGTGCCAGCATAACCCTTTCATCACCAACAGCTGTCCTTATTTTTTCTACCGATGACTTTATAAAATTTTCCATATTCCAATCGGGTTTCAACCGGGCCACAGCAAACAAAAAATTGTGGATGATTTTTTTCCCTTGGTCGGTATGAACCACTTCAGGATGAAATTGGACACCGAATATCTTTCGTTTTGGGGATTCGATCACAGCCATTTCCGAATTTTGGGTTCGTGCGGTTATGCTAAAATCTTCAGGGAATCCCGTGATTTTATCGCCGTGACTCATCCATACGTTTGACTGATTAACAACACCTTCCAGGAGCTGACTCTTTTTTAAGATTTCCAGTTTGGCAAACCCATATTCGCGTCCCCCGGCAGGTTCTACGATCATGTTGGATAAATAAGCAATCAACTGGAGCCCATAACAAATACCTAAAACCGGGATGCCGCTGTGCAAAATCTCCCTGCCCACCCTGGGGGAATCCGTATCATAAACACTGGAAGGGCCACCTGAAAGTATAATGGCTCCCGGGGGGGATGTGCTGATCCTTTCCAAACCCTTATGAAAGGGGTAGATTTCGGAATAAACGTTCAATTCCCTTACCCGACGCGCAATCAGCTGCGTGTATTGCGAGCCAAAATCTAGGATTAATACACTGTTCCCGGTATCCATTTACCAATTTTATCAGAAAGCTGCGTATGTGACAAGACCCCACGGTCAGGGTTGCGTAATTTTTTTAAAAAAGCACGAAATCGCGCAGAAGTCAACCTGCGTCTTATTACGGCTAATTTTTTTTATGCGTTGCTGGTTTTTTCGGCTTACTTTTGGAGGCGTAATAGACCAGAGGCAATCATGCCGAAAATGATCCGCGCGGTATCATATATATTGATACCGGCACTCTCTGAAATCTGCAAAATGCTTTGCTTTCCATCAATCTTGGAAACCACCAGCCATTCCAGTGTAGACAGGGAAATTTTTCGCCGTTCCTGCCTGTCAATCACATTAAACTCAGGTATAGCATCGATAGAGCCGATTTTTTTCCTTAATAATTTCCATTCATCAATTCGCCTGGCGGCTTCCATCAGTAGGGAAGTGACCGATCGTTTAATCGAGGGTTCAGTTTGAAATTCACCCTCCTCAAAAACAAATTCTCCTTGGCCCCAGGATATTAGTGTAAAAAAGGCATCCTCACCGAGGAAATTATCCACTTCCGCATGGATAATTTCTCCTCTTTTTAAGACGATATAACCGTCACTTCCGGCCTCCCTGGATAAAACAAAACGTCCACTTTGCCTGGAGTTGGATACCAACTGCATGATATCGGCCAGGTTAACTGATTCTAATGATCCTTTTAAGCTCATTGCTGTTCACTCTTTGCCTTTGGTTTATTATAGTAAAGTTTAATAGTAAAGAATTTAATAAGATTTGTCAAGATTCTTTTGCATTTTTGTTGATTCTATTTTTTTCTTTTTAAATCGTTGCCAATATATTGACTTATAGGCAATACTTTGATACATTCTATCTTGCGAAAAAATTTCCTGGGATTGGAAATTAACCCAAAGCTAGGCCCAAAAATTTTAAATAGGACGTAAGTATGAAAAAAGTAATTGGAATTCGACGAGAAGACAAAAACGAATGGGAAAGAAGGTCCCCGTTGACTCCCGGCGATGTTAAAGAACTAAAGGAAACATTCGGCATCAAAACCATTGTGCAGCCATCTAAAATAAGGATATTTACCGAAGAAGAATATGAAAAGGCCGGCGCTGAGATTAATGAAGACCTGGGTGAAGCCAATGTGATCCTGGCAGTTAAAGAGATTCCCAAAGACCTGTTTCAAAAGGGTAAAACCTATGCGTTCTTCTCTCATGTCATAAAGGGACAACCGCACAATATGCCGATGTTGAAACAGATGATGGATTTGAAATGCAACCTGATCGATTATGAGCGGGTGATGGATGAAAAAAATCTACGCTTGATATTTTTCGGGCCTTTTGCCGGCCTGGCAGGCATGATCGAAACCCTTCACGCTTTCGGCCAAAAACTTAAACTCCAGGGATTTCATACCCCCCTGGAAAAAATTAAACAAGCCTATGAATACAATTCCCTGGAGGAAGCGAAAAAGGAAATCGAAACCATCGGAAAGGAAATCGATGAAAATGGTATCCCTGTGGAATTGTGCCCCCTGGTGGTAGGGTTTGCAGGTTACGGCAATGTCTCCAGGGGTGCGCAAGAAATTTTTAACCTGTTACCCCACAAAACCATATCCGGTCATATCCTGAATGAAATGTATGAAACCTTTTCCGCTGACGATTATAACTTGTATAAAGTCGTTTTTAATGAAGAAGACATGGTGCGAGCTAAAGATGGGGAGTTTGAACTGCAAGATTACTATGATAACCCGGAAAAGTACGAGTCCAGATTTGAAACCTATCTTCCCTACCTCAGTATCCTGGTGAATTGTATCTACTGGACAGAGGATTATCCACGGTTTGTAACCAAAGAGTATCTAAGAAATCAAACAATATTACGATCAAATCTCACGTTAAAAGTGATTGGCGATATCAGCTGCGATATCAATGGGGCAGTTGAAATTACCCACAAACCCACCAAACCTGATAATCCGACGTATACTTTTTTCGCGGATAAGGATCGATATGAAGATGGTACCCAACGCACAGGGATTACTGTAATGGCAGTGGACAATCTACCCTGTGAGTTTTCCCGGGAATCGTCGCAGGAATTCTCCAGGGTTTTAAAGAATTTTGTCAATGATCTTGCTGTCGAGGATTTTGACAGGGACTTTGAACAGCTGGGACTTCCTTATCCGTTGAAAAAATCATTAATTTTACATAAAGGCCAATTAACAAATGATTATCTATATATGAATAAATTTATAAAATAGGAGGAGCAATGAGTAATGAATCGCCATCATCAGTGAAGAAAAAAATACTGGTACTTGGAGCTGGTCTGGTTAGCAAACCCGGGGTTACCTACCTGTTAAAGAATAATTTTAGGGTCATGGTTGCTTCCAGGACGGTAAGTAAGGCGGAAAACCTGGTGAGAGGTTTTGATAATGGGACAGCACGTCAGTTAAATGTAAAGGATGTTGATGCCCTGGAAAATTTGATTAAGGAGCATGATATTATCGTAAGTTTACTCCCGTGGGTACATCACCTGAAAGTAGCAAATTTATGTATTAAGAACAACAAACATATGGCCACCACCTCCTATGTTAGTGAAGGGATGAAGGAGCTGGATGAGCCGGCCAGGAGTAAGGGGCTGTTATTTTTAAACGAAATTGGCGTTGACCCGGGGATCGATCACATGTCTGCCATGAAAATAATCGACGACGTTTATGAACAAGGTGGAAAAGTTGTCCATTTTTATTCGTACTGCGGTGGACTTCCTGCTCCTGAAGATAACGATAATCCCTTTGGGTATAAATTCTCCTGGAGTCCCAAGGGTGTTGTCCTGGCATCGAGAAGTCCGGCAAAATACCTGGAAAATGGAAAAATTGTTGAAATTGAGGGGAAGGATTTATTTTTGAATAAACGGGTTGAAACCATCGAAGGTCTTGGAGAATTTGAAGTATATCCCAATCGAGATTCGATGCCGTACAAGGACCTTTATGGCTTAAAAGATGCTGAAACAGTAATGAGAGGGACTTATCGCAATATCGGTTGGTGTGACACTTTTAAGAAAATCGTGGACCTGGGCCTGGTGGATGACACCCCTAGGGAGAACCTGAAAGGAATAACCTATAAGCAAATGATGGCAGGCCTGGTGGGTGCGGCTGAAAATGAAGATGTGATTGAAAAAACAGCTGCCAAAGCGGGACTGGCAAAGGATTCCGAAGTAATCCAGAGACTGGAGTGGTTGGGGTTGTTCAGCGATGAAAACGTCCCGGATTGTGATAACTGTCTGGATATTTTATCGGCGCGGCTGCTGGAAAGACTATATTATAAAGAAGGCGAAAGGGATATGCTAATTTTGCAGCATAAATTTACCGTAGAGAACAAGGATAAGTCCAGGGATTTGATTACTTCTACCATGATTGATTTCGGGATTCCCGGCGGTGATACGTCCATGGCACGAACGGTCAGTTTGCCACTGGCTATTGGCGTGAAACTAATGGCTGAAGGAAAAATAAACTTAACCGGTGTGCAGATTCCCAAGATAAAACCAGTATATGAACCGGTATTAGAAGAGCTGGAGCGGTTGAACATCAAATTGGAAGAGAAACGGTTTCCTTTAAAGTAGTTTTGAATGGACACATTAAGATCGTTGTCCGGTACTGAGGGTGAAAAAGTTGCTGCCCGGTACCTGGAAAAAAAAGGGTATAAAATCCTGGAAAAAAACTACCGTGTTGCGGGTTCCGAGGTGGATATCATTGCTCAAAAAGATGAGACCTTATGTTTTGTGGAGGTAAAAACCCGTGGTTCTGATGATTACGGTTTGCCCGAGGAATTCGTGGATGAGCGGAAGCGGAGAAAAATCATACGGGCGGCAAAGATTTACAGCAGCCAGAAAATGTACGAAGAATTTTATGTGCGGTTTGATATTATTTCTGTGCTGCCTGAAGGTGAAGGTTTGGATTTTGACATCAAAATCAACCATATCCAGCATGCATTTGAGGGACAGTGAGTCAGTAAGTCAGTGTAGGGGCACGGCATGCCGTGCCCTTTATATAAAAACATTCGTTGTTGCGAAAACGAGGTAACAGATTATGCCGGAATTGAGAAAAGACCCGGTTAGTAATACGTGGGTGGTGTTGGCGCCGGAGCGGAAGCGCCGGCCTTTATTTTATAAACCCACGAGTGAAGATGCACTTTCACCGGAAGATTGCCCATTTTGTGAAGGCAATGAAGAGATGACACCCCCGGAAATTTATGCGCTCAGGGAAAGCCCTTCCGAAGCCAACAAACCGGGATGGCGGCTCCGGGTGGTTCCCAATAAATACCCGGCTTTGCAGGTGGAGGGGCAGCTTAACAGGGCAGGGGAAGGACTTTACGACAAAATGAATGGTATAGGCGCCCATGAAGTGGTGATCGAGACACCGTCTCACACCAAGGGAATGGAAGAGCTAGACGATGGAGCAGCAGCAGATATTTTAATAACCTATAAACGCCGAATCCTGGATTTGAAGAAGGATATACGGTTTCGTTATATCCAGGTATTTAAGAATCACGGTTCTATGACAATTGCCACCATACCGCACCCCCACTCCCAGATTGTGGCACTGCCGGTGGTACCTCCACGGATTCAAGAACAGTTAACTCAGGCAAAAAACCATTTTAATGCCAAAGAGCGGTGTATTTTTTGCGACATTATCCATCACGAGAGGAATTATCAGAAACGGGTGCTGGAGGAAAACAACGATTATATTGTCATATCCCCTTATGCTCCGCGGGTGCCCTTTGAATTGACCATATATCCAAAACAGCACAACGCTTCATATGAAGAAACCCCGGATTCTTCTCTTCAACTGCTGGCCGGTCTTTTCAAGGATGTTATGGGAAAAATTAACAAAGCACTGGAGCGGCCGGATTACAGCATAGTGCTGCATAATGCCCCCTTTACAGGAGAATGCGCACATTACTTTCACTGGCACATCAAGGTGATGCCGATCATCGCGGGGGTCAGCGCTTTTGATCTGGGTACTGCCGTCTATATCAATCCCTACCTTCCAGAGGAGGTCATTGAAATTCTTAAATGATCATGTAAGATGAAAAAAATCATATGAAATACTATGATAAAAAAAGTGAATTTTATTGTAATGGTGATGTTATTCCTGGGGTTATTCCTGCGCCCGTACCCGTATCTACTGTCTGCGGAAGAGGACCCCGGCGAGTCCAAAAAAAAGGAGACCAAAGCCAAACGGGTTCCTATCATCATGTTTATCCCGGGCATTCACCAGTTGAAAACCGGGCAGTATGTAAAAGGCGGTATTTTGTTGGCAGCCTTTATCGGCTCGGTGACAGGCGCCTTGATCCATAACAAAAAAGGTAATGATCAGTATAATCAATATCTGAATTCCACCAACGTGGAAGAGATCATCCTGCTGCGGGAAAAAACAGAAAAAAGTTTTAAAAAAAGAAATCTTTATATTGTGGGAATATTTTCTACCTGGGTGCTTCATATTATCGACGTGAAATTTTTTAAATCAGGCAAAGCCGGAGTAAAAGGTGAAGTGGGTAAAAACAATATCACTATCGGTTTTTATTATCGTTTTTAGCGGTTTAATCGGTTTGCAGGGATGCAAAGATATTATCTTTAATAATCCGCTGGACCCCGATGCGTCAAAGGATGTGGTCAAGGTTATCCGGGTGATAGAAACTTCCCTGTTGGGCTTAGGGGATATTGCTTTTGACGGTGAAAAATTCTGGAAGATTGACCGGTCCGGTATTCTTACGGCATTTGACCGGGAAACCGGGATTGTGATTCGTTCATTTTCCGTGGAACCCGGTACAGGTGTCGGTTTTTTTAACGACCTGATTTACTTTTGCAATGGTTACGGCGGTCAGGAAGAAAATATTTTATATAGGGTTGATCCGTTGTCAGGGGATATCTTGAACCGGTTACCCACGAGGGAACTCTACCCCCGGGTATTAACGGCAATGGATAATGGCCTGGCGGTATTTGACGTGCGGTCTTCGGGAATTTTCGCATATGACCCGGAAACCGGCGATTCTCTGCGGCTATTCGAGGTATCGGGAATTAATATCGGCGGCATTGCCGTGTACAAAGGTGGACTGCTTATTACAGACATGAATACGGACTCTATTTACCGGTTTTCCTTAAGCGGGGAGGTGCTGACGGTTTTTTCCTCACCGGCTTCGGGTATCGGAGGGATAGCCGTTGATTACAGTGATTATGTTTATATTTTTATGCTGGATGGAAAAGTTTACAAAGTTTCTTTGCCTTAATCTTGCTGTCCTGGCGCTTTGCAGGTCGTTCTTACTCCCCCTGGGAGCGGTGAAGGAGACCCTCCATTTCAAAGGGGATTACTTTGTTTACAGCGAGGATGACACTTATATTTACGGCAGCGGTAACATCACCTTAAACGCCGGTGGTTTTCAGGTCAAGGGTGATGTGCTTTACATGTCGGTGCTGGATTTAAGCGGAGTTATCTATGGTGATGTGCGATTAACAACAATCGAAAGCAAAAAAGGCCCCCTGGCCGCCGGAGGCAAAAAAAAAGGAACAGAAAAAAAATACGATGCGATATATTTCCGTGGTATCCCGCCGCGGTGGTTAACGGTTTCCTACGGTGATGAGATGGAAATCACCGGGGACAAGGACTTAAAACCGCTGTTCTTGAACTTTGTAAAACACACGCCGGACGTGTTGAAGCAGGCATCCCTTTATTTTGAATTCAAGGAATGCCGCATCGATAAGAAGCGGAAAATCAAAGCAAAAATCGTTATCACTTACGCCATGGGTTTGCCGACTGTCCCGTTAAAGCGGTTTACCATCCGCCGGGGAAGTTACCCGGATAAGACCCTGGTGGCGTTCCGGAATGTCGGTTACTCAGGGGTGGATGGGCTGTCTGTCGCCTTTCGTTTACGGATGCGGGAAAAATTTGCCAAAGGCGATTACAACATCAAATTGTATGAACGTCAATTGTTTGGTCTGGAAGAACCGAAACGCGGTGTTTTGCTCTCGGGAAGAAACCGTGTACTTTTAAAAAAAACAGAGCTTTTGGGAATTTCCGCCCTGGCAAATTCCGGAGATCAGTCTTTTAACATACGGTTAAAACACCAAAAAGACTTCAAGTTCCTCAGTTACACGTTATCGCAGCACATGAGTGGACAGAAAAACCGTCCTGCTTTTTTCGAGTTTTCTTCGCAAGTAACAGTAAAACCATTAAAACTGATCGTACCGAGTTTCCAGTTCACTCACGATTGGAAAAAAAGTTATTCTTACAGGCTTTCTACCCCGTTGAACCTGTGGAAGCCATTGGGATTGAATATCAGTTGGCAGCGGCGAATCATAAAAGGCGATTACCGGTCCGATACATCGGACCTGTCAGCCTCGCTGAATTTTAATGCACCTTTTTTTACCTTGACCTCCAACTACAATTTTTCCAAAAATTTACTGGAAGCTGCGGTGCGCAAGAATTTTTCCGTCAATATGCGGTTGAAGCCTTTGCGGTTCCTGATGGACAACATTTCCCTGGATATATCTTCCTTTTATATGTTTTCAGAGATCCCCATCGGGGAAGGAACCAAAGAAAGGATTTCACCGGGGGTCAATATTGCCCTCCGTTCGACAGGCGCATCCCTGCCCCTGGGGTTTGCACTGGTTCCTGCCTTTACCTTTAACCACCTGTGGGACAACCAGGAGGAAGACTTCACTGATTTTAACTATTCCCTGGCGCTTCAACAGGAAATCGGGATTTTTCGCGGTTCCATCCAATATGCACTGGCATCCCGATACCGGGCGCGAAATTTCTGGATCGAAGGCAGCAACCGCCAGAACCTGAACCTTAACCTCGAACTCTTCAAAGAGGATAAATATTCTTTTCTTCTGAGGTTTTACTTCAACGACAACCTGGCGCTGGAGAATATATCCTTTACCGGTCAATTGGATCTTCCTTTTGATGTCAGACTGTCTTCTTTCCTTTTGTATTACTACCGGGAAAATCGATTCCAGACACTGGAAGTATTCATTGAAAAAACCCTGCGAAAAACAATAAAAATTCAAGGAGGTTACTCATTGGCACTAAAGCGTTTTTTCATAAAATTCTTAACCCTTTGATCCCCTTACTTCTCCTTCTCATTTTTTTCTGGTTGGGATGTGGGGTCAAGATGGAACAATTGCCCCTTATCAATTACCCGTATGTCTCTGAAGTGGAATTTTTGAAAGAGGTCAAAAACATCAATGGCCGGGCGAAAAAAACAACGTTTAAACATAATCGTATCACGTCTCCCTTTTATTTTCTTGTGAAAATCAAAGAAATTGAAAACAATGGTGTGCTGACGGTTTGTTTTTATACTACAGCCAATGTAAAAACCGTGGTAAATGATAAAAAGGTGGCAGAAAAAATATTTCATTTTGGGGAAGCAGGGAAGTATTATGAATACATTATTTTTTTTGACCGGGTTGACAATTTAGATCCGGGGAGATATCGTTATGCGATATTTTGTAATCAACGTTTAATATACGAGGGGCAATTGGTAGTCAACCCCCGGGAGGGAGAAGAGAAGAAGTAAGAAACGGAGAAACGAGGAAACGTAGAAACGAAGAAGAGAAAACTCAGAACGGGATGTTCCAGGTACGAGGCCTGGAACATCCGCTCTGAATTTTGGTAACCTGCAGCCATTATTATAAAGTAAACTCAAGGAGGTTCTTATCGCTGCTCATGGCTCGCCAACCACCGTAAGCAGCGTTTCACTTAAGCCACCAAAGGAAAGCAATTTCGATGCCAGGGGTTCAATAGAGATGGAAAAGAAAAATGTCCTGGTTATGGGACAGGGGTAGGAAAAAATCAGGACAGGCAAGAAAATTGACAAAAATGCTCTCCAGTTAGTTGAGAACTCACTCTACTTTTTTCAGCGGATACCACTTGGCTTCGGCCCTGCCTTTTACCACCGCATGCCCGGAAAATTCATAGAAGGAGTTGAAATTGTAGGTCCAGCCGAGATAAGGGGAGTCTCCCCCGGAAAGGGTGGTGATAAAGAAGCGGTGAGATAGAGAACCGAAACTCCTGGCAACATCCATAGTGGTTGCCGGTATTCCCCGGCTGGGGTCCACCGGGATCCAGCCAAAAGGAGGCAGGAAAACCTGTGCCCAGCGATGGTAAACCCTATCAATGGACCCATCATCACCCCGTACCACCAGGCCGGCTTCGTAGCGGGCAGGTAACCCGGCTGCCCGGGCCAGGGCAATATAAGAAAAGGTAAATTCCGAGCATGAACCGTTGCCGCGCTTCAGCACTGTTGGCGCAGCATTCCAACCACCTGTGCGCTTGTATTCCATATTCAAATGGAGATACTTGTGAATCTTAAAGGCGATCCAGAAAGGATTGGTTTCATCTCCCACAACTTTTTTCACCAACGTCTTGATATAGGGATCATTTAGTTTTAACTTATGGCCATCCACCAGGTATTTTTTGCGAATCTCCGGCGGAATGCTGTCCAGGGGCTTTACCCATTCGGGGAGGATGAAATACTTTAGATCACTGGTCTCGATTTTTACTTTATAACCCAGTTCCAGGTATGCCAACGCCGGGATTTTGCCCTTCAAAACCCCGAATTCCTGGTCCCAATTATCTTTAATAAAGTCGATCTTTTCAGGAGAAAAAACGCATGGTGCTAATAGTTTTTGGTGAGGGCCTTCCTTGCCTACACACACATAAAGCCTGACAGTAACATCATTGGAAGGACCGTTGTTAGTGAGAGCGTGAGTGAAATGAACTTCTCGCCGGTGAGGGTCACCTAAATAAAAGGGTTTTTTATTAACTGCAATATCCAGGGCGTAAAGGATTCGCTCTTCATAGTCCAACACCCAGAGAGTATCTCCCTGGCGGCAAATCCCGGCAGGATATGGACCCGGAGAAGGTAATACCCCAAATATTTCTCCCTCTGGGGTGGCGCAGACGATTCGATCATTATATCGTTCCGAAAGCCAGAAATATTTACCGTCAAAGAATATGGCTGTGGTGTCCCGTCCGGGGCCGTCAAAGGTTTGCAGTTCCGTGCCATCAGAAGGGTCCAGCTTCAGGAATTTATTCCTAGAAGTGGCCCACAAACATTCACCATCCCAGGCTAATCCTGACGCATCTGTTTCCACTTCGNNGTAGGATTCGACTGTTCTCCCGGTCGCTGACCCATAACCCTTCGTTGTCCTTAGTTATGCCCCAGGGATAGCGGCAGGGCAGTGGCTGGCTGTTGATTATCTTCTTTTCTTTGAGGGAAAATTGATAAAGTTGACCTGTAGCCCGGTCCGATATCAAAAGCACATCATTGTCCAGGGCCATGCCAAAGGGTTGGTCAAGGGTTAACTTGACGGAAGATTTGACATTACCGATGTCGGCAAGTACCAAAATAGGTAAAATAAAAAGAATTAAAATGATTGCTGCTCGTTTCATGTATTCCTCCTACCTATAATTGTACCCTACTAAAAACCTAAAATCCACCCCCTGAGGCAGGGCGACGTCAAAGTCGCCCTAAATTCGAAGCACGAAGCACGAAATACGAAACAAATACAAAATTCAAATGTTCAAAATCCAAAACAAAAGCAGCATGGTACGATGCTTTCGGGTTCTTTTCGTTTGGGTCATTTGAATTTCGGTCATTCGAATTTGTTTCGAATTTCGTGCTTCGAATTTCGGATTTCCAAGGGTGCGCCAGTTTTTTTAAGACTTTGACGCACCCTTGGATGATTGATTGGGTTGTAATTGACAACAATGGTTTTATTTCTTATAATGTGCGCCTTGAATGTAACATTAAAGCTGTTTTTCACCACGAAGGCACGAAGGACACGAAGACATTATGAAAATAGGGAAGTAAAAATGAAAATGATAGAAAACTGTGCAGCGTTAACCATTGCCGGTTCGGATTCCGGCGGCGGTGCCGGCATCCAGGCCGACTTAAAGACCTTTTCTGCTCTGGGGGTTTTTGCAACCAGTGTGATCACGGCCGTCACCGCCCAGAATCTTTCGGGCGTCACCGCGATTCAATCCATTGACCCGGAGGTGGTTCAAAAACAACTTCTGGCAGTGCTGGAAGGATTTCCCATTAAAGCAATTAAAACCGGGATGCTTTTTTCAGTCGAAATCATCGAAGTGATTGGGGACAATTTTGCCAAATCCCCATACCGTGAGATTCCCCTGGTGATTGACCCGGTTTTTGCTTCCACTTCAGGCAGTCGATTGATCAAGGATAATGCAATTGAGCGATTAAAGGAAAAACTGTTTCCATTGGCTGATTTGATTACCCCTAATATGCCGGAGGCTGAAATTCTAACCGGTGAAACCCTTAACCAGCGGGGAGACCTGGAACAGGCGGTTCAAAAACTTTTCCAGCGATTCGGGGTTCCGGTGTTATTAAAGGGCGGCCATTTACAGGATAGGGCTGTTGATATTCTCGTTGACGCGGAAGGAATGGAGG
>JABAOH010000441.1_pt1 | contig 32036 bp, 22 predicted proteins | sample 7062181 | NCBI WGS metagenome assembly JABAOH01 (sample SAMN14538630, study PRJNA623070) | marine sediment metagenome | biome: marine biome [ENVO:00000428]; feature: marine pelagic biome [ENVO:01000023]; material: deep marine sediment [ENVO:00002113]; isolation source: pool of 5 deep marine... | reverse complement strand
TTTTCCAATCGCTGGTTTTGCAGGACGACAGCGTAACATCCATCGAGAGCTTGTCAAATATAAACTTTGCCATTTCATATCGACTCACGTAGCCGGCACTTGCAAAATGAAATAAACCCGCTGGTTTTATTCGTAATAACTCGCAAATTACTTTGGCGACTTCGGTTGTAGCCGTTGGCGAACCTATCTGGTCATCAACAACCTTTAAAGCCTTATCAGTATCAGTTTTTGCACGCTGGATTATCTTGGTAACAAAATTATTACCTGCTAATCCATAAGTCCATTCAACACGCACTATACAATTCTTGCAGCCGCTCTGGGCTAAAAGCCGCTCCCCTGCCAGTTTAGTTTTGCCGTATTCATTTATAGGATTAGGAAGGTCAGTCTCAACGTAGGGCCTGTCCGACCGTCCGTCAAAAACAAAATCAGTGCTGATATGAAGCAACCAGGCGTTATTTTCTTTTACGAGAGTTCCCAGCCGCCCTACCGCTTCTGCGTTGACCCGATATGCTAAATCGGCTTCGTGCTCGGCGCCATCGACATTGGTATAAGCTGCGCAGTTGACGATTGTCTTTATGGTACTTAGAGCTTCCTTCAACTGCTGAGAGTTAGTAATATCAAATTCCGGCAAATCAAACACTTCAACATTAAAGCCCTGCTGCTCGCAGATTTTTGTCAGGTCCGTACCAAGCATCCCCCTGCCGCCGAGAATGGCAATCTTAGTATCATTAATTACCATCAGAGACTCCCAAAATTCGGCAATTTATCAGGCTGAAAGTCTTTAAGTCTGGGATATTCTTTATCTTTGGGTGATAAGATGGGCTCCTTTATTGGCCAGTCGATGTTAAGGTCTGGGTCATTCCAGATGATGCCGTTTTCAGTCGCAGGATTATAGAAATCGGTGCACTTATATGAAAAAATTGCCGTCTCACTCGTAACACAATATCCATGGGCAAAGCCCGGCGGAATATATATCTGCCTGTGGTTCGCATCGGAAAGTACTTCACTGACCCAATGACCAAAAGTCGGAGAACCTACGCGAATATCGACAGCAATATCCACAACCTCGCCTGATAAAACCTGAACCAATTTACCTTGTGATTGTGGGTATTGAAAATGTAAGCCCCGTAAAACTCCCCTCTTGGAAAATGAAATATTATCCTGCACAAAAGGGCCCTGTATACCGGCGTTCTCATAACGCGCACTGTTCCAGGTCTCTAAAAAGAATCCTCTCTCATCAGAGAACACATCCGGCTCCAATACGAGCACTCCAGCCAGCTTTGTCTCTTTAACATTCATTTTATACTGACTTCTCCCAGTTCATAATGCTCATCGAGCATCTTGTGGCACGGGCATCTTGCCGTGATGAGCTCACGGTCTGGAAGACCGTGTCACGAGTATCAACGTCATTGCAAAGGTTCCTTTACAACCAATTCATTGGCTCTATTGAGCGATTCGAACGTTCCGGCGTCCGTCCACCAGCCATCAAGGATATCATAGGCCAACTGGCCTTTTTCAATATAGGCGTAATTAACGTGGGTAATTTCAAGCTCGCCGCGAGCTGATGGCTTGAGGGTTCGTATTATGTCAAAAACCGCTGCATCGTAAAAATATATGCCGGTTACGGCATAATCCGACTTGGGTTCTTTGGGTTTTTCTTCAATACCAACAACCCTGTCACCGGATAGCTCCGCAACGCCGAAACGCTGTGGGTCGGATACTTGCTTGAGAAGTATCCTCGCGCCGGTCTTTTGAGCTATGAACTTGTCGGCGTAGCTTTTGAGACTGCTTTCAAAGATATTGTCGCCGAGGATAACAGCCAGACGTTGGCCTTGTGCGAAATTCTCAGCTAACGCCAGGGCCTGGGCAATTCCACCCGCCTCGTCCTGAACTTTATATGTAAATCGACAGCCGAAGTCTTTTCCGGAACCCAGCAGACTAACGACATCGCCCATATGCTCAACGCCGGTTACAATCAGGATTTCCTCAATGCCGATAGAAGTTAACTTCTCAATGGGGTAATATATCATTGGCTTTTTCCCCACGCCAAGCAGATGCTTATTTGTAACCTTGGTCAACGGCATAAGCCGCGAGCCTGTGCCGCCTGCAAGAACAACACCTCTTAAATCCATATTCATATCCTTAACCAATAACCAATTCTCAGGTAATTGCTTTTGTCGCTCCTGTGGTGAATCCGCCATCTACTAAAATCATCTGGCCCGTAATATATTCGCAAGCATCCGAAGCCAAAAAGACAACTGTGCCATCAAGGTCGTTTGGCTGGCCGGGGCGATTCAGAGGAATGCGCTCTGTAATATAATCCACCCACTCTTTGTTCTCATATAAGACTGCGTTTTGCGCCGTCTTAAACCAGCCGGGAGCCAACACATTGACCGTGATTCCAAACTTACCCCATTCCGCAGCCAGACTTCTGGTCATTGACAGGATAGCCCCTCGACTTGCGGTATAAGCTGTGATGCCCTCCATACCGAAAACACACGTGCACGAGCCGACGTTTATTATCCTGCCCCCCCGAAGGGGGGTTTTTGCAGACCCGGCGGTGCCGGGGTTTCGTTTTATCATCTCCTTAGCAACCGCTTGAGCGCAAAAAAAGCTGCCCTTGAGATTGGTATCCAATACAGTGTCCCAATCCTGCTGAGTAACTTCCGTAGTTGGCTTTCGAATATTTAAGCCGGCATTGTTCACCAGAATATCAATTTTTCCATATTCCTTTATAGTCATCTGAACCATATTCTCAATGTCGTCCTGTGAAAGCACATCCAACTGGACAGCTAACGCCCTTCTACCCAAAGACTCTATTTCCTGTTTGAACTCGGTCAGCCTCGATAATTTCCTGCTGGTAATAACCAAATCAGCCCCGGCTTTGGCAAGTGCCCTGGCGAAATACTGGCCCAGACCACGACTGGTTCCGGTTACAATTGCCACTTTGCCGGAAAGATTAAAAAGGTCCTGCATTTTCATTCCCTCGAACTTTATGGTTCTAACACAATTTTAAGTAAGTTTTCCTCGGCCTTGAGCAACCGCTCAAAAGCACCTGGCCCACTTTTCAACGGTAAAACATCACTGATTAACGGCTCGACGTTAATTTTGCCCGAAGCTACCAAGTCTATACAATCGCGAAATTCACCCGAACTGGCATAAGAACCGGTAAATGTAAGCTCCCTGGCAACCAATTCCTGCAAATTGAACTCAGCGGCCTTTTCCAGATTACCAACAGCAACAAGATGGCCACCAGTCTTTGTTATCGAAACTCCATCGAGAAAAGTCTGTGCATACCCGACGGCCTCGAAAGTAACATCCGCCCCTTTCTTTTTTGTTTCTTTGAAAATCGTTTCTCTTAGGTCAGACTTCAGAGGATTGATGGCTTTGTCCGCACCCAACTTCTTTGCCAAATAAAGCCGAAATTCATTAATGTCGGCTGCGAAGACCCTGGCCGCACCCCTCAACCGGGCTGCCTGCAAAATGAAAAGGCCGATTGTCCCGGCCCCAATAATCACAACAGTATCATTAGTAGCTATGGGGGCTCTATTGCCTGCATGTGTACCTATTGATGCCGGCTCCAAAAGGGCCGCTTGAGTAAACGACATATTGTCCGGAATCTTCGAGACAATCCACCACGGCACTGCAACATATTCAGCAAATGCACCATGCCTTTTGAACTCCGGCGTGGAAACTCCTAATACCTGTCGTTTGTCACAGCGATTATACAAGCCATTCCGGCAAGGCCGGCATTTATTGCAATATACTGTTGAGTCGAAGCAAACTCTATCGCCCTTTTCAACCCCGCACCAATTGACCGCGTGCGGCCTGGTTATGCCTTCCGCCGAGATTGTACAGCCAGATTCTGGCACAATTGGTGCGGGGACATTTTCGCCGGTCTCTTCAACGACGCCCGCCGCCTCATGACCCATAATCAAAGGAGGAATCCTTCTGCCGGTCTTGCCTGTGAAGCCATGGACGTCCGAACCACAAATTCCACAGGCCTTGACACTTATCAGGACCTCATCATCACCCATTTCCGGGTCGGGAAAGTCTGAATATTCAAAACAATATGGTTTAGTATAAATTAAAGCCTTCAATTAAATCCTCTACCGGATATAGTTAAAAACAAATGTAATTTAAAACACACCGAGATAACAAAATACCCGAAAAGCAACCAATATTCACCAATTTTATTGCAGAAGAACCAAAATTTTACCTTTCCGAGATTCTTAGACAAGCCTACAATAGCAATCACACGGCATTTATCTGCGCTAACCATTGAAGGGACATTATATGGCCGAGAAAATTACAAGACGCCGATTTCTAACTCAAACCGCCGGGCTTACCGCCTTGACTGCTGTTTTACCCGGATGCCGTTCTGTCGGTGCATCGAAAGCACGAGTTCCCAATATTATCCTTATTATGGCCGACGACCTTGGATACGGCGATGTTGGTTGTTATGGCTGCACTGATATTCGCACATCGGCCATAGACAGTCTGGCAGAACAGGGAGTCAGATTTACCACCTTTTATGCCAATGCTCCTGAATGCACACCAACCAGAACCGCTCTGTTGACCGGTCGTTATCAACACCGTGTTGGCGGCCTGGAATGCGCCCTCGGTATTGGCAACGTCGGCCGGTATGACGATGCCATTCGGTTACGCCAAACTAACGACATGGGTCTCCCCGTGGAAGAAATAAGCATCGCCCGTATACTTAAAGGTGCAGGATATGCCACAGCAATCTGCGGAAAGTGGCATCTTGGATACGAGCCGAAATTTTTTCCACTCAAACACGGTTTCGATTACTGGTTTGGCCCGGTGGGTGGCTCTATTGATTATTTTCATCACTGCGAATATACCGGCCAGCCAGCCCTCTATCTAAATGACAAACCCATCAAACGCGAAGGTTACCTCACAGACCTCATCACTGATGAGGCGATGAAATTTATAAAACGACGGCAAAATACACCCTTTTTCCTGTACGTCGCATATAACGCACCCCACACCCCTTATCAGGGACCGGACGATAAAAAGGACGAACCTGTTCTACAAGCCGACTATAATAAAGGTTCCCGAGCAACTTATGCTGCTATGGTTGAACGGATGGATGAGGGCATTGGGAAGATATTGAAAACTCTCAAAGATCGTAAAATAGCGGACAATACACTTGTTATTTTTATGAGCGACAACGGTGCCAACAAAACCGGCAAAAATCAGCCTTTCTCCGGTTATAAAGGAAATCTTTTTGAAGGCGGTATAAGAGTTCCGTGCATTGCAAGATGTCCCGGCGTGCTCTCTGAGGGTGTGGTATCGAATCAGCCCTGTATAACTATGGATTTTTCACGGTCTATTATCAGAGCAGCAGGTACCAGACCCCCGGAAAACCGTCCTTTTGACGGCATAGATATTTTACATACGATAGAAACTGAGCAGGCCATTCAGAAACGCACACTTTTCTGGCGTGCTCGAAGAGGTGAACGGACAAGAAAAGCCGTCCGGGACGGTTTCTTAAAATATATCCGTTTGCAGGAAGGTGATGACATAGAAGAATATCTTTTCGACCTCAAACAGGACCCTGCTGAAAAAAGGAATCTCTTAAGCGAGAGAGAAGAAGACGTACGAAAATTAAAGTTGCTGCTTAAAAATTGGGAAGAAGAGGTAAAGCATAAGCGCTGACACACCATCGATTTTTATTTAATAACAATGCAAAGATTTTGGGAGATAACAAATGAACGAAAAAAATCAAAAAACTACAAGACGCAGATTCTTAAAAAACTCTACCGTAGCGGCGGCGTCAGTGACCTTGGGACTAAATGCTATAGGTGTTCCTCTAATAAAGACCGCCCGTGGAGCTAATGAGAAAATTCGTGTGGGCTTCATTGGTGTGGGTAACCGAGGAACGCAGCTCCTTAACGGCTTTCTCCAGCAGGATGATGTTGAAATCGCAGCCCTTTGCGATGTTTATGAGCCTTACCTGGCCAGAGATTATTCCAAAGTTGACAAAAAGCTCAGAGATTCTCTGGGAGGCAGAATCCCGAAGATGACAGAAAAACTGGGCAACAACGTTGCACGGTATAAGGATTTTCGTCGCCTGCTCGACCGTAAAGACATAGATGCGGTGGTTATTTCCACACCCGACCACTGGCACGCTATCCAAAGCATAATGGCCTGTCAGGCAGGAAAGGACATATATGTGGAAAAGCCGCTGTCCATAACCATACTGGAAGGTCGAAAGATGGTCGAGGCCGCAAAACGATATAATCGGGTAATACAAGTCGGGCTTCACAGACGCTCCTCCAAATCGTACATGCAAATTGCCGAGCATATCCAGGCAGGCAAAATCGGCAAGGTAACAGTAGCAAGGGCCTACCGGATAAGTAATATGTATCCGAACGGCATAGGCAGATTCCCCGATACGGCCCCACCGAAAGGTATGGATTGGGATATGTGGCTTGGTCCCCGGCCAAAACGCCCTTACAAGAACAATATGTCCTTATATAAATTCCGCTGGTGGGATAATTATTCCTCGCAGATGGCCAATTGGGGCGTGCATTATTGTGATGCAATGCGCTGGATGCTGGCTGAGCAGGCACCAATCTCCATATCCGCACATGGTGGGAGGTTCGCCCTCGATGACGACCGCACAATTCCGGACACAATGGAGGTGATTTTCGAGATGCCCTCGGGCGCTCTTTTCATTTTCGGCCAATATGAAGCGAACGGTGGCCCCGCCCTGATAGATGGAGAGGTCGAATTCCGGGGCACCCTTGGAAACCTTTACGCCGGCACAAGTGGCGAAGCCGGCTATAAAATCGTACCTTCAAGAGCAGGACAATTCCAGGACGGCGGCTCTAATATCGAACCGCTGGAAGGTAAGAGAATAGATGGCGACCTTACCGTCCAGCACATTCGGAACTTTCTCGACTGCGTCAAAAGCCGACAACGCACCAATTGTAATATGGAAACAGGCCACCGTTCAACAACCTTTGCTCTTTTGGCTAACATCGCTTTAGCAACTAAAACTCGAATCCAATGGGACCCGAAGAAAGAACGTGCAATCAATAATAGACGCGCTAATAAACTGCTGCACTACGAATACAGAAGGCCCTGGAAGCTATAGGGGCAGTTGCTACTCCGTGAAGTAGCTCGGTCCGTATCACGAGTCGCGAACTTGAAATTGACAGGATATTCGTAAAGGTTATTGTTTTTGTCCTGCAACAACTGTCTCGATAATGACTTTCCTGGCCTCGGCTACTGCCGGGCTGTAGGGGTAATCCTGCTCCATGGTCTCGTAAATCACCTTGGCCTGGTCTACGGCTTTGGTACCACAGAGGGCCTTTATTTGCCGGACGAGAATCTGCGACCGATGGTAGTTGCTTAAATCAAGCTTATTTAACCACTCAGCTAAATAAAAGGCGATTAGGTATTCTTTCCTCGCCAGGTACACATCCAACTTTATCAGATTCAAATTCGGCATCAATAACTTCACCGGGTCATTAGCTATGATTTCCTCGATTTTCTCCATAGCGTAGTCCAACTGCTCCGGGTCGTCGGTGCTATCTGCCAATTGTCTTGCATGTCGCAGCAGCCCGACATCCTTGACTTCCTGCTTAGTGCTGTCGGCCTGTTCGGAACCAGCCCGAAGATTTTGAAGTATTTCCCTTGCCTCTTCGACTCGCCCCTGCGCTATCAGGGTCTCAGCTTTAACCATCCTGAATCGAGTAACTATTTTCTTGCCTAACTTTCCCTCCTCGAGCTGGTTTAGAATCCTTAACGCCTCCTGTGCCTTTCCGAAGCATTGCACTAACAATTCAGCCTGAGAAACCATCGCATTTTGGTGAACCACCGTATTCGGCGCCGATTTTTCCTGCAGACGGGTGAAAAGTGCCAATGCCTGTTCATACTGCCGTACCGAAGCCGAGCGCAGGTATTGACCCAATTCGAGACAGAAATACTGGTGCTGGGATTCCGCCACAAGCTCGTCCATTCGCTTCACTAACGCGGCCACGGCTTGTTGCCTCCAAAGTTGGCGCTCAAGACCATCGGCAAAAGAATATAAATTGATAATATCACCTATTGGTAGTTTGTCAAAGTTACTTTCGGATATAGCTTTCTCAAAGGCCTGTTTGTTACCAGGCTCAAGCTGGATTTTATCCCATAAAATATGAGCGTGGATTCTTTGTCTTACCTCGTCAATTACTTCGCTGTTTTTCAGCACTTCCAATGTTACCATGCGCATCTGAGGTCGTAAAAATACATGCTCGATACTTTCGCCGGTCTCGATTGTCTCATCGTCGAATTTCCACCGGTATGAATAATCCACGTTGCGTTCTGCCTTGAAGGCATCGAAGCGCATCCGAACCAGAGCCGCTTTCTCCTGGTCCAGCCGCCAATCATCGGTTATCTGCCATTTAAAGCTTGCCCCCGCTTGTCTCTGGCGGGGACTGCTCCCGTCTTGGGCCAGGTCTTTATATCCAATGGCCGTAGCCACGAAGCTTCCCACAGGCAGGAAGTCACCTCTGGCCATAAGGCCTAATTTTTCCTGCGGCTTCTGCCAGGCAGCTAACGCAAACATTTTTCCCCATGGGCTGTAGTTCAGATATTCCAGCTTATGCACGCCGGCTCCGAGAGAAATCTTGCCCCGTTTTTGTCCCCGGATGCCGGCCCGGTAGTTGTGCTCGCCCGGCCAGCTTATCACCAGTTTACCATCGACAAGCAGATGCGAAGACCAATTCGAGGCCGTGGCGAAAATATACTGACCGGCTTTCTCAGTACGGAAGAAACCTTCATAGCGATACAACGCAAGACGGGGTTTTTTACCGGCGCTATCAGAGTCAAATTCCCCCAGCCGATGAATTGGAAACGAATGGTGAACATTATCAACCAGACTTTTGCCCACCGGCTCAGCAACCTCATTCCACACTTTCAATAAACCGGACAGCTCCTTACACTCGGGATAATTTTTGCCTGTATATCTTGTCTCTAAAGTCACCCCGGCTTTGGGTTCCCATACTGAGGAGGCAGGTTTATACTTCTCTTTGGGCACAAGATAAACGAAATAGATAGTGCTGCCATAGGAATTGTCGAAAAGAATCTCCATCGGCTCATCTGCATCAGTCCAAAATAACCGGCTGGGGACTCGCTGGCCTATAGTCGTAAAAACTACCGCTTCAAAATCCCTCGCATCAAAGCCGGGCATATAGAGCTTGGCATAAGAGACCTCCGGATTTTGCCCTCTCAGCAGATATCCTGCGCTAACCAGACTTGCCCGCCGCTTGCCTTTCATATCGGTACCGGTCGTTACCAATTTAATCCGCTTGGCTGCTGTTGGAATCCCGACATTAATTTCAAGCGGCGGCATATGTTTGGTCAACGGCTCTGATTTGTACACCCTTCTTTTGTCTGCATAAATCTCGAAGCTGACAGACATACCGGGATCAGCTCTGTCATTAAGTCCGGCCAATGCTACGAAACGCCTATGCTGCTTCTCGTGTTTGTAAGAAACCTCTCCGGGGCAGGTCATATTGATACCTTTTTTATAGACCTTTCCATTCAGTCTATAGTACGAGCCGGTCCACTTCCTCTTTTTGTTCAAATCGGACAGATGAACATCAGGTATCTGTGAGTAAGTGTTGTCTTTTTCAATCCGAAATCGTAGCTCTGCCTCCTCGAGGTGCCACGGGACTCCCGCACCAATTGTCCGACCACGAGACATTTTTGTCTGTCGGCGGATTTCAAGGGTTTGCTCTTGTGCAATTGGTGCTGGACTTCCGGCCTCAGCGGCCAGGCTGATATTACAAACAAATAAAGCTGCCGTAGCAGCAAACAACAAGCGTCTTATATGCTCTATTGACAACATAATTTTCAGCATATTGCAACTACATCCAAAATTGCTCATTTATCCGGTTTTCTATCTTCCGTATTCAGGCCTTTATCTTTGCCATGTGCCAGTGCCTCGAAATAGGCGCTAATCATATGCTCATAGCCCTTAAAACGATACTGTTGTTCCCGTGAAAGCATATCGTCCAGCTTCCTGTCTGTTGCTTTGTCCCGTGTATATTGCAGTGCAATTTGTCTGCCCAATGCCCGGTGCGAGTTTTTCAGAGAGTCGACAACTTCATCGAAAGCTCCCCTGATATCTACTCCACTAAGGTTTTTGATAGAATCTTCCACTGCTTTCATCGCTTGAATAGACTTCTCAAACTCCATTGTTGGCAGATTGTGACTTTCGAGCTTGAGCACCAGCTCTTGTGCCGACTGCCGGATTTTTTGCTGGTTTTCCTCTGTAGCTTTCATCATTTCCAGTACTTTAGGAGGCAGCTTACCTCCTACTCCGAACATAGTGGCCTGGTCGCTGTCCTTACCAAGTCCCGTACCGCCTGTCTGGGCTTTCGTGTCCTCATCCTTGACCTGTCCGTTTTCCAAAGGCGTGTTTGAGACTCGTTCCCGTAAGCTGTACTCATTGTCGGACAGCGCCTTGGCTACCGGCTCTACGAGCTGGCCGTCGGACATCCCGCTGCGTCCGGCCCCGCTTCGTCCCTGAATAATATTATCCTCCGGCTTCTGATCGCCGGTTTTACCTTTGGCGCTCGTGCTGCTTATGGTTCCGTCAGAAACCGGCCCAGCCGTATGGTCCAGAGAATTAAGATAGCTGCCGATATCTTCCACCTCCGGCCGCATTTCTTCTTGCGACGTAATCAAATCAGCCACCAAGTCTTCAAGTTCCGACGGCAGCTCTGCCAACGGTGCAAACAACTGCTCATCCTCGGGAATCTCTGCAATAAATTGAATATTGTCATAGAATCCCAACGTCGCCTCGCAGTTTATCATTAGCTCCTCGGCCATCTCCACCTCTTCAGTTTCCAGACGATGGGCGTCAACTCGGGCTTGACGCATATCTGCTGCTTCCCTGGCCTGTTTAGCAAGCTCGTCGGCCTCCTCGTAGAGGCTTGTCATCGATTCGACCATCGCGTCGTCCCCAAAATCCTGAAGGTCCAGATTAGTAAAATCGTTCACCACATCCGACAAAATCTCCGCCAGTTTGGATTGGTCCATCGCAAGCTCTTCCAGTTTGTTCTCATCGGCCGCACTGAAATCTTCCGGCACCTTATCCATAATCATTTGTCTTTCCTGCATTATCTGTTTCTGTTTCTCGATGAACTCATCCAATTCCTTGGCCATTTCTTTGAGCGATTCTTCTACACCTTTATCAAGTGACTCGATACTTTCGCCTAAAATTTCCGCCGCCGCCCTTTCCGCTTCGGCCTGGCTCTCTTTGGCAATTGCACCTTTAAGCGCGATGAGCTGTTCGAGCAGAAAAACCTGCTGCTTTTCGACAGATTGTAGTGAATAAGAAACATCAGATTTATTAGCCGCCTTAATGGCTTTAGTCTTTGGTTCTGTTGCACCAATCGTTCCTATTTTCTCCATTACACGGTCATGTTCATCATCTCTTAGCTCAACCAGTTTTTCAACAAATCTCGGACGCGGAGGTGATGATACATCCCAGGCCTCAGTCATATAATCACCAACAAGCTTCTGCTTTTGGTTCATTTCACCCTGATGCCTCTGCAGGTTCTTGATATTTTCTGCTTCTTTCCTGCTTGCACTAATTACATCGTCAAGGTTCGTCAACACATTTTCCGTTATACCTAAAGCCGCCTGCTGGGCCTCAATGGCCTTATCCAGTGCCTCAAAGGCGGAACCTCGCGGGTCATCAGCCGAAATCGTCAGCTCATCTAACGACCTGACCTGAAGTGCTATCGGCTGCGATTGGCCCAGGTGCTTCATTGGGCTAAAATCCTGACAGAACGCCTGCAGAACGTAGGCCGAACCCGGCTTGAACACACCAGCATCTATCGACAGACGAAGTGTCTCAGCCACCTGCTCCTTTCTTCCCGGTGGTCCTTCATATTCCCAGGTCTCTATTGTTTTTGCAGGGCTGTTGGCCTGCATTTGTCCAAGTGTTACATATATCCGGCCAATTCCAAAATCGTCAGAAGCTTGTATGTCAAACTTCAGTCTTTCTCCAGGATTCACCGTAAGACTTTGGTCGGTATCCACAAACTCAATTTCCGGCACACTGTCCTGCTGTAGTAAGATTGGCCCGGAAGCAATGGCAATACGTCTGTCACTTCCCGGCCCCTTGACCTCAATCTGGTAGGAACCGGCTTTTTGCAACTGTGTTTCTGCACGCCATATCCTGTGAGTTCCCGCAAGGCGGGGTCCCTCAACATTTTTAAACTCAATAGTTTTGTCCGGCGCCTTCCACCACAGCTTTTCAGCCTGCTTGTCCAGCTTCACATCCACAACTACCTGCGAATCTGCCAGTCCTGATACTACCTCAGGAGGCCCCATAGTGCTGACCTTCCCTATACCCGTATATTCCGGTGACGCAATATGAAACTGAGACTCTTTTATTCTCGGCACTGTATTGACCGTCACCCTGATACTGGAACTATAAGTATCTGCCGCGAACACCCGAAAAGCAAACGGCCTATCTACCGCTGTAAAAGTATAATTGAATAATCCCTTCTTATCCCCTACGGCCTGCATGGTTGTACTTTTGCCTTTGCCCTTTTCGGTACTTATGTAGTCCGCTCCATCCATCCATACAATCTCTGGATAACTCCGCAGCGCTCCATTACCCCCCCTGCCTTCAACTTCAACTGACACAATCAAATCATCTGCTTCCGCGATGGTTACGTCGCTGTCCGGCGTAACCTTCAGTACCACCGAACCTGCCGGCGGGACATCCGACAACGGCCGTATGAACCTCGCAAAGGCATTGACCACATAATGGCTTCGACTAATACCATAAACCATCCACAACAACATAATAATCAAAAATGCTATCAGCCACTTTCTAATTCTCCTTCTGTCCCACAGCTTTTTCAGGTCTGCTGTTGACATTAAGGAAATGGCTGTATCTACTGTTCGGAGGGCAAATGGTTTCTCGTCTGAGCTAAATTCACGCGACTCAAAACACAGCGCATTAATCAGCATGTTTTCCGGCACGTTATGTTCACGCTCCAGAAGTAATGCCGTTCCCTCAAGCCCTTCAAGCCGTAAAATCGGCAATAGTAAATTCTTCCAAAATTCAAATATCATCAAGCCCACCCAGCCCAAAACCATCGCCAGTCGTAACCCGGGCGGAAAATGCAAAAGGTTATCCACAAAACACAGCACAATCCATACACCCAGGCAAACCGTCCCCCACACCAATCCTCCTAAAACCAGCCGGTTAGCCATCATTATCCGTCGGCCTCTAACTACGGTTTCGCGAACCGGCTCACTCTGCTGGTCATTTATATGGTCCATAACTTCGTTCCTCTAAAGTCCCTTTTGCCGTGCCGCACCAATTGCATTTTTGAAAATGCAGTGCATCCACAGTTTGAATCAACCAAACCGCTTAACTCAATTGGTGCGGGACCAAAGCTTTTCTGATATAACAACTTCCGGCGTAGGGTCTTCCGGCAATAAGATGACACGGAAAAACGTCCCCCGCGCCGATAGTATCATTTCCTGGTTTGCCTTATCATACTTCCATCGCCAGATGCTCAACCGCCAGGGCTCAACCACCGTCCCCAATTCTCTGTCCCACTCGCCGCCTATCTCACCGAAATGAGTCGGCGCAACCTTTCGACGAAGACTTACCAACGTAAGCACCTCCCTGCCATCCTTACTGGCCGTCACTCCTAATAGTTTCTTTTCATTGTAAAAATCCCTTTGCCTTTTGATGTGGTCCTGGGCAACTGCAAATAGCTTTTTATCCTGTTCTTGGGGCCTGCCCCCGCTTGTCGCTGACGGGGGCCAGCCAACAATATACTTTCCATCCTTTCTCACAGCTAAATAAAATTCCTCGCCAAATGCAGATTCGACCACACAGGCATCATTGCTTTCGGTTATTTTAGTTGGTATTGGCGTCAAAGATTCCTTTGTCACCGCCTGCACCGCATCATCCGGCCCAAAACGCATATCGGCAAACTTTACGGTAACTTTGGCTGCGATATTTTTACCTTCATCCAATAGTTTTATTCTTTGGACGTAAACAAGCTCATCCAGCGTGGTTCCCTCTCCGCCCCGCTGTTTACTCCGCAAAACCAGTCTGTGCGTTTTCTCCTCGGTCTTAAGATAAACTGTCACGGTGTAGAGATGTCCCTGCAACGATTCATCACTGTTGAAAATCACCGTCGCAGCGAGATACCGCAGCGGATACGGTTTGCCGGAATAAGCCTTTGCAGCAGGTGAATAATCTGCTTCCCCTGTCTTTTCATCGTATTTGGTTTTTTCTATGAACTTCCAACTGCGGCGCATCTCCTCTTTTTCCGGATAAAAACGAATCTCCCGCACCGGCTCAAAAGTAAAATACCTCACTTTGCCGTATTGCACATCTTCCCCAGTTACCATATCTTTGGTCTTGAGCTTGCCTGCCTTGGGTATGTTCAGCTTGAAGCTTCGACCCGGCGTTAACGATATCTCGCCTGTCAGAACCTTCCCATCGGAAAAATAGACCGCCGCAATACGGGTCTGGCTCTTCTTTTGAGCGGCATCGCCAAACAATGTCTCCGTAGAAGCCCCCCACGTCAGATTGACGAACCAAACTAAAAAGCAAAAAACGCAAAACCAAAACTCACCCCGCACCAATTGTCCTTCGGATAAAGAGACTTTCTTACTACCAAGAAGGCTCTTTAGTAAGGGTTCAATTGGTGCGGGGTCAACCTTTGGCTTCATTTTCTTCGGCTCTTTCTTCAGTTTTGTTCTCTGTACAATTATTCAAACCTTTGCATTAAAAAAGATTCATCTTGCGCCGCATCGTCCATTCCAGCATAAGAATACCCAAAAATATCAGAATGTATATGTACTTATCTTGAACCAGCGGAATCTCCATACTGACAGCATAGTCTATAATCCTGCTTCTAAGTGTCTCCACCAGATTTTCAAAATCGGTTTCTCGAAAATACGCACCGCCGCTTCGCATCGCCAGGTCATCCAGAAACGCATGGTCAACTTCAAGATTAGCACCTTCATTCACACTCGGCCCGACTACTAACGTCTTTTCATAAGACTCCAATAGTTTCTCACCTGCATAAGCCTCCACTTCAACCAGGTATTCGGTCCTCTTGGAAAAGACCATTTCCGCTCGGAATGTATTCTCCCTGCCCATCACGGGTTCGACAGATACCGGTTGAGGTTCTTCATCCGTCTTCAAGTTTGCTTTCAAGTGTAACTGTCCCGGGTTATAACGCCCGGCCACGCGAATCGTAGCGCTGGCCTGTTCACCGGGTCTGTAGCCTTTTTTGTCCCACTTGACGCCGACAAAACGCTCCCCTTCCTCCCACTGCGAGAGGTTCCTGACCGACTGTCGCCAAAAATGACCATAAGCCTGCTTAAGCACCTCGGAGGCCTGAGTCCATTTCCACAGCGTATTCGTCGCCACTCCCATCGTCTGTCCTTCTCCGAAACGCTGAAGTGCAACTACCGACACCGTCCTGCTACCCACCGAAGCATCCAGCAGGTTGACAGCTCCGCTCCTCAGTGACCCGGTTAGATTGATACTCTCAATAGTGGCTCCGGAACTCTGGCTTATCAGTCTTGACGTTTTGGAAACAATACTGTGATTTGCCGCTGATAAGGGCACATTCACCGTAAACTGGCCCGTTTGCAGTTCCGGCTCACCTGCACTTATTCGCCAGGGAAACAGCGGCTCAATCACCGTCCTCGAATACCCGCCCCGACCAAAGGAATGCTCTCCTCCGAGGAATATCACCGCTCCCCCTTCACGCACGTATTCCACCAGAGCCTGTAACTGTTCCTGCCGCCATTGTGTGGCCGGGAACGAACCCACTATAACGCATTTATACAGCCCAAGCAGCCCTTTGGTTGAAGGAAAGCCCGCTTCAAGATTCTCATCACCTTTCTGGCGACTGCCCCGCACAATAAATCGGTCACTGCTTACGCGAAACAGCGCAGTCAGTGCCACGGACGTATCCTCGGACAGCTCCTTGTAAATCTGCCTGAAATCCCAGCCTAACTGTTGAGCAAAAAGAAGTACAGACAGAGTATTTTTACGTACCTCTATTGAAAAAATCCGCGTATTGTTAAGTTCGGAAAGCTCCCCATCAATCGTTTCGACTCGAACGCGATAATTTTTCGTTCCCATTTCAGATGGACTTTTCATATTGAACTTCACACTTGCTCTGGAATTTATAAGGTCAACCAGTTTGGAATCTCTAGTTTCCCAATCCTGGCCGTCTTTGACTTCCACCCTCACATTCACCCGCTCTGCCCCTGTAGCAAAAGCATAGGAAGCACAGCGGGCTACAACCTCAGCTGTCACCTCAAAATCGCTTTGCTCTTCTACAACCTCCGGCGCCTCAATCCTGGTTATCGCTATATCATTCCAGGTCTCAGGGTCGCTGCCCACGCCGGCAATATAAACCGGCACTTCAGGCAGTTTAACGTTTTGCACCACTTCGTCACCGCCGTCGGTAAGCAACAGCGCGCTCATGTAGTTGGACGTATCCGGCTTATCTGCTATTGTAACCAGACATTTGCCTAAGTCGGTTTCTCGGACCTGCCCCGGCTCGACTGAGCTCGCCGAAGTCCGCACCTCACTGTCAAATTTTAGGGTATCAAAATCTATGAATGAAGACCGCAGCTCTTGCGTAAGCTTCTCAAGCAAATCACCGGCCCGCTTGCCCCGGCTGCCTTCAACTTTATCCTCGACCTCCATAGAAGAAGATGTATCCACGAGCGCAAGAACCTTTTGATTCTCGTCGGGTCTTTGCATCACGTTCCACACCGGGTCAAAATATGCTAAAATCAACAGCAGAACTATCAGTATCTTGGGTACCACTAACACCATAGCCTCTTTAGCCGAATATTGTCCTCGCTGCCGTCGATACAAAATAATCAGCCAGACCCCCAGGCCCAGAATCAATCCCGCACTGAGAACCGGATTAAGATGTGTTTGCCAGCGCAGTATTCCCATTAGCTCGCCCTCCGGTCCACAGATTTGCCAATAACGTTCCTTACCCGATGGCTGAGTCTGCTAACGGGTGACGACAATAGCCCTTTATTGCTTTCGGAAACTTCTGACGCCGTTTCTGCTTCCGGCGTTTTTTCCTGACCGGCCCGGGACATCCTTGGGGCCCCCAGCCATCCTTCTGCCAATAACGCCAGCGTTGCCAGAAGAAGCAAAAATAAAAACAGCTCTACCGACCTTGCCTGGCCCTTATGGTACTGCTCAAAGTCCACAGCCTCATCATAAGGTAAAATCTGATGTGCTATTTGACCCAGAGCCGGCACTTCCGGACCTTCGATATATTTTTCCAATCCCTCTTTCTCTGATGCACGCACCGATATACAGTATTTATTATCACCCGCCGTAACCAGGTACACTCCAGGCCTCGGAAAAGCTGGAATCTCCTGCTCTTTGCCTTTCCAGTCCATCGAATCACCTACTAAGGAAAGAACTTCGACCTCGCCGCCCTGGGCTCTGATACCGCGCGGACGCTCACCCGCCACGAGTGATATTGCCCTCTCCTGCTCGGATGACGACCCCGCCACTGCCATGCGGTGCGTAATCATCACCAATAAACCCGAAGAGGGCAGCGTGTTCCAACGCGAATTAAAGGCCGTGCCGCTGACGTAAATGTTACCCTTGCCCAGCGTTCTCTGTGCAATTACTACTTTTCCCGCACCAATTGACCCGGAGGCTGAAGAGCGGTCACCTCCCAAAGGCCCTCGCCTGCCGTCGGCAGACAATTGGTGCAGGACTCCGAGAAGCGGTGTAAACTCCGCAGAGATTACCAGCGGATAAAAAACATACGCACTGACAGATTCCAGTTTTGAATTTCCCGATGCTTCATGGATTCGATTCCAGAAGCCGGTTTCTTCGCTCAACACCTCTAATCCGACACCCCGTGCGTACACCTCGCGGTTCTTTATGCCCGCACCGAGCCAATCTGGATACTGTCCGGATAAAACCGTTCGCCCGGGTCTAACCGATGGAACAACCAGAAGATTGCCGCCATTTTCAACGTACTCCCTCAGCCAGGCCGAGTCCGCCGGGGTGGATTGCATTCGGCCCCATGTCGTAACAATCAAAATTGGTTTTTCCGCGGCTGCGGTTTGGCTCAACTGGCCCGGCAAGCTGAACTTCACAACCATACCGGTAAATTGTCCCTGCCCCGAAGGTGACAGCGCCACCGGCAGTACTCCGAATTCTTCCGGCGTACCCCCGAACAAAACCGTTGCCGTCTCTTCGCAGAATATCCCTATCCCCGCTTCATTGTCCGCCGAGAAACCATCGCCTTCGACCCACGCCTTAATCCAGTGATACCCGGTCTCATCCGGCGTCGTCTCCACCTCCACCGTCCTGGCTCTGCCCCCTTCTACTACCACGTTTTCCGTATTTTTCCTGTCCTGATTATCTACAGAGTTGACCCGGATATTGGCCACTATATCCGAGTTGTTCTGCAGTACCAAGCCGACTCTATAAGGGTGCTGAGGCAGAACCTTTTCCTCGGGAAATTGGACCGACGCTATCGCCACATTAGCTTCGTCACGGCTCTCGGACTCGACCTTGTGAAAATAGATTGTTATTGGTGCCCCCCCTGCTTTGGCCTGTGCCAAATCTCTTGCCCACTCGCTCTGTTGCAGGTCGCTGAACACATGCACCGCCCCGCTGCCCGTAGTGCTTGCACGAAGAAGCTCAAAAGCCCGTGCCAGGGCTTGGCCGGCATTTCCCGTCGCTGCCGTCGGTCTGATTTTATCAAGTGAATCCAAAAGCAATTCCGTGTCGGAAGTTAGCGAATCGGCTGCCGGTACCGCCGGCTCATCAACCGACAATAACACCGCTGCTTTCGAATCACTCTCCAGCGCCAAAAGAAATTTTCTTGCGCCTTCGGTAGCGCATTCAAGTTTGCTCTTATCAACATCATAGCTGCTAAGCTCGCTCATTGACGCGGAGTTGTCCACTATTGCTACCACCGAAATCTTACCGCCCAAACCAACCGATGTCACAAATTCGGGTCGCGATAAAGCTAACAGTATAAATGCAATCAACAAAATCCGCATCAGAAGCAAAAGCCACTGCCGTATCTTGCGATGCGAGTTCAGCTTTGGGTCTGTCCGGTGAAAGAACATCAAAGTCGAGAATACCACCGTCCGTTTTTTTTGCTTCAGTATAAGGTGAAAAACTATCGGCAGCCCCGCCAACGGCACGATATAAAGAAAGATGGGAGCAGAAAAAATCATACCATTCGACTCCTCTGCAAAATAGCGTCATACACCTCCGTCCTGGTTTCCGTCAGGATGTATTCAGCCCGGATTTTCTGCAAGCCGCTTCGTAGCTCGTCGAGATAAAGACGCAGCTGCTCAAGGTAGGCATCACGTATCCGTCTGAAATCCACCGTTATTTTATCTTTCGTCTCCAGTGAGGTAACATCGGCCAGCCCCGTTATTGACATGTTCATCTCCGCCGGGTCCAGAATATGAAACAGCGTAACCTCTTTGCCGTCATAATAAAGGTGGTTAAGACCCTGCAGAATACTTTCCGGCTCTTCCAACAGGTCGGAGATGACGACCACCAATGCTCTGCCTTTAATCATTTCCGCTGCGCTGTGCAACGCCGCCTCGATATTACCTTTGTTCTTAGGCTCGATCTTCTCAAGCCCCTCCAGCATTGGTTTAAGCCCTACAAAAGTCCCCGATGGCTCATAGTAGTCCCGTATCTGGTCGTCAAACGTAATCAGAGAAACCATATCACCCTGCTGCACCATCACGTACATCATCCCTGCCGCCAGATAGCAGGCATATTCACTCTTCTGTAGCGCCCCGTCCTGCTGGTACTTCATAGAAGCTGATGTATCCAACATAATGTAGCAGCGGATGCTTACATCTTCGTGGAACCGCCGGATAACATACCGGTCGCTTCGCGCATAAACAGGCCAGTCAATCCTCGCAACCGGGTCGCCGGGAGCATATTCGCGATACTCGGCAAACTCTACCGAAGACCCAAACGCAGGAGACCTGTGAAGGCCTTGATGGCTGCCGTCCATCGGCCGGCGCACTCCTATTTCAATACCGCGCAGACGCTCCGCCATTCGTGGGGGAAGATAACGATAGCCTGTGGACTCAATCATACACACCTCCGGCTAAACGCAGAAGACAGAAGTCAGACCTCAGAAGTCAGATTTTCTCTGTTATCTGTTCTCTGTTTTCTGTCTTCTATCCTTTCTACTCTGACTCACCCACCGTATCCAGCAATCTCTTTATCACCGCATCCGTATCGAGCCCTTCGCTGGCTGCGGCAAAATTAAGAATCACTCTGTGACGCAGTACCGGCAAGGCGTATTTTCGGATATCATCGCATGATACATTAAAGCGCCCGTTCAGAACTACATGTGCCTTGGCCGCCAGTATCAAAGATTGACCGGCACGAGGTCCGCAGCCGTAGCGGACAAACTTATTGACAAACTCAGGGGCCTCATCGGACTGCGGCCGAGTTGCGCGACACAGTCGTGCCGCATATTGGGCCACATGTTCGCTAATCGGAACCTGCCTAACCAAATCTTGATACCTCAGGACCGATTTAGCATCGAGGATGCTGTCGAGCGGCTCTCCATCACGACCGGTGGTCGTCAACAATATGTCCTGCTCTTCCTGTAAGTTGGGATAGTCAACCTTGATAAGCAAAATAAACCGGTCTAACTGCGCTTCCGGAAGCGGATAGGTGCCTTCCAGTTCTATCGGATTTTGCGTCGCAAGAACTAAAAAAGGTTCAGGAAGGTTATGCGTATGACCTGATGATGTCACTTTACGCTCCTGCATGGCCTCAAGCAGCGCCGCCTGTGTCTTCGGTGGAGTACGGTTGATCTCGTCAGCTAAGAGTACATTTGTAAATATCGGCCCCTGCTGGAAAACAAACCGCCGTTGCCGCGTGTCAGGGTCTCTTTGCAGAATATTTGTCCCGGTAATATCAGTAGGCATCAAATCGGGCGTGAACTGAATCCGATTGAATTTTAACAGCATCGTCTGGGCAAGGCTATGCACCATCAAAGTTTTCGCTAATCCCGGCACCCCCATCAGCAGGCAATGTCCCCGAGCAAAAAACGCGGTGAGAATCTGATCCAGCACTTCCTTTTGACCGATTATGATTTTACCGACTTCATCGAGGACAGAATCTTTGGCCTGGGCCAGCGATTCAACCGCCTCGAGGGCATCTCTTGACCCTAAATAAGTAGTGTCCGCCAGCCGGGCTCGTGGCCTGCCCACGCTTGTTGCTGGTGGGGGTGCCCCCTGCTCGGCAATCCGCCCGGATGATATATCAAATTTGCACCCGCATTTGCAGCGGGCTTTTGTCCCAGCCGAAAGACCGCTGACATCATACTTCCTTCCACATTCCGGACAGCTTACAGTTGACATCTTATCTGACATATAATACCCTCCGCTGCATATCACGAATTTAATGAGTCATAACGTATGTAATAATATTTAGTCCTAACTGTTTAGCATAAATTGGTTCATAGCCCCTTATTAACGGATAGTAGGCATCCAGCCAGCCTGCTTCGATATCGTAGGGACTGTAAAGGACCCTCAGGTCGCCATCGATTGTCACGCCCAGTAAGTAGGGTTGATTTTTGAGTTCAGGTCTATTCTTTGCCACGACAGGTGAATACCTCACTTTTTTGATTGGAAGAAGACTATTATATAGATGATGGTTCGCTGAAATAGGTTCCAGTCTCGCCTCAGGCAAAATTTTTGCCAGTTCCCGCCGCACCGCCCTGTCGAATGTGCTCAGGCCCATACCATTATTTATCAAAAGTACACCTCCATAATTTAGATAACGCCGTAGAGCAGTTACAGCCTCGGAAGAAAACGAGAAATCGTCTAAGCCTGTCAGGTACAGGAACGGATACGAGGAAAGGTCGTCCTTTTCGGCATCCACCGCCACGCGCTTCAGATTTACCCGAACAGCGGTATATTGCCGCAGCTTCATAAGCAGTGCCGTCGCCCCTCCCGGATGCACATTCCACGCCCCTTCGTGCTTGAGCTGGGCAAAGACAAATTCATCGGTAGGTATCTTCTGGTCAGCCGAACCGAAAACTTCCGGCTGACCTTCTAAAAGTCCGACCTCTGCATAGCCTACAATGTAAGCCGCTAAGTTCAGTCCGAGCTGATTGGCGCTTTTTACATCGTAATAAACCGCCTTCGGTAGCTTCCCAAGTCTTGTTGTATCACGATTCCAGCCACAGCCCAATCCATATTTCGAAATCAGCACACCAATCCTGCTGCCGATATAGACACCCTCCATAAGCGGCTGATTGGTCCCCGGCTTTTTTGGATAATTTACCCTGTTTACATCCACTAACATGTGATAGAGCGGATAGTCGGCCGGAATCACACGAAACCGACATTCCGGGAAGGCCTCGAGGAAAACCTTCTTGGCCGACTCGTAAAAGTAAGGCGACCCGGCTATCGAGTCGCAGATAACCATTCCGCCATTCAATACATATTCACGTAGGGCCTGAATATGCGTCTGGCTAAGCCTCAGTGTCCGCACTCCGCTAAATAGTAAAGCCGGCAGCTTCTTCGAGTCGAAATGAAAATCGTTAAGGTTGACATTCTGCCAGTGGTATTGCAAATCCATCGACCGGCCGTTACCCACGAACCTTTCCATATCCGTAGGGCACAAATTCCAGTCGGCTATCTCCATCTTATCCCCACCGGAATCGACAAAAGAAGCCGATTCACCCCATATTACCTTACCTACGAGATAATCCGGCTGTGGCGGCTTCTTACGTTCGGTACGCCGCAAAGGCGTAGCCGGCAGCGGCAGCGGCGGCAGTGCTTCGGCTGCGCTCATATGCCTGCGCGGGGCTTTGGGTTTTGTCTTGTTGCCTAAATAGATGAACCAGTCGTCTTCTTTGCCCTGAACCGGAACACACACCATAAAAATGAAGATAATTAGCAGAGACCCCCGAAGCCGCGATTGGAAATTAAACGACCGAAAGACATCAACTGTTCTTTGGACCTTCATCGCATTTGCCCTCGTACAAAAACTATTCAACTTGGTTTTATAAAGCCGAATAACCGAGTTTGGCCACGCTGGAAAAAAATTTAAATATACATCCTCCCTGCTTAAAATAACCCACTTTATTATAAACAATTTTCAACGAAAATTCAACGCATATATAGAAGAACCTGAAAAAACGATGCTGCTATATTGGCATAGACCATTGCTGGTAAAGAATTTAAAATTAAACGACTATTACGTGCAGTTCCAGCCATCCAGCCATCACTTCCGATAACAACTTCGTTTGGGGAACTTATCCAACTGTTTGACATTTCTGTGGTGATATCAAATTCTCTACTTGCGTTATTTCAACTGGTGTATTATCCTCTTTACGAGTACCGGCCTTTCCACAAAAACAGGCATTATAAATTTAAAAAGCACACTTTTGCTGAAATCAGATGTACATATATCAAAAACGCCGTCCAGCCGGCAGACACAAAACGAGGAGAAAAATATGAAATCACTAAATCGTCGAGAGTTTATGAAAGGTTCGATAAGTGCAGCTACAACATTTACCATTTTGTCCCAGGGCAAAAGTATGGCAGCTAATAATAAAGTTGTTCTGGGAATAATGGGTGTTGGCGGCCGGGGACGCGCACTCTTGGCAAGTCTCGTAAAAAGGACTGATATCAAGCTCAAATATATCTGCGACGCGGATACCCGATGCTACGGGCCTGCGGCAGAGATAGTCATTGAGGGACATGACTATAAGCCCAAATTCGTGCAGGATTTTCGCAAAATGCTCGACGACCCGGAAATCGACGCAATCGTTATCGCCACTTCCGACCGCTGGCACGCCTTAGCTACAATAATGGCCTGCCAGGCCGGAAAAGATGTCTATGTGGAAAAACCATTATCGCTGAGCATCTGGGACGGCAGAAAGATGGTTGAAGCTGCACGCAAATACAATAGGGTCGTCCAGGTTGGTACACAAAGTCGCAGCGCCCCTTATACCGACAAGGCCCGCGAGTACATCCGCAGCGGCAAATTAGGGGATATTCATCTGGCTCGTGTATTCCTTATGCAGGAATCCGGTCCTATCCGCGTAGCAGGCGTCCAGCCTATCCCGGAAGGTTTGGATTATGATTTGTGGTGCGGCCCTTCGCCTATGCTGCCCTATCGTCCGGGCAGGTGGTTCTGGAGACTTTGGGATTTCTACGTCGGTTATATCATGGCCGATATGGTTCATCAGATTGACTTGGCCCGATACCTGATTGGCAAAGAATATCCGGATACTGTATGCAATGCGGGCGGGGTTTACCACTTCGACGACGGCAGAGAACAGCCGGACACTCAATTCACAACACTTGAGTTTGACAAAATCACCATGCTCTTCGAAGCGTCTCTCTGGTCACCCTACATGCATCGAATCGTTCTTCTGCAAGACAAAACCAAATTTCCCGACTGGCCTTTCAGTGCAACAAAGGTGGAAATATTAGGCACCAAAGGATTTATGTGCTTCGGCAGACACGGCGGCGGATGGCAGGTCTTCGAAGGAGACCCAAGTGTTCGTCAAAGCAAGGCGATTGTCTCAGTACCGGCCAAATTAAAATTCGGCAGTATTATCGATGAGCACTTTGAGGATTTCATAAGCTGCATCCGTACCCGAAAGAAACCCAAAGCCGATATCGAAGAGGCACATCTTTCAATGCTGTTATGCCATCTGGCCAATATCTCATATCGGGTTGGAAATCGAAAACTTAAATTTAATAGTGAAAATGAAAGCTTCATAAACGATACCGAAGCCGATAAATACTTAAAAGCAAACTATAGAAAATCCTGGATTGTACCCGAGAAAGTATAGAGGCAAAAAATAAGGACGCCTTTTATTGATGCATCCTATTGATTTGACATAGTCACGCAGTGAGGGTATCATATCGTACAATTCCATAATTGCATTATGAAAAGATCGGGATTCATAGGAGGAGTATCTCTTTACTCCTGTGAAAGTAGGAGAACAAAAATGGAACGGTGGATAACAAATCGAAAACGGGCAAGTCGGGTGTTTATAGTAGTTACTTCGTGGTGTGTTGTATGTCCTTTCATCTTTCAGAAATCGCAAGTCAAAGGCCTCAGTTCAGAGTCCGTCATCTGCCCTTTGTCCTCTGCCATAAGCAATCCATCACAACATCCCGTTTCCAAGCCTAAGAAAAAAGGCATTATCAAAATAGCCACCATTGGACCTCGGCCATTGAATGTAGATGTCAACACTAAGCCGCAACAAGTGGTGAACAGGATGATAGCCCACTGGAGGGGGCGATTCGCTCAGGTTTTGCNNTTACAGGGTGCGAAAGGACCAGATACAGAAATTCTTTGCCCAGGTTGCCAGAGAAAATAACTGCTATATCGTCTATTCGGCTGCCAGAGAAATGGAGGATGGCACCTGGCGAAATTCCAGCATAATGCTCGACCGAAAGGGCAAAGTCGCGGGTATATACAATAAGAATCACGTCGTTATTGAAGAAACCACTCAAGCAGGTATTCTTTGTGGCAGAGAAGCGCCCATCATCGATTGCGATTTCGGCCGAGTCGCATTTGCAATATGCTTTGACCTGAATTTCGATGAGCTGCGACTAAAATACGTCAAGGCCAAACCGGATTTGTTGATTTTCTCATCAATGTATCACGGTGGCCTGATGCAGGCATATTGGGCCTATTCCTGTCGTTGCCATTTTGTCGGCGCCATTGCCGGCAGAGCAACTCCCTCTGAAATTTACAATCCTTTAGGCCAGGTCATCGCCTCCAATACCAATTATTTTGATTTTACCGTAGCTGAGGTCAACCTGGACTGCCGCCTTGCCCATCTGGATTATAACTGGGGCCGCCTCAAAGCCCTTAAAGCCAAATATGGACCGAAAGTCAAGATTACCGACCCCGGCCGCCTCGGCTGCGTATTAATTGCCAGCGAGCATGAAACCATCAGCGCCGATGATATGATTAAAGAATTTGAAATTGAGTTGCTGGATGATTATATGGCAAGGGCACTGGCCCACCGGCATACGCCGGGAAATATGGAATAAGGAGTAAAACATGAAGTCGCTAAATCGTCGAGAATTTATGAAAGGTTCTATCGTCTCCGCCGCCTTGGCGGCATTCCCACAAGAAAAAGTACATGGAGCAAACGAGAAGGTGATTATGGGCGTGATGGGACTGGGTGGTCGAGGAACATATCTGGCCGAGAAATTTGCACAGCGGCCGGATGTGGAAATCGCCTATCTATGCGACCCGAATACCAGGCGCTTCGCCCGGGCCCGAGAGGCGGTTGAAGAAGCCCAGGGCAAAAGAACAAAACTCTTGCAGGACTTCCGAAAAATCCTTGACGACCGCAACGTTGACGTCCTTGTCAATGCCACCCCCGACCACTGGCACGGACTTGGCACCATTATGGCTTGTCAGGCCGGCAAGGATGTATATGTGGAAAAACCTCTTGCCCACAATATCTGGGAAGGCAGAAAAATGGTCGAGGCCGCCCGTAAGTACAAAAGGGTCGTCCAGGTAGGTATGCAATCGCGCAGCGCCGCCTACGCTAAGAAGGCCAAGCAATACATTGAATCCGGCAAACTGGGTGATATTTACATAGTCCGCGTTTTCAACATGATGCGCCATGCCATGCAGAAAGACACTCCCAATCGGCCGGTTCCTGAGGGATTTGATTATGACATGTGGTGCGGCCCCGCCCCGAAACTACCTTATAACCCGAGTCGTCGGTGGCTTAACCAGTGGGAATACAGTTGTGGGCCGATTCCCGGTGATGCGATTCACCAACTGGACCTTGCCCGGTATCTGCTGAACGACATACCATATCCCAAAACTGTCTCTCACGCCGGCGGTGTGAACGCCCTTCGCGACGGCCGGGAAACCCCCGACACTCAGTTAGCCACATTTGAATATGGCCCGCTAACTTTATTGCTCGAAGCGGCACTGTGGACACCTTATATGAAAAAGACACCCGGCGACATCCGGGATTCAGACCGGTTCCCTAACTGGCCTTTCAGCAGCACGAAGATTGAAATCTCAGGGACCGAAGGCTTTATGCATTTTAGTCGGCATGGAGGTGGTTGGCAGGCCTTTGATGCTAATGGCGAACTGACACGTTCTGAATATGGCCGCCAGGGCGACAAAGAGCACCAGGACAACTTCATTGATTGTATTCGTACCCGAAAAAAACCCAATGCAGATGTGGAAATAGGACACCAATCCGTGCTACTGTGCCACATAGCTAATATCTCTTATCGGGTTGGCAATCAAAAACTTGAATTTGATCCTAAAACCGAATCATTTACGAACTGCGAACAGGCCAATAAATATTTGAAACGCAAGTACCGTAAACCCTGGGTGGTCCCGGATAATGTATGAGCAGGGAAAGAAGTGATGTTACAAAGATTTGTACTGTCGATAGGCATCGTTGCAGTATGCTGCAATTGCTCCTATTCCAAATGGCTGAAAATCTCAAATATACAGGTAAGACAGGAAACTACGGAATTGGGCGGCCCCAAAACAATTATCGAGTACGATATTGATGACCCGAACATTTCACCCGCAACTCCTGCTTATGTCTTTGTCCGCTACAGCAAAGACGAAACCAACTGGCAGCTCATTGCAACAGATTGTCTCCAGGGCAACGGCTTTGATATCGTTGACAAGCCCGGCCATAAGCAAATTATCTGGTGGGGAACCGACCAAACCAGTTTCACCGACGCCAATCAAGTGGACATTCATGTTCGCGGCATTCAAATGATACGCATCCCGGCGGGAAAATTTATAATGAAGAGTCTGCCCGGCGGAGGTCGTGACGAATCTCAAAACATAAAACCCAGCACCGACCTTTCCCTGTTTTATATGACGAAGTATGAAACCACAATTGCGATGTACACCGATTACCTCAATGAGGTCGGCGGCGAAGGTGCCGGCTGGAATCAGCGTATGACTGACAACAATCGCTGTGGCATCGTCCGACATCTTAATTACACGTATAGCGTCGAACCGGGACGCGAAAACTATCCGATTACCTATGTGTCCTGGTATGATGCCACAAATTTTTTGCAGTGGTGCGGTTTAAGGCTGCCGACCGAAGCCGAATGGGAAAAAGCCCTTCGCGGAGGACTCTATCTGGACAGCGATGAACTGAAAAAACGTCCCAACCCAATGCCTGAAAGGCGCTACCCCTGGGGTGACCAAAGTCCGAACGCCGATGGTATTTTTAGATGCAATTACGATGGCTCCAACGACGGCTTTGAATACACGGCTCCTGTTGGAAGCTTCGTGAAGTTCAGCAGTCCCTATGGCATCTGCGATTTGGCCGGAAATGTGGCAGAGTGGACCCTGGACTGGTACTCAACGTCATATCATGCCGGCCTGGATGGTTTTCGCATGGTCAGAGGGGGCTCGTGGATGGCTGTACCGGCCGCCTGTGACGCTATCACCGGAGCAACGCAACTGCCTCTTAAGGAAAGTAGCATTATGGGATTTCGCGGAGCAAAGGGATCCCGGAAACCATATTGATGAAGTATATGGGCCAAGACTTTAAGCCTGCCGAATATCCCCAGTGCGACTCGAACGCACAACCACTGGCTCCAGAGACCTCCATGTGGGTTGTAACTTGTTGTAAATACAAAGCTTACAACGCATTTTCGCACTAAAATGAGAATTACCAGTCGATAGCAAGTTACTAAGAAACTGAATTCAAGTCACCATCACGTGACGACTGACCCACTTAGTGATCCACTTTCCGAGTTCTATTATACCGTAATCGTCCGACGAAGTACATCTGCAACGATGTAAGAGTAGGACTGACAGACAGTGTTTCGGGCTGCCAGTCCTTTAACTTTATTGGGCGTTTTGTTTCTTTCTGAGGTGGCTTACTGTGCCAGGGCTTCGATTTCCTCTGCGGTCAAGGCCACGTTATAGATGCGAACGTCGTCGATCATGCCCGCATAGGACTCACCAATCCATGTAGGATCACCTCCAATGTAATAGGTCGCGTTCGTGCCATCTGTTGTCTGGAAGGCTGATTCCTGTGAGAGAGCCCCGTTGACGTAGATGCGGAAGTTCGTCCCATCCCCTGTCACTGCGATGTGTGTCCACTGGTCGGCAGGAACAACATCTGGGGCTGTCTCACACATACCTCCCGCCCAATCTCCGCCAATGCGACCACGCCATGAAAGCCTCCCATCGTTGTTAATGAACAGCGTGTCATTTGAGGTGTCATCCGCTATCATCGACCGAAAAATCTGCTGCCACGTGTTGCCAGTTCGCTTCGGGTTAATCCAGGCAGACAGCGTAAATGATCCCTGAAACAGGTCGGCGGTTAACGAATCAGAGGCGGGGATTGCGACGCGACTGCCTTCAAATGCGAGCGCTTGTCCAAATTTTCCGTCGACAACTGTCGGACCGTCTTCCAGTGTTCCGTTGTTGCCGTTGACCGTCGCGTCCAGCGCGGTCGTGCCGGCACCGTCGTCGAGCTTCCAGTGCCCGATCGGGTAATAATCCTCAAACAAATGCTCAGCAAGGATGATCAGGTCCTGGACATCTACTACTCCGTCACCCCAGGGCATCGGGCCAATGTCACACAATGATTCGTCTGTACCCCAGTAGTCAACAATGATGCACATATCCGCAGCGTCGACTATTCCATCGCCATTCAAGTCAACGACTGGAATGATTGGCACCTGCCATAGGTCGTTACCACCAAAGCCACCGTCCCGTTCGGACATGAAGAACAGGGTAGAGTCATCGGCCGAGATGTCCGAAGCCCAGTGATCGGAAGCTGAGTGTCCGAGATTAACGGGCTCGCCCCAGTCATCATCTTTCGTCGCCCGCCTGGTCATCATTAGGTCACCGGTGGGAAAATCTATGTCGAAGAAGAGCGTAAGGCCGTCGGCCGAGATGGTCGGGCAATGTTCCCAAAGCGGACTGTTGATAGTCGGGCCAAGGTTCACCGGTTCCCCCCATTCATCTTCTGTCGTCGCCCGGGTGGACACATATAGGTCGTCGAGACCGTACCCGCCGGGCCGCTCGGACTCGAAGTACAGTTCGAGGCCGTCGGACGATATCTCCGGAGTAAACTCGTAACCCGAACTGTTGACAGTCGCGAGATTCACCGGTTCTCCCCACTCGTCGTCTTTCGTTGGTCTCGTTGTTACCCATAGGTCATTTCCAAGCCCGCCGGGGCGGGGTTCTCCCCAGTCGCAAAAGTAGAGCTCCAGCCCATCGGCCGAAATGCACGGCGTAATGTCAGCAGCCGAACTATTGACAATCGGCCCGAGATTCACCGGTTCCCCCCAGTCGTCTTCTGTCGTTGCCCGCGTCGTCACATATATGTCGTCGAGACCGTACCCGCCGGGCCGGTCGGAGCTAAAGTAGAGCTCCAACCCATCGGCCGAGATGCTCGGCGAAGTATCGCCAGCCGAACTGTTGACGATCGGGCCAAGATTCGTCGGCTCACCAAAGGTAAAATCTGCGTTCGCAACTTCCACAGCCAAGCCCAGTGCCAAAACCAATATGAGTAAAATTGTTCTTTTCATTTCATTACCCTTTCAAAAAATTTTTAATATTTTCACGCTGCGTACTGTGCGCAGTCTTAGCACCTCGCGTTTGTTCTACAAAAAACCTCCTCATTGATAGCCATTTCGGTTTCCTCAACTAAAAACGCCAATGACGCAAGCATTATAATGTATCCTCAGCCGATTGCAAGGAAAAAAAGATTTTTGCTGGACTGGCGATAATGATGCAGAAATCAGCGTGAGAAAAAAGATGCACTTGGCCGGACAGATACTTTTATCTTACCTCCTTTCGCTTTTATTATTCACACATTGTCCCTAAGTGGATCGAAAGGGTCATTTCTGAGGCCTCAACACGGATCCGGCCGAAATATTCTTTGTTTCTATATCACAGTGCGAAATTTAGGCCTCAAAATTCCACAAAATGAGGAAATTTTTTTAGATTTTTGAAAATTTTCGCCCAGAACAGCTATTAGCGTGGATTAAAGAGATTGGCCGCCGAACTCGTGACATTAGTCTTGAAGACCGGAAACCATATCATCGTATCAGAAGAATGTCGCCTAAAAAATATGAACTATAAGAAACTCACTAATGGTCTGTCACAAATGATTTGAGTAGTTGTCATTCCGCACTTGATGCGGAATCCATTGTTTCAGTTCTGGATTCCTGCTTCCGCAGGAATGACAATTCATCGTTTGAACTGTGACATACTACTAAGTAGGAACGCATAAAGTATCATGCAGCTTTTTTATGAATGTCATCATGATCAAACATAAATCCCATCTTTTTGCGGTGACCATTGACACAGGCAACGCCTCGCCTGAAAGCGACAACCAAGTCCTCCATGGTAGCAAACAACACATTGGCCAAAACTGTGCGTTTGAGATGACCCCAGAGCCGTTCAATCAGGTTCAGGCTCGGACAATACGGAGGCAACCAGAAGACTTCAATCTGATCCCGATGCGTTCGGAGCCATTGACGGACTGCCTTGGTATGATGAAACCGCCCATTGTCACAGACCAGACGAATCCTTCGCCCGGCATAGGCGGTTATCAAGGCAATCAAAAAGATAAGAAAGTTCTGGCNNTAATCGACCCCACCGTAGACCACCCGCTTTTCATTTTTGCCCGGAGAAGGAATCTCCGGCTGTTGGCCTACAGGTCCCCACATCTGCGTCAATGTCGGATGCAGGTGAATCTCCATCTCATCTTGAAAGACCAAGGCCTCCTCGGCATTGTCTTTCATCGCTTTTTTTTCAAGCGGATAAGGCCTTTCTTGGCCTTTTCGTATGCCTGTTCGTCCCGTTTGCCCTTGAGGGTATGCTTGGGTCGATGGATGGAAAATCCTTCTTGGTGTAGGAGTCTTCGCAATTGATCGTCGCTGAACCGAATCCCGGTTACTCTGGCCAGATGCTCGGCCAATCTCGCCGCCGACCAGGTGGAAAAGCC
>JABAOH010099616.1_pt6 | contig 32100 bp, 28 predicted proteins | sample 7062181 | NCBI WGS metagenome assembly JABAOH01 (sample SAMN14538630, study PRJNA623070) | marine sediment metagenome | biome: marine biome [ENVO:00000428]; feature: marine pelagic biome [ENVO:01000023]; material: deep marine sediment [ENVO:00002113]; isolation source: pool of 5 deep marine... | reverse complement strand
CTCCCCGACCGGCTGCAATCGGCCACAAGCGGCCGGTCAAACAATTGCCTGTGAACGGTAGGTCCAAGTTCATGAGCTGCCATGGGACTGCCAGAATGAACTCGGAGCATCGAGATAGCCAAGAACGATCAGTTAGTCAGGCCTCGGTGGGTAGCGACACCCCGGTCCGTGAATCTGCCCATTAGTGCGTGCACAGTTCATCCGCGTAACTATTTCCATTGGTGCAAGACCACTTATTCGAATGCGCGGAAGGTCCCGGTTTTTTCTATTGTGACGGGGTAACCCTCGACGGTCTGTGGGATCTTTCCCTGTAGNNGCCACGACACTGTCTTTTGCGATCTTGTCGGAATCGGTGCAGGAACTGTCGCTGAGAGCACCAGTTGGCTGCGTCGCGACCATACCCATGGCAACGATGACAATCATTTTGTTCATTGGCAGCCCTACAGCGTACACGTACTTGCTAAAAGAAGGCAACCTGTTCAGGCTCAGTGTCCCACAAAGTAGGCACGGATCAAATCATTGCTCTCTTCAAACCAATGGCGGACGTCGCTGGACACCAGATTTTGAGTCTGGAACCCAAAGCGGCCCATCAATGTTCGTAAGTAAAACGCCAAAAATCCACACCGGAACAAGAAATTTATTCGACCACCAGGATTGACCCTCAGTCATCCTTCCCATTGTCAATACGGAACGGCGGCCGGCAGCAGCCGCTTCCAGGTACGAAAGGGGCAATCTGATTTGAGGCCCGGAGGTGATCCCTCCGGGCCAGTTCGTAGAGCCTCGAGGACTAATTGAAAGTCACAGTCACGTCGACTGAGCAGGTGCTCGTCCCCTGTTCGCAAACCTTGTAGATGTAGCTACCGCCACCTCTTCGGTTGATGTTGTCGGTATAGAAACCGACATTGGCGGTTGTTTCGATCAACCCACCGTCGCGATACACGTCGACATTGGTCGATGTCGCGCCGATCCATTCCAGGTCGGCCTTCTGCAGGCCTTTGACCTTGTAGCCGGTGGCGGACAACGTTATATCGCCAGGCTCAGAGACGCTCACATCCTGAGACGTTTTTTCCGAAGTCGCACCGTCATTATCGGTGACCGTCAGGGTGACGTTATACGTACCGTTTGAGGCATAGGTGTGGCTTGGGTTCTGCGCGGCGGACGTGTTGTTGTCGCCGAAATCCCATGACCAACTAACTACTGAGCAGTTGTCCGTGCTTTGGTCGGTAAAATCAACCGTCAGACCATTTGTCGTATAGGTAAAAGCTGCCGTGGGTGGGGTGCCGAGGCTCACCTGAGACGTTTTTTCCGAAGTCGCACCGTCATTATCGGTGACCGTCAGGGTGACGTTATACGTACCGTTTGAGGCGTAGGTGTGGATTGGGTTCTGCGCAGTGGATATGTTGCTATCGCCGAAATTCCAATCCCAGCTGACTATTGAACCGTCGTCCGTGCTTTCGTCGGTAAAAGAAACCGTCTTACAGTCTATCGCATAGCTGAAACCCGCTATCGGGTCGCTGTTGCTGGTCCCGCCACCGCCACCGCTACCGTCATCGATGGTCACGTTAAACCGGTTAAGAACAGGTTCGATCGGGTTGGCAATCGTGTGTGAGCTACTGCCGGCGAACAACAAGCCGACAAGATTCTTATTGACATCATTGGTGACAATACATGAGCCGGAATCGCCTCCGTCACTGAAAGTACCCGGCGTGATAATGCTTTGGTCTACAAATCGCGCCAGTTTTACGCAATTAAATAGACCCCGAACCTGATAGCAAACATCGACAGTCACGTTAATCGCATCAACCTGTCCTGTTGTCCACCCTGTGGTTCGACCGTGTTTCTGGACCGGTAGTCCAGGGGACGCCACGACTGTTGTCGAATTTGGCGTTCCATAGCCGGGAACGGGTGTTGCAACGCCGAGGTCTGAAGTCGAGGTGAGAGCAATGGCTGCATCCATGGTGTTATTGCCACCGGAAAAATCGATTGGCTCAAAATCATGCAGTGTACCAATGGCGTCTTCCGGGTCTTGGCCTCCGTCATACGAACCGGGCTGTAGGACATTGTCACCCAGCACGGCGTCGTTACTGTCGGCGTAGACGTGGTTGTTGCTCAAGGCATAAACGTTGTTCCCATCTGTTACCCGGCATCCGATGGTGCCCGCGGTGATATCCGGATGACCGGTCGAAACGCCAATCGGTACCGGCCGAGGAAACCGGGCCGTGTTGTCACGGGCCACGAACATACCGGTGACAACGACCTGGACGGGCACTTGTTCAATGGCCTGCGGGATGCCGGGCACGCCCGCTCGGGCGGTATAAACTTTGATGGCCACTTCGCCGTTATCGTCGTAGCCGACGCCCATACCTACGACACCGTCTGTGGCCATCAGGGCGGGAGTGTACCTGTCCTGGACTTCTACTGCGCGCTCCAAGCCCGGCGGGCCGACCCAATCGGGTGTTTGGGCCTGTGTCGTTGAAGCAGCTAGCACTGCCGCAACGAACAATACGTGTACGATATGCTTTACACTCATGACGCGAACCCCCTATTCTGTTCGGATTTCGGCATGGCCTTCAATTAAAATGAATGGAATTGAAATCGTTGCCGTCGACCTTCTGGCCGAGGTTGTAAGATTGTCGGATGCGGCTGCTGTCGTGTTGACTAGCAGGAGCAAGACTTCAGCACGAACGCCTTGATCAATACACATCTGCGACTCCCTTTAGGTTTCCGATAATCATCGAACCGTATCGGCAGCCTGGCGGTCTTGGCCCCCTCGGAACGGTGCCAATAGGTTCGGAAGATGCCAGTACCTCCGGCTGTCCCTCTCCGTCTTTCGACGGGTTCGGCTTTGTCGGTGCTATCTCCTAAGGCTAATACAAGATCGGCTATTTTGCCGCTTATTTAACTTAATATCGGATCGTCGGCACGATGTCCGGTTTGGGTCAATACCAGACAGTGTAGCTCAATCCCGCCGAACGGCTGGAAACGGCCAAAAGCGGCCGCGCCCCTACGGCGAGTTGAGTTCAGAACCACATGCCTAGTTGAACAGCCAGAAAATGGCCAGTAGTACGGCAATCAGTAGAATCGATCCTAATAGCGGACCGCACCCTGATACAGTGCCAAGTCCTCCTGAGGCGCTGACATTGGATAAATCCTCTCCCTCTTCCCCTATTACTCGACCGCCGAGCACTTTAGCCATTTCCTGCGCCGCTTCGAGCGCGGCGTCAGATGGCGAGGTAATGTCCAGGGAGCCGCCCGATAGCACGAAGTACTCTGCTTTGCCGCCACTAATACTCGCAAAGCGTAAAGCACAACATTCGTCGGTGACCTCAACTTTGAATTTTGGCGAGCTACCCGCAAGATCTCGAATCTCTTCCTCTTCGATGGGCGTATCTCGCACGACTGTTACAACGTAGCTCACGGGCGTAGTTCAATAATGCGCGTCAATGTGGAGAAACTTCACGAAAGCTTTGGATCATTACCGGCCGTTGAGTGTATCAAAGGGCAGCCGACCACTTTCGGCCAATAGCAGTCACTCCGGCAGCTTTAAATCCGGCCTCTTTTGCGGTTATTACGAATTGCTTAACGTGCCGGCAAGATGGCACTTTTAACGGTTGCACCAGGAGGGGTGCAAGGTTGTCCATTCTGCCTGTCGAGACGCGGCTTATTCTGAACGACCGGGTTTTCGGTTTTCCGTTCGGCCAGGGCACGCCTGCAGCCGTACTGCAGGCGGCATTTGAACTTGGCAAAAAGTCCGCACCGCTGGGGGTGGATGCAAACCCTTTTTTGCGACGCAAGCGGAGATCCTTTGTACGTCCTGAGCCCTACCGGGGGGCCGAGGCCGCCGCATGGTTACGGGGCCACTATCTTGCACGCGAGGTTACCCAGTTAAAGAAGGCAGCGTGATCCAGCGCGTCGATGTTGTAGTGCGGTATTTGGGTGCAGGCTAAAGAAGGCGAATGTCCGATTCCTCCAAAGGAAGTCTGAAAGATTGCGCCGCAATCTCGAAGGGATGGCGAGTCTCATAGCAAAGCACCTCGGCGTGTGACAGTCCGAGTTACTGGATCCCAAGCTTAACCATCAGCTCCTGGATGCGTGGATCTCTGTGCAGCGGTTCGAATTCCGGCATGCGCAGAAAGACGACATTCGGGTCTGCTTGTTCGTAGGCAATGAGCAACCACCTGATCGCGTTCTCCGTATCGCCGGCGCGCGCATACCGGAACGCAACCCAGGTACCCTGAGCATTGACTGCGGAGGAGTTTGCGGCTGTCAATTCGGAAAGCCAGATCAACGCGGATTCGAATCCTTCTTCCCGGAAAATGCGCAGAAGTTCGTCGCGTTCGTCCACGCGGCCAAAGGCGCTGAGTAACGACGCCTCGGACTTAATCGCGTCCTCGAAACGATTCTGGAACTGATATACGCCGGCGAGCACGAGCCACACGAACGGTAAGTCAGGCGACACTTTTAACGCACGTTCGAGAAGGCGCGCAGCGTCGTCGAGTCGATTCGCCTGGTAGCGAATGACACCGGCGACACCGAGCACCCAGCCATTGAAAGGGTCAAGCTCAATCGAAATCTCGGACTGCTCGAATGCTTCTTCGAACTGCCCTCTCGCCGCAAGAAAATGCGCATAGGAAGTTCGAGCGTCAGAATAATTTGGATTAAGATCAATCGCCTTTATGAATAGCTCATCGGCTTCCTCCCATTTGTAATCGATGCCCGCGCGGATCACCGCAAGCCACTGGTGTGGCGCCGCGAGCGTTGGATCGACCTCCAGTGCTCGTAGCGAGGCTGCCTCGGAATTTGGCGCGGCAATCGACGGCGAGACAAACCCCATCTGTTGCAGTCCTACCCAAGCCGCAGCAATTCCGCTCAACGCCAGAGCGGAGTCCGGGTTCTGTTCTAGCGCACGGTCGAAGTAGTCGATGGCAATCTCAAGATCTTGCGGTGTCAGGCGATAGAACCGCTCCATACCTCTGAGTATGTCATCGTAGCCATCCGTGCTGCTTTCTGCGACGGCAGACAGCTGGGCAAGTTCGTCGGCCGTGACATCCACGCGAATGCGGTCCGCAATTGTCGAAGCAATCTCGCTTTGAAGCTTGAAGACATCTTCAAATTCCCGATCGAATGTCTCGCCCCAGAGCACGATGTCGCTCGACACGTCCACAAGTTGTACGCTGATCTGCAATCTATCGTTGTTGAGTGCAGCGGACCCCGTAAGTATCGCGTCTACATCGAGCTCTGCGGCAATTGCTGGCAGTGATCGGTCACTGTCCTTGAAACGCATGACCGAATTGCGCGACGTGACTCGCAGTGCGCTGATTTTGGACAGGTTGGAAATCAAAGCATCCGTCATTCCGTTTACGAAATACGCTTTGTCGGGACTGCCGGATACGTTTTCCAGAGGCAACACCGCCATAGTCGAAACAGGGGGGGCGACAGACCGGTCCAGAATGTATTGATCGATAACTACCGTGGTTAGCGCGAGGGACAGGATTACGATGATGGCAAGGTCAATTTTTCGGCCAGCCCTTCTCGGAACGACGTAGTCGGCGGGCAGCTCATCGGTGCGCCGGATGCCTTTGGGTGTCAACTCGAATACCCAGGACGCGGGGATGACAACAAACAATCCTGCCGCGAGCACAATTATCAGAACGCGCAGGAACCAGTCCGGTGCTTCGAATGCCGGCAATATTGTGTCAGCAACCTGAATCATGAGCCAGGCCATCGCAATGTATGCAATGGTTACCCTGATTACATTGCGATGCCGCAGCTCGTCGTAAAATGAGGGCATGCCTTCAATTCTAGCCATTTTTTTTCTGAAACGAGGTCGTAACGACTGGTAGCCGGCCGTTAGCGTTTATCGGGCCGGCTCGCCTTCGGTGCAAAGAACCGTAACTCGGACCGGTGCGAGACGACCTTTAGTAGTCCCGTCAATAGTCGTGACGCTGTCCTGCGCAGGTAAGTTCTGCCTCTACCAGACAAAAAAGCCGGCGCCAACAGGACCGGCTTTCATGTCTGGTAGCGGGGGCCTGCTTTGCACTGTTCCGACAACCGTCAACCGGATCCGCTTGAGGTAGTCGAGGCTCGCCGACGCAATCAGATCCCGTCAGGCAGGTTGAGTTTCGTTCCCGCGATCTGCGCCTCGCTCAGGCCAGCACGCTCTCGCAATTCCTCCCAACCGGGCATGCCGTGAAGACCTTCAAATGCCGGGTCCCACAACGTAAACGTGAAGTATATAATGCCCGTCGTGGACTCCGAAAAATTGGCCTGAATGACCTTCAATGCATTCTCGATATCGCCCTCCAGCGCGTAAAGTCTGGCCGATTCGCCAAATTTCTCAAGGTACTCGCTTTTGATCTCCTCGTAAGCTTGCAAGTCGCCAGCTGCGAACAGTGCACGGGCCTGTGATTCGAGGCGCGCACTTTCCCAGGCAATATCACTGAATACCCTGAATGCATTGTCGTAATCACCGCGCGCCATGTAGACCTCACCCAGGACATCCTCGCCATGCGGCGCCATCGCCATGCGTGCACGGGCAATAGCCTCCGCCTCGTCCAGCCTGCCGAACCGCACCAGCACACGTGCGTAATCTGTCATGCAGTGAATGCAGCCAGGATCAAGTTCCACGGCCCGCCGAGCAAGCCTCAGGCGGGATTCGAAATCGCCGATAGACAATGCAAATGCCATCGCTGGCCGCAAAACCAGGCCGTCGCTGGCATCAATTTGCAGGGCCCTTTCCACCATGCGTGCAGCGCGAGGTATGTCCTCCCTGCCAACTCTCAATATGCCGAAAATTACTGCCTGGGCGTTATTCGGGTCGATCGCCAGCGTCCGGTCGACGAGTTCCTGTCTCCTGCGATCGGCCGCCTCAGGCAGATAAACGGCGTTTTCACCAAAATTTCTGGTGTTGTAGCCGATTATCGTTGAGAGATACATCAGGCCCGGCACGTAGTCCGGATCTCTGGCCACGACCTCATCCATGATCCGGACGGCCTCGTGATCGCCGTACAAACCGGTCTCATGCAGTCGCGCTTTGGCCTGCAGGTACAGAGCGTACGTCTCGGGATCGGTCCGGTATGCGTGAGGGGCCTCGCCTGTTAATTCGATCTTCAGCTGATCGATAATCTGTGCCGACACTTCGTCCTGTATCGCGAAGATATCGACCAGGTCGCGGTCGTAGGTCTCGGACCACAGGTGCCTGTCTGTTGCTGCCTCGATGAGCTGCGCTGTGATGCGGATGCGCTCTCCGGCCTTGCGCACGGATCCTTCGAGCACATAGGCGACATTCAATGCGTCGCCCACTTCGGGGATATTGATGTCCTGACCGCGATACGCGAACGACGACGACCGCGAGATCACGCGCAATTGGTGCACCTTGGCAAGCAGGTTAAGAATTTCTTCCGAAATGCCATCGGAGAAATAGTCCTGCTCCGGGTCGGAACTCATGTTGACGAAGGGTAGAACTGCGATTGACCTGTCGATCTCGACCTCTACTCGCGGCTCGATGTAGAACTTGTCGACGGCGAAGTAGGTGACAGCGAGTAACAGCACAACAATGATCGCGCGGTCCATGCGGCGCGCTCGCGACGCAGGAATGACCTGTCCTGTGTCCCGGGTGATTCCCTCGGGTGTCCATTCGAATACCCAGGCGAGAATCGCGGCCGGAATGACGCCGGCGACGACGATACTTATCAGTGTCGCCATCGCCTGTTCCGAGAAACCGTAGGCGGGGAGCACGAGGTCTGCGACCTGCAAAAGCAGCCACGCGGCGGCAATGTAGCCCAGGACTACCCGGATTACACCACGACGCTTTAGCTCATTCAGCAATGACACGAACCCGCCCCCTGCCGGCCACTTCGGGCCAGAGGTCGTAATTGTATCTCAACTGAACCACGCAACCATTTGGGTTTGGCAAGCAGGATTTGGTATAAATTGCCAGCATCGAGCGGGTTTCTGCGGACAAGCGAGGTCAGCCAGGCGATGCGGCAATACCTTCGTTTTTGCGAAGTGCGACTCATCTGTCTATGCGTCGCCGTTATGCCAATTAGTTGGCCCGGCCTTGCTTGCGCCCAGACAAGCACACTTGACGTCGAATCTGACGAGCAACAGATTGAAGAAGTAGTAGTTACCGGCACGCGGATCAAGCGCCGGGACTTCAAGTCGCCCAGCCCGCTCGTGACATTTGATGACGAGGATTTCGACTTCACGGGTCAACCAACGGTAGAAGAATTCCTCAACCAGTTGCCGCAGTTTCAACCGTCCTTGGGCCGTACCACCAACAACCCGGGTGACGGTACGGCTCGCCTGAACCTTCGCGGCCTCGGATCCGGTCGCACGCTGATCCTGCTTAATGGTCGGCGCCTCGCGCCCACCGGCGTTGGCAGTGCGGTGGACGTCAACAATTTACCCGCAGCGCTCGTCGAACGCGTCGAGATCATCACTGGCGGTGCATCAACAGTGTATGGGTCTGACGCGATATCCGGCGTCGTTAACTTTATTACTTTCGATGAATTCGAGGGGTTTGGCGCCGATGCCGGATATACGGTTACCGAAAAAGGCGATGCCGAAGTCTACGACGCCAACCTGGTCTTCGGATACAACAATGCCAATGGTACCGGCAACATTACGATCTACGCGGGCTACTATGACCGCACACCGCTGCTGGCGGGGGAACGCGAATTTACCCGGGTGATGATGAGGGAGAGCCCATTCAATCCGGGCGAGTTGATACCTGTCGGCACTGTGACGAACCCCTCAGGTGTCATTTTCGGTCGGAATTTCATAACCTGGGACCCCGACGGCAACCCGAGAAGCTATACGTTTCCGGGAGATCTTTGGAACCCTCAGCCTTACAACTACCTGCAAACTGACCTGAACCGGAAAACCGCCGGGGTAATGGGGAAGCTCACCGTATTCGAGGACAAGGAAATTTACCTCGAAGCGGCCTTTGCGCGAAACGACTCAGGTCTACAATTCGCACCTGTTCCGGCGCAGGGCATTTTCCTGGTGAACACGGACAACCCAGTGCTCACTCCGGCTACCCGGCAGCTATTCGAAGATCAGTTCCTGGTTGCGCCAAACCTTGCGCTTTTGAATTTTGGTCGGCGGCTGGAGGAACTGGAGCCGAGGATTAGTAATTTCAGACGCGACAACACCCGCATCGTCGCCGGTATCCGTGGCGACGTTTGGGACGATTGGGAGGTCGATGCGTGGGTCGTCTGGACCGACATGAGCGAGTCCGAACAGCTCCTGAATTTCGCCTCGAGATCGCGCATGCAACAAGGTCTGCTTGTGGACCCGGCAACCAACATGTGCGTCGACCCGACCGGCGGCTGCGTTCCACTGGACTTGTTTGGGGCCGGAAGATTGTCCAGCGACGGACCCGACTTTCTGCGCCTGGCGCCGCTTGAGAACATTGCGAGCCGTGAACAGCAGATGGCGAGCGTCGTACTGACCGGGTCACCGTTTGAATGGAGAGCCGGCCCGGTCGATATGTCGTTCGGCGCCGAATGGCGACGAGACACCGGAAAATTCGCTGCGGATCCCCTCCTGTTTTCCGGAGACGTCCTGGGGACCTTCGGTGCATCACCGGTCGACGGCACCGAGCGGGTGTTCGAGCTCTATTCAGAGGCCCTGGTACCGCTTATAGCCAATGGATCGGCCGGGCATTACCTGGACGTGGAATTGGGCGTTCGCTATTCCGATTACAATCATGCCGGTTCAGACGAGACCTGGAAGATAGGACTACAGTGGCAGCCCGCCGATTGGTTGCGATTCAGGGCAATGCGCTCACACAGCGTGCGTGCCCCAAACCTCCAGGAACTGTTTACCGAACCATATACGGTCATGGGCAATCTTGTCGACTCATTTACCGGTGACCCCTGTTCTGCGTCTGAAGATCCCGTCGGCAATGGCGTTGTTGACAAGTGCTTGCTGCAAGGGCTACCCGCAAACCAGATCGGCGTGTTCGAAGCGACACCGTTTTATCCAGTGGACTTCATTGTGGGCGGTAATCCGGACCTGAGGTCCGAAGAATCCGACACAGTAACAATTGGGGCCGTTTTTTCTCCCGCGGCCGTTTCGGGCCTGACTTTTGCTGTCGATTACTTCGAGATAGAAGTGACAGACACGATTGGCGGCATTAGCCCGGAGGCCATTTGCTTCGATCCGGCAAATGCCGGCCACATCTTTTGCGAGAATATCCAACGCGATAACACCGGAAACGTTTTCCAGGTATCCGCGCCGGTAAGCAACCGCGGACTCTTGCGCAGCGACGGCATCGACGCCCAGCTGCAATACGTCACGGACCTGCCTTCTTCGATGGCAATGTTCTCGGACCATGCGCAATTGACCCTGGAAGTTTACTGGAGCCACCTGCTCTCATGGCAGGATCAGGAAAACATTATTACCGAGGTCATAGAGTGCAAAGGCTTTTTCGGTCAGGGCTGCAGCGGCGCGACAGGCGGCGTGTATCCGGAAAACCAGATCTACAGCGACATCACCTACGAATCCGGGCCAGCAACTGTGCGTTTGGCATGGCGCTGGATTGACGGGACACGTAACTCTCTCACCAAAGACCCTTCCAACGTGCTCGCCATCGACAAAATATCATCCGAAAGCTACCTGGACCTGGGCCTGAGTTACGAATTTAGTGACTCGATGCGAGCTCAATTCGGAATCGTAAACCTGCTCGAAAACGAACCGCCACAGATGGCCAATGCGGGCGGTGGGAACAACACCGACACCGGCTACTACGACGTATTCGGACGCTCCTACTACCTGTCCCTGCAGTGGAGATCGGCACGCTAGACGGAGCATAAAAAAGCCCGGCACAAGGCCGGGCTTTTGGTTTCCTGGTAGCGGGGGCAGGATTTGAACCTGCGACCTTCGGGTTATGAGCCCGACGAGCTGCCAGACTGCTCCACCCCGCATCGGCAGGTTGGGGATATTACAGAGGTCGGATACCGGAATTCAAGTCGGATTTACCGAAACTTGGCTAGTTCGGCGGTAGCGGTCTCGAGCCCACAAACCACGCGCAAACGGCCAGAATCGGCGCCTGTACAGCGAGTACCCATACGGGCGCCTGAAATACGATGGAAAGGACGAAAACGGCCGCCATCGAAACGATCGCAGCAGTCTTGGCCGGCCGGCTGATGGCGCCGTGGCGGCGCCAATCCAGGATCATCGGACCGAAAATCTTATGGTTGACCAGCCAGCCATGCAGACGCTCCGACGAATTCATAAAAGCGAACGCCGCCAGGATGACCAGCGGCGTGGTCGGCACCAGTGGCAGCACAACGCCGAGTCCTGCCACAGCAAGGGCGACGAACCCGACGATCAACCAGGCCAGGCGTCGCGTTAGGTGTCCTGGCCGTCGGATGGCCATCAGGAGTCGTTACAGCGCCGCGAAAACGGCCGTGCAGAGCGCCCAGAGCCAGCCCGGGACGATGCCCAGCGCCAGCACGGCCAGGCCGTTGAGGCTCAGGACGAGGCGCGTGTCCGTGCTGGCCTGCAGGACTGCCTGGTCCTCGCCCTTCTCGAAATACATGTACCAGATGACCCGCAGGTAATAGTAGGCGCCCACGACGGACACGAGCACCATCAATACGGCCAGACCCGGGTAGCCGGCGCTCAAAGCCGCGTCAATGACGTTCAGCTTGCCGAAAAACCCAATAAACGGCGGCACGCCAGCCATGCTGAACATCAGGAACATCATCAGCAACGCAAACCACGGGCTGCGAGCATTGAGGCCCTTGAAGTCGCTCAGGAGCTCGGCATCGTAACCACGTCGGCTCAAGAGAATGATGATGCCGAAGGCACCGGCTGCGGCGACAATGTAGGTCACCGTGTAGAACAGGGCCGCCGAATAGCCCTTATCGGTGCCGACAAAGATCGCGAGCAGGATGAAGCCGACGTGCGCGATCGTCGAATAACCGAGCATGCGTTTGATATTGGTCTGCGCTATCGCGACGACGTTGCCCACGAGCAATGAGAGCACCGCGACAACCATGACCATCGCCGCCCAGGTGTCCTGCAGGCCACCGAGGCCATCGACGAGAATCCGGATCGTGAATGCCAGCGCCGCGAGTTTTGGCGCAGTCGCAATGTACAAGGTGACCGGCGTGCGAGCGCCCTGGTAAACGTCCGGAAGCCACATGTGGAAAGGCACGGCGCCGAACTTGAAGGATATGCCAACGATCAGGAACGCGAGGCCGAACCACAGCGACAGGTTGTTCAATGACGGGTCAGCCGCGATAGCAGCCGCGATTTCGTCGAACATCAGCGTACCCGTAACGCCATAGACCCAGGAGATGCCATAAAGCAGCGCGCCGGAGGCGATCGCCCCGAGCACGAAGTACTTCATGGCCGATTCGGCCGCGGTCGCGTTGTTGCGATCGATGGCGACCAGCGCATAGAGCGACAACGCGAGTGTCTCGAGACCGAGGTACATGATCAAAAGGCTGTTGGCCGAGATCATGATCATCATGCCGAGCAGGCCGACGAGACCCAGCACGTAGAACTCGCCCTTGTGGATGTCATTGGCGCGGAGGTAATCCCGCGAATACAGGAATGCCAATGCGACGAATCCCACGGCTGTGATCTTGAGCACTTGTGACAACGCATCACTCACGTAGGCGTTGCTAAAAACCAGTGTTCGCGATTCAGGCGCTGTCGCCAACAGGATCCAGAGCGTGATGCCGAGGGAGGCCATGCTCATCCAGTAAGTGGCCATCCGGCGCTCGTGGTCGACGAACAGGTCGGCAATCAGCACGACGCAGATCAGCACGAGCAGGACGATCTCGGGTGCAGCGAATATGTATGCGGAAATGTCCATGGTTAAAGCTTCGACTGCCCTACTTGTCGTACCAGGTCTTCGATCGTCACGTTCATCATGTCGACAAGCGGCGCAGGCCACAGGCCGACGAGCAACACCGAGATAGCCAGGATGGCGAGAACGATAAATTCGCGCCGGTTGAGATCCTCGAGCTTGGCGACGTTGTCGTTCGCGACTTCGCCATAAACAACGCGCTTGATCATCCAGAGCGTGTAAGCCGCGCCGAGCACCAGCGTCGTCGCTGCCAGCGCCGCATACCAGAAGTTCGCCTTGAAGCTCGCGATGATGACCATGAATTCACCGACAAAGCCGGACGTGCCCGGCAGACCCGCGTTGGCCATCGCGAACAGCACCATGAAGGCTGCGAAGACAGGCATCGTGTTGGCCACGCCGCCGTAGTCGGCGATCTGGCGGCTGTGGACGCGGTCGTAGAGCACGCCGACGCACAGGAACAGGGCGCCCGAGATCAGGCCGTGCGACACCATCTGCACCATGCCGCCGCTGATACCGAGCACCGTGCCCGTTTCAGCCGTGATCGACCACAACAGGAAGAAGCCGAGCGTCACGAAACCCATGTGGGCGATTGACGAATACGCGATCAGCTTCTTCATGTCCTTTTGCATCAGGGCGACGAAACCGATATAGACGACCGCGATCAGCGAGAGCGCGATCACGAAGTTGGCGAAGTAGGCGCTGCCGTCCGGCACGATCGGCAATGACAGGCGCACGAAGCCGTAGCCGCCCATTTTCAACATGATGGCCGCCAGGATTACCGAGCCGCCCGTTGGCGCCTCGACGTGAGCGTCCGGCAACCACGTGTGGACCGGCCACATCGGCACCTTGACCGCGAAGGCCAGCAGGAACGCCAGGAAAATGAGTTGCTGTGCCAACAGGCCGAGCGGCGCGTTCATGAACTTGAACAGGTCGAAGCTGCCGGTCAGGCCGTACAGGTAGATGAATGCGACCAGCATCAGTACGGAGCCAAGGAACGTATAGAGGAAGAACTTGATCGTGGCGTAGATGCGCCGCTCGCCGCCCCAGACGCCGATGATCAGGAACATCGGGATCAGCATCGCCTCCCAGAACACGTAGAACAGCAGGCCGTCGAGCGCACAGAACACGCCGATCATCAGGCCTTCGAGGATCAGGAATGCCGCGAAGTACTGCGCCGGGCGGACCTTGATCGTGTCCCAGCCCGCAATTACGACCAATGGCGTAATAAAGGTCGTTAGCAGGATCAGCGGGACCGAGATGCCGTCGACGCCGAGGTAGTACCAGACGTCGAGCGACGGGATCCAGCTCACGCGCTCGACGAATTGCATCGCGCTCGTACCGTTATCGAAGCCCTGGTACAGGCCAATGCTGATAACGAACGTCAACAACGACGTTCCGAGCGACACGAACCGCATGCCGGACGAACGCGAGGATCCGAGTTCGTCGTCATTGCCGATCGCGAGCGCGACCACGCCACCGGCAATCGGTAGCCAGATCAGGATGCTCAACAGGTATTGGGACAAATTCATAGGCCTACCTGAACCAGATCAGCCAGCTGAGCAGCATCGTGAGCCCGATGATCATCGCGAACGCATACGTATACAGGTAACCGGTCTGGATCTGGCGCAGGACGCCGGCCAGCCTGCCGACCGCATTGGCCGTACCGTTGACGAGCACGCCATCGATGACCAGCTCGTCACCCTTTCGCCACAGGAAGTTGCCGAACGACCGCCCCCAGGAAGCAAATCCTTTGATGTACAGGTCGTCCATGTAGTACTTGTTGACCAGCAGGTTATAGAGCCCGGTCGCTTTCTGCTGGATGGTGTCCGGAATGTCGGGCCGCTTCAGGTACAGGAACCACGCCGTCAGGACACCCGCCGCTGCAAGCCAGAAGATCGGCGTCTGGAATGCATGCGTCACGAGCCCAGCACTGCCGTGCCAGTCGGCGGCCATGCGCGCAATGACGTCGTGCCGCTCGGTCTCGTAGAGCGCATTGTCGAAGAACGGCCCGAAGAGCACGGGTTCGACCGTGTACCAGCCGATAATTGCCGAGGGAATGGCCAGCAATATCAGCGGTACCGTGACGACCCACGGCGTCTCGTGCAGGTGCGACTTCGTCTCGGCATCCATGCGCTCTTCGCCATGGAAGACGAGGAAGAACATGCGGAACGAGTACAGCGCCGTCACGAAGACACCGAGCAAGACGCTCAGGTAGGCGATCCAGTAGACGGCGCCCTGCCCCTCCCAGTGCGACTCGTGAATCGCCTCGATAAGCAGGTCCTTCGAGAAAAACCCGGCACTGCCCGGGAAGCCGATCAGCGCAAGCGAGCCAATGAGCGCCGTCCAGTACGTAATGGGCATGTATTTCCGGACGCCGCCCATCTTGCGGATGTCCTGCTCGTGGTGCATCGCGATGATGACCGAGCCGGCCGCGAGGAACAGCAGCGCCTTGAAGAACGCGTGGGTCATCAGGTGGAAGATCGCCGCGCTGTAGGCCGACGCGCCCAGTGCTACGGTCATGTAACCGAGCTGAGACAACGTCGAATAGGCGACGACCCGCTTGATGTCGTTCTGCACGATGCCGAGCAGGCCCATGAAAAAGGCCGTGATCGCGCCAATGATGAGGACGACGGCCAGCGCCGTTTCCGATAGCTCGAACAGCGGCGACATGCGCGCCACCATGAAGATGCCGGCCGTAACCATCGTCGCAGCGTGGATCAGGGCCGAGATCGGCGTCGGGCCTTCCATCGAGTCGGGCAGCCAGACGTGCAGCGGCGCCTGCGCCGACTTGCCCATCGCGCCGATGAACAGGAGGATGCAGACGACGGTCATCGCGTTCCAGGGCGTGTCGCCAAGAATCACGATCTCCTGCGCGGCGATCTCATTCGACTTACTGAACACCTCGGCATAGTCGAGCGACCCGGCAAACATGACGACGGCAGCGATGCCGAGAATGAAGCCGAAGTCGCCGACGCGGTTGACGATGAACGCCTTGAGATTGGCGAAGATGGCCGACTCGCGCTTGTACCAGAAGCCGATCAGCAGGTACGACACGAGGCCGACCGCTTCCCAGCCGAAAAACAGCTGCAGGAAGTTGTTCGACATCACGAGCATCAGCATCGAGAACGTGAACAGCGAGATGTAGCTGAAGAAACGCTGATAGCCCGGGTCGTCGTGCATGTAGCCGATTGTGTAGATGTGCACCATGAACGATACGAATGTGACCACTGCCATCATCAGCGCCGTCAGCCGGTCGACGAGGAAGCCGACTTCCATTCGCAGGCCGTCGGTCACGGCCCACGTGTAGACGCTGATGTTCTCGGCCTGCATGCCATCGATCACGAACGCCTTGAGCACGATCATGGACAACGCGAACGACAGGCCGACCGCCAGGATCGTGATCCAGTGCGATGCCGCCCTGCCGATCTGCTTGCCGAACAGCCCGGCTACGACGGACGCGGCGAGCGGCGCAAGCACAATCGTGAGGTAGTAGTTCAGCATCCGGCGCTAGCCCTTCATCGTATTGAGTTCTTGCACGTTGATGGAGCGCCGGTTGCGGAACAGCACGACGAGGATGGCGAGACCGATCGCGGCCTCGGCAGCCGCAACCGTCAATATGAAGAACACGAACACCTGGCCCGTGTCATCGCCGAGATGACGTGAGAACGCAATAAAGTTGAAATTCACCGACAGCAGCATCAGCTCGATGCACATCAGCAGCAGGATCAGGTTGCGCCGGTTGATGACGATGCCGGCAATGCTCAGGACAAACAGCATCGCGGACAGCGTCAGATAATGCTGCAGGCCGATCATTGCTTCTTCTCCGCGTCCATCTTGACGACCCGGATGCGGTCCTTGGCCCGCACGGCGACCTGTTTCGCAATGTTCTGCACTTTGAGGCCGGGTCGCTTGCGCATCGTCAGCGTGATGGCCGCGACAATGGCGAGCAGCAAGACAACAGCTGCGATCTCGAAGGCGTACACGTGCTCTGTGTAAAGCACCGAACCCAGCGACTCGGTGTTCGAATAGCCCTCGGGATACGGCGCAAACCCGGTCGCCGACCCCTCGCCCTGGTTGCGCATCCAGATCAGCTGGATGAGTTCGAATGTCATCAGCAACGCTACCGCGATAGCCAGTGGGGCATAACGCGTCAGGCCACGCTGAACCTCCTCGACCTTGATGTCGAGCATCATGACGACGAACAGGAACAGCACCATCACGGCGCCGACGTAGACGAGCACGAGTACGATCGCGAGAAACTCCGCCTCGGCCATGAGCCACAGGCAGGCGCTCTGGAAAAAGGCGAGCACCAGGAACATGACCGCGTGCACCGGGTTCCGCGAAAACACGACGCCCAGCGCCGCCCCAACCAGGACCGCCGCGAACATATAAAAGAGTATCGCCTGGAACATAGCGCCTACCGGTACTTGGCGTCCGCCGCTTCGTCGGCCGAGATCATGGCGTCGTACTTCTCGCCGATCGCCAGCAGCTTGTCTTTGGTCATGATGTTCTCGCCCGGCGCCTCCATGTGGTACTCGTGGATGCGCGTCTCGACGATCGCATCGACCGGGCAGGCCTCTTCACAGAAACCGCAGTAAATGCACTTGAACAGGTCGATGTCGTAACGGCTCGTGCGGCGCGTGCCGTCCTCGCCGACATGCGACTCGATCGTGATCGCAAGCGCGGGGCAAACAGCCTCGCAGAGCTTGCAGGCGATGCAGCGCTCCTCGCCGTTCGGATAGCGGCGCAGCGCATGCAACCCGCGGAAGCGCGGCGACTGCGGCGTCTTCTCTTCCGGGTACTCGAGCGTCACGCTTTTGCGGAAGAAGTTCTTTTGCGTGACCGACAGCCCCTTGAGCAGCTCCCACAGGGCAAATGTCTTGAAGTATGAAACGATTCTGTTCATTAGGTCCGTACCCTGTAGCCTCTACCCTGTCAGCCCGGCCCAGGGACCGACCTCGAACCACGCCATCGCGCCCTCGACCGCGATCCAGACGATCGTGACGGGAATGAAGACCTTCCAGCCGAGGCGCATGATCTGGTCATAGCGATACCGCGGGAACGTCGCGCGCAGCCAGAAGAACGTGTACATGAAAAACGCCATCTTGATGAACAGCCACGGGAAGCCACCGGCAAAAAACCAGCCGAAGAACAGGTTGTCGTGGAAGCGCTCGAACGCGGCGATGCCTTCAAACGGCGAGCCCCAGCCGCCCAGGAAAAAGATCGCCGTCAGTGAGGCGATCAGCACCATGTTGGCGTACTCGGCGAGGAAAAACAGCGCGAATGCCACCCCCGAGTATTCGACGTGGAAACCGGCGACGATCTCTGACTCACCCTCGGCAACGTCAAAGGGCGCACGATTGGTTTCGGCGACCCCGGAAATCCAGTAAACGAGAAACAGCGGCAATAGCGGCCACAGGAACCAGTATTGCAGTCCGCCTTCCTGCGCGCGTACGATCTCGCCGAGATTCAAACTCCCTGCCGCCATCAGGATACCGACGAGCGCGAAGCCCATCGCGATCTCGTAAGCGACGATCTGCGCGGCCGAGCGCATGGCGCCGAGGAACGCGTACTTCGAGTTCGTCGCCCAGCCGGCGAGTATGACGCCGTATACCCCCAGTGAGGTCAGCGCGAGGACATAGAGCAACCCCGCGTTGATGTCCGCAATGACGAACCAGTCGTTGACCGGGATGACGGCCCAGGTTGCCAGCGCCGGGATCAGGGACAGCAACGGTGCAATGACGAATAGAAAGCGGTTCGACTTGGCCGGTACGATGACCTCTTTCACGAGGAGCTTGATCACGTCGGCGAACGGCTGGCCCAGGCCGATGGGCCCGACGCGGTTCGGCCCCACGCGCGCCTGCATACTGCCGATGACCTTGCGCTCGAAGTAGGTCGAGAACGCCACAATCAGAATTACAACGATCGCAACGAGAAGGATCTTGAACAGGACCGTGGCCAGGTATTGCACGAGCGGCGGCAGCAGGTTCCACGCATCCTGCGCAAACGCGGGCACCAGGCTGGCGAACAACTCGGGCATCAGCCGTCGCCCTCCGCCGCTTGCTTCGCAGCTGTCGTCATCTGCAGAGCTGCGGCTCGCCTGACGAGACCATCCACCGAGTAGATGGGCGTGTCGATCTCAGCAGCCGGTGCATCTTCACCATTGGGTTTTGCTGGCTTCGTACTGCCGCTGTAGCTCTGCGGTTGTATTTCGCCAAGCCCGGTTTGCAGCTCGTCGCGAACGTCTTCCGACGTCAGGTAATCGAATTGGGGTGCTTCAATCAGGTTGCCGAGCACGCGCAGTACCTTCCAGGCCGGGCGCGACTGCCCGACCGGGTTGGCGACACCGTCGAAGCTTTGCCAGCGGCCCTCGACATTGATATACGTGCCCGAAGTCTCGGCCCAGGTGCCGATCGGCAGCAACAGGTCGGCGGCTTCTCGAAGCGCGCTGGAGTCGAATGCGGTCAGCGCGACAACAAAGTCCTTTCGCGACAGCTTGTCGACAGCGCCGGCAGTCGAATGGATATCGACGTCTGGCTCGATACCGAGCAGCACAACGGCGTCGAGATCTTGATCGAGCATCGCACCAGCGTGCAAGCCGTCTGCACCGGGCAGAACGCCGGCGAGGCATAAACCTGCGCTGTTTGCTCCTGGCGACAACGTTCCGAGCTTCGCGCCGCTGGACTTCGCAATTTCGGCGGCCAGCGCACGCACGGTACTGAATGCCTCGTGGCGTCCCGCGATATTGCCGAGGAGAACCAGGGCGTTCTCGGCTTTCGTGAGCTTGTCCACGACGCCCTTGGTGCCCGTGCCCGACAGCAACTCGGCGAGTCCGGCGCCGGACAGATACTCGTCGACGTCGAAAAAGTACTCGTGTGGCTCGCTGCTCGCGAAGCTCACGCTCGCGCCGCCAAGCGCGGCCTTGCGGATGCGGTGCGCAATGATCGGTGCTTCGCGGCGTACGTTCGAGCCGATTACGAAGATCGCGTCCTGTTTCTCGATATCCGCGATGTCACAGCCGAGCCAGGGATAAGCCGGATCGGCGTCCTGGTCCGAGAAATCGCGGCGTTCGATGCGATGGTCGATGTTCCGCGTGCCGAGGTGCGATGCGATCCGGGCGAGCAGATGCCCTTCCTCAGCCGTCGAGCTCGGCGACGCAAGGATGCCGGTTTTGCTCCCCGCAGCCTGCAGGCGCCGCGCCGCAAGAGCCAGCGCCTCTTCCCAGTCCAGCTGACGCCACTCGCCGCTTTCCTTGACCATCGGCGACTCGAGCCGCGCGGGACTGTAGATGGCCTCGTAGCTGTAGCGATCGCGGTCAGCAAGCCAGGTTTCATTGATCGCTTCGTTCTCACGCGGAACGATGCGCTTCACCGTGCCGCGCAGTACGTGGGCATAGAGGTTCGAGCCCACACAGTCGTGCGGCGATACGGTCGGCCGTTGCACCATCTCCCAGGCACGGGCGCTGTACCGGTACGGCTTGTTGTTGAGTGCGCCGACCGGGCACAGGTCGATGATATTGGCCGACAGTTCGTGGTCGACATTCTGCTCGATGTAGGTGCCGATCTTCATGTTTTCGCCGCGCTCGGTCGTGCCGAGTTGCGGGCGGCCGGTCACTTCCTCGCCGAAACGCACACAACGTGTGCAGTGAATGCAGCGCGTCATGTCGGTCGATACCAGCGGCCCGATGTCCTTGTCCTTGACGACGCGCTTGCCGTCGTTGTAACGCGAGACGTCACGGCCATAGCCCATCGCGAGGTCCTGCAACTCGCATTCGCCGCCCTGGTCGCAAATCGGGCAGTCGAGCGGGTGATTGATCAGCAGGAATTCCATCGTGGCTTTTTGCGCCGCGATGGCATTGGGCGATTTTGTGAAGACTTTCATGCCTTCGTTCACTGGCGTTGCACACGCCGGCAACGGCTTGGGCGCCTTTTCGACTTCGACGAGGCACATCCGGCAGTTTGCCGCGATGCTCAGTTTCTCGTGGTAGCAAAAGCGCGGGACGTAGGCGCCGACCGCGTCGGTCACCTCGATGACCATCTGGCCCCGTTTTGCTTCGACCGGCTTGCCGTCGACTTCTATGTTGATGACATCGTCACTCATAGCCTAAGCCGCGGCCTCCGAAGGATCGTCGACGATGCTGCGCCCGTGATGGCGCACCATGTACTCGAACTCGTGGCGGAAATGTTTGAGAAAACTCTGCACGGGCCAGGCGGCCGCGTCGCCGAGCGCGCAGATCGTATGGCCTTCGATCTTGTTGGCGACATCGACAAGCTTGTCGAGGTCTTCCTCGGTGCCCTGCCCGTCGATCATTCTCGTCAGCATACGGTACAACCAGCCCGTGCCTTCACGGCACGGTGTGCATTGACCACAGGACTCGGCCATATAGAACCGCGCGATGCGGCGCAGTACGCGAACCATGCAGGTCGTTTCGTCCATTACGATGACGGCGCCCGTACCGAAAGACGAACCCGCCTCTACCAGCGAGTTGTAGTCCATCGTGCAGTTCTCGATGATCTCGGCCGGCAGCACCTTGCAAGACGAACCGCCAGGGATTACGGCCTTCAGCTTGCGGCCCTTCCAGACGCCACCACAGAGTTCGATCAGGTCCTTGAACGGTATACCCATCGGCAACTCGTAGTTGCCGGGATTCTCGACGTGCCCCGACACCGAGAATTGTGCGGTGCCGCCCGATCCTTCGGGACCGAGACCTGCAAACCACGCATGACCGTTACGAATGATCGCCGGTACGCTCGCCAGGCTCTGCGTGTTGTTGATCGTAGTCGGCTTGCCATACAGTCCGTAACCGGCCGGAAACGGCGGCTTGAACCGCGGCTTGCCCTGCTTGCCTTCGAGCGACTCGAGCAGCGCCGTCTCCTCGCCGCAGATATAGGCGCCGGCGCCGACGAACGTGTACAGGTCGAAGTCGATGCCTGAATTCTTGATGTTCTTGCCGAGCAACCCGGCCTCATACGCTTCTTTGACGGCCCCCTCGAAACGCGGGACAGGCTCGTCGATGAACTCACCGCGGATGTAGTTGTAACCGACCGTGGCACCCATCGCGTATCCGGCGATCGCCATGCCTTCTACCAATGCATGAGGGTTGTAGCGCAACACCTCGCGGTCGTGGCAGGTGCCGGGTTCGCTCTCGTCAGAGTTGCACACGAGGTACTTCTGCACGTCGCTGCCTTTTGGCATAAACGACCACTTGAGGCCCGTCGGGAAACCGGCGCCGCCGCGCCCGCGCAGTCCTGACGCTTTTACCTCCTCGACGACTTCCTCGGGCGACATTTTGCCGGCGAGAATCTTTTCCCAGGCCTGGTACCCGGCGTGTTTCTTATAGGTCTCGAGCGTCCACGACTCTTTCTCGCCGAAGGTCGAGAACGCGTTCAGATTCTGTTCGTACGCCATCAGTCGAGCCCGTCCAGAATCTTGTCAACCTGCTCGATCGTCAGGTTCTCGTGGTACTTGTGATCGACCATCATCATCGGTGCGCCACAGCAGGCTGCGAGGCACTCTTCTTCTTTCTTGAGATAGATACGACCGTCTTCGGTACTCTCCCCGAGTTTTATGCCGAGCTTGTTCTCTACGTGCTCAACGATGTCGTCGGCGCCGCGGAGCATGCAAGAAACGTTATTGCAGATAGCGACGTTGTGGCGGCCGACCGGCTTCGTCTGGAACATCGAATAGAACGTTGCGACTTCGTAAACCTGGATTGCCGGTAACTCGAGATACTCCGCAATCGCGTTCATTAGCTCCGGCGTCAGGTAGCCGCCGTTCTCATGCTGTGCGGCATGCAGTGCGCTAATCACGGCCGAGCGCTGACGCTCTTGCGGAAAGCGCGACTTCCAGTGATCGATTTCTTCGAGGACGTGATCGGAAAGCACTTGACTCATCGATCCACCTCCCCGAAAACAATGTCCTGGGTACCGATGACGGCGACAACGTCAGCGAGCATGTGTCCTTCGACCATTTCCGACATCGCAGATAGATGCGCGAAGCCCGGCGCGCGAATCTTGACCCGATAAGGTTTGTTCGCGCCGTCCGAGATCAGATAGATACCGAATTCACCCTTGGGATGTTCAACTGCGGCATATGCCTCGCCTTCGGGAATGCAGTAGCCCTCCGTGAACAGTTTGAAGTGATGAATCAGCGACTCCATGTCGTCTTTCATCTCGACGCGGCTGGGCGCCACAACCTTGTGATCGTCGACCATGACCGGGCCTGGGTTGGCACGCAGCCAGTCGACACACTGCTTGATAATTTGATTGGACTGGCGCAATTCCTCGATGCGCACGAGGTAGCGGTCATAACAGTCGCCATTGACGCCGACCGGGATATCGAAGTCCACCAGGTCGTAAACCTCGTACGGCTGCTTCTTGCGCAGATCCCACTCGACACCGGAACCTCGAATCATCGGTCCCGAGAAACCGAGCTGCATGGCGCGCTCGGGTGTTACGACACCGATGTTCACCGTCCGCTGCTTCCAGATGCGGTTATCGGTGAGCAGTGTTTCATATTCATCGACGCAACCCGGGAACTTGTCCGTGAACGCCTCGATGAAGTCGAGCAATGAACCCTCGCGGCTGGCGTTGAGCCGATTCACTTCCTTCTTGCTGCGGAATTTCGACTCCTGGTACATCGGCATCGATTCGGGCAGGTCGCGATAGACACCGCCCGGTCGGTAGTACGTCGCATGCATGCGTGTGCCTGAAACCGCCTCGTAGGTATCCATCAGGTCTTCGCGCTCACGGAAGCAGTACAGGAACATCGTCATCGCACCAATATCGAGTCCGTGAGCGCCGAGCCACATCAGGTGATTGAGGATCCGGGTGATCTCGTCGAACATGACGCGAATGTATTGCGCCCGGACCGGCACCTCGACGCCGAGCATCTTCTCGATAGCCATGACATAGGCATGCTCGTTGCACATCATGGACACGTAGTCGAGGCGATCCATGTAGCCGATGGTCTGGTTATAGGGTTTCGATTCGGCCAGCTTCTCCGTGGCCCGATGCAGCAAGCCAATGTGCGGGTCCGCTCGCTGGATGACTTCGCCTTCCATCTCGAGCACGAGACGCAGTACGCCGTGTGCAGCGGGATGCTGGGGGCCGAAGTTCATCGTGTAACTCTGGATCTCAGCCATCGGCACGATCCTTGAGATCTTCGGAATAGCGGTTGTCGTCGCGGATGACGCGCGGAACAAGCGTGCGCGGTTCGATGCTGACGGGCTGATAGGCAACACGCCCCTTCTCGGCGTCATAAATCACTTCGACGTTGCCGGACAAGGGGAAGTCCTTGCGGAACGGATGCCCGATGAAGCCGTAATCAGTCAGGATGCGGCGCAGATCCGGATGCCCGAGGAACAGGATGCCGTAAAGATCAAAGACCTCGCGCTCGAACCAGTTGGCGCCATTCCAGATATCTGTCACCGAACGAATAACGGGCGGATTGTCCGTTCCCGTGTATGTGCGCAACCGCAATCGGAAATTGTGTTGCAGCGACAACAGGTGATAAACCACCGCAAATCGCCTGGGATCAAATTCGTCGGCCTCGTCGAGAATGACGGGCTCGCGTTCGACGCCACGGCTGAATCCCGTTCCGGTCGCGCTCGACGTGGTCCATTCGTCGCTGCCATACGTCAGGTAGTCGACGCCGCACACGTCCATGAGCATTTCGAATCCGAACTCGGCCTCATTGCGCAACGCGGTTGCGATGTCGTGCAAATCGTCCTTGTCGACTTCGAACGTCAGTTCGCCGCAATTCGATGCGACGCGAGTCATCTGCTCGCCGAAGCGCTCGTCGATGCGAGCGGCCAGTATCTCGTAACGATTCGTCATTTCCTGTTAGCTATCTGGCAATCGTGCTCGTGCGGCGAATCTTGTTCTGGAGTTGAATAAGCCCGTAGATCAGGGCTTCCGCGGTAGGGGGACAGCCTGGAACATATACGTCGACGGGAACGATGCGGTCGCAGCCACGCACGACCGAATAGGAATAGTGGTAATAACCGCCGCCATTCGCGCAGGAACCCATGGACACGACCCAACGCGGCTCGGGCATCTGGTCGTAAACCTTGCGGAGCGCCGGCGCCATCTTGTTGGTCAGCGTGCCGGCGACGATCATGCAATCCGACTGCCGCGGGCTCGGGCGGAAAATGATGCCGAATCGGTCGAGATCGTAACGCGACGCGCCGGCCTGCATCATCTCGACAGCGCAGCACGCGAGGCCAAACGTCATGGGCCACAGTGAGCCGGTGCGGGCCCAGTTCATGACCGCATCGACGCTCGTCACGACGAAACCTTTTTTCTGCAGGCTCTCGCCCGCTGCTTCAGCCCCGTTCTGAGGTACAGGGGCCGACTCGGAACGCTCCGCTAGTCCCACTCGAGCGCCCCTTTCTTCCATTCATAGATGAAGCCGACGACAAGGATCGCCAGGAACAGGCCCATCGACAACAGGCCGAAGCCGCCAACCGTGTCCAGCGATACGGCCCAGGGAAAGAGAAACGCGATCTCGAGATCGAAAATGATAAAAAGGATAGCGACCAGGTAATAGCGAACGTCGAACTTGGTGCGGGTATCCTCGAAGGCCTCGAAACCGCACTCGTACGGCGAGAGCTTCTCCTCGTCTTTAGCACCCGAACCGATCAGGAACCCGAGGCCGAGAAGCACGACCCCAATGGCAGCAGCCACGCCGAGAAAAACCAGGATGGGAAAATACTCTTGCAGCATTGTTGGTTGCGAACGGGTGCGGTCAGCCCTCTAAAGTGCGCGCATTGTATCAGTGTGGCGCACCCGGAATACACCCTTGACCGGGCCAGAATCGTAACAACTGCATGGGTTGGTGCTCTGGGCGAGACTCGAACTCGCACGGCTTTCGCCACTGCCCCCTCAAGACAGCGTGTCTACCAATTCCACCACCAGAGCATGTGCCATTGAGCAGCCTACTGGCCGCCCTCTTCCGACGGAACGTCGCCCTCCAGGGCAGGCAGGTCCGCCTGGGGAGCATCTTCTGCCGGTTCGAGCGACGGCATATCCGCGTCGGCGGGCTCCTCGTCAACCGTCGGCAATTCCTCGGCAGCCTCCTCGATCGAAGGCGCAGCTTCAAGCAGGCTTTCGGGCGCCTCGGGGCGCTGGCTACTCAGGTAAGCCAGCGTAAGGCTGCTGGCGAAAAACGCCGTTGCCAGCACCGCCGTCGCGCGCGTGAAGAAACTGCCGGAACCGCGCGCGCCGAACACGGTGCCTGAAGCGCCTGCCCCGAAGCCGGCTCCCGCGTCCGCGCCCTTGCCTCGCTGCAACAGGACCAGGGCGATGATCCCCAACGCGATCAGCGTATGAATGATCAGGATGATTTTTTGAATGTTTTCCATCTGTTACTCAACCTTGGGCGGCTGCCTCCGCAATCGCCAGAAAATCCGCCGCCTTGAGCGACGCACCGCCGATCAGGCCACCGTCGATGTCCGTCATTGCCAGCAAACCTGCCGCATTTTCCCCTTTCATGGAGCCGCCGTACAGGATTTGTAGTGATTCTGCGACTACCGGGTCGTGCCCCGCAAGGCGCGCCCGGATATGTGCGTGGACTTCCTGGGCCTGCTCCGGTGTCGCCGTCATGCCGGTTCCGATCGCCCAGACCGGCTCATAAGCAATCACTGCGTTGCCGAAGGCCTCGATGCCGACGGCATCGATGACCGCATCAAGTTGCTCGTCGATCACCGTCTCTGTCTGCTCGCCCTGCCGTTCCTCGAGCGTCTCGCCGACGCAGAGAATGGGCCGCAATCCCGCATCGAGCGCCGAGGCGAATTTGGCCGCCACATCCCGGCTCGACTCGCCGTAGAGCGTCCGTCGCTCGGAATGCCCGACGATCACGTATTCACAGCCCAGGTCGACGAGCATCGAGGCGGCCACCTCGCCCGTAAAAGCGCCTCCGGCGTGTTCGGAGACGTTCTGGGCCCCGACAGCAACCTTGCTGCCCGCCGTGGCCGCCACCATCGCTGCCAGGTACGGAAACGGCGGGCAAATCAGCAACTCGACGTTTTCCGCTGCCGGCGCGCCCGCAATAATGCCCGAGACCAGCTCGTCGTTGGCCGACGTGGCTCCGTTCATCTTCCAGTTTCCGGCAATCAGCGTGTTGCGCATCGATTTGTCCGCAGGCTTAAAAGGCGCGCAAGGATACCGGGGCTAACCCCGCAAATCAACGCGAAAAAACCGCAAAATCAGGGGGTATCGATCAGGTCGCTGCCTGCGCGACGACCTCCGCCAGCTTCCTGGCCAGCGCATTGACCTGGTCCTCGTCCTGACCCTCGACCATGACCCTGATTACGGGCTCCGTACCCGATGCCCTGAGGACCACCCGCCCCGTCTCGCGGAGCTCATCCTCGACCGCGACAACGGCCTCCTGGATGGCCGAAGAATCGCCCGGGTCGAGTTTTGTGTCGGTGCGAACGTTGATCATCGTCTGCGGATACTTCGGCATGCCGTCGGCGAGTTCCGACAGTTTCTTGCCCGTCCGCTTCATGACAGCGAGCACCTGCAGAGCGCTAACCAGCCCATCGCCCGTCGTCGTGCGGTCGAGGACAATCATGTGACCCGATGTTTCACCACCGATCACGCCGCCGGTTTCCCTGAGCGTTTCCAGGACATACCGGTCACCCACGCTCGCTCGCCGGAACTCGATCTTGGCTTTCCCGAGCGCATGCTCCAGCCCCAGGTTGCTCATGACCGTGCCGACGACCGGCCCTTTCAACTCGCCGTCGCGCTGGCGCGCGGTCGCAAGGATGTAGAGCAGCTGATCGCCATCGACGATGTTGCCGAGTTCATCGACCATGACGACACGATCTCCGTCACCGTCCAACGCAACACCCACATCGGCATTAACGGCAGGCACCGTGAGACTCAGCAGCTGAGGATTCGTGGATCCGCAGCCCTTATTGATGTTTCGGCCGTTCGGCGAGCAGCCTATCGGTACGACTTCGGCGCCGAGGTTCGCGAGCGTCCGCGGGCCGACCTTGTACCCGGCGCCGTTCGCCGCGTCGAACACGACCTTGACGCCCTCGAGGTCCAGATCCTCGGGATATGTCGACACGCAGAACTCCTGGTAACGGACCCGCGCAAGATCGATACGCCGTGCCTTGCCGAGCTTGCTCGATTCCAGCGTTATCGGCGGCCCCTGCATCTGGGACTCGATCTGCTGTTCGATCTCGTCGCTGAGCTTGGACCCGGAGCGATCGAAAAACTTGATGCCGTTGTCATCGTATAGATTGTGCGATGCCGAAATAACCACACCAAGATCGGCGTTGTAAGCCTGTGTCAGGTGCGCGATGCCCGGCGTCGGCAGCGGTCCCAGCAGCAGCACGTCCGCACCAGCTGCGACGAAACCGGCCTCCAGGGCCGACTCGAACATATAGCCCGACAAGCGAGTGTCTTTGCCGATGACGACGGTACCGCCCTCGGGCACCAGCACCCGCGCCGCCGCGCTCGCGAGCCGAATAGCAAAATCGACGGTCATCGGATCCTGGCCGACCCGGCCACGGACCCCGTCAGTTCCGAAATGCTGTTTACTCATTCAATTTCGTCCGTTCCAATAACAGCCCGGGCAACCTTCAACGCGTCTAGCGTTTCCGCGACATCGTGCGCCCTGACGATGCTCGCTCCCCGGTCGACTGCCATTACCGCGGCCGCCAGGCTCGCAGGAAGGCGATGATCCAAGTCCTGGCCCGTAATTGCACCGAGTGTGGACTTGCGCGAGACGCCGACCAGTATCGGGAGGCCCATGTCGCTCAATTGTCGCAGATTCGCGAGCAGCTCGATATTGTCAGCGGGCGCCTTGCCGAAACCGAAGCCGGGGTCTATAAGCAACAGACTCTCGTCGAGCCCAGCCTGCACACATTCTGCCACCCGGTCACGCAGGAATTGTGTGACCTCGGCCACAACGTCGCTGTATTCAGGGTGATGCTGCATCGTGCGCGGTTCGCCCTGCATATGCATCAGGCAAACGGGTTTTTGCAGTTCGACCGCGGCCTCGATGGCCCCCTCCTGTTGTAGCGCACGCACGTCGTTGATCATCGCGGCACCGGCGGCCACGGCGGCTCGCATCACGCCGGGCTTGCTCGTATCGACAGACAATGGAATGTCGATTCTGGCACTAACTGCCTCGATAACCGGTATGACGCGGTCGATCTCCTCCTGCTCCCCGACACCCTGCGCGCCGGGACGCGTCGACTCGCCGCCGATATCGATAATCGCAGCGCCAGCGTGCGCCATCGCCTCGGCATGACGAAGCGCAGTCGACGCACTGACGAACTTGCCACCATCGAAAAACGAATCAGGTGTGACATTGAGGATGCCCATCACAGCCGGGCAATCCAGCGAGAAATCGCCCAGGCGCAGGCAGTTCATAGCGAAAAGACGTGCGGCAGACTAGTGCTCGCTGGCCGGACCACCGATCGAACCGGCCGGCTTGGCTTCGGATTCCGGCGAACCGGAGTCCGACTCGGAGTCGACAGCGTCGTCCCAGTCCTCCGGCGGTCGCGGATCGCGGCCTTCCATGATGTCCTTGATCTGCAGCTCGCCGATAGTCTCGTATTTCACGAGCGCCTTGGCCATCATGTGCAGCTTGTCGACATTCTCCTTGAGCAGTTTCTCGGCGCGATCGTAGTTGCCGTCGATGATCTTTCGGACTTCTTCGTCGATCGTATGCGCCGTCTCGTCCGAAACCTGCTTGTGTTGCGTAACGGAACGACCGAGGAACACTTCGCCGTCCTCCTCGCTGTAGGTCAGCGGGCCGAGACGGTCGGACAGACCCCACTTCGTTACCATGTTGCGCGCGATTTCGGTAGCGCGCTCGATATCGTTGGCTGCGCCCGTCGTAACGCCGGACGAGCCGAGAATCATTTCCTCGGCAATGCGCCCGCCAAACAGGCTCGAGATCATACTTTCGAGCCGCTGCTTCGACATGCTGTANNGTGACCTTATACACCGGGTCGTGCTCTGGCACGAGGTAACCCACGATCGCATGACCGGCCTCGTGATAAGCGGTATTGAGCTTCTCCTTCTCACTCATGACCATCGAGCGCCGCTCCGTGCCCATCATGATCTTGTCCTTGGCCTGCTCGAACTGATCCATGCTGACCACCCGCTTGTTCGCACGCGCCGCGAACAGCGCGGCCTCGTTCACGAGATTTGCCAGATCAGCGCCCGAGAAGCCCGGGGTACCGCGAGCGATAACGCTGGGTTTGACATCTTCGTCGAGCGGCACCTTGCGCATGTGAACTTTGAGAATCAGCTCGCGGCCGCGAACATCCGGTAATGGAACAACGACCTGCCGGTCGAATCGGCCGGGCCTCAGCAACGCCGGGTCGAGCACGTCGGGACGGTTGGTTGCCGCAATAACGATGATGCCTTCGGAGCCTTCAAAGCCATCCATTTCGACGAGCATCTGGTTGAGAGTCTGCTCTCGCTCGTCGTGGCCACCGCCGAGTCCTGCGCCGCGGTGACGCCCGACGGCGTCGATTTCGTCGATAAAAATGATGCACGGCGCCTGTTTCTTGGCCTGATCGAACATGTCCCGTACGCGGGATGCACCCACGCCGACGAACATCTCGACAAAATCGGAACCCGAGATCGTGAAAAACGGCACTTTCGCCTCGCCGGCGATCGCCTTGGCGAGCAGCGTCTTGCCGGTTCCCGGCGGACCGACCATGAGCACACCCTTGGGAATCTTGCCACCGAGGCGCTGGAACTTGCTCGGGTCTTTGAGAAACTCGACAACCTCGGCAACCTCGGCCTTCGCCTCCTCGACGCCTGCCACGTCGGCGAAGGTCACGCCGACCTGGTCCTCACCAAGCAGCCTCGCTTTGCTCTTGCCGAAGGACATCGCCCCCCGGCCTCCGCCGCCTCCCTGCATCTGGCGCATGAAATATATCCACACACCAATCAGCAACAGGATCGGGAATGAACTGATCAGGAGCTGCCCGATCAGGCTTTGCGACTGTGGTTCGACGGCAGTGAAACGAACGCCATTGTCGTCGAGCAACCCGATGAGCGTGTTGTTGTCGGTCTCCGGGCTGATCGTATAGTACGTCAGTGTCTGGCCGCTGCCGTAGCGGATCCTTTCGCCATCGATTTCAACGCGCTGCACCTGTCCGGCGCGAACCTGGTCGAGGAACTCCGAATAGTCGCGCAATTGTGGCTGGCTGCCACTGACGCCCGACAGCCCCTGCACGACTGACAGCAGCACGACAATGATGACAACAAAGACGAGTATATTTTTGGTCAGATCATTCACTATGAAATTCCGCGATGGGAAAGCACAAAAACACTGTACATTTAGACAGCCTCTAACCCTTAGACACTACTACAATCGATAGTTTCTCGCTACCAAATAGACCTCACGGCTGCCGGGCCTGGAGGCCTTGGGCTTCAACACTTTAACGCGTTCAAATGCCTTTTTCGCCTCGGCGATATACGCGTCGATGCCTTCGCCCTGGAACAGCTTACAAACGAAGTCACCGCCCTCCTTCAGGACTTCTCTGCAGAGGTCCATTGCGAGTTCGGCGAGATGCATCGAGCGTGGCTGATCGACAGCCCGCTGTCCCGAAATATTGGGGGCCATATCGCTCAATACAAGGTCCACTCGGGCGCCGCCGGTCGCATCGCGGATGGATTCGAGAACATCTTCCTCGGTGAAATCGCCCTGGATGAATTCGACCGACGGCAGCACGTCCATCGGCAGCAGGTCGACCGCAACGATGCGTACGTTGCCGTTGAGCTTCTCGGTGACATACTGGCTCCAGCCGCCAGGAGCCGCACCCAGGTCGACGACGACCATGTCTTTTTTCAACAGCCGCTCGTTCTCGTCGATTTGTAACAGTTTGTATACAGCGCGCGAACGCCAGCCGTCACGGCGGGCCATCTGCACGTACGGATCGCGTTCCTGGCGCTCCTTCCATGAGCGGCTCGTGCCTCTCGGCTTACTCACCGTTATACTCCGCCGCCATGAAGCTCAGTGAAACACAGAAGAAATACCTTCGGGGGCTCGGCCACGCGCTCAAGCCACTGATCATGGTCGGCGAGGCCGGGCTGTCCGGGTCTTTGCTGGCCGAGTTCGAGTCGACGCTTGCACACCACGAACTGATCAAGGTCCGCGTCCGCGTCGGTGACAGGTCGGCGAGGGATTCGATCATTGACGAGCTCTGCAAGACAGGTTCGGCCACTCTGGTTCAGCGCATCGGCAACATCGCGCTGCTGTATCGCGAGAATCCCGAGAAGCGGAAAATCGTC
>JABAOH010100442.1_pt1 | contig 32134 bp, 25 predicted proteins | sample 7062181 | NCBI WGS metagenome assembly JABAOH01 (sample SAMN14538630, study PRJNA623070) | marine sediment metagenome | biome: marine biome [ENVO:00000428]; feature: marine pelagic biome [ENVO:01000023]; material: deep marine sediment [ENVO:00002113]; isolation source: pool of 5 deep marine... | reverse complement strand
ACTACAGTATTTTGGTGTGAAAGGCTGAAAGCTGATCGCTGAAAGATGATAGCTAAAAGCTAACGGCTCGTTATGTTGTCACCAACAAATGTAAGGACTGGCAGTCCTCGAAGGACTGCCAGTCCTGTTGGTTCAAAAGGGAGATCTTGCTCCCTATCATTCATCCATTTTGTTGATCCTCTCGAGGATATCTTTCTGCTCCTCCAGTTGTTCATCCGTCGCGGCGAGATCTAGGCGTACAGCCTCAGCAGTCGCAAGAGCGTCAGCGAAAGCTGTGTCGACGATGCCATCACCATCGGTATCAACCATCTCGTCATACTCGATTGAGCCATTGGCGAAGTTCAACCATACGGCAAGAAGCTGACGATCGAAGATCTCGACCATCGAACCGCTGTGATTCCGCATGAAGAGAACATCAAATGCTGCAACGATCGTGGATGCATCACGCGCTTCATTGAACACCTGACTCATGTATCCCACAATGGCAAGGTTGCAGTTCAATGCATCTTCATCGAAATCGGTCTTGCCCCGTCGGCGATATTGATGTTGCCAGTACCCGGCCGTCCTTGTTTCATCCGCATTTCCAACAATGATCACATTCGCAGAATCAACGTTGCTAGCTCCGCCATCGTCATCATGACCATAGAAGGCAATCACATACATACATGCATCCTCGAAGGAGTGGGTATGTGTATCGATGACATCGCGTGGCTGAACGCTGGGGCTCGGGAATGGATCAAGGTTGGGTGGATTGACCAGGTAGATCGTTGTCACGTCTGGTGTGGGTGGACCATCATCCCAATCCCAACTCAAGGTCAAGTCGTCACTGCCAGGATCTGTGGCATTCCCACTGAAGTCAATCGGTTCACTCGCGTGAGCAAGGAAAGTTGGAATTCCGTTAATCAGGATTGCACCTGAGAGGTCGATCTCAACCGTTGGTGGTACGTTGTTGACAGTGAGGTCAAAGCCAGCAGATCCTTTGCCACCGTCATCATCAGTTACTGAGATCTCAATTGGGAAGCTTCCATTATCGCCATATTGATGTTGTCCAGTAACCGTGCCTTGATCTACTGGTGGACCCTCGACGGTAACCACCAAATTCCCGGCTTCAGTTTCGCCTGTTCCCCAATCAATCAATGATGTGTAGGTGTCAGCCCAGCCCGGATCGGTGAAGTGTGCAAGCACGTCAATGAACTCTCCCTCGTCGATCACTGTTATTTGAGATGGATCAATGGTGACGGTCGGTGGGACATTGAAGATTTGAAGGAGGATGTTCTCACAAGTCGTCGTATCGTCATCATCAGCGCAGACTTGTGCGACATAATCACCATTATCACTGAAGGTGTGGGAGATATCGAAGGTAAGGGTCGCATCTGGTTCGAGGTTCTCCAGAACCCCACCGACAGGTTCGACAGGAGAACCATCACCCCATTCGATAGTCGCTGTGAGTGGGTCAAGCCAACCGGGGTCCGTGACGGTCCCGGATACCGTGACAAGTGAACCCTCATCTGCAGGTGTATCTGAGCCAAGGCTGACGGAGGGTGCAACATTAAACACCGTGACGGTTGTTTCGTCCGTGTCGTAGGCGCCATTGGATGACACTTTGAGGGCTACTGGATATACCCCGTCTTGGCCGACCATGGGGAAATCCGGTGTTGGACCTGTCGCGTCATCATATAAACCGTCATCATCGAAGTCCCATTCGTAAGTCAATGGATCGCCCGTCGGGTGGCTGGATCCGGTCGCGTCGAGTGGTGCGTAATCGCCCTCATCAGTAAAGTAGGGTCCATTTGCATCCGCAACCGGGATATCCCCAAAGTTAACGATCATATTCGGATCACAGGTGGTTGTCACAAGCTCCACTTTGATGCCAGTATTCGTTCCATCATATAGTTTGGAATGTGGCGTTGTCGTATCGTTAAACTCCGTGTTTCCACTGGTTCCGGGGAATGGATCGCCGCCATCGCCGCGATTTGGCATGGGATCAGTGCCATCGGCTTCCTCAATGTCCACGAGTCGATGGTTGGCTGATGTATGACCCTCCTTTTTGTTGTTACTGCGAGCTTCATCCATATGCCAAATCAAGATTCCACAACCGTCGAGACCTCGATCGAATCCAGTTCGTTGGCGGTTTTCAATAAGGAAGTATTCCCCTGTACCCGGCCAATCATCTGGACCACTTGGATTGCTGAGGAGTTGAACTGTGAATGGATTGGTCTCAATCTGCGGCATCGTTTGGGTGATGTTTACCCCAGTCAGATTGGTGGGTGTGATCCATCCAAGGAACCACTTGCTCCACGGAGTCAAGTGGGCAGGGGATTGGCCATTCTCCCAGCCCGGATTGTTGCTGTTCCACGAACCACTGCCCATCAACCCCCAGTGTCCTATTCCCTCGGAGCTGTTATCCGTGTCGTATAGGTCGGGTAGACCAAGCTTGTGGCCGAACTCATGTGCATATACGCCAATCGTGCGGATCGTAGCTCCACACTGCAACTCTGGAGAGATGTAATAGCTGCTTACTGATCGAGCGCCACCATCAACAGATACAGCGGAAGTACTTGAAGCGCGGGGCCAAAGGCGATTGACGCCAGCGTTCGCCCCCTGATAACAACTATTATCTGGTCCGCCTCCAGCATATGCGATTGCTACTTGGTCAACAACACCGTCACCATCATTATCGAAGGGCGCGAAGTCGACTGTCGGGTCGGCCAGCGCGATTGCCTCTGCAAAGAGGTCTGGATGACTTAACGGTCCATCGTCGTAGTCATTCTTGTCATTTGCGACGGTGAAACAACCTACGACTGTGCCAACTAAGTTGAGCGAGTTGTAAGAGACTTCATTGTAATAGTCTGTTAAATTACCAGGACCTGTGGGAGTTCCACCGAATAAATTAGCTTGCATGTCTGCGGCCGTAAATGTGCATGATACCGCTGGTTGAGCTCCATCTGGATCCCCAGCGTCAGATGGGAATTGCACCATGATGACCAACACATTGGTATTTCCGATCGCCCACGGTGGTGCGGAAGCATGGGGGATCGTGCCTGGTGGAGGAGCTCCGCTCGCCTCACGAGCTGCATTATAGACTGCGGCGCTGGGTCGGAGATGCGGAGGCGCAGGGGGAAAGTCGTATCCGGCGATGTTTCCCGAGAGTGTAAGTTCTCCGGCTTCATTACGTATTGCATACTCCCAGTATCCAGTAGTAGGGTTTTGAAGGACTGTGAAACCAGGAAGGGTCTCCCAACCATTCACGAACTCGTCTCCCCAGAGACGCAAACGCAGCATTGTCCCATCAGGTTGCTCAACCATGGTTACGATTGGAGAAGCGGGATTTGCTTCGGCGATAGGTACGTTTATGAAGAGATAGATCATCGACGTAATTAGGAAGACGAAAGCAACAATGAGGAATTTTCGAAATGTTGTTTTCATAGGACGCCTCTCTTTCCTTAGGGTAGATCGGATTCGACTCTGAGGGTAAATATGTTTTCATCGATCCGAACAGCGACGAAAACATAATCAAAGGCCGATAGTCGACGGGCCTTTTCAAGCGCCTCTGCAAGCATGTTTCCGCTAATTGAGTATGTCAACTCCTTAGTTTCTCCAGCGGATCGAATGATGAGGATCGCAGAATTAGGACAGTCATAGCAATCCGAAGGTGGGCCGTGAGCCTCATCGAGAAGAATTTCAATGGAGGTACCTTCTAAATAAACAACTTGACCTGGAACCAAGTCCAGGTCTTCGTTAAGTGTAATGGTGATTGCATCGTGGGATTGTGTAGGGGTTAACTCTGATTGAGGAGGTAGAGGGCTTTGTGTGGGCTTGAGTGTTGTAATTGAGGGTAAAGTCGTTGTTGGCGCGAGGGTGGGTGCTGATTCTATTGGCGCTGGAGTACCGATGCAGCTGCTGGACAGAATCACAATGATGCAGAGGACAAAGGTAGTAACTAGATTGAGTGTCTCTCGATCCATCACGTTCGATTCTTTCATTGGTTTACGAGAATAGCCTACCGGCACCAAAAATCCCGGCTTACGTCTAGACTAAGGCTGACGGTGAGAGCTATTCTATAGACTGCTTGGTGGGTTGACAGGAATGCGTCCAGATCCCCTGCTCACTTTCTGAACTCGAACGTGTTTCGTCCTAAATACCTCCGCGATTACAGCTCCCGAATGATTGCGACATTGTTTATGAGAACAAACTCAATTTTCGAGTGATCAGCTACTCGAGGGAAACAAAATATGCGGGAGGTACTAATGTGATTATGCATATTGGAATATGATCTGTGAATTCAGAATAGCATGGATTAAACTCGGCGTCAACGAGGCCTTGAATGAATGGTCCAACGTTGCTAGATCTATAAGTTTCTTGAGAAAACTGTCAATCTGGTAATAACCGCCTGTGGTTGAAACCACAGGCTATGGCGACCTGCGGTCGCTATAAAGTCGCCATTCGGCGACTACAACGTCTTTCGTTGAAGTCCACGTAGGTGGACTTTGTTTACAGCATCTGCAGGATGCCATTGCTGCGACTTTAGTCGCCGGTTTGTGTAGAAATAACCACAGGCTCCTAACTGCAAAACCGCCCAACGCCTGTGGTTGAAACCACAGGCTATGGCAACCTTCGGCTGCGAAAAGTCGCCATTCGGCGACTATAACGTCTTTCGTTGAAGTCCACGCAGGTGGATTTTGTTTAAGCATCCGCAGGATGCCATTGCTGCGACTTTAGCCGCCGGTTTGTGTAGAAATAACCACAGGCTCCTAACTGCAAAACCGCCCAACGTCTGTGGTTAAAACCACAGGCTATGGCAACCTTCGGCTGCGAATAGTCGCCATTCGGCGACTACAAAATTCTCCCGTGTAAGGCTGAAAGCTGACAGCTGACCGCTGAAAGCTCCCAGCTGATAGCTAACAGCTTCTTCATTTGTGCTCCACTTCACAATCTGATAGTTTCTGAGAGCAATTGGCTGCAAATTGAGAGGGCTGGTTATGATATTTTGACTTCGATGTCTTGACCATAAACAGAGAGATCATGGAGGTGGGGAGGACTTTCGTTCCCTTCGTATCGATGACTTTGAAGGGATTAGGTGAAGCGATGAGGAACCATCATCAGTGACATGAACGTTATCCAAATCGCAAATAGGGGAATGAAAGGAGACAGGATGAGCACCGAGGTACATTCCGCTCAGGGGGAAGAGGTAGAAGGTATACATAAGAGCGGCTTCCGCTTTCCACAACAACTAACCCTGATCGCCCTACTGCTTGGGTTGGGGGTCGAGATTCTCTACTTCGGACATCCATTCGGGATCTCAGTCCCCATTTGGGCTGCGCTATGCGTCATCGCGCTTCTAGTGTCAGCAAGGCTGGAGGCTGTAGATGCCTCTCGGAGCAGCTTCCTACTCGTAATCCCAATTCTCTTCTTTGCAATCATGACCTTCTTGCGGTTAGAGCCCATGACCGCATTCCTCAGTTTTGTGTCCATACTTGTATTGCTCACACTCTGGACCTGGTCATTCCAGGCTGATCGCCTCCAGGATTACGGGTGGCTTGATTTCTTCGTGGTCCTGGTGCGGGTACCATTGGAAGCTTGGATTCGTCCTTGGAGCGTTATGGGCGATACGCAACGGAAGGTCGTGAAGGAGGGTAAGGGCAGGAGCGCAGCGCTGGCGATCTTGCGGGGGCTGATCCTGGCGTTACCCGTCCTGATCATCCTCCTGGCACTTCTCGTAAGTGCAGATCTGGTCTTCGCCGATTGGGTCGAGGAGGCTTTAAGCTGGTTGAACCTTGAACGTTTGCTGGATTGGACCGCCAGGGCTCTTGTTGTGTTGGTATGTTGGGTGTTCTTTTTAGGAGCAATAGTCATTGCGCTGCATGATCCGGGTGAACGCAAGTTGATCGGGAAAGATGAACCCATCGTCAAACCATTCTTGGGAGTTATCGAATCTCTCGTCGTGCTTGGCCTTGTGGATTTGCTTTTCATGATTTTCGTGGCAGTCCAATTCGCCTATCTCTTTGGGGGTGAATCCAATATCACTGCGGCCGGTTATACCTACTCCGAGTACGCACGGAGGGGTTTTGGTGAGTTGGTGGCTGTCGGTGTGCTTTCATTAGGGCTCATCCTTGCTTTTGGCAACTTCACCAAGCGAGAAGATAGGCGTGCGAGGACCTGGTACAACGTCCTGAGCGCACTGCTTGTGGCAGAGGTGGGTGTTATCCTCATTTCAGCGCTCAGACGGCTGCTCCTTTATGAAGAAGCTTATGGGTTCACAAGATTACGAACCTACACGCACTTCTTCATCCCCTGGATGGGGATTCTCCTCCTGGCTTTTCTAATTCTATTGTTGCGAGGCAATTTGCGTAGATTTGCGCCAGTGGTAGCACTGGGAGCATTTGGATACGTAGCAACTCTTGGACTGTTGAATATCGATGCATTCATCGTCGATAGAAATGTGGAACGTCTGGAGGATACAGGCGAGATAGACCTGGATTACCTAGTCAGCCTCTCGGAAGACGCAGTGCCAGGATTGGTGGATTTAGCTGAGGATGGCCCAAAGGACGTTCGAGAGGAGCTGATTCCACAGTTAGCATGCTGGTATGCTCAACTCGATGAGCGCAAGGATGACCTCAGTTGGCAGTCATTCCATCTCTCCCGATACACCGCTGTTGAAGATCTTGAAAGCTTGAAATCTCTCTTTAAACAATATGAGATTACTAACGAGCGAGGTCAGTGGTATGTGATGGTGGATGGGAAAGAAGTCTATTGCATGCATCAATGGTGGATTGATTAAAGTGAAGCTCTCATCGATTGGCTTTCAGCTTTCAGTAGCCAGTAGACAGATATCAGGCCTTAATAAAGTAAGTTCCTTGATGTTGAATCGTGATTACTGTTAACTACTCTCTGCTCTCTACGCTCCTCTCTGTATCCGCAGGGCGAGTTTCCAAATCCGCTGGATGTCTATGAAGATTAGGACTGGCAGTCCTCCGAGGACTGCCAGTCCTTTTTGACTTTGATTACATAGTGCGGCTGGCGGTTAAAACCGCAGCAACGAAAACACAAATCGCCCTTCGGCGACTACTACGAATTTCGCAGAAATCTGCACTCGAAATGGGTTTGGGGTCTAAAAGCTCTGCTTTTGGGCGCAGGCGAAGCCTGCGATTCTTTGTCGAAAGCAGTTGGCAGGTGTTTAGGCCTAGCCTACGATGAGGGATGTCCTGTGTTAAAACGTATGAATTATATTGTGAAATCAATTTACGCCTGTGGTTAAAACCACAGGCTATGGCGACCTGCGGTCGCTTAAAAAGTCGCCCTTCGGCGACTACAACGTCTTTCGTTGAAGTCCACGAAGGTGGACTTTTTTGCATCCGGAGGATGCTGTAGCCCGCGACTTCAGTCGCCGGGCGGCATAGACCATTTCAGCCGTTGGCAAATAGTAATTCGAAATACGCCTGTGGTTAAAACCACAGGCTATGGCGACCTGCGGTCGCTTAAAAAGTCGCCCTTCGGCGACTACAACATTCTTAAGTGAAAAGCTGAAAGCTGATTGCTGAAAGCTAACAGCTAATAGCTAAGAGCTAATAAGTTCCTTTTCCGCAACAACCCACGCGATGGCACCGTCAATCTCAACCCGAGTTTGTGCGCCAAGATCTGCAAGGATCGCCGCGATGGCCATTGGCCTGATGAAGTGGCTACGCATGAGCAGCCACTTTTCCAACAGCGCGACGAATTTAACCGCAATGTTCCGAATGTCAGGCTCCTCGACTACAAGGGTGCCGCCAGGTGCTAACACGCGTCAAAGCTCGGCTAAAGTACGTTGCTGATCAGCCACATGGTGTAGCGCATCCACCATGACCACTCGGGTGAAACTTTCATCCGGGAATGGGATGCATTCTGTCTCACTGCCCACAGCCTGAATCCCAGCTTTATCCTTAGTCTGATTTAGCATCTCCAATGAGGAATCGAGGACGATCACATCATGCCCGAACGCAACAAGGCGTTGGGCAACTCGACCGGTTCCACCACCTGCATCAAGCAAGCGACTTTGCGAAGTAGACGCAATTACATCAAAAAGTTTTGAATCCTCCGGCGGTGGGAAAACGAGATCGTAGATGGGGGCAAGGATGTCGAAGTGGTTGAAGATTGGCATACGAAACCACTCTCATGGATCTGCGATGGTGAATTCCCACGCACACCAGAACTCCTCTGGGTGGGGGTCGGGCGGGCATGCAATGCAGCGGGTGCGGATGCGAGGATCGATGGTCTTCGCAAAACCTTCGTACTCCACCAATCCAACCGATTTGCATGGAAAATCCGGTAATCCCTTCCTTCGCCTTGCAGCTTGCACTCTGCAGTCAACCATCTCGAATCGCAAGGTATTCTCATCAATCCGCAATATCTTTTGGACGTTTATGAGGGCGTAGAGACGTAAGTCAAGGGCCATTTGAAGGGCATCTAGCCCACCACCCTCTCCGATGTTGTGGCGCTTCATGATGCGCTTAGCTTCGATGACCGTGAACCGCTCCCATACCTCAGTATCCAACTCGATGGCTCGCTCCAAGCCGTAATGGCCCTCGACAGCCTGAAACCACAATCCGTCGTGAGCGAGCCAGTTCTTAGCAGCGTCCTCCAGTAAATCGATCAACGTTTCTTTGTCCAGTTTTCGCAGAGTTTCCCGATCCGGCATCTTCACCATCCTAGAATTTCTGAGGTAATGATACCGGATAGAGGGTCATAATCCAAAGATTGTTTACCCGCGGAGTGGAAAAGAAAATGACGCACATTCGTGCGTCTTAAAATTGATCACTTGGTAGATGGAAGGAAGCCTTAATTAATCGTGACTGTCGTCCAGCCGCAAGCGTCGGATCCTATAGTGACAGTAGAAGGTGGCGGATCATCGTCAATAGAAATATGGTAGTACTTACTGCCTCTCCATTGTGTCATGGGTCCGTAACCCTGAACATATAAACCTGTAGTGCATCCTTCTGGCAGTACGGCCACGAGCCTGAGGCGTCCTGTGTTGGAAGAATATCTTGCCCGCAGGACTTCTGGGCCGTCAACTCCACCAGCAATTGTCTCGTAGCATGCCTCGGTTGGCGTGACAATAAGAGTATCTAGGGCGCTGCAGTATGGCGACTTAATCGCATCACCGAATATGGCAAGAACGACGAGTGAGGAAACAGCGACCAGGACAATGACTAGGGAATACTCCACTAATCCCTGACCGATCTCCTTCTTATCAAGCGCATCCGGCTCTTGATCCTTAAATAAGTTCTCAAGTCCCCTTTCTAGGAACTTCAAGATAACCTCTCCTCTTCGAGCCAACTCTGCCATTACCTCTTCCATCCGCAATACTTCAGTTCAATGCAATGTCCTCCTGCGATGAAGGCTTCCGGTGAATTCATTCTACGTCGCAATTGATTATAAATATGGATTTGTATGCCAACTGTAAGGGGTTTCTACTCTGTGCAGTTAGCTGTTTTCAGAAATATTATCTTCGGAGACGCGCATTTTTTTTTACCAGAAACAAACCCTCCCAGCGATTAAGCCAAGAGGGATGTGAGACTTGTCTGAATTGGGTCGAGTTACATCAAATTACGGATTACCTGCCTATTCGGTCCAACAAGGCTTCAATGGCGGCTTCGAGTACGGGATCCGTAAAGCCTAACGCCGACTCTTCTGTGACTGGGACATTGATATCCGGGATGACGCCAACTCCTTCTATCAGGAGTTCTCCATCGAGGGTTTCAGGTCGGCCTGTGGGGAACTGAATGGAGAGGTCTCCGGGGAGCTCGTATTGACCCCTACCTACTTCACCAAACATACCCGCTGATGGATTGTAGCCGACGATGATGGAACGACCTCCTTGCGATAAGGCATTGGCGAAACTTTCACAGGCACTGGCGCAATCCGGTCCAATGAGAACTGCGATCTCCCCATCATAGTGGACTGGCCCCGGTTCAATCTTCGATGGAAGACCGCTCTCTTCGAATTCGCCGGTGTTCTCGTTGTAGTACTTGTGGACACTCAGGACGATTTCCTCGTCAAAAACATAATCGACAAAATCAAGCGCAAGTGCACCGTTGCCGCCACCATTGGTGCGTATATCGATGATGACTCCCTGGACCTCATTGTCGATCAGGTTTTCAACATAGCGTTCCCAAAGCTGTGCTAGCAGGTGGTAATCATCGGAAAAAGTAGTGATCCGGATGTAGCCTAAATTCTCGCCGGCTATCATCTCGGCTTCCAACGGTAATTCAATGGGATCGAAGTTGAAGAATGAGAAAGCGGCAAAGAGTGAATCGTACTCGATGACAGCTTGCAGGGTCACCATTTCCTCATTCGGATCAGAGGGATTACGGTAGCTGATGGTCACTTCCTCGTTGGGAGGCATGCGTGTAAGGAAATTCACTTGAGCCATCCGTTTATGGTGATCCGTAGAGTAAGGGCCAAAGTAGGGTTGGATGCGGTCGATAGCTTGGGTAACTGGTGAACCGTTCCAGGTGATGATCTCAGCGCCCACTTCAATGCCCTCCTGAGATGCTGGATAGCCAGATAGGACATCCGTGGCAATGACCCTGCCATCATTCAATTCGGCTATAAGTAAGCCCAATCCGCCGCCCTGCTCCTCGAAGAATACGTCACCGTCGATCGAGACGCCCACGTGACCGTCAGGGATTTCGTATGTAAGGTCCCGAAGGGCGATATAGAATTCGCTGTCGTTTCGCGCAGCAGCGACCCTTGGAGCGAATTCTGCATATAGGCTGTCCCAATCGATCCCCTTCTCGAGGGTGAATGGATATTCACGTGAGGCCTTTTTGAAGAATGCGTCGAATGCCTCAACGTAATTCAAATCGGAATAATCATTGAGGGCTTGCTCGCCTTCGAAGAGGGTAATTTCTGGTTGAGTTTCTTTGTAGATACGGAAAGGGTCTTGATCGAGGTTGACAACGCTGTATCCAGCGGGAAGCGTTGTGGTTGGATCGTCTTCAGTGAACAGAAGTCCGTCAGCACCGAACTGGTTAGGAAATCCCTGTTCGTCATCTGGTGCCCATACGATGAGCGTCCCCCCAACGATCTCATCATCCCTTTCGGGATCTGTTATGGCTGAAGTGTATGCGGTAGACCATCCGGTCCCATCACGCGCTTCCAGGAATGGATCTCCCCAGGTATTGGACCAATAAGCGACGGCGAATATCATCACGCCAACATCCTCTTCGCCATCGTTATCCACATCCATGAGTGTCCCGGCGGGGATGGAGGGAAGAATCAGGTTGTATTGCAATGTGGAATCGTCGATGAGTTCGACTGGACCGATCACTTGACCAGCTAACGGAAACTCAAATTCATGATCCCGTGCGACAAATCCGGCCTCATCCTCCAGAAGCACGTAAGGTTCGGAGATGGAGTTGATGAAGAATGGTGAAGTGAATGGAATGGTACCCCTAATTTGCACTGGCTCGTTAGGATTTGCCTCTCCCGGCTGAATAGGGGAAACGGGAATAAGTGTGCTGCTGAGTTGAGGGGTTCGCTCAGGGCCAGAAAAGATGTCTGTGAATGTATTACACGCTACCGAAAGAAGCGCAAGGGAAAGAACACCAGTAAGCAAGAACTTTAATGACTTCATTGTGAACTCCTGATACCCTGGAATCTAATTTTCAACTTTCGATGAAAGAATGGTACTACAAACTCAAGACTTCTGGAGTGACTTTCCTGGTAGTGGCTTGAGATTTGATGGGTTCTATTTCTATAGTAACGAAAAGTCGATTCCATGGGTTAATTTCATTGAAAGGTCAATTTGTGCTTGACATATTTACACATCCAATGCATCCTGAAGCAGTCGGAGGGAGGGTGATGTCAAAATTTCGAACACTGATCCGCTGGACAGGTTTTTGGATCTTCTGGATCCTTCTAACCGTTGGGGGACTTGTGGTGGATAAGGTGTTGTTTAGGGGGAGTGGAGTCACACCGCGCGTTATTTCAGGATTGGAATACCTGCTTGGGAGTGGCGCGACCGGGCAAAAACTTATTGAAGTCTTTGCAGCTGCAATATTGGGTATCATTGACGGGATCATCTTGGGTGCATTCCAATGGCCCGCCCTGCGTAATAGGTTGGACAAAGCATATCTCTGGATCCCTGCAACTGCATTGGGAACAGGTCTCAGCCTCACGATCTTCTGGGCGATCCTCGCTTTTGGAGAAGTGGATCAGTATGCCTCAGAAGACCTTACGGACCTTGTCTTTGAGCTGGGCATTATTGACAGCTTCATCGGTGGCGTGATCTTGGGATTGGCACAATGGCTCGTCCTTCGTCCCCGAGTACTCGCTGCCGGATTATGGGTTCTAACTTCAATGGTGGCCATGGTATCCGGGTGGCTTGTGAGATGGTTCGTAAGCCCTGCTCTAGCGATGTTCGTAATCGGAGCAGTATCTGGCTTGGGTATGACCATACTACTGGCAGCGAGTGAACTTCCCCAAGAGAGTGAGAACTCCATTTCTTCCTGAATACAGAGGCGAATGTCGGTTTGGAAGAGATAGTGAAAACAGAGCGGCTGAGGGTTTGTAAATCATTTCTCAGCCGCGCACAATTTCATCTAATTTAAGTTATAAGATTTATTTCGCTTCCGGATCAGACTGCATCATCCCAAAGATATTCCCTTCGCTATCCTGACAGTAAGCCATGTATCCGACACCTGGAACCGCTGTCTTCGGCTCAACAACTTTGCCCCCATTCTGCTCGACCTTCTTCACATATTCATCGAGATCTTCAACGTCAACGGTATTCCAGGTTTGCGCTCCGGACTCTTCGCGCTTGGTAATTGCACCATCGATCCCTGGCTCGCCCTCCTCACCCGTGTATACGAGCCAATAGTCGACAGGGCCATCCCACTTGGTGATTTTCCAACCGAAGACCCCTTCGTAGAATTTGATAGCCCGTTCCGGCTCATCTGCATGAAATTCAAAATGAACCACCCGAGGCATATCATTCCTCCTTTAGCTTCTGTAAGGCGGTGCGGGGGTAGGGATGGTCACTATTCGGTGGGGTACCTAATTTCCAGCCCCACCCCCTATAAGATTATTATACTCGCAATTATCCTAATAATGTTTTTCACTAACCAGAGTCGAGTGTGTAACATCAATGTGGTTCAATTACGACATCTTTCCAGAAGTTTCGCCTACTTGGAGAAGCTGGGTACTTACGCACCCATGGCTTCAGTGGGAGGTGGAAACGATCATAGAGCAGAGGTAAAATGGGCGCTTCTTCCACCAAGATTTCCTCTGATTCTCTGTACATTTCCATGCGTGTGTCCTGATTGGTAATGTGGCGAGCTTCACTCACAAGTCTCGAAAAGGTTTCATCCTGCCAGCCAGAGAATTGCCAACACGTGGCCTTCCGCAGGAAGTTGTCAGGATCAGGATAATCTGCAGACCATCCAAAGAACCAAATAAGTGGTTCATCTCTTTGTAGTTGGTCAAGCATGTCATTTAAGGAAACAGTCTTCCGGATCGTACTTATACCCAGGGTTGTCTCCCACTGATCCTGCAGATACTCGATGATGGGCATTTGCCCTGGGCTATCAAGTGTCAGGAATTCCAATGAAGGGAATCCCTGGCCTTCGGGAAATCCAGCTTCTGATAGAAGCTGCTTAGCAGTGGTTGGATCGTGTGGCAAGGCGACTCCAGGAGTATGTCCCTGAATCCCTATTGGAACGATTCCGCCGGTAGCAGGGAGGAAAGCCCCCCGCATTGGTCCTTGTGCCAAATCCTCTCGTTCCACCGCCATTGTGAGTGAACGCCGTACACGCTGGTCGTCAAATGGCACGTGGTTGGCTTTAAATCCCACGTACCAGACTGTTTGTGATGGGCCCGTGATGTACTCTCCAGCAAACTGGTGGCGAATTCTATCCCACTCCTCCTGCGGAAGAATGTTGAAGAAGAAATAGAAAGTATCCAGCAGATCCTCTTCGTACATCTTAAGGAAGGCGGGAGAGTCTGTTGAGGGGAACTTCAAATCCACCTGTTCGAGGTTTCCAGAAAAACTTCCATGGTAGGTATAGTTACGTTCGAGAACCATGTTTTCGCCTTGCTGCCAGGAGGCGAGGGTAAAGGGTCCATTGGTCACGATATTCTTTTGATCTGCCCAAGCACTTTTCTTCGATTCAACCACATGCCTTGGCACAGGGAATGTGATGGGATTCGCGATTAGATGGGGGAAGTAGTTGGCAGGTCCCTCCAATTCCACCACGAGAGTGAGATCATCTTTTGCGTATACGCCAAGTTCCCCAGGATCTTTTACCGTGCCTGTGTTGTAGGCCTTTGCTCCTTTGATGTCGTAGAGCAAGCTTGCGAGCGCTGCTTCACTAGCAGGATTGAGGACCCGCTTCCAGGCAAATTCAAAATCATTTGCGGTTACTTGAGTGCCATCGCTCCAATTTACATCGTCTCGAAGGTGAAAGATGTATTTATAACCATCATCGAGCACTTCCCAGCGATGGGCGACATCTGGTATGACACTCATCTCAGGGGTCTGTTCCACTAATCCGCTGAAAAGCTGCTCCAGGATGATTGATTCGGAGGTGGAAGATGCAAGGCCAGGGTCCAATGTAAAAGGTTCAAGCAAAGCGATGCGTAATGGGTGAGGTGCTTGGGGAAGCGAGGCGTCAGGCTCTACCTCGCTGACCCGTTGCCACATTGAGAAGCCTGCTTCGTAGGCTTCCCGAGCGTCTTTAAATCTAAAGACGGTGTGATGGGTCAGCCCAAGCTTCATCAGCGTCCTGGCAGCGGCCTGGTATTCTCTTTGCTCCTTGAGAACGTTCAATGCGCGGTGGTAGTAATCGGCTGCTTCATCATAGGCATATGCCATTCTGGATTGGTCGCCGGCATGAAGGAGATAAGGCAATGCTTGTTCCATCTCGCCTGCTTGCTCCCAGTGGTGTGCTAGCTGTACTGCAATCTCCTCCGCACACCCCTCGTAGCGCTCCTCCAAAACGAGGGCGACTTCCCTATGGAACAATCTCCGCTCAGCGATGCCAAGTTTGTCATAGAGATATTGTTGATAAAGCTTATGGGTGAATTGGAAACGAGTGTGTTGGCGGCCTCCGATCAGAAGTTCCTCCCGCTCCCGAATGAGTCGATGGCGTTTCTCGAGGATTTGGGACAGCTTTTGGACAAGTTGCCTCTCTTCAATCGAGAGTAACCGGGAAATTACTTGAGATGTGAATACGTCCCCTTCCACACTTGCTGCGGAAAGGATCTCCTGCAGCTCAGGTTCAATCTGCCCAATCCTTTCTTCGATTAATCCCTCGACACGGACTGGCAACTCATCCCATTTAATGGTTGATCCCTCGCTCCAATATCCCTCCGGATTCCAAAGGAGCTCGCCGCGTTCCTGCATTGCTTGCATCAACTCAGCAGTGAACAGTGGATGCCCTTCCGTGTGCTGATAGACGACTTCGCGGAATGCCTCACTGTATTGATTAGGTTCTGTGTCGAGGAATGCATCCACAAATCTGCGGTCTTCCGCAGGATCAAGATGGCTCAGGTCCAGCCAGATATCGCCAAATTGGAGTTTGAACTCCGCCAACAGCTTCTCCAATGGATGACGTTCCCCACTACGACCCAACGACACCTCTTCAGGCCTATAAACACATATGATAAATATGTTGCTGCCCTTCAGGCGTCGTCCTAAGTGGAACAGTAAGTTAAGAGATGCGCTGTCGGCCCACTGCAAATCATCAATTAGCAGAAGCAACGGATGTTGATTGGCAAGGGTGCGTAGGAAATTGGAATATTGATCGAATAAATGATGCCGTTCCAGTTGTCCTGGGATTTGTCGATCTTCTCCCAAGCGACTCTTCAATTGTGTAAACCATGGTTCGTCAGCGGATGTTGCTTCCTCGAGGCGGGTGACCAGATCAGAGGCGGATACGAAAATATCGATCAAAGAGGGCCCACGATCCAAGAGCGTTTGGACGGTGAATGGCAAGGCGTTCCACAATCGGAGGGCAAGTTCGTAGGACATGAATCCGGCGTCAACGGGGATCTCGAGGTCACCGGTGAGAATGCCCATGATATCCCTGAATGGAAGGTACGGATCACCAACGCCGGTGTATGCGTTGCAGGTCCCTGTAAGTGCAATCAGGTCGGGGTGAGAATCCAATCCTCGATGGGCGAATTCCTGCATGAGTGTTGTCTTTCCTCGACCTGCACCACCAGTGATGAAGATCACACGAGCATCACCAGCGACGGCGGCTTGGAGATGGGAATGTAGGAATGCGAGCTCTGCTTCACGTCCTACGAAGATGCGTTCATCATCCTTAATAGATTTGAGGACCTCCAGCGAGGGTGGGGGAGTGAGTTTGACATCCTGGATCTGTGGGATGTCCTCTGGTTTCACTGTTTCCGAGGGGACGTAGATTCTCGAAGGTGCAAACTCTCCAGAAGAGAGTTCTCTATAAAGGGAATTAGTCTCTTCACTGGGTTCTAAATCAATCTCATCACGAAGCGCTTTTGTGCAGCGCTGGTAGGACTCGGTCACTTTCGCGGAATTTCCCATGTTCGCGTGGGAAATCATTAAGGCACGGTATGCTGGCTCGGGGATATCTCCTAGCGCGATCCATCGTTCAGCTACTTCGACGGTATCACTCCAACGACCTTCTTCAAGGAGGCATTTAAGAAGAGCTTCAATCTTGATCTCAAAAGAGGCTCTCAATCGTTCCCGTTCGAGAGAAGCCCATTCGTCGTAGAAACCCGGTAGCAGATCTCCATGGTAAAGCGATACAACCTCGGTCAGATCCTCCCTTGAGGCATCATCGCACGTGACACCCTCGAAGGACGTGACATCCAGCACATAGTCTGCCTCCGGATTGAAGCAGACGGTGACCTTGTCTGCCAAAAAATAGGATTCACCAATGGATTTTCGCACGCGCCACAGCGCGTGCCTCAAGTTGCTTCGAGCGCTTTCTTCACTGGAATCCGGCCAAAATAAACCGGCAAGCCTTTCTCTTCGATGTTTTACGCCGGGGTTCAGGAGAAGGTATGCGAGGAGAGATTGGGCTGGTCGAGAGGGGATCTCTATAATCTCTCCATCGAGGAGCACCTCGAACTGGCCAAGTAATCGGATCTCAAACATGGATTATCCAGGAGGCCGGGCTACTTATCATCATTATATGATGGTTTGGAGGGAATCAGGGAGCAGGAATCAGGTAACCAGTATTCAGTAGACAGTGGCCAGTAGTCAGATAAGGTGAATTGGGATTAATTAGTGAACATGTTAAGAAGTAGATGAGTTGAGAGGTCAATAGGTCAAAATGGGATGAGGTTATGAGGGTATGGTTGTGGGAATAGAAGAATGCGCCGTACAGGAATCGAACCTGTAACCTTGGGCTTAAAAGGCCCCTGCTCTGCCAATTGAGCTAACGGCGCAGCGCCTGAATTGTAACACCCGGGTCGAACGAGCGTCAACACGGAAGGGAGAGATCAGAGTTCGGGGATTAGGAAGTAGTTAATCAGTGAATAAGTTGAAAGGTTGAGAAGTCAAGAGGTAATCAGGAAATCAGGTAATCGGTCAATGTGTGGATAAATTGATACGTATAAAGGTGATCGGGAACCTGAAAACTATCATAATGAAATAGATCTCTTGTTAGTTAAAAGCTAAGAGCTAAATGCTAATAGCTAAAAGCTGAAATTGTTATCTGGCTACTGTCTACTAATTACTAATCTCTAGTCTCCAGTCTCTAGTCTCTAATCTCTCCTCTATACACGCTATAATCTTGATATGCCTTCACACCTATACATTTCACCACATATCGACGATGCTGTTTACTCCTGCGGCGGTTTGATCTATCAGCAGACCTCGGCAGGAGATAAGGTTGAGATCGTAACCGTATGTGCGGGGGATCCTCCAGAGGGATTCCGTTCACCCTTTGCATACGAACTCGAAACCAGGTGGGGTGAAGCAGAGAATGCGATTGCTGTTCGACGGGATGAAGACTTCGTAGCCTGTGAGCGGGTCGGCGCGAAGCCCATTCAACTAAATATCCCCGATGCCATCTATCGACGAGGACCCGATGGTCAGCCACTCTATGCCTCAGAAGAGGCGCTTGTAGGCCCGGTTCATCCGTCGGAAGAGGCTCTCATCGAGCGTGTGGGCTCTTTGCTGAGGGAGGCGTGCAGTGGGAGTAGCATCATCTACGCGCCAATTGGATACGGTGGCCATGTCGATCATAGGCTCGTCAGAAAAGCCGTAGAGACGCTTGGAAAAGGTATGATCTATTTCAGGGACATGCCATACGCGGCCAGGGGAGGAGAAATTCCGGCGGAGTTTCCGCCTATCATGGGGGAAGAGACGATCATACCTTTGAATCCATCTGAGATCGAGGTATGGGGAGATGCTATTGCAAATTACAGCAGCCAGATTTCCACTTTTTGGGCGGATGTGAGAGCCATACATAATGAAATCAGTGAGATTCATGATCATTGGGGCGGAATCCCCCTTATTGAAACAAGATCTTACACCCAATTGCAATGACTTCATGTTTTTGAACAACACGACTCCAGTGGTATTGTCCGTGGCCTAAATTTGTGTAAAATCTACCCTTAGTTGAAGCTCTAGCACAAATGCAAAGTCATCGTCGCCAGACATAATTTCTGGACAGTGGTTCGAAGTTGTGCTATTATGCCTAGGGTTCCAAGAGAGCTTCGGGCTGAGAGCAACCTCTCAGTTCTTTTTAATCTCAGGTCTTGGTTGAAACCGGACCAAAAATGCTAGGGAAAACGATGGCAAATCAAGCAGTTTACGTTACAGAAGATGGTCTAAAGAAACTGGAAGAAGAGTTAGAACACCTGCGAACTGTACGGCGTCAGGAGGTGGCACAGCGCCTCCATGAGGCAATGGAAGATGGTGAACTCATTGAAAACGCTGAATACGAGGCAGCGAAGAATGAGCAGGCTTTCGTTGAGGGTCGTATCCTTGAGTTAGAGCACATCATGGCATCAGCTCAAGTTATCGAACCGGGTGATTCGAAGGACGTTGTCACCATTGGAAGCACGGTTGAGGTGAGGGAAAAAGGCGGAAGGAAGACCGAGACCTTCACCATTGTTGGCGCAGCTGAAGCAGATCCAAAGGAGGGTTTGATCTCCAATGAATCGCCCATGGGGCATGCGCTCCTGAACCATAAAGTTGGTGACGAAGTACAGGTCCAAGCTCCTGCAGGAGAAATTAGTTACAAGATTGTGACCATTGGTTGATTCTTGGAATGCTCTCAACGCCCCGCGCGAGCATTGCCGCGTGGGGCGTTTTCGCGATGCGTGAATGTAGGATCACGAATATCCATTAAAATACCAGAAGAATCTGCCCTCATGAGTGGAAGGAGTTCGGCAAGATGGCTGAACTGAGCGAACTGGAAGAAATCCGACTAGAAAAACTCAAGCAACTCCAAGCTGTTGGGAAGGATCCATACCCTCGCCGGGTAGAACGGACTCACTTCAATAAAGATGCTATCAAAGCTTATGAAGCTGCCGGTGAAGACGAACAAATCGAGGTAAGTCTCGTCGGTCGTATACGCTCCATCCGCTCTATGGGAAAAGTCGTGTTTGCTCATATCGAAGATGAATCGGGGAAAGTTCAACTCTTTCTGCGAGCCAATGATGTTGGAGTGGATGATCTCCAACTCTTCAAAGATGTCTTTGACCTCGGGGATTTCATCGAAGCGAGCGGTGTAATGTTCCGCACGCGAACTGGTGAGATCAGTCTGCAAGTGAGAGATTTCCGCATGCTGGCTAAAGCGCTTACTTCGCTACCGGCTGCAAAGGAAGAAATCGTTGATGGTGAACGAGTTGTGCATTCCGCCTTTGTAAATCCCGAGGCGAGGTACCGCCAACGGTACACCGATCTGGTCGTCAACCCTGAAGTGAGAGAGGTTTTCTGGACACGTACGCGCATCATTCAGGGGCTGCGGCAATTTCTGGATACACGCGGTTTCATCGAAGTTGAGACGCCCATTCTGCAGCCAATTTACGGAGGGGCTGCGGCAAAACCATTCATCACGCATCATCACCAACTGCATCAGGATCTCTACTTACGCATCTCCTTTGAGCTGTATTTAAAACGGCTGCTTGTGGGTGGTTATGAGCGTGTTTATGAGATTGGGAGGGATTTCCGAAACGAGGGAGTTTCGCAGAAGCACAATCCTGAATTCACTCAACTCGAGTTCTATATCGCCTATGCTGATTATCAAGATGTGATGGAAATGACAGAGCAAATGGTTTCGTTCGCTGCAGAGCATTCCATCGGATCGACGACGATCCAGTATCAAGGACATACAATTAATCTCTCCCCTCCATGGAGGCGATTCGACTTACGGACTGCCATCAATGACCACACCGGAATCGATATCGCAAAATATCCAGATGCTGATTCGCTGAGAAAGGTCATGGTAAGAAAGGGACATGAGCCCTCGCCGCATTCCACTCGTGGGAAATTGATCGAGTCGCTTTTATCGAAGTACGTCGAGCCGGCATGTATCCAACCTACCATTCTCTATGATTACCCTCGAGATATTTCACCACTGGCAAAGTCGAAGCCTGATGATTCCAACACAGTTGAGCGCTTTGAAGCGTTCGTTGGCGGTATGGAAATTTGTAATGCATTTACGGAATTAAACGATCCCATCGACCAGGAAATGCGTTTCCTGGAGATGGGCCGTGATTACGATATTGATGACGAAGAACGTCATCCTATGGATGATGATTATCTTCAGGCTATGCGTTACGGGATGCCACCCAATGGAGGTTTTGGCATGGGCGTCGACCGGTTGACGATGCTGTTCACTGACAAGGCGACTATACGCGAGGTAATCCTTTTCCCGCATCTCAGAAGCAAAGAAGAGATTGGAGACTAGAGACTGGAGACTAGAGATTAGTAGTTAGTAGACAGTAGCCAGAAAACATAATTACTGATTACTCATCAACTCATTAGCCTCTTGACTTGTCCACTGATTCACTGATTTCCTGTCCCTGATTCCTGATACCCCGATTACTTCTTGACTTCTCGACCTTTCAACTTATTCACTGATTAACTGATCCCTGATTCCCGTTCCCTGGTGCCCCTCATCGCATTTCCGGATCGCGCTCCCTCACCAGGTATATCCACGGCAGGCTGATGATCGTGAAGGCATACTTGAATAATAAGTTTGCCAGAAATATTTCCATGAGGGCTTCTGGGGGGAAAACGCCTCCGAAGGCCACCAGCACGAAGATCAGGCTGTCCAGTGGTATGCTCACCGCATTGCTGACGAGAACTCGAAGCCATTGATACCGGCGTGTGATCCGCGTCACCCAGAGGTGATAAATCTCCGTGTCGACGAGCTCAGCGATAACCTCAGCCACAATGGACGCGAATACAATTCGCCATACTGGCGCAAGGACAGAATCCCAATCGGCCTGAGGTCCTACAGAGGTTGCTGCGGGCAGCTTGCTCACCACCCAGAAGAAGAGCGCCATTAGGATGTTAATGATCGCTGCGGCGAATATGAGTGTGCGCGTTCCTCGTTTTCCAACAACCTTGTGGGCAATATCTCTCAATGTAAATGTGAAAGGATAGACCAGGGTTCCTGCATCCATGGCAATGCCAAAGATGAAGATGATCTTCAGGCTTGCGATATCCGCTAGCATCTGTGCAGCGATGTATGCTGCTGTCACCAGGATAGTGGAGGTCATTATCCTTCCAACAGGATCCAATCTCCCCCAAAGTTTATCGCAGATTATCAAATGGAGCCCTATGACAGAAGGCAGAGCGAATTATGATCCCCTGGGTCTCCATCCTAAGGACTTGCGAAGAGATGCGTAGCGGCTCAGCAGATGCACCAGGAAAATTGAGCGTCCCCCGACAATGCGAGAGGTGTGTAAAGCTCGACGGAACCCTTCCCTATTATTAAAATCAGGCATGATCATCGTCACTCGTCCAACCTCCAGGTACGCATGCGCGTCAGAGCCTGCGATACCTGGGAGCTCGTTCTCCTTGGCATAGGTTTCCGCTGTGGAATTCGTGGAAGAGGTCCAATTGCGAGCGTTAAACACTTCTATGGCGTCGACATGGGGCACGATATGCTCTAGATCACCTTTATCCCACGATCCTGATCGTAATGTATCGAAAGGATGCGCGACGCTTATGAAAGCGCCTTGATCGCGAAGGAGTTCTATAGCTTCCATGGGAGACAACCCAGAGGGAACGCACTCCTTAACAAAGTACGCCACGAATTCTCCCTGAGTGGTTTTGACCTCTTCACCGACAATTACTCGATCAGGATCGATTTCCGCAGCCTCAAGTGCACCACGGATCTCATTGTGATCGGTGATCGCAACTCGATCGATCCCGCGCTGTTCGCAGATCTGAATGAGGCGTTGCGGCTCCATCAGACTATCTTTCGAATAGTACGTGTGGCAATGAAGCTCTACTTTGATAGTTGTAGTGGGGTGTGGGTTGTCCATTGGTTTGATCCTTGGGTTCTCCGATGTACAGCACACCGAACACAGATACGATAAGAGACCACTGGTTGTACTTTTTTCAAGGATCTCCTTGAGCGGGAGATCCTTCCTCTTGCCCTTCAAGTAAGAGTGTTCGCCGAGAGAATCCCCATACGACGAGACCTAACGCAACTCCGAACCAAAGTGTCGCGAAACGGATGAGAAGCGTGGCTGCAGCGGCGTTGTCCGCTGACAGTCCGGCTAGGAGCGTTAGCATACCGGCAATGCTGGCTTCCGCTGCGCCGAGTCCGCCCGGAAGTGCGGAAACTGCTCCAATGACTGTGGAGAATGCCAGTGTGAATACAGCTAGTGAAAAAGGTTCCCATCCCGGAGGTTCACCAAGGCCTAGCAGGATCAAGTATAGGGCAATACCCTCGCCCAACCATGCGACTGTGCCCATTGTTACTGCAATGATGACAGGTGCTGGACGGAAGAGTGTATATGTACCTTCATAAAAATCGAGTATAAGGGCAGAAAAGCGATTTACGACTGGTAACCGCTCGCTGAATTTGATTAACCATAATGCGAGAGGTCGTATCTGTGTAATGATGATGAAGAGAATGAGGATTCCCAACACGGCGGCAAAAGCTGGCCAATATCGTGGATATGCAATAACGCCCAGTGTGGACAATGCAAGCACAGCAAGACCATCACTGATTCGCTCAGCCAGCACTACGGTCACGCCCAGTGCAACGGCGATTCCAGTAGCGTCGTTAAGCCAAAGGCCTTTGAGCGCTTCGCCGACCTTACCGGGAGTGACGGCTAGCGGAAAGCCTGCGACGAAAATACGGGCACTTTCCATTGTTGGCAGGTCTCTAATACCGATCAGCCCAAGATAATAGTGCCACTTACCGAATCGGAGGAGATAGTTGAATAAGGTGCAGCCGAGAATGAGTGGGACTAGTCGCCAATCGAAGCCCTTAAGCCTCGATCCCACCTGGCGGATGTCGCCAAATAACGCAACAGCTAAGAATACGATGAAGCCAAGGAGCAGACCTGTGAGGAGTTTTCGCAGGATGTTTTTCATCTCATCGGCGGCGCAATAGGTAAAAAGCACCAGCTGCAAGAGCCGCCAAGAGCGTCAAGCCAGCTACAGCCTGGATCACAGTCTTTGGCTCCATTCCAGGCATGACAACTTCTCCATCGCCGTATGATTTGAACTTCTCCCCCCAAGGAGTTTGTAGCGCACTTTCGACCCTCTTACGGCCGATGAATGGATACCAATATACGTTGTGGTAGAAATTGCTTGCGAAGTATGACCACGGCACGAGCGGCGTACGGAGGAGCATTTTTTCCATGGGTTTAAGAACCCCATGATAAATCATTTTCTGTCCACGACTGGCAAAAGTGTCTTCTTGGACGAAGCCCCAACTCGGCTCCTGTTCAATGTCGTACCCTACGATCTCGATCTGGTTGGGGTCGCCGATTCCCAGCCCTTTCTCGTGTGCGAGACGGATGAAGCGGAGGGACATGGGATCAAAGCCCTGCAACTTCGCAGAGACAGCATCAATAGCAACCTGGTCAGCTGAGGCAAGAAGGATGTCTTTTTGATGCCAACGCATTGCGCGCGGGCCCGGTCCGTCGCCGGCGAAAGAGCCGTCCATGAGCGCGAAAATACCTGGGTGGATGTCCTTCTGAATCGTCAACAAATCGACCAAGGTGTCGTGGATCACGCTATGAGTCCAATGCCGGTTGCGGTGAAGAAGTCCGCCGAAGGCGTTCTTCATGGCGCCAGTGATCGTTGTGAATACGTGCGTCTTCACAGTCGGGAGATGAAGGATGTTATTGCCGACAAGTGCCTTGGGAATAAACACGCCCTCAGGGTACACCTTGTCCAAGACAAGCAATGGCTCCTTCGGTATATACTCGAACCATTCAAAATCTTGCTCGTAGAGATATATGCATGGTACATCATATTGGTCAGTGACGAGCCGGTGTTTGTTATTGACCTCACCAACACTCGTATCGACAACGACAGTGTCGTTGTGAATGCCAACTAGGTCATAATATCCTGAGGCTCGTAATGCCAAGATGGCGCCTTCCAATTGCCATGGCATTGTGGAGCAAGCTGGGTACCATGTTTGCCATGAAATGTTGATCTTCAAGCCTGTCGTGAGGCCCTTCGGCAGAGCCTCTTCAAGGCCGGCGAGCTGCATGACCTTATAGATATCCTCCAGTACGGTATCCGGACTTGTTTTCAGAACAGCAACTTTGCCAACTAACGAATCTTTGGTCATAGACGTTCTCCTGCACGACAAGATTCTATTGTACACTCGAGGGAGTGAAAAGGCAGTGGATCTCACTCCAATGTGTACCTCGGTTCATGCTACAATAGTCCCATGATCGAAGAGAGACTAGAGAGCGATCTTCCTGAAGAGGATCCAGTTAGGAAAGAAGAATTTAAACGAATCGTCTGGTTGCAGATCTATCTTCCAGTGATCCTAGCGACCATAGCTGTGATCCTTCTGGTTATCCTTGCGATAGGCTTTCAATATGGTACAACGAGCGTTTGGGCAGATGCCTTATTAATGATGCTCTCATTGATCGTTCTCACCTTTGGTATCATTATCCTTGGCATCCTGGTTATGAGCCTTTACTATATTGGTAGGTTGAATACTGCAATAAAACGCCCTCTATTGCAGGGGCAGGAGATCACGGATAACTTGGCAAGACAAACACGCAGGCTCTCGGACTCTACTCTTCGGCCATTCCTAGCAATGAGCGCAACCAAGGCTGCGATTTCGCAGTCCTTAAGATCTTTAGCATCGATATTTAGTAGAGAGGAGAGCGGCGAATAGTCCGAGGAATCCTCTTATAGAATCTAGAAAATTGAGATCGCATTATAGTAAGACAAGAGGGAGAATAGTATGTCAGTGGAGACCCGATGGAAGACCAGAATTGTTATGATTGGTGGTTTACTTGGCACCTTTATTGGTCTTGGCGCGGCTTATTTGTTAATTCAACGCGCAGAACGAGAGGGCGGTGAAATTACGGTTAGCACATCCGATGGGTTGAAAATAAGTCTGGTTGTTTTGGGTCTTCTTTCGAGGTTGAACCAAATTGGTGAGGTCAAGACTGAATAATTGAAGAAGGCCAATATACCCTGGTGATGACAGGACAATCACCAGGGTTTTTTTGTTTCTATGAACTTCACCATTCGTAGTTCTTGATTTCGATCCTTTTCCTAGGGGTGAGTGTCTTGCATGAAAATGGAGAATCTCTTGATTTGGTTTATGGTGATGTTTAAATCGAGGCAACCACCACACTTATAAGGCACACACATAATTACGGTCTAAGGTGTTGCAACATATGCACTTGATTGGGATAATGACCCATTGGATGAAGATGGTTGCTTGGTTAACTGAGCGGGGCTGGCTGAGAATCCTCCCTGTACTCTTTGTGATATTCCTCGGTGCTTGCGGAACCAGGCTGGTCGAACCTCCTTTTTCCAGTGGAGGTTCAACGCCGCAAGCGAAGACCCTGACGCCTGCTGATACAGCTGTCCAATCTATCGAAGCTACTGAGGTTCCTGATGCACTTCGCATTTGGCTGGATCCTTCACTGCCTTCATTCCTACGTCAGCAGGCTGTGAATCTCACAAGCATGGGAGATCGTCCAATTGAAATTGTCGAGGATTCTGAAGAGGCTCATATATTGTTGGAGCCTGGAGCGGAAGTGCCGATAACCACTTGGGTGTATGCCCTTGTAGCACCTTTCCCGACAGTCACAGATGCCTGGAGTATTGATGAACTCGAGCGAGTGTGGCGTGGAGAGGACGAGGTGGGTAACTTCTATGTGCCCCAGGAGCATGTTGAAGCCTTGCGGGTCATGCTCGGTACTCCGTCGGAAGGTGGTGTGTTAGGAGTGGAAGAAACCTACGTTATTGAAGCTGCTTGGGCTGATCAACCTTCTTTCGCAATTGTTCCATTCGAAGCGCTTGAGCCTAGATGGAAAGTGCTCGAGGTTGAGGGAGATTCACCAATACGGAAGTCCTTTGACGAAACCCAGTATCCATTGGTGGTCACATTCGGGCTCAGTGGAGATTCTGCAGCCATTGATGAATTGGCTGACATGGTTCATTGGCCTGAGAGCAATCGTGATCCAGGAAAGATGACGACCGTCGTTATGACGGGTGTAACAGCACTTACGCGCGCGACAGCCTGGATGATGGAGTCAAAGGGAGTTGAGTTTCCTGCAGAGAAGATTGGGCATTGGCTGAGCGAAGCGGATTTTACTCATATCAGCAACGAGGTTTCGTTTTGGGATGATTGTCCTCCACCAAAACCTGTGCGTGAGGGATTGGATTTTTGTAGCCACCCAAGCTATATCCCGCTCTTTGATGCAATCGGCGTGGATGTTATCGAACTCACGGGAAACCACCTAAAGGATTTCGGTGAGGAAGGACTGCTTCAGAGCTTGGACATCTACCGTGAGAATAGCTGGCTTTACTTTGGCGGTGGAGAGAACCTGGAAGACTCCCTGAATCCCGTCCTATTTGAGCACAATGGAAACCGCATTGCTTTTTTCGGATGCAATTTAGCTGGACCAGTATCCGTATGGGCAGATGAATCCTCCCCAGGCGCAACTCCATGCTCAAATGATGCTGTGTTCTCAGAAGTAGTGCGCCTAAAGTCAGAAGGCTATATGACGATTTTTACATATCAATGGTTTGAGTACTACGAGCCATGGCCTGTCTCAAAACAGATGCTTGATTTCCAGGAAGCAGTCAACGCTGGGGCTTTGATTGTGAGTGGAAGTCAGGCACACCGACCCCAAGGGTTCGAGTTTTATCAGGACGCATTCATCCACTATGGTTTGGGGAATCTTTTTTTCGACCAGATGTGGGCGCTGGGGACTCGGCAGCAATTTATCGACCGACATGTTTTTTACGATGGGAGGCACATCAGTACTGAGTTGCTGACCGCGATGCTCGAAGAATTCGCTCAGCCTCGGCCAATGACCGATGAGGAACGGACTGCATTCCTTGAAGAGATCTTCGCCGCAAGCGTTTGGTAAGATTTTTTATTACTCAACAACTACGGTTACAAACCACCACGCTCTTTCAATACTTCTTTGATTTGGTTTTCTATCATATTGGCTTCTTCTTCGATCTGATTGATTTCACTCAACCATGTAGTGACTGCACTTTCATCTTTTGCAGAATCGGCATTTATGCGGACGTTTAACCCTGCAGCACGGATGGAAGCAGCTGCTAATATTCCGGCTGTTCCGGCGTCCGTGATTGCATTCGTGTTGCCGATCTCCGCCAGTTCCACAGCTAAGTGCATTACCTGGAGGGAGTGAGCGGCAACTTGAAGTGGGACTTCGGCAGCATAGTGTGTTGCTTTCTCAATCTGGCGCTCACGCACTGCCTTCTCATCATCCGTCTTCTTCGGAAGGCGGTATGCATCCATCACGGCGCCAAATGCCCGTGCATCCTGCTCCACAGCAACCTTGAGAGAGTGGCGTATGTCATCAGCTTGTTTCGCAATGACAACCATCCTATCTTCGACATCGGCGTATTTCTTTTTGCCCATTGTGAGGCGTGCCACCATGCTGACGAGGCCTGCTCCCATCGCGCCGGAATACGCGGCGGCTGAGCCTCCGCCCGGTGTTGCTGTGCCAGCAGCGAGTTCTTCGAGGAAGGTGTGACCGTCCTTGACATCGCTAGTGAGGGCGGAGTAGAGACGAGTTTCCAGGATCTGGTATACACTGAAATTGTCTAGCTGGACGTACCACTGTGCAGTCTCAACTAGCGCTTTTTGGGGGATCAGACCGACCAACTCCGAGTGGTGGATGGTCGTTCCATGACGAAGGGCTTCTCTACGGATGAATTCAACAACTCGAGCAACAGGTGTGCGCCGGAAATCGGTGAGATTCATGGAAACCTGGGCGCGACCATCAACCAGAAGCCCTATTGCCTTCACAAAGCGTAACCCTCCTGAGGAATGCCGGACGGCCTTTGCGATTTTATTGGCTATCGAGACATCATCGGTGGAGAGATAAACATTGAATGCGATAAGCGGTGGCCTGGCTCCGATAACGGTAGCTCCAGCCTTGTCGAGTTTCTCTGGACCGAAATCCGGTTCCTTGAGCGGATCCTTGCCGATGCTCTCTTTAAGACCTTCGTACTCCCCGCGGCGGATGTCCTCGAGGTTCTTCCTTTCTGGTCGGGTAGCAGCTGCTTCATAGAGATAAACAGGGATAGCGAGTTCATCGCCTACTCGACGTCCAAGTTGATGTGCGAGTTCAACGCATTCTTCCATGGTTACGCCTTCCAATGGTACGAAAGGAACAACATCGGTAGCCCCAAGACGAGGGTGCTCACCAATGTGCTTATCCATGTCGATCAGTTGTGATGCTGTTTTAATCGCAGCAAAGGCAGCATCGAGTACTGTCTCTGGTTCGCCAGCGAAAGTAAAAACTGTTCGGTTGTGATCAGCATCTGTATGTTGATCAAGTAGTACGACGCCTTCCACTGTGCTGATCGAGTCTCCAATGGATTGGATCACATCATCGCGACGCCCTTCGGAAAAGTTGGGGATACATTCAACGATTTTTTGTGACATCTGGGCCTCTTGTCTTATGCTTACAAGATTATAGTCCAAGCTGGCGTGCGAATGGTCATGCAATTCATACTCTTGAGAACCTCCGAGAAATCACTGAGTAACTCCTCTGCGATATTCAACACCATCCTCCCCGTTCAAAGGTCTAAGCGCAACAAGGGCCGTTTTCTGAGCGAAGCCCTCGAGCTGGCTGCGTGAGGGTTGCGAGGGCAGCCCTTCGGATCGAAGCATGGCGCCTAGCATTTTGGGATGTCGCTCCAACCTCAGCTCGAGAAAATCCGCGATGCGATCGGGTTCGAGAATTGGTTCAGCATATGCGTGAAAAATGTCAGATTTAACTCGAACTTTAACATGAGGATTCTTCGAGATATTTTGATACCAGTCCGCTTTCTCGCCACGTGCAGAACCAATGTAGTAGACACCTTCGACTTCCTCATACTGCAATGGAGTAGCGTGAGGTTTTCCAGTCCTTCGGCCAACCGTAATGAGGATAAGTATCAAATGTCCGATTATAGGACCCAAACCGATGGCGTATAAATATTTCGGGAAGCGCATCAGTTTCCAGAGGAATGGGGGAAGATTGTTGTAATCAATCACCTGCGTACCTCTGAAGCGAAGATTACTTGGTGGAATTCAGCGACCTTTTTCGATGGCGCGCCGGGCTATGCGGTCTACAGTGCTCGGTGAGATCAAACGAAACCATTGTCCCAACTTCCCACGTGTCGAAAGGATGGCTTCACGCTTTCGTTTGGTCACTGCGTCAATGACAAGACGGGCGCATGTTTCTGCAGACATTACCTCGCCTTCTCGGACTCGACTCTTCATGAGAGGTTGACCATCGGGACCAAAGGCCAGTTTCCGTGTGTTCGTTGCCACGAAATCAGGATAAATCATGGTGACGCTTACACCCGTCTCCTCGAGTTCAATTCGCAACGTATCGAAGAAGCCGGTCATGGCATGCTTACTGGCGGCGTAGCCGCTGCGTTTTGGCACTCCAGTCTTTCCAGCTACACTCGAAATTCCCACGATCCGACCTTTCGTGGCTTTGAGGTACGGCAATGCGTAATAGGTGCAGTAAACACTCCCTAGGTAGTTCGTCTGAATGATCTTCTCGAGAGGTGATAAGGTCTCGAGTTCATCAAAACTTGCCCACATCGTGATCCCAGCATTGTTGATCAAGGTGTCGATCCTGCCATATTCATTTACAGTGCTTTGGACCAACGTATCACATTGTGATTGAATACTGACATCCGTTTGAATGGCGAGCACTCTTCCGCCTCTTGACAGGCAATCCTCAGCGACTTGCTGGAGTTCCTCAGCACTACGCGCTGCCAATGATAGCCACGCACCTTGCTCTGCAAGTTGAAATGCCAGTTGACGTCCAATTCCCCTCGAGGCACCTGTAAGTATGACAGCGTTCTCAAAAAAAGATTCCTGGTTCATTCTGAAGCTCCATGAATCGGTAAATGATGATGATCACAATAATGAGAATATGGCGGAATATGAAGCCATCGGTCTTTGTCGCGCAACATCACGCCCATGACTGTGTATAGCGTTGAGCAGGATCAGGAATAGTTATTTCTACTACCACTTAGAGAGATCAATCGTATGAATACGCTAGATCACATCCTTCAAGTTCAAGCCACGAGAAAGCGCGCGCTCTTCAAGCCAGTCGTCCTCAGTAATGGGAGGAGGGGATATCTCTGATGTTGGACGCAAAACCAGGCTAAGTGCTCCCTCAGGGCAGGCCACAACGCAAACACCGCAGCCCACGCAACGGAATTCGTCAACCTGGGCAACCTCATCATGGGAAAGTGCATCGAATTGGCAGTAGTCGACGCAGATCTCACAGGCCATACAGAGATCCCCATCTACACGATTCACAAATGAGGAACGAGCAACCACGTCGGCGACGCCGAAATCAGAGATGCCACGCAGGATCCCACATGAACATGTGCAGCAGTTGCAAACGTACCAGTTCCCCTTTTGATTGTTGCTCACAGTATGGACCAGACCTGCTTCTGCTGCGGTCTGGAGTGTCTTCAAAGCTTCATCCTCACTGAGTGCGCGGATCTGTGGATTCTTGTCGAATACGCCGGGTACCTTACTCATGATCATGCAGACTTCTAGTGGATGGTCGCATGGTTCTCCAATCAGAGCTTTCTGTTTTCGGCAGATGCACTCGGTTACCCCCCAAGCTTTAGATTCAGCGATGATCCCTGCAGCGCTTTCATAGGGCTGAACTTCCATATCCATCCGGATCGTCTCGTTCACAGGAAGAACACGATGGAAGTGAGGCCTCACAGACACGCCCTGCCCGAATGCTTTCATGAAGTAGTTCTCAAACAACTGGGCCATTTCCTTGTCGAGGTTGCCTGCTTGATACTCGTAAATACCTACGACGAATGGGAGGAGCCCGTAGCCGAGGCCATCTTCAGTGCGTCCCGCTTTAATGAGCCCGCGTTTCGCCATGCTCCGCAACATCTGCTTTGTTTCGCTCCCGTTCCTGCCTAATCGTTCGGCGATTCGTTCGGGTGTCTCCAGTGTGAGCCTCAGTTGTGAAGCGAGTTCTGCTTCTTCAGGTTTGAAGAGTTTTGCAAGCAGGCGTAATTCTACTCCATCATCCGTTGGAGGATATCCATTTGGAAGTGAGTCGAGCCGTTGTGCAAGGAGTCTGTACTGTTCGGTGCCCATGGTTTTCTCCCTTTTCATGAAATATATGAATGATGTTTCAGTAGTGCAAAATGGAAATCTAATATCAAATCGATTACTTCAAAACATAGAAAGAGATGAAATTCCTTGTAATCCACAACCCCAGAACCAATAAAAAGGCACAATCAACCTGTCGGGGAAATCATGGCCCTTAGGATTTCCTCATGCCGATTGATGTAAAGCGAATAGTGACCCTCTCCCGGTAAAAAGGAGGCGGTGCAGTTGGCGATCGCTTTTGCTTGTTCCCTTCCAGTTGAAGGGTAGATGTCTGCGTCTTCCTCACCGTGGAACAACAGCACTTGGGCCTCAATATCAGACTGGGAAAACCTCCATGGGTGCGCGAAGAG
>JABAOH010004038.1_pt2 | contig 32141 bp, 37 predicted proteins | sample 7062181 | NCBI WGS metagenome assembly JABAOH01 (sample SAMN14538630, study PRJNA623070) | marine sediment metagenome | biome: marine biome [ENVO:00000428]; feature: marine pelagic biome [ENVO:01000023]; material: deep marine sediment [ENVO:00002113]; isolation source: pool of 5 deep marine... | reverse complement strand
GGGGAAACGTTCTGATGGAGGCCCCAGTTCACCCAATACGCGGACGGTTATCAACCGACTTTTTTGCTCTTATAGAATTTCACAAGGCTCAGGACATCTTTTGCCACAAAACGACCTATCGGCCCTGAACTGTAGCACGCGACCTCTACCGTTTTGTCCGGGCGAATGAGAAAGCATGTTGGTTGAAGAAATTTTCTCTCCTTTTCATAATAAGCGCCTGTAATTCCAGATATTGCCTCTCCATCCAGGCCGTAGGCGACGGGGTATGTAATGCCCGCTTTCTCAACCGTTTCCCTCGCCTTTTCAATTGGATCCACCGAACCAGCAATGACCTCGATCCCTTCGGCCTCGAAATCCCTTGATAACGACTGGAAGTCAGCCAACTGCTGAGCACAAAAAGGTCACCAGTGTCCCCGATAGAAGAGCAGCACGCTGTAGCCGTCTCCCGTTCCTTCGGGAATTTTGAGCGACTCTCCCGAAACCAATTCTAGGTTTAGCCCAGGAAACACGTCATTGGTGCTTAGCAATACCGAAGCTGTTCTTTCCATAGGTGACTCCTTTCTTCCTTAGTCGGCCGAAATAGAAAATTGGCCAAACGACCGAACACTGTGAGCCCGCACTCAACTCCGGTGTGAAGCTCAAGTCGTGCGATAACTCCCCAGTCCATCGGGTCCGCTCCAACGAGTCATCAGGCAGCCAGCATTCGCTTCATAATCACAACCTCGCGTCCGTGATAGTGAGGCCTCTCAACGGGAAACCACCCTAGCCGAGCATAGAACGATTCATGGCCGTGGGTATAGAGGTAAAGCTCTTTTACCTTACGACGCCCTGCTTCGGCGGCCGCATATTCTACAAGCCAGGACCCGATACCTTGATTCCGAAAGGGATGATGGACATAAACTGACCCTAACCAATGCACATATCGGGGGTGGGTCTCCATCTCGCGTATCTTTAGACTGGCGCTTGCAACTGGCTCCACACCTTGGAACGCTATCAATATGAGCGGAAGCCTATCCCGGTTCATTCGTTCGAGCAACCGCTTTTCGACATTCTCAACCGAGTTTTCGGGATTGCGAATACCCCATTCTTCGTAAAACCAGGCGGCTACTCGTCGGGTTAGGTTTGGATGATCTACAAGGTAGTGGATCTCAATAGTCATATAATCCCCGGTCCCCTAAAATCATATGAGACGTCCGAAGAGGCCCAATATGCCCCACCGCGGGCATTAAATCGATTGCAAGAAAACCTTGGATATCTCGACATCTGAACTCGATGGATTTTTGAATAAACGTTATCATTGAGGACGTTGCTCTTTCAAATCTGAGCGGATTTTTCTTGCACGAGCTTCCAACTTTTCGGCCTCATCTTCCTTCCCAATCTTCTTGTGGAGCTCTCCCATGTTTTCCAAGGTGGTCGCTACATTGAGATCATCGGGCCCAGAGGCGTTCTCCCATATCGCCAGCGCCTGCTTGTAAAAGGGTTCGGCTTCTGCATATTTTCCCTGAATTTTGTAAAGTAATCCCAGATTGTTGAAAGATTGTGCCAAATCAGGATGGTCTGGGCTCAAGGCCTTTTCTCTTATTCTCAGTGCTCGTTCGTAAAGAGGAGTGGCTTCAACGTATTTGCCTTGGGCCCTGTAGAGTCCCGCCAAGTTGTTCAAGGACGTTGCAACTTTGCCTTGAGAGGGCTCATTTTTTTGGAGATGACCCCATATATGTTCCTCTGTCCACGCCATGTTAATGCGCAAGAAATTCGTGCAGGACGATCAGAAACAGACTACCCGCCGCAAGGGCGATGGTGTTTTGAATGGCTTTGTCCTCGCGGATTTCCGGCACGATGTCAGTGGCGGCTATGTAAAGGAAGGAACCGACCACAAGCCCCGTCGCTGCCGCCATTACGGATTGGGGTGCTCCTAAAAAAGCCAGGCCGATCAAACCACCCGCCGGGGTTGCCAATGCCACCGCAACGCCAAGCACCGTCGCCTTCCGATCGCTGATATTCTGGCGCAAGAGCGAGAAGGTGGTGATCCCTTCGGGGAATTCGTGGCTTATCACTGCCAGGGCGGTTATCAGGCCAACCTTGTAGTCGGCTGCAAAGCCTATCGCAATTATGAGGCCGTCCAAGAGGGAGTGGGAAAAAAGCCCCCCAAAAAAAACGAAGCCCTTGGCTGCACTGCGTCGGTGCGGGTAGTGCACCTCCGCTCCCGAATGCATAACTAAAAATGTCTCCAAGATCAGGAATGCAACAAACCCTCCGAGGGCATAGAGGGAAGCATGCTCGCTGTACTCTAACCCACGTGGCAAAAGCTCGATAAGAGCAGTCGTGAGAATGAGGCCCGCTGCGAAGGAATTGATATAGTGGCTGTAGCGCAAGGAAGCCTGATGCCACCACTTGGTGAGCAAAACACCTACTATTGTGATCAGGCCCGCCAGCCCGCTGAAAACAATGGTCTGCCACATTTCCTTTGAAATGTACGCCGTTTACTGATCTGTTTTCAAGAGGATCCAAAATGGTGACATATTTCCGCAAAAATACGTGTCACCATTGAAACCTGCCCAAGTACCGTAGAGACCTCGGTTCATTTCGCCTTCTCTTATTTATCAAAATCTCGATTCTAAGTCAAAGCTTGAGACGTGGCCCCGGGTTCTGTTGCTCTTGCTCTACTAAGGATGAAACAGAGGCTTCGAATGAAATCAATACATTGAAAATGACCCTTCCATATTTCAATACCCGACCCTATTTTTTCCCAGCTAATGTCTCCCTTAGTCTCTTGAAAGCCTCATATCCCAACTTTCTTTTACCGTTACTGTTGACGAGCCCAACTGTATTGAGGTTCGCGTCAAATTCAGCTAGACGAACATCATGGAGTAAAGCCCAAGCAATAACAGAGACATTCACCCGGTTCAACAATTCCGGCAACCGCCGAATGAACGCGTCCTGTTCGTGTTCGTTCCCAGAGCCGGAGGTGGGCCAACCTACTTCCATGAAGAGGACCTCATCCGCGTTTTCAATGTGATGATACATCCAGAAGTAGTAGTCAAGGGGGAGCTCGGCAGGAGATGCATGAAAAGGGGATGGGTAGGTGGTTAACCCAACCACATCAAGCTCTGGCCTGAAGATATCAATTACCTTACTGTGCTCTTTGATCTTATGGATTTCCCTCGCATCGAGTATGCGCATCCATTCCCATTGAAAGGATACAAAAACCTTGGTAGTGGGCGAGACTCGCTTCACTTCCCGATAGGTTTCCTTGTAAAGGTTGGCAAAGTGCACATATTCATCGAGTCGCTGAAGGGCCAAGAAATTGATTTCAGTTGCCAGGCAAAGATATGGTGGCTTCAAACGGGCTAAGTCCATGGCGGAACGCTTGAACACATCCCGTATCACCGGGTTAGCAAAAGAAACAGATGGACTAGCCCTCTGTCGAAGGTAAGCGGGAAGGTCTAGTTCTTTCCTACCTTTATCCAATGTTGTCGGGCTCAGGCCCAGAACCGGGATCAACCCGGCGTTTCGGGATTTTTCTACCATGAGTTTGGCTACCTTTCGATTGAGCTCGCTCCACTGGTAAATGAAGACAGCGTAGTCGCCGAGTTCTCTGGCCATTGAGAAGGCTTCATCGACGTCAGCGATGGTATGGGAGGGGAAATTCCTGGGTGTTATGGCAATACCGAGACCTGTCCGTCGAAGTCTGTTATCAACCTCAAGAGGTTCATCTGCCTGGCAGGGGAAAAGGGGACAGAGAAAAAAGAGCCCGGAAAGTATCAGAAAGAACAGTCGGTTCAAAAAGCACACTATCCATCTCCTCAGAGAACCCTTACCATGAAATCCTTCGCCTTCAGATGTTATATTTTAATGAGCGGGTTCACATCTCCAGCGGAATGGGAGGACAAGACCAGGCCCATGAAGGCTTCACCGTTGATAGCAGTAAAGAAAGGTCTGATCATTATTATGAGCGTTGTTATCCTTTCGGTCGCCGGCTGTGTCTCGAAAAAGACAAGCTACAGGACTTTTGCCGATTACCCCGGATTCAAAGAGTATTATAGCGACCGCTGTTCCAAAAGCAAGCCGGTCCCACCCATCGGAGAAGATGACAAGAGCCTCCTTCGAAAGTATCGTCCACGGTTGATTCTCCCCCCGGGGGGCCGCTATCCTATTGATTTTTATAGGGATTACTTGCCGTATACGGTCATGCGCCGGTATCCGGAAAAGACAATCGTGGCAGAACACGTGACCCCCGATATGCTTAAGGCGAACCAAGGCAACACGTGGGTTTACTTGGATCTGCAGTTGGATCGCTTTCGCGCTGCGGGGCTGGGCAGGCAACTGCATTTGACGGAGCAACAGGACTCAGATCAGGAGGAAAGCCCCGCCGTCTATGGAAGAGTATATCGGGAGACCGTGACTTTTCCGAAGGGCGACGGGGATCTTATTCCCCGTGACCTGATCTTCCTTAAATATAGCACTGTCTTTGCAACGAGCGGGCTGACAGCCAACTTACCGAGAGGTTTTGAGTCCCTCTTGAGGGTTATGGGTCTGGACTTGGAGGATTGGCATGAACTAGATAATTTTGGGGCCATCTATGTTGTCTTGGATGAGAAAGAAATTCCCATCGCGGCAATGCTAGCCCAACACAACCATCACCGGACCTATCTCGTCGGAAAGGACATAAGCCTCCCGATAGATGCTCGGATGGCTTTTGATATTGCTCTGCGGTCCAATGAAATCTATCCCGCCTCTTATCACACAGGACCCGTAAAACATCGAGCGGTCCGCCGGACCCTCTACATGAAATACCTGCTCAGTGGCGAGGATCCGCCTCTCTTTCGAGGATATGACATTACGTACGGTGTCCGGGCAGGGGGGAAAGAGATCTCTTATGACCTAGCGTTTCTCTCCCCCTGCGATCCCTTCTATACAGCCAGGATGATGCTCGGTGAACCGAGGCCATTTCTCGGACGAAATATCGGCCGAAATGGGCCCCCAGGAGCCGACTATTATGCCATTCCGCCACTGCTTCCGCTGGGAAACCTCTTGAAGTTCTCCTATTTACGCGATGGGGATCCCGATGATATCGCGATGATCGATAGGGCAATTGACCTGGAGAAAAGGAAGATTGACGTTGTTAAGATCATGGAACATGGCGGAAGGCGCTTTTACCATGATCTGACCCTTGTCCTCGCCTCGGGCAGGCAGGGCATGGACGGATACTTTTGAATTCCCGAACCATGGATGGTCTAAGACATCAAGACGGAGACGTTCTCTGGCCACGTAACGCAAAGGATTTCCCGTCCATCGCCCGCGATACAGCCAGAATTCCATCGAGATGGTCATATTCGTGTTGTATCAATTCAGACAAATCTCCTTCGAGATCCATGTGTGTTTCCCTCCATCTGAGATCTCGATACGTTACCCGTAATCTCTGATGCCGCAATACCTTAACCAGCAGATCAGGAAAGCACATACAATCATCCCACACCTCAATCATTTCCTCGCTCTTCCAATCAATCACTGGATTGCTTATCACAATGGGCTCTTTGATATGCATATAAATCAGCCGCTTCATGACCCCTATCTGGGGCGAGGCAATGGCCCTTCCCAGTCCAAATCTTTTCCTGAAATCCATCAGAGTATCGTGCAAATCTTCAACGAGAGGCGCGATGCCCTCGATTTCCGTATCCCTAACTATTTCTGATAGCTCATACAGTTGAGGATTTCCAAGAAGCAGTAATTGTCTAACCGCCATGTTATATCCTTCCCTCAATGAAAGGCTTCTCACGAGAAATCTTTCATGGTTGTCGTCTACACTTCGGAGTAATTGCGTACAAAGTTACGCCCATCGCCCAATTTGTCGAGTAAGGCTGAGAGAGGAGGCCCTGGCTCCCTGTTCATAGAAAAGAGACAGGCCTCCCTCTGAAGGGGACTTGTCTCCATGCACCGCACATTCAATGAGGCTAGGGTGAGGCTTTCACCTATGCCTCAGGAGAAGGTCACTACACTGCGCGCCGTTTCACCACGCTCCAGGGCTTCATAGGCCTCGTTGATCTCCTCTAATGGATACGCGCGGGTGAGGAGCGGGTCGAGCTTGAGCTTTCCTTCCATGTATAGGTCGATCAGCGTGGGGATGTCGACCCGCGGCCGGGCAGAGCCATAGATCGATCCCATCACGGTCCTCTCCTGGAAGACCATTGGGAAAGTCGCCAAGGGGATCGTTGCCTCTGGCCGTGTCACCCCAACGATGACGGCAATTCCTCGTTTTCGGAGCACTTCCACCGACTGGCTGATCGTCTCGGGAAGCCCGATTACCTCGAAGGCATAGTCAGCCCCCTGGCCGCCGGTTAGCTCCTTGATCCTGGCCACCGGGTCGGTCTGACTGGCGTTAACCTCATGGGTCGCCCCCATCTCCCGGGCAAACTCGAGCTTGTTATCCAGGAGATCAACGGCGATGATTTTCCCCGCCCCCACCAGGGCGGCTCCCTGAATGACGTTCAGCCCCACACCGCCGGTTCCGAAAACGGCGACGGATGAGCCTGGGCGAACCTGGGCGGCGTTCACCACCGCGCCGACCCCTGTGATCACCCCGCAGCCCACCAGGGCAGCCTTCTCCAGTGGTATGTCGCTCCGGATTTTTACTACCGCCTGCTCCATCATCACGCTTAAGTTGGCGAAAGTCGAAACCCCAGCGAAGTGTTTGATTTCCGTTGAGCCTTTACGAAAGCGGCTTGTTCCGTCTGCCAGACAACCTTTGCTCCGGATTTGGAACCCCCTGTCACACAGGGCTGGCCGGCCACCAAGACACCACTCGCATTGCCCGCACGAGACCCGCCAGAGCGGAATCACGTGATCGCCCTTCTGAACGCTGGTGACGCCCTTTCCGACCATCTCAACGATACCGGCCCCCTCGTGGCCCAGGATGGCCGGGAGCGGTGCCACCATGTCCCCTTTCACCACATGGAGGTCGCTGTGGCAGACCCCGCCGGCAACCATCCGGACCATGACCTCACCATGCTTTGGCTCCTGGACCTCCACGTCTTCGACCACGAATCGTGACCTCGGTTCGTAAAGAACTGCTGCCTTCATCGTTCTCCCCTCTCCTGTTATTCATCGGTTCGAATACTGTACACCCGGGTTAACGCTGGTCAGGTGCCCTTTGTCACCACTTTTTTCGGCCAACCCCCCCATTTCAACAAAATTAGTATCGTATCCCCAGAATTGCAACCCCAAATTCCTCCATAGGATGATATTTTTCGACGACGTCCACTATGCAACAATCTCCCTTTGTTGACCCTTCCTAGCTGTTGTAGTCCCGAGGTTCCCGGAGAAGGAGATGCTGGTATGTCAAGCCGATTAGGCCCATCTCCCTAGAAAGGTCCGAGGGGAGTCTTTCGAAGACGGTAAACGAGTATTGAAGTGGAGGGGTCGAAAAAAAAACAATCCCCTCAAGCGATCCACATGGTGTCCAGTGAGACACCCCCAATCTCCACCGTTACCTTGGGGATGTTCCTTTCAAGGTCCCAAGGGACGAAGAAGGTAAGATCTTCGATTTCCTCACGGAGGCTGGAATCAAGCCCCTTCACCAGCCACTCCTTGATTTCGTTGATGGTCAACACTACAGCACGGTCGATCCCGACAGCCCGATTCATATCCTTCAGGTGCAAGGAGGTCCTCAGTTGATCCAGGGCTTCCTCTGAGTGTATCCCCTCAACCTTCCTCCGCAGGATGTAAACGTTTCCTCTGTCACGGAGGATTGCAACGGGTGGATTTGTTTGAATGGCTGCATTTCGGAAGCGCCTCCGCGAGGAGTACCGCGCGATTTCTGGCAAGACCCTTTTCTTCTTTTCAACCGAGGGAAGAAAACGAGGGGATATTCTCTCGAAGATGTACTCCACCCCTTCATGACTGAACTCCCTCAACTTCGTGGGGTCGAAACCCAATTCGAGGAGATCCGAGATTCTCAGATCGGAGGATCGTCCGGCTCCCTTTCTCCCTATCCAGGGGAATAGATAGGGTCGCCTGTAGAGGGGAAGGCCCTCGACATACAGAGTTGGCTCTTTTTTTAGCCGTTCGGGAAAATCCCGAATGATCCCCTCCTCTCCCCATATCTCTGCCTGGCCCTCCTTCCCACCCCACAGAGAACAGGGCTGAATGGGTAGCGCTTTGATCCGGTCCGAGATGGAGATCTGCTCGAGGGACTCTCCACCGGTGTAGCCGAGCAGTGTGGCGATCCGCCTCCGGAATCCGAGCACTTTCGTGACGAACTTGGTGAACAGGAAACGCATAAAGGGGGTTGAAGCTCCGGCAGAGAGTTCCATATCGAAGAGGCTCTCCAGGGCCTCGTATACAGATCGAAATTCCGCAATAGTTCGCTTGACCATGGACTCGTTTTCGTGCATGTCGATGACAGGCCTCTTCTTCCTGAGATTGAAGAGGAGCTTGATAAGCTTCTCCCTGAGGTCAGGGGTCTTAATGGAGGTTGGGACGAAGACCATGTAGTGTCCCTCTCCGTTCACCATGCCATCCCCAATCAGCCCTTCGATACGCTGCCAACCGAGTTTCGTATAGATATCATACGTTGGCTCCTCGGGGGGGATGATGTTGTCGAGAAGTCCCACGGCCCCTTTATCCTCTACGAACTCCCTGAAGTCCTTGAGGATCTTGTTGCCCAACCCTCTACCACGAAAGGAAAGCAAGACCTCCACATAGACGAGGTAGTAGCACGGTATGGGCTTTCTGAGGTAGATCATATTGAGGTAGCCAAGAACCTCCCCACCTTCCGTATGGATCTCGAAGGTATGAAAGAGCTGGGTGCCTTCTCGCGGCCTGAAACGCTCAACCTTCGTTCCATGGACGGTCCTTTCCGCTAACTCATTGAGCCCCTCGAAGACCTCATGGGGAGACACTGGAGCGAGCGCGCCTGGCTGGTCCTCCAACGTCATGTCGATGACTGCCAAGGTATCTTTGAGGCCGATTCTCGCCTTTTTAAACCTTTCGCTGAATCCTGTGACCTTTGAGCCCATCGCGTTCGTACCCCCAAAATAAAAAGGGCCATGAGTTTTGCCCATGGCCCTCAACCCCAAGGTCCACGAGCAGCCCATTGGGTCTGCCCATGGCCTCGTTTCAACTGTTCTCAGGTGATCTGGACGAGGTGGACAGACCCGATCCTAAAGCCGTAATAAAAGCCGAAGCTAAAATATCGAACCTGGCCGTTTCTCTCCATCCTGAAGGCTCCATCCAAAATTTCCCTTTTTTATAACCGATTTTTTCTTTTCTGTCAACTTATTTCTCGCTTTCACCCCATTCTTCTCCGCTCCTTTATAGAACAGCTCCTATCTAAGACCGCTGTGATTTCCGTATTAGGACTTCAAAATAGCTTCACAATCCTTACAAAATGGGCCTGAGCCAGGATTCCTGGAAGTCCTTTGGTGTTAAAAATTGTTAAATACAATGAATTTGCTTCATAGATGTGTCAAACCATGACAAGACCATTTTACCTTAATACCTTGATTTTATTAATTCTTCCATATTGAGCGACATGGCATGAGATTCGCATGCAGAACGAGCAAAAGCAAACAGAGTCTCCACAAAAACCAACCCATCTGCGAGGGTGGGATAGAAAGTCACGGAACCCGTTGGATGGATTAGCCCGGTTGCCGAGGAAACGAAAAGCTGTGGGCGGGGAGAGAGGAAGTAATGAAGCGGTTTTTGATCTGGGTCGTGTCTTTGGGATGCTTGGGGGGCGTGGTGCTCCTCCTCCTTTTGGCACCACAGTCCCTTCAGAACTGGTGGGGTGAAACCTTTCAGGGGGCAATGGTGCGTTGGCTCCCGCACCTCCCCGTGTTGCTTCTCGTGGTGGCTGCCTTGTGGGGTTGGCATCTGGGGCAGGGAAAGATCCCCCTTTTGGTCCTTCTTCTGATAGGTGCACATGCACTTCTCAACCACCCTCTTCCCCAAGGACCACCTTCTGCAGCCTTGAGCGAAGGGCTAGCGGTGTTCCTCCCCTGGGCGTTTCCCTCACTGCTGAGTTGGCCTGAGAGGACCCTCAAAAGTTTATGGGGTTGGGCTCGCCTTGGAGCTGCAGCTTCCATCTGGCTAGGGTCTTTCATTTGGGCGTGGAACGGAGGGTCTACAGCATTTTGGCCGACGAATCTGGCCGGGATACCTGGTGGGGTAAAGAGCATCTCCACACTCCTGGCGCTTTTTGCCCTTTGGGCCTTGCCTTTCACAGAACGCCCTGACCTGAGGCCGTCTTGGACATGGTCCTTGATCTCACTGGGGTTCGCCTCCCTGCACGGGGAGCCATGGTGGCCCGAGCCCGTCTCGAGCGCCCCCTGGCCCGTTTTCTTCTCCCTCAGCGCCCTCTTTCTTTTGAGCGGCCTATACGGATTGACCTGGAGACGGGCATATCTGGATGAACTTATGGGCATACCGGGTCGTCGGGGTTTTGAAGAAAGCCTCCGCAGGCTGGGGAGGCACTATGCCATCGCGATGGTGGACGTGGATAACTTTAAACATTTCAATGACCGTTACGGACATCAAGTAGGGGACCAAATCCTGCGGTTCGTGGCTGCTCGCCTCAGAAAGGTGCCCTTCGGCCAGACCTTCCGTTATGGGGGAGAGGAGTTCGCACTCATCATGCCAGGGCATAAAGTCCAGGGGGTGGTTCCCCTCTTGGAGGAACTTCGCCAGTCCATAGAGTCGTCTACGTTTACGATCAGGGGGAAAAATCGGCCTTCTCAGAAACCCCGACGGAAGGACAGGCCCCCCGGTGGAAAGGAAGAGGTTGGGGTAACCGTGAGCATCGGCGTAGCGCGGAAGAGCCTCCTTCATCCAACACCAGAGGCGGTCTTAGGAGCGGCGGATGAGGCGCTCTATCGGGCCAAGCAAATGGGACGAAACCGTGTCGTGTCAGGTAGAAGTCGTCGGGAGAGCTACGTGAAGAGAATTAATTGTCACGAAGTGAAAGAGGAGGAGTGGCATGAGGATAGAGTGGGTGAGAAAGCGAATGTTGGTGCTCGGTATCAAAACAATTCCCTTATACCGTAAGACCCAGCAAGACGCGCTGGAACCCGACACAGCGACTATTTCATCCAGGGCCAGCAGCGCCATTGTCCATAAACAGGCCGTTGGGCTTGGTATGGTTCTAAGCTGTTTTCCCTTTACTTGACGGCGAATGTTGTTCCGCTTGAGTCTTTCGCGTTGGCAGCTTGAATGGTCGTCACTACCCTGTAGATACCTTTTTCGCATTTGACGGCAGCAGAAGTGGTACTTTAGTAACATAGGTTCCGCCCTTGCGGGTTACGGTCACCTCCGGCTTACCCACCAGCTCCCCTTCATGCCGTATTTCGCGTATCTCGGTTGTGGGGATATCGGAATCAGGGGATGGACTCAGCAAAGCATAGGTCGCTCCAAGTTCCACCTTGTCTCCTGGCTTGACATTGGCAGGTTCGACAGACGTATACTCGATTCTTACCAGTGTTCCTTCCGATGGCTCGTAATTATATACCTTCGCTGTTTCTTGGCGGTTCCTTTTTACATCATAGGATAATGACCTACCGCGCCCCCCACGAGTGCACCCACAAGGCCCCCAATGATGGCAGCTTCCGTCTTGGCGCCCTTCCTTCTTAATAGCGCCCCTGCCACTGCACCGGTTGCTGCTCCGATGCCAGCGCCAGTTGCTGCGCCTTTGTGCTCTTGCACCGTGGCACAACCTATAATTGCTAAAATGAATGCCATTATGGTAACCATTGAAATGATTTTCCGCTTCATATCTGCCCCCTTGAAATCTTTTTTAGTGGTCTTTCTTCGTACACTTGCTGCAACTCAAGTCCTTCTCCTTTTCTGTGAACGTGGTCCTATGCTGAGCTCCAGCGGATACCCCGCCCATCGTCCATAAAAATACGGAAAACGCTAGCTCGAGGGCACGCTCCCATGGAGAGCCGAGTTGAAAACACGCACCTGCGTGTCCGTTACTTTATCAAGTACGAATCTACTGTCAAAGCAAACAGATGGAGTTATTGATCATTACTGTGTATGATGAGAAGGCGTGCGTTGATTTGAAAAACACAGCGAGATTCGTTATAAGAGAAACATGGCAAGACCTTACTGCATGGGATATGGACAATCTTAGAAGCGATTACGGTGACATATGAAGCTACAAAAGAGAGAAAATCAAATGACAGCACTGGATTTTCTCGCGGATTTAGGGAAATGTGAGCTGTGTGAACATAAGTGCGGGGTAAACAGGTTACGGGGAGAAACAGGGGTTTGCAGAATGACAATGCCAACTGTGGCTTCTGCTACTTTGCACCCAGCACCGCCGGAAAGCTATACCGTTTTTATGGCTGGCTGCAATTATAAGTGCTTGAATTGCCAAAACTGGACGATTTCACAATACCCGGATAATGGGTTCGGGCAGAGAGGATATGAGGATCCAAAAGAGCTAGCCGAGGAATGCCTGAATAGGCTGAACTCCCTTTCCGCCAGACTGATGGGGGCTGACAGAATATTCTTTTCGGGTGGAGAACCGACCATTCACTTGCCATATATAGAAAGGGTTGTTGAGGAGGCCCGGAAGATAAACCCAGATACCAAGGTAAATTTTGACACAAACGGATATGCGACGGAGCAAGGTTTACAGAGGATCCTAAATTTTACCACATCCATCACGTATGACCTGAAGGCATACAATGATGAGGTTCACCTCGCCCTAACAGGGGCATCTTCCAAACCGGTTCTAAGGAACGCCGCATATATCGGAAGGCATGCAAGGGATAAGCTTTGGGAAATCAGAATTCTCGTGATACCGAAAATAAATGAGGTTGAGGTCAAGCCTTTAACTCATTTCATAGCTGATATCGATCCCTCTCTGCCGGTATGCTTTCTGGCCTTCAGGCCGAATTTTGTCTTAGAAAGCCACCTCGGTGCCAGCGGAAGCCTCATGGATAAGTGCGTTGAAATCGCAAAGCTCTCTGGCCTGGAAAATGCTTATTGGTCCGGAAATACGGGAATTCCTGGGACGGTCGTCGATAGAAATGAAATCAAGGAAGGATATGCATCAGAGCACGCCCGGCTTGCTGGTTCTTATGCTCTTTATGCAGGCTGTCAGACGCATCCCAGGGGGTGTTCAACCTGCATCTCAAATCAGGCATGCGATCTCAAGAAGTATATTCCCAAAATAGTTACCTAGAAAAATAATGCTATGTGAAATCTTGTGTTGATTCATTGAGTTACTGATATTCGTTCTTTACCTGTTGCTACGTCAGATCTTGAGACCTGTCCTCCATCTTTAATGACTCGACTGAAATGGCATAATTTCTATGTGGATGCCTCCATCTCTCTCGAAGTGCATGATACACAGGTATTATGAGATCAACCATTATGCATAAAATCCGATAAAGAAAACACTTGAAAATACCCCTTTCGATATGTATACTACCCGTGCAGATTTTCTCTAAACTATGTTATGCTTGGCCTGATTTGTTCTGAATTATTGGCGTTTCCCCCCCCAGGGGGCAGAACCTTATCTTGGAGTCAAGCAACCCACTCAGGCGAGGCCTCGAAGGGGTTGCATGTTTACTTTCACTCTAACCATTAACAGGAGGGACACCATGATGAAAAAAGTACTCTGTACCGCATTGTTTGTTTCCATTGCCCTGGTCTTCACTGTCGGCGGAGCCACGGCAGAAACCCTTGCCCTGTTGACCTGGAAAGGGTACACCCCGAAGAATCTCGTGGAAAAATTTCAAAAAGAAACCGGGATCGAGGTCAAAGCAACGTACACGAACAATGAGGAAATGATTGCCAAGTTACGCGCAACTCGTGGTGCCGGTTTCGATCTGGCGCAACCCAGCCAGGACCGTATTTCCTCTGTACAAGCAAAATACAGAATTTACCAGCCCATCGACCTGTCCAAGGTGCAAGCCGGTCAAATTATTCCTTCTATGCTGGACGCTGTTAAGAAAAACACCATGGTGCAAGGCAAGCCACACGCCGTGCCGTTCTGCTGGGGGACATCCGGGTTGGTTGTCAATCGGAAATATGCTCCGAACGCTCGGGACTACTCTGACCTGCTGAATGCCCTCTACAAGGGGAGAATCAGCTATCGCCTCAAGCGACCAACGTTGATTGCGCTCGCCTTTGCTATGGGGCAAGATCCATTTGCCAAGTACGGAGATGTTGAAGCCTACAAAGCGCTGATGGATAAAGTCGGACAAGCCATGATTGACGGGAAAGCCTTCGTAAAGAATTACTGGACTAACGGCGATGCTTTACTTGAGTCGATGAGATCCGCTGAAGTGCACGTCGCCATGGCATGGGATGGCGCTGGCTGGAAGCTCAATGCCGAAAATCCTGATATCGACTTCATCGCCCCGATAAGTGGCGCACTTGGCTGGATCGATACCTTCGCCCTTCCTGCCAAGGCGAAGAACATCGATGCGGCTTATAAGTGGATTAATTTCATATTGCGTCCGGAAAATGCAGCAGCCTTCACCAACATGGAAAAATACGGGACTGCTTCCAACGGCGCGATCAAGCTAACTGATGCCGCAGTGCGTGGGAATTTCGAACGCAGTTTCCCCCCGGAAGCCATTGATAATGTTAAGTGGTATCCTCCCGTGCCTGCAAAGCTCGAGGCCATTGAGGGAAAAATCCTGGACAAGGTCAAAGCGGCTCAATAAACCACTGCAGTGCCAAGTTCAAATGGCCCCTTGAATCCACTTGATCACGAATAAGGGGAGGCGCTCCCGATGTGCAAAGGGTCCCTCCCCTTTTTTCCTCACAAATAAAAACCGCTCATCATCCATGGGTTCCTATGCAGATTGATTTATCGGTTCAGAACGTCACCAAGAAATTTCAGGAGTTCACTGCTGTAAACTCCGTATCTTTTGACGTAGAAAAAGGGCGTTTTTTTTCCATACTCGGGCCATCTGGTTGTGGGAAAACCACCTTGCTCCGCATGATTGCCGGGCTTACAGAGCCAAACAGCGGCACGATTGAAATTCGCGGGGAAAGCATGATCGGCATTCCTCCCAACAGACGACCCGTTAACCTGATATTCCAGCACTTGGCCCTGTTCCCCATGATGAAAGTTGGGGAAAACATTGCCTTCGGTTTGCAACGACGAGGAGAGAACAAGACAGTAATAAAAGAAAAGGTTCAGGCCATGCTGGAACGGGTAGATCTGTCGGGCTTTGAAAACAAAAAGATTGATCAGCTTTCCGGCGGCCAGAAACAGCGGGTCGCCATCGCCAGGTGCTTGGTATTGGATCCAGCCGTGTTGCTCCTGGACGAGCCATTGGGAGCCTTAGACCTGAAACTGCGAGAACAGATGAAGGTGGAGTTGAAAAAGCTTCAGGCAAAGGTGGGTACAACTTTTGTCTATATCACCCATGATCAGTCAGAGGCCCTGGTGATGTCCGACTCCGTCGCTGTAATGAATCAAGCAGAGTTTGAACAGATCGATACCCCCCAGAATCTCTACAGCAAGCCAAAAACCCCTTTCGTGGCTCAGTTCGTGGGCGATAACAATGCTTGGTCAGGGAGAGTGCGTCATGGAAACGAATCGACGATTGAAGTTGAGACCCTTGATGGCTTCATTTTCCGCACGCGAGTCGAAGAAAGGTTTCAACCCGGCACTGAGGTCGACCTGTTTCTCCGGCCCGAAGCCATGTTGATTCAACCCGATCCGAATATCTCTAACCTGAACCGATTTGAAGTTGTGGTCAAATCCATTCTCTTTGATGGGGCAAATAGTCAACTCCTGGCAAATCCCCTCAATGCCGACACCGAGTTGCTCATTGCCTTACCCCAAAACCGACAATACGACTACATTCAGGTAAACGACAAAATTGAAATCGGATGGGATGAACAGTCAGGCATCTGTTTTACCAGGAAGTGAAGTTTACCCATGAAACGTCAAACTCGATGGGCTCTATTCCTTTTTATAACACCTGTCTTGCTTTGGCTGTTTCTGCTGATCGTTCTCCCCCAGGTCGATTTGCTGATTATGTCTTTCCGCACCGAAAATGACATGGGCGACATGGTATGGAGTTTTTCCAATTATTTAAATTTTTTTGACGAGCCTATTTACTGGTTGACCTTTGTCCGCACGGCTATCTACTCTATTCTGGTAACCTTCCTGACCTTTATCATTGCACTTCCCGTCGCCTTCTATATCACCAAAGTCGTGGCACCCAGGTTCCAAGGGTTTCTGACCCTGCTTCTCTTGCTCCCTTTCTGGGTCAGTGAGCTCGTCCGGGTCTACGGTTGGATGATTCTTTTGAGGGAAAGCGGCGTGTTCAATCATTTTCTCCTAAAACTGGGGATCCTCAATAAGCCCATCGAAATGCTGTACAACGATGCCACTATGGTGCTGGGTCTCGTCTACACCTCCATGCTCTTCATGGTTGTTCCGCTGCTCTCAGTAATGGAAAGCCTGGATAACAGCCTTATTGAAGCTGCTTACGATCTCGGCGCCAATATGTGGACCATTCTGTTCAGGATCATCATTCCCCATGCCACACCCGGAATTGTATCCGGCTCGATTGTGGTTTTCATGCTAACGCTTGGGAATTATCTCACCCCCAATCTGATCGGCGGGAAAAACTCTCTCTGGTTCACCGAGCAGATCTACAACCAATTTATCGCCAGCTTTAATTGGAATCAGGGGGCTGCTTTCGGTTTTCTGTTACTCTTTCTCTCCTCGATAGCCGTGTGGCTGGGATTGAAGCTGACCAAACAAAGCCTGAGGAAAGTAGCGCAATGATCCGCTCACTGCCACATTCCAAAACGTATGGGCTGAGCTTTAAGCTGTACATAATCCTGTATTTTACGTTTCTCTTTGCCCCGTTGCTGGTCACGTGTGTATTGGCATTTAATGATTCCCAGTTCCCTTCTCTTCCATGGAAAGGGTTCACAGTGGAATGGTTTACGGGAAATCTTCCTGAACGGGTGGGTATTTTTCACGATCAGATCAATCTGGACAGCATCTGGGTGAGTGCACGGGTCGCATTCTTCGTTACGCTGCTATCGGTAAGCGTGGGAACCTGCGCCGCCTTTCTCTTTGAGCAAGAGGACTTTCGTTTTAAACCATTTCTTTATTTTCTCATGCTCGCCCCCCTGGTCATTCCGGGTGTGATTCTAGGGATCTCCATTCTCATGTTCAGCACTGTGCTGGGAATACATTTTGAGGAGGCCTGGAAATTGGATGTGGGCCTTTTCAGGCCGGGCTTTTGGCTGGTTGTGCTGGGACAGTTCTCCTTTATTGCCACCTTGGTAACCCTGGTGGTTTCAGCGCGCTTAAGGAAATTTGACCGTACCCTTGAGGAAGCCGCTTTGAACCTGGGGGCCAACCGTTTTGAGGTGATCTGGTTTATCACCTTGAAGTTTCTTCGACCGGCGATTTTCGGGGGAGCAGCGGTAGCATTTCTCATGTCCTTTGAGAACTTTAACACCACCCTGTTCCTCGTCGGGTCGGAGGCGACCCTGCCGATTAACCTGTATCTCCAGGTAAGGGATGGGAGCACTCCGGTGATCAATGCCATCTCTTTCTTGCTCATCGTTGGTACCTCACTCGCGGCATTAACCAATCTCTATTTCAGCAGAAAAGAAAGCCAGTAGCCACCCCGTGCCCCTATGGGTTAGAGCTCCCAAGACGTGATTTCAACTGGAGTATTGCCGTAGCTTTCGGGTCTCGTCGGGCCTGATGCCTCGGGCTCCTTTCCCCTGAACTACTTCAGGGTGGGGTCGAGGCGATCCCGGAGCCAATCGCCGAAGATGCTAATGGATAGGGTGGTCAGAAAAATCGTAAGACCGGGAAATACCGCGATCCACCATGCAAAGATCAGGTGAGACCTTCCGCCGCCGAGCATCTGCCCGAGGCTCGTCAATGGTGGCTGGATGCCCAAGCCGAGAAAGCTGAGCGAGGTTTCGAGAAGAATGGTTTGCGGAAAGTTAAGGGTGAATTGCACGATTAAGACACTTGCGATATTGGGGAGGATATGGCGGCCGTATATACGGAGTGGTCGAGCCCCCAACGATCGTACGGCAACTGCATACCCACGGGTAGTGGCCTGTATCACCATACCCCGTGTCAGGCGCGTGTACCTTTCCCAACCATTGATCCCCATGATGGCCACGAAGAGAACGAAGCTGTTGCCGAAAAAAGCCAGCACCGCCAGCGCGATCAACATGAACGGAAGGGAGGCCTGCACGTCCACCAGCATCATGATGCTTTCCTCAATCCAGCCGCGGAGGTGCGCCGCTATGAAACCAATCAAGGTGCCGAGAATGGCGCCAATCACGGTTCCCAAAATGGCGACGAAAATGCTGAAGCGTGTGCCATAGAGCAGCCTGCTCAAAATATCGCGACCCACTTCGTCCGTCCCCAGAATGTATTGTTCGGGCCCGCCCAGGAATGCCGGCGGCTTCAACCGGTTGATCAGGTCTTGCTCGGTATAATGGTAGGGTGCAAGATGGTCGGCAAAGACGAAGACGAACATAACTACAGCTAGAAACGAAATCGCGGCAAGCACCAGAGGCGGATATTTGGCGGCGCTTCGTGGCGTGAGCTGAAAATACGGCTTGGGTTTTTGATGTTTTCCCTTTGCTTCCATTCCTCCTCCTTTTTTCGAAGGATTCATGGTCATCATCTACTCCTTGGCCGCCATCGAGCTAGTCCGAATTCGTGGGTCGATCCAGCTATACAGTATGTCTACGGTGAGGTTTGCGAGGGTCATCGTTGTCCCGACCATCAACAGGATCGCCTGAACAATCGCCAGATCACGATTGACCACTGAGTTAACCAGCAGTCGGCCTACACCAGGCCAGGCGAACACTGTCTCAGTTATGATCGACCCGGAAACGAGACCACCCAGCTGAAAGCCGACGATTGTGATGATTGGAATTGCAGCATTGGGCAATGCGTGCCACCGAATTCTCCGGGTGCGTGGAACTCCCTTGGCCCTCGCCGTTCGCATATACGACTTGTTTAGGACTTCGAGCATGGAGGATCGTGCGAATCTGGCGATCGTGCCGGCGCCCGCGGTTCCCAATGTGACGGCAGGCATGATCAGATGAAAAATGCTTCCTGTCCCTGAACTCGGCAGTATCCGCAACTGAAGAGAGAACATCAGGATCAAGAGTATCCCCAAAAAGAAATTTGGGATGCTGAAACCAAACACCGCAAAGCTCATGGTGAACCGGTCGATTGGCTTGTTCCGGTTGAGGGCCGCAATTATCCCCAACGGAATCCCAATGATCAAGGTGAACACGAAAGCCGTAGATCCGAGTTGCAGGGTGCGGGGAATCGCCTCTATCACAACCTCGACGGCATCGCGTTCGTCCTGAAAGGATATCCCGAGATCTCCGTTCAAGACACTGACGAAATACGCCACATACTGTTCGTACATAGGTTTATCGAGGCCATATTGCTTATGATAGTAGGCAATGACTTCAGGTTCGGCTTCATCGCCCACCAAGGCCTCGATCGGATCACCGGACATACGCAGGATCACGAAGGCAAAGGTTACAATAAGCCAAAGCGTGACGAGCGCCCGGAGGAGTTTTATCGCAATGAATCGCGGGTTCACTCTGTCGCCTCCTCCACCCAACCACCATCGAGATACAGTGTCGAGCCAACCCGAGAGAATTGAAGGTGCTGCCGTCGCGCCGCGGTACCGACGAAGTGTTCCAGCTTCTCCGGTTCCTGAGGTTTGAGGGAGCATCCGACTAATCCCTCGCTCAGTACACGTCCGTTCATGCCAACCGGTTGCGGCAATTCCAACAGGTGGAGTACAGTGGGCGGGATATCGATGATGCCTGCGGGGTAGTCAGACTGGAACGGATGCCGGAACTGGGCCCCCTGAGCCATGAGTATGATGTTCAGTTCCTTTGGGTGCAGCCCGCCGTGAACGCTCCCGCCTTCGGGATATTTGCCGTCAAAATAACAGCTGCCTACCACGCCGTTAGCATCCACCGCGTCGTCATTACGCATGATGTAATAGATTTCCGGTGCCCGCTCGTGGTCAGTCATGACCAGTGACCGATCAAAGGTACCGGCAATACCACCCTCGATTCCGTCACCTCCCGATGTGAATACCAATCCACACCACGGCTGTTCGAACAACCAGCCGACCAGTGCACCTTTTAGCTGTCGATCGCCGTTGCGCACCCAGATGGCGCCTGAGTAACCGAGTTTGCCTACATAATCCGCTCCGTTAAGAAAATGGGTATCAAAATGCAAACCTGCCTTGGCAAACTCTTCCCTCACCCGGACCTTCCGCCGTGCGCCGATATGCCCGTGGTCGGAAGCCACGATAATGTGCAGGCGCTCTTGTAATCCCGATCGTTGCCGCCATGCGAGAAGACGCTCGAACTCATCGTCAATGTCGCGTATTGCCCTGTAGCTCTCTGCAGATCCAATGCCGCAATAATGCTGCGTAAAGTCCGGATCGGTATACCACAGCACTGAGATGTCCGGTTGAACCTGCGGAAACACGCGCTCCAAGAACATATCCGTTTGCATTCGGGTCCGTGCCGAGTTGGGCCTGGCGGCGGGGGGAATGGGACCAAAGCCCTTTAGCAATTCACCTGCAAAATCGGCTGGTATGGAAGCCTCCCATGCCCTGAGACACAGACTGACATGGCCCAACTCATGAGCCTTGGGGTTGACCAAACGTGTGCTCCCGCCTGAACCAGTGCTCACAACCGCAACTCGAAACCCGTTCTGAGCTGCGATCTCTCCCATGCTCATCGTCGTGACCAACCGTCCCCCGTAGGCCAACTGTCCGGCCTCGACATGCGTGATATCGCCTGTATTGATCACGCGGTCTCGAAAAACCTTGGGGTCGTAGAACATGTTGGCGACGATCCCATGGTTGCGGGGAAATGACCCCGTGGCCAGCGCCGTGGCAATGACACGGGTATGCGTCGGGAACACAGTACGGCTTGCTGAAAAATTGCAGCCTTCGATCCCAAAGCGTGACAGATTGGGAGCTGCGTCCGGTGTTACCATATCCGGTCGCAGCCCATCGAATACAACCACCAAGAATTTCGGATGAGCGTTCATGTTTTGTTTCCGGTTCCGCTGGATAGCCTTTGCAATTCAGCCTGCTTCACAATCACTGCCGTATTTCCATGGCGTGCAGCCGCCAATACCATTGGTCCTTATCCCGGCGTTGATCCTTCGTGTAAAGGGAGGGACTCCCGGGAGATCGACGGTTTTTTTTGTATCGATCCGTCGACGAGATGGCACGCCACATTCTGTGAGGCATTTGCCGATTTGAGTTCTGGCTCCCGCTCCCTGCACTCAGCCTGGGCATAAGGACACCTGGTATGAAAACGACACCCTGGCGGCGGATTAACTGGACTTGGGGGGTCTCCCTTCAGGATGATCCGTTTGATTTCGACGAATGGATCCGGAATGGGAATCGCCGAAATCAGGGCCTGAGTGTAGGGGTGCAGCGGGTTCTCGAACATCGCTTTCCGGTCGCCGTCCTCCACGATCTTTCCCAGATACATCACCGCAACGCGGTTCGATATATGTCGTACGACTTTCAGGTCGTGGGAGATAAACAGATACGTGAGGCCGAACTGCGCCCGTAGGTTAGCGAGAAGATTGAGGACCTGGGCTTGGATCGAGACATCCACGGCCGAAACTGGCTCGTCGCAAACAATAAGTTTGGGCCTGAGAATGAGGGCCCGGGCGACGACCACGCGCTGCTGTTGTCCCCCGCTGAGCTCGTGAGGGAATCGGGATTTGATTTCGTACGGGAGGCCAACGGCTTCGAGTATTTCGTTGACTCGTTCCGTTCGGTCTTTTGGCCCGCCGATTCCGTGGATGTCGAGCGGCTCCCGAACCTGTGACTCAACGCTCATGCGCGGATCGAGCGCCCCCAACGGATCCTGGAAAATCATCTGCATATCGTGGCAAAGGTTGCGCCATTCCTCGATGGAAAGATCCCTGATATCCCGGCCTTGGAAGCTCACCTTGCCCGAAGTCGGTTGATCGATGCCCAACACGAGGCGACCGACGGTCGACTTTCCGCAGCCGCTCTCGCCAACAAGCCCCAACGTTTCACCTGGCCGGAGTGCCAGGCTGACTCCATCTACTGCCCTGACGACTCCACCTGGGGAGAACAGAAAGTGTCGCTGTATGCGAAAGTGACGAACAAGGTTGTTGACCTCGAGCAAGGCCTCTCCCTTTTCGCGCGTTGCGGTATCGGCACTTGCCATGTTAACCCCTCGGATTAAAGCACGCCACATTCTGCCCGGGATGGATCTGCTCCAGTGGCGGCACGCGATGCGTGCACTCCTCTTTAACGAACCGACAGCGCGGCGCGAAATGGCACCCTTGGGGCAGGTCGTGAGCGGATGGCACGGAACCCTCGATCAGCGTCAGTTTATCGATATCGCGGTCGATACGCGGGAGCGAGTCAAGTAGGCCAATCGTATATGGATGGGCCGGTCTCCGGAATATGTCTCCGACGCTTGCTTCCTCAAAGACCCTGCCGGAGTACATGATCACAATCCGATTCGCCATCTCCGCCACCATCCCAAGATCGTGGGTGACGAGAACGATCGACATCTCAAATTCATGCTGAAGCCGACGCAGCAGGTCGAGGATTTGGGCTTGAATAGTCACGTCCAATGCCGTGGTCGGTTCGTCGGCGATTAAGAGCTTCGGTCGGCAGGAGAGCGCCATCGCGATCATAGCTCGCTGGTTCATCCCCCCGGAGAGTTGATGTGGATACTCTCGAAGGCGTTGCTTGGTTTCGGGGATGCCGACAATCTCCAGAAGCCTCAAGGCCTCGGACCATGCAGCATCGCGGGTCATGGCCTGGTGAAGCACGAGGCTCTCGACAAGTTGGCTGCCGATCGTGTGCACCGGGTTGAGTGCACCCATTGGGTCCTGAAAAATCATAGCGATTTCGTGGCCCCGGATTGCATCCAGACGCGCAAGATCCAACGATAGAAGGTTATGCCCTTCGAACAAGATCGTACCTGCGATAATGCGCCCATTCGGCGGGTGCAGCTGCAAGATCGAATGGCACGTCACGCTCTTCCCGCAGCCGCTCTCGCCAACGATACCCAGGGTCGTACCGAGTTCGACGTTAAGCGAGACCCCATGGACGGCCTGCACCACACCCTCCTCGGTGTCAAAGCACACATGGAGGTCTTTGATTTCGAGTAGCGGAGCCATAGTACCCAAAAAAAGCCGCTACCGCGCCAAAGGGAAGCGCAGCAGCGGCCATCTAGGTCTGTCTATTTGATCTTGAAATTGTCCGGACGGAAATCCATGTAGAGGATCGGATATGGCGTCCATGCGATCTTCTTTCGAACCCCATAGGTCGCGAGTGGATTGTAGAGCATCGTCATCGGTATTTCGTCCTCGAAGATGTCGAGCATCTTCTGAAAGTTCCTGTAGCGCACTTTCATATCCGGGCTCTCCAACACGATTTTGGCCGCCTCGTTGAACTCCTCGTTCGTCCAGTACTTGTACTTCTTCTGGATCGCCGACTCCGGACCCCAGAGAACGTGAATAGCACCGGTAGGATCGGGGAGCCGGTAGGTATTCGACCAGCAGTAAACGGCCGCATCAGGGGTTCTTTTCTGCTTGAAATTCTCGACCATTTGCAGGTAGACGTTGAAGCCGATCTTCTTCCACATCTCCTGAACGATCTGTGCCGCCTCCAGGCCGTTCAGGTAGTAAGCCGGGATCAAACGGTAGCTGACCTTTTCCCCCTTGTATCCCGCTTCCTTCAGCAACCTCTTGGCCTTTTCGGGATCATAGAGGTAACCAGGCCGGTCCTTTTTGTACATCGGGCCGAAACTGGGGAGTTGGTGCCCGTTTGGCGTGTAGTTTTTTCCGAGCCAAAGCGACTTAATCAGCAGGTCGCGGTCGATGGCGAGGCTCAGGGCCTGCCGGACACGCTTGTCCTTGAGAACTGGGTGCTTTGTGTTGAAGACGATCACGTGGGTGTTCTCGATCACCACCGAACGTGCGTCAATGTCATCGTAACGATCGAGCACTGCGATCTGGTCCGGCGGAACATCAACGATCATATCAAATTCGCCGCTGACGAGACCGGCGATACGTGTGGCGACTTCGGGTACAGCCTTGAAGGTGATTGTCTTCGCAGCCGGTTTGCCCATGAAGTAATCGTCATGCGCTTCGAGCTTGATAAAATCGTTCTTCTTCCAGCCTACGAACTTGTAAGGACCAGTTCCCACGGGATTCCACCTGGCTGCCTTCAGAGCCACTTGCATCCAGTCCTTTCCGCCCTTCTCCTTGTGCTGGAGCCATGAACGCGCATTGATTACCCAGGACGCATAGGTCGAAAGCCGGTGTTCAAAAACCACATCCGGCCGGGCCGTTACGAAGCGTACCGTATATTGATCGACCTTCTCGACCTTCTCCAGATGTCCGAAATAGCGGCGACCGTTCGGAATTACACATTTCTTTCCCCACAGCCGCTCCGGCGAGAACGTGAACAATACGTCGTCGGCGGTCAGTTCGTCGCCGTTGTGGAACTTTACTCCCCTACGCAGCTTGATCTCGAGTGTTCTGGGATCAATGCGCTTCCACGATTCGGCCAGGTGGGGTACCAAGCGGACACCGCCATCCGGCATGGAGTTGAGGAAGTCGCGGCGAATGAGGGTGTCGAAGATCGAATAGGTCACGCGGACATCCACATTTCCGGTCTTTTCCGCCGGCTCTAGGTGGCGGGCTAACTTGTTGACCGCTATGACCACGTCCGGGCGGGTATCGGCGTGAGCGGCGATATAAGGAAGGGAAACGAGCGCAAGGGCAATGAGGAAGCACAAGGGCCTCATGGTTTTACAACACATTTTTGTCATCATAGTTCACCTCCTTATTTCATTGTTATTAGTTGATCCGAATTATTCCGGCTTGACCGGCCCCATCATAGTGAAAAGAAGGAAAAAAGTCAACAAAAAATGACGGGGTCATCTATAAAAAAGCTGGCTTTGTCAAGACAAAAATATCCTGCTGGGTCTAAAATGAATATTTAGCCCATGGTTGAATATCTGTTTTTCTACAATTAAGGAATACCCTGTGTTCATATCAATTGTTTCCCGTCTTTTCCTCAATCGGACTTTGTCCAGTCATCTATCCGTTTGTTGACATGAGGCTTTGCGGGATAGTCGGACAGCCCAATCAGATCTGCGGTCCTCTGAGACCATGACCCCAACGGGCCTGCCCGACTATGATAGCGTTTTCTTCTTCTGTGAGCATATGATAAATGGTTTTACACAGCTTTCGGGCCACCGCCACTTGGGCAATCTTGGGGCCTCGTCTGGATTTCACCCTCTGATAGAAGCGATCAAAGGGGGGCTTTCTCTGAATATGGTGAGCGGCTTCTACCAGTGCCCACCTCAGCCATTTGGAGCCCTGTCTGGTAATGGATGCAGTATAGTGGGTCTGGCCAGAGCTGTGGACCGAAGGAACAATGCCCGCATAAGCACAGAGGCTTTTTGCCCTTGGAAAACGGGTGATGTCGCCAATTTCAGCCACGATCAACAACGCCAGATAGTAACCGATCCCATAGAGTTGGGTCAGTCGAATGGCCCTGGGGTCTTGTTGAGTCTGAGAGACAATGGTTTCGTTGACCCGCTCGATCTCCTGGCGCAGAAGCTCTGTCACCCCAAGGTATCCATCGATGGCTTGCCGAAAGGCATCGGCCAAAGAGACCTCCCTGAGGTATGAGAGGCTCTTTTTACTGAGGATATTCCGATTTGGGAGCCTGAGCCCGTTCTTGGCTACAATGGCGTGCAGTTTGTGTCGGAGCTGAGTCACAAGCCTCACCAGAGACGCCCGGTACCGAAGCCTCTCCCTGAGAAGGCGAGTCTCTCGTGTGGAGATATAGGCCTCCGGCAGAAGATCCGTCCTCAAGAGATGGGCCAGGATTTCTGAGTCAATCTTATCGGTTTTGATGCGAGCAGAAGCGATGGCCTTGGCCCTCTGACGAGCTTCATGGGGATCTGGTGATCCTCAAAGAGCTCCTGGAGCCAGTACCAGTTCCAGGTAGCCTCAACGGCCACGGTAACCTCACCCTCTAGTTGACCGAAGAAGGCAAGAAGGGTATCGGGATGATTCTGCACCTTAGCCCGTTTCAGAATTTCTCCCTGGCCATTCATCACTGTCACGAAGGAAAAGTACTTGTGAAAATCCAAACCAACGTATAACATATCAGTGGCCTCCTTTCTGGTATTCCTTAATTGTGTGACTCGATTTTATGTTGAGTCTTGAAAGGAGGCCAGCTTTTTATAGCATCAGGCTCTTCATTCTTGACACCTACGCTTCGTGTAGCTTTAGGGGGAGATTTCACTATGTGACATCCATAGGCCATTGGAATGTCCGAAGCCAAAAGACCTGTTCTTCTAGTAATGCGTGCGGAAATCAGTAGGATCCAGGAACCGAGTAAGGCGGAATCCGATTTCCGCCAACACCGCGGTCCCACAAAAGCCGGTAATAAAGCCCATTTAATGATGAGCTTCTTTTAGTTGAAGTTTTTTCTTGGAAAGTAGGTATAAGCTATTAAGATAAAATGAAAGTTATGTCTTGTGTATAAACGTAAATAAACGAAATCCACTGCATACATCGCCTTAAAATATTAATTTACGATGTGAATGTTCCAACCAAAAATTAAGAAGGAAGAGACATTCCCCAGCTTGCCTCTCTTTATTATCTATTTCTCTCTTCCCTGTTAAGAGTAGTGGTTATTCGGTGCGTTCTTCATTGTCTGACTGTACGAGTAGTGTCAGTTTTCGGATTCCGAGAACCCGCACCCCTTCTCCCCTGTCAATGGGCGGGCCACCTCCCACCACCTCTCCTTGCCACAGCTCGCCGTGAACTCGGATGTAGCCCGAAGGAGCCAGCCGGTCCTCCGCGATGCCTCGTGCGCCGATCATCGAGTTCGTGTCCGCGGGACGTTCCCGGTCATAGGCATGCCATGTGAAGGGGAACAAGATCACGTCCTTCGCCACCCAGAGAGCAACGAGGCCCCAGAAAAACCACCCGGGAAGATCCACCCATCGCCGAACCAGAACCATGATCAAAACCAGGATAGCTACCGCGGGCACCTGGAACAGAGCATATCTCAACACGATCCGAGCTGACCAACGTCGTTCATTCATGCCTCTTTGTAACTTCTGCGGGCTAACAACTTTTCCTTCGTGTAAAGGCCGTTTCATGTGCCTCAATGTTCAAATCAAATCTCTTCCCATGCAATCATTTCACGAGATTACTATTGGAAAATTCAAAAAATTATGCCATGTAGGAACCACCATTTACATCCAGGGTTACCCCGGTCACATAGTCTGACAGACTGCTGGCGAGAAAGAGAACGGGGCCAGCAATATCCTCGGGTTGGGCTACATGACCTAGGGGAATCCTCGATAAAGTCCGATCTCGATCATCCTCGGTTCGAGACAACCACTTCTTTTCCACGCGTTCTGTCAGGGTTATCCCCGGTGCCACTGCGTTCACCATAATATTAAAAGGTCCAAGCTCTCGAGCGAGCTGTCGCGTTAAACCATGAATACCGGCCTTTGCACTAGCATAGTTGGGTCCCGACAACTGACTAAAGAAGCGGCCAGCAACGGAAGAAACATTTACAATCTTGCCACTCCCCTGTTTTTTCATATAGGGAATGACCGCTTTACAACAGATATATGTACCGGTCAGGTTATTCCGGATGATTCTTTCCCATTCTTCAAGCTCGATATCCTCAATAGAAACCAACGGAGAACCTCCTCCCGCATTGTTGATGAGAATATCCACCCTCCCGAACGTTTTTACTGTTTCCCTGACCATATCCTTTACTTCATCCTCTCTGGTACTATCAGCTACGATTCCAATACAGTTGACATTTTTCTCCCTGAGGCTCTGGGCGAACGTTTCTAGCCTATTCCTATCTAAAGCCGTAACGCAAAGATTTGCCTCCTCTTTGGCAAAGAGCTGCGCAATGGCCTTCCCAATTCCGCGGGATCCCCCGGTCACGATGGCTACCTTATTCTTAAGCATGATAGTTCCCCTTTTCATTGAAGTTCGCTGAGCTCAGCGACAGCTTCTTGGGAGACGACTTTTCATTCCCCATCTTCCAGCAACTCGATCGAGCGAGCCAACCCCATCCCAAATGAGATGGAGCTAAATCAGAGGGTTAAGGATCTCTTCCTTCTATTAAAAAACGGCTCCGGGGGTGCCATAAATTCATCCACGGAGCCGTTTTTAACAATGGTCAGGGCTTGCCCCCTTCCCTATTTGTTTGCCCACATATGGTAAATGGTGAGATCTGGCCTCTTTTCCCTTTCTCCTTTTACGCGTCGTAATTTTCAGTGATTAATCCCTTGTCAAGTCTTGAGACCTTACCACTCCCCTTTCCTGGCTTGAGGCGATAATACTGGGAGCGGTCGGCAGAGTGCACTGTTATGGTACGGATCTGGGTTCCCTGAAGAACGCTGAGGGGGATATCAACACCCGCACTGCCTAGGGCCCAAACCTTGCGGTAAAAATCAGCAAGCCCTTTTACAGCTTTTTTGTCAACTGCAAGAATAATGTCGCTCGGTTGCAGGCCTGCCTGGGCGGCGGGGCCTTCGGATCTAACCCGTAGGACGAATACGCGTCCGTGGGCCTCTTCCACACTGAGTCCCAACCAGGGTTTTGACGGCTCAGGAGAACGGCCTGTGGCAATGAGGTCATCGAGAATCGGCTTGAGGAGGTCAATGGGAACAAACATGTTACACGGAAGTGAGCCCACTCCCGAAACCACCAATTGAGTGAAAATAGACCCGATACCCAAGAGTTGACCCTCCCGGCCTATCAGTGCTGCTCCGCCAAATTCGGGATGAGGGGGGGACGTATAGATGGCATTATCGAGAAGATACTCCCAGTAACCCGCAAACTCCCCGCGGGAAACGACCCTGGCGGGTTGAACCGAGTCTTTTCCTCCGTGGCCTGCTACCAGAATCGGGTCGCCTTGGTTAACTTCCGACGATTGCCCCAGCTTCATGGGCGCCACACTGAGAGGCTTATCTGTCCGCAAAATGCCAAAGCCAGTCGCATGGTCATAACCAACAAAAGTCGCGCTGATTGGCTTTCCTTCCGGCCCAACTACCTCGATGGTCTCAGCTTCCAAGATGAGGTAGCCGATGGTGAGAATATGACCATCTGCATCGATGACCACGCCATTCCCTTCGCGTTCCGTCCCGAGTGAACCAGCTGTGCGCGCATCCTTTGGAACAATCGAGTGTACTTTGACAACTGCTTTGAGTATCTCCTCTGCGGCTTGATCGGCCCGTGCAGGAGCACAAAGAGCAATCAAAACGGAAAGAATGATTAACAAGCAACCCCTTTTCATGAAGCACCTCCTCTGTCCAATTATGGATCATTGATGAAAGCTTGACCACATTTTTCTCGCACCACGTTATTTCCCACACCTCTATTAAATCGAATTCCGATACATAAGGTTTCCTATGATAGGAATTTACCTTTCCTCCTTCAATCAAGTGTATCATATTTCACTACCTGACTTCATGACTCCTTTATAAAGTGTTATTTTTCACCAGAGTCCCCTAAGAGCTTTGATACGTTCACTTATCTTTCTGGGGGAGAAGTTCAAGAAGTCGTATCTACCAGACCTTAATAAAGCCATGGGTCACTATCTACCCCTTGACCCCGACGCCCTGGGGATTTTTTATTGACGACCTGAGGGATTTTGTGTATCGTAAATGGGTAGATCGAATGGGGGATCGTTCAGTGGAAGGACAACGGACTCTGACTCCGTGAACCCAGGTTCGAATCCTGGTCCCCCAGCCATTGATAGTAAAGGGTTAGCCGGTTTTTCGGTTGGCCCTTTTTCTTTGAAAATCCTGGATTGTGCCCGAAATTGTGCCCGTCTACAGTCTCTCATTCCCAGAGTGGCACCAAGTGAAGGGGTTTTCAAGTATACTGCCGGGAGGGAATTTATCGATTTCTACCACAAATCAATACTTTTGGCTCGTCCCCCTAATGCAAGATTTCATCTTGAAATAGAGAATATCGGGGCCACCAATATAGATGACTCTTTCTCCCAATTTCCAATACTTTTGGATATGAAGATGGGAATGGTGGCTCCGGGAGGAAACCCAAAATTGGAGATCATTGCAGAAAGTAGCCACGAAAGATGAGATAGGCGATAAAAGCCGAGACAATGAATATTCCACCGATTATCCATTTTTGGAAGCGTCCCCAGTAAAGGGTATACAGATAATCGGCCAATTTCCTATACTCTGAATACGAGGTGGGGAACAGACGCAACCTGGCGCAAACCTTATTTCCAAATTCTTCGATGGCAAGGATCCTTCCCTTGCAATATATTCTAGTTCCATTTGTGAGAATGGCCAAATCTATGGACTCACTAATCCTTAAATCGAAATTAGCCTCCAGTTTCAATCCGTCCAGACTGATGTCTACGGTTCGCATGGTTCTGCGTCTCCCATAGTGCAAGCATACGACCGATTCCGTTACCGGAAACCGAGTGAATTTTCGCCTTTCATGCATGTTTTTGTGAATCCTTATTAATCTAGTCTTTAACCCCACTTAACTATTATGGTATCAAACAGTGCCAGTGAGAAGTAAATAGGGTGAACACCGTATTTTTTAGTTGGAAATACTGTATTTTGAGGCTAGATTGATATGCGGGTCACGCCTATTCAGAAAGGATTTTCTCAGAATTTCTTAAAATCTGGCTGAGATGGATCTGAAGGTGGTATTATTTGGACAGGCAAGAACTAAGGGAGAATCGAGGAGAATCCATGTTCAGGCTTTCTGAAGCGAATCGCTTGATGGATATCCTTCATGGGAAATAATTCAAACGCAAATCAATACTTTCCCCTTGTCTCCCTATGATCGATTACATATTCTATACGAAGGTGGGATATGGATTTTTATTGACTTTTGCCAATTCTCCCCTTTAAATGGCAATCCAAGGGCTGTTGGCCCCTCAGCTTGTTCGCTTTCGTAAGCGATTTAAACTCAAGGTTATGGAGGTGATGACAATGTGCTTTATTTTTAGTTTAATTCCAGCCACTATTTTCACCATAATAGGCTATTTTGTCTTTTTTTCTTCCACCAAAACAGAAGGAGCTATTCAAAAGTTCGGTCGAGTTCTGGCAATCTGGGCATTTATTGTTGCATTGTTTTTCCCCATGATGGGCTTGTATGTAACTATTTCTGGTTTATGCCCAATGGAAGAAATAATGCAAACAATCCAATCTGGCCTGAGGCCCTAAATCGAAACCGCATGGTACCAAAGGTTACATAGTGGCCCCCAAGCCGATAACCAACTTGTTAAAGTGAACGGTGGCGAGGTCAACCTTGGCTTCGAAGGTATGTGTTTCCCGGTTCCCCGTGCTACATGATAAACTCTTGGGCGAGTGGAAAACCCAGAAGGCTATGAACTCTTCAGCGACCAGAAGGGACGCGTTTTCGCGAGCTCTTTTACGGCTGCGAGAAAATCCTCTATATACAGATCGTGGGAAAAATAATCCGGGTCCAGGCGTCTGGTAAAATGTTTGACAGAGAACAACTTAACCAGGTCAGGTAGAGGGATGATCCCTTCCTCGCTCGCCGGATCGAAACGGGCCCAGTTACGAATATGCTCTTCCGACCGGAAGAGGTTCATGGTACTTCAAGCATGAGGAAGTTGTTTCCCCCATTTCACAAAAGGAACGGCGACATGCCCAACTAGCCCCGCAGGATCAGTTCCAAGAACAACCCCATCCCGCATCTCTACATGGGTCTGGATTCCGCAATCCAAACACGGAAAGTCGATTCGGACCGTTTTCCCTGGGAACAGCCAGCTGACCGCCAGCGACTCGAATCCTCATTGACCGAACCATTTTTGCTGGCCATCGATGGTGATCCGGTACTGGGTCGGGAGATTGTTAAAAGGCGCAAATGATGTGATGAAGTCTGTATCCGGAAATAACCAACCAGAGACCCCCGCGGAAAACAGCTCATGAAGGGCCTTTCGGCCCTCCTCCATTGAGACCCCCAGCTCGGTGGCTATCTCCGTATAATGCGGCGCCTGGCCAGTCTCGACCATTCGTTTTATGATGACATTAAAGGTCTTTTCCAACATGCT
>JABAOH010045641.1_pt3 | contig 32147 bp, 25 predicted proteins | sample 7062181 | NCBI WGS metagenome assembly JABAOH01 (sample SAMN14538630, study PRJNA623070) | marine sediment metagenome | biome: marine biome [ENVO:00000428]; feature: marine pelagic biome [ENVO:01000023]; material: deep marine sediment [ENVO:00002113]; isolation source: pool of 5 deep marine... | reverse complement strand
TTCGTCTTTCTACTGGCGACCCTTACGGCTTTTTTCGTGGGATGCAGCACCATGAGAGGGCCGGAAAAACCCGCTCTTCCTCCGACGATGCGAGAGCCAGTGACCATTACGGATATCAGCTTTTCAGAAGAGGAGGATTACACGCGGGTGACCATTGAGGGATCTCGGGAGGTCGTGTATGAGTCTCTCGATTTGCTCGAGGAACCTCCCCGGATCTCCGTGAGAATCCCCGAGGCTTCATTCGATGTCATGACGCCCATCGGAGTCAATAATGGAACGGTAACCGAGATCGTTGCCTTGAGAGATGGTGACAGCGGACGGATCGATATTGGGCTCGTGGATAAGGTCAACTACAACATCACCCGGGAAGCCAACAGGCTGTATGTAGACATCGAAAGAGTGGAGGGAAGGAAGCCCGTTGCCGCGGTGAAACCAGCCCTGGCCGAGGACATCGAGAAGCTTGTGAGTCTGGAACCTGCCAAGTCGCTGACAGACGTTTCGGTGATGCAACGGGGCGAAGTCACCGAGGTGACGGTCGCGGCGGATGGGATGATCGGAGATTACAACGCCTTCACACTCGAATCACCGCCGCGCCTCGTGATCGATCTGTGGAAACTAAAGAGCCGTTTCCCCAAGAATGTGGTTACAGCAGGAACATCTCACCTCAGCAGAGTCCGTATCGGAAGGCATCCGGAAAAAACCCGGTTGGTTTTTGATGGATCGGGCTCCAAATTGCCCCCTCATCGGATTGATCGTTTCCAGAGCAAACTCCTCGTGACCTTGGGGAATGTTGAGGCCCTGGAGCGTGAAGTCGCAGGGTTTCTCGCTGCTGTCGATTTCAAACAGATAGACAACAAGTCTCGGATGGTCCTCTCCAGCTCGAAGCGGGTCGACTACGAGATCTTCAAAGTCTCCCAACGGGATATTGTGGTCGAGTTGAAAAAGACAAGTGTCTCGAAGCACCTGAAACGGGCGCTCGATGCGAGGGCTTTTGACAGCGCCGTCGAATACATTCGCCTCTACAACGTGAGATCGGAGAGTTCGAGAGATGTTAGGGTGGTTGTACACCTGAGGGAGGTGGTGGATTTCGAAGCCTTTCAAGAAGGCAATCGGATCTTCGTGGACTTTCAGAGACCGAGACGAGTGGGCGCTGGAGAGACCGGGGTTAAGCTGGCTGCGAAGACTGGGGCTGTGCAGCCGGAGGAGACAGTCGTTCCTGAGCCCCTGAAGCCTGAAATAGAAGTCCAGGAAGAAAAACCCGAATCTCCATCGGCTCCACCGCCGGTGGTCCCCGGCGAGAAGGAGACGGCAAAGAAAGCCGTTCCTGCCGAGGATAAGGTCGGTAAATCCGCCTCGGTTCAGGTCGCGAAAGCCGAAAAGAGCGTCCACAAGCAAACCACGGTGGAATCAGGAAACCCTGAACCAAAGACAGGAACCCAGGAAAAATCCACCTATGAATTCGCCCTCACACCGGGAAAGGAATACACGGGAAGGCGCCTTTCCCTTGACTTCAAGGATGCGGACATTAAGAACATCCTCCGCTTGATCGCTGAGGTGAGTAACCTCAACATCGTGGCAGGCGAGGACGTGAAGGGCAAAGTGACGATTCGACTCATCGATGTCCCCTGGGATCAGGCTTTAGATATCATTCTCTTTTCCAACAATCTCGGTATGATGCGGATGGGGAGTGTTATCCGTGTTGCTCCCGTCGCGCGCCTCAAGAAGGAAGAAGAGGAGGTGCTGAGTTCGAAGAGAACCAAGGACAAGCTGGAGGACCTCGTTACCGAGCTGATCCCGGTGAATTACTCCACGGCACAGGAACTGTCGACACAGGTCAAAAACATCCTCACGGAACGGGGATCAGTTTCCATCGACAGTCGGACAAACACACTGATTGTCAAAGACATTCCGAGGAACGTTGCTGAAGCGAAGGAACTCGTCGAAAATCTGGATACGAAGACACCGCAGGTCATCATCGAAGCGAGAATCGTTGAGGCGAGCACCAATTTCTCGCGAGAACTCGGAATTAAATGGGGCGGTGAGGCAGGGTATGACAGTGCCGGAAACCCCGATATCCAAATCGGAGGTGAAGGGAGCACGATAGGAATCACCGGAAGCGTTCCCGGGGCTTCACCAACCAATACGGCAGCCAATTTTCCGATAGGGGCGGCGACGAGCGCCATCACATTCAATCTCGCCAACCTCGGAGACATCACCAATCTGGATGTCGAATTGAGCGCTTTGGAAACGGCTGGCGAGGGGGAGATTATTTCGGCACCGAGAATCGCCACCCTCGACAATAAGGAGGCTTCGATCGAGCAGGGCCTCAGAATTCCCTACCTGAAGCTGACGGCAGAAGGGACAGCGACGACGGAATTCATCGAGGCGAACATCAAACTCACGGTCACTCCGCATGTCACGAATGATGGCCACATTAAGATGAATATCAAGGCATCGAAGGACACGCCTGATGATTCGATTACGGTTCAGGGCGTTCCGGCCATTGACAAGAAGGAAGCAATCACCGAGGTTCTCGTCAGAGACGGTGACATCGTGGTGATTGCCGGGATCTATAGCATCGAAAAAACCGACAACATCGAGCGGGTCCCCCTGCTCGGTCGGGTTCCGATCCTAGGCTATCTCTTCAAGAAAACCATCAAATCCGATGACAGGAGGGATCTGTTGATCTTCATATCTCCGAAAATCGTTGAGGAGACCGCGTAAGGCGTAGCGTGGCTTGTCACGGGGTCTACCATTTGGTAAAGTGAGGCCGAGTTTGGGAGATTTTCCCGGCTCGGCCTTTGCACATGGAGAACGGGGCTCAGGGATCGGCGTTCGGCTGCTAGTGAAAGCAGTGAATGTAATGAGGCGTATCTCATTCAGAAGCTGTTCCCTGACAACTGAGAGCCGAAGGCGGTAATTTCGGAGGGACAGATGACACGAGCTCGGTTGATCACCGAGATTTTCTTTATTGTCCTTTTCGTGGGGTTGTCTCTGCCTCGGTCCCTTCCTTTGGCCGCTGATGAGGCTGAGGCTCTGTATCAAATGGCCCGCCGCGAATATTACGCCCTCGAGAAGTCTGAGCAGAGGAAGAAAAAGCGGATCTACTGGGAGCGGTGCATTCACCGATTTGAGAGGATTTACGACAAATTTCCGAAGAGTAACCGTGCCGATGATGCCCTTTTCATGGTCGGGAAGCTCTATGAAGAGCTCAGCCATTATTCGGGCCTGTCGTCTGACTTGAACTTGGCGATTTCTCCCTATCAGCGGTTGACAACCTACTACCCCGCGAGTCGTTACGCCGATGATGCCCAGTACAGAATTGGAGTCATCCACCAGAGCAACAGAGACTTTGAAAGGGCCTACCTGAGCTTCTCTAAGGTTGTGGAACGGTTTCCTTCTGGGGACATGATCAGTGCCGCTCGCGAGCAGTTGGTCGAGCTGGAGCCATACCGTCCAAGGCCGAAGCGACTGGTTCAGGTGATGAGTATCAGACACTGGTCCAGTGCTGAGTATACCCGGGTGGTGATCGATCTCGATGGGGAGACCGAGTACAGCGACCATATTTTGAGAAGCGACCCGGAACTCGGTAAACCTCCAAGAGTCTATTTGGACATCCAGTCCGCCCGAATCAGTCCTGCACTGCGTCAGCCCATACCGATTCAGGACGGGCTCCTGACCATGGCACGGGCGGCCCAGCACTCAAAAGACGTGGTCAGGGTTGTCCTCGATATGGAGTCGCTCAGCACTTACAGGACCTTCCCCCTCAACCCGCCGTTCCGGATTGTCATCGATGTCCAGGGAAATGGGCAGATTCCTGAACAGCCTGAAAGGAGGGATCAGGCCCCCCAAAAGCCCTCTCTTCCGCAACAACTCGGTCTTGGCGTGAGGCGAGTCGTCATCGACCCAGGCCATGGTGGGAAGGACCCCGGTGCCATCGGTCCGCAAGGCCTCAAGGAGAAGGACGTTGTCCTGAAGATCGCCAGGAAGCTGGAAAAGAAGCTCCGCGACGAACTCGGACTCGAGCCGATCCTTACCCGGAGAGACGACAGATTCATATCGTTGGATGAGAGAACAGCGATTGCGAATGCTCAGAAGGCCGATCTCTTTATCTCAATCCACGCAAACGCCATCCGAGGCAGGAGAACGAGAGGGATTGAGACATACGTTCTGAATTTTGCGACCGATGAGGAAGCCATGAAGTTGGCAGCTCTTGAGAATGCGGTATCGACGAAGAAACTGAGCGACCTCCAGTACATTCTGTACGATCTCATGCGAACCGCAAAGATCAGCGAATCCCGCGCTCTGGCCGAAAACGTTCAAGGTTCAATTTACGGGCGCCTCCGAGGCAAATACTCTCGGGTCAAAGATCTGGGTGTCAAAGAAGCCCCGTTCTACGTTTTGATCGGGGCAAATATGCCCTGCATTCTCGTTGAAGTTTCCTTTATCAGTAACCGGGAAGAGGAGAGACGGCTGCGAAGCGATTCATACCTCGATGACCTGGCCAGTGGGATCAAAAACGGTATTATGAGGTATATGAGGGAGATCGGACAGCCCCCGACGATTTGAGGACGATTCAGAAGCCAGGAATCACAACCCAGTCGGAATAAGCATCAGAGCGCTTATCTCTCGGATGGTCTTCATACCGCTTTTTCAGATGCCTTGAGCAAATGGCTCGTTGAAAGACAGGGTGGGGGAGAATTCCCTCCAACAATCTGGTCCTGAAAGATAACCAGTCGCTCCGTTCTTATTCTGACTCCTGACTCCCGACTCCTGACCCCTGCGATTCCGACCCCATTTCATGGGGAGTTAGGTCCTTAAACTCCAATTCAATTCTGTGTGATCCCATCCAGTGGTTTAGCTGAGGGGTAAAGACCAGGTCAATCGGTCCGGACGCGAGAGAAAGCCGATCGGCCATGCGAAAGCCTATCGCGTCAAATGTCTTTCGGTCTCCGATTCTCAGTTTGAGGCTGTTGGTTCCAACGATTCTTCTGTCGTAGACGGCCGCATTCTTCGTGAGAAACAAGGGTCGCGGATTCCCCACACCATGGGGTTCGAAGCGTACCAGATCCTTGACGAGCCGCCGATCGATTTGGTCCAGCGTGACTTCCGCGTCAATGTAAAGGCTCGGAGCACGTGCCGCCTCGAACCGTTCCTGGGATACGGTCCTTTCAAAGATGTCCCGAAGCTCTCCGACCAATTCGGATTTAACGGTAAACCCCGCCGCTCCTCGATGGCCACCGAAACCCACCAGGAATGCTTCGCATCTCTTGAGAGCCTGGTAGAGGTCCAGTCCTTCAATTCCACGGGCCGATCCTCGGCCAAAATTGTCATCTTTGAAGGCGACGAGAACGGAGGGCATCCCAAAGCGTTCGACGAGCCGGGAGGCGACAATTCCAATGACCCCTGGGTGCCATTGACGAGAGGAGAAGAAGAGGCAGGACCGTCGAAGATTCTCTGGATGACGCTCAACCGTGGTCAAGATCTCACCAAAGATCTGATCTTCCAGAGTCTGTCGACGGCGATTCAGATGCTCCAGCTCCGAGGCGATATTTCTGGCCTCGTTCCAGCTCTGGGTCAAGAGGAGATCCACCGCCTTGCCGGCGTGATCGAGCCGACCGCAGGCGTTTAGGCGCGGAGCCAATTGAAATGCGACATGGCCGGTGTTGATGGCTCTCCCTTCCAAACCTGAAAGGGCAATCAACGCTTTGATCCCTTTGCGCTCACCCTTGGTGAGTTCCTCGAGACCAAACTTAACAAGAATTCTGTTCTCGTCGACCAGGGGGGCCAGATCAGCGATGGTACCGAGCGATACGAGATCAAGGTATTTTCTCAGATTGGGTGAGCGGCCAGGACGCCAGAATCCCCTTTCGCGAAGTTTTGCCCGAAGGCCAATGAGAAGTTTGAACGCCACCCCGACACCAGAGAGCCCATCGAAGGGAAAGTGGCAGTCTCTCCGTTTTGGGTTGAGAATGGCTTCTGCAAGAGGGAGCTCAGCTGGAGGCTCATGATGATCGATCACGATGGTATCGATGCCAAGCCTTCCGGCCTCATGAATCTCATGATCACTGGACACGCCGCAGTCAGCGGTTACGAGGAGATGAAGGCCTTCGTCGGCGAAGCGTCTGATCGCGTCGATGTTGAGGCCATATCCCTCGGTGATCCGGTGAGGGATGTAATATCGCACCATCGCGCCCAAATCATTCAAGAAAGCGGTCAGGATAGCTGTCGAAGTGATGCCGTCCGCATCGTAGTCCCCGTATATGAGCACGTTCTCTCGCTTGTCGATGGCCTTCATCATCCGATTCACGGCTTTTTCCATGTCCTTCATCAGAAAGGGGTCGTGGAGGTGGGACAGAGAGGGCCTGATAAACCGTTCCCCGTCTTTTGGAGTGCTCACACCGCGGTTCGATAAGATTTGAGCGGCAAGCGGGGAGATTGCGAGATGCTTTGCGAGGCTTCTTGAGATTTCGGGGTCGTGGCGTCTTAACCTCCAGGTTTTATCCATTCTTGAGCGTCCCCACAATGTCGGTTATTCGCGATATGCCCCGTCTTTTGAGGTATTGACTCAGTCCATCGATGATCTCCAGAGTCGTCCGGGGATTGAAGAAATGGGCTGTACCGATTTGCACAGCTGATGCCCCGGCGATCATGAATTCCAAGGCGTCACTCGCCTTTGCAATTCCCCCAACGCCGATGACCGGGACACACGCGACTTTCGCGACCTGCCAGACCATTCTCAACGCAACCGGTTTGATAGCAGGGCCTGAAAGTCCACCGGTGACATTGCCAAGTGCGGGGGTTTGGGTCTCGACATCGATGGCCATCCCCAGCAAGGTGTTGGTCAGAGAGATTGCATCGGCCCCTCCGTCTTGAACGCTTCGGGCGATTACGGTGATGTCCGTCACGTTCGGAGAAAGCTTCGCAATGACCGGGAGCGAAGTCCTCCCTTTGACCGCACGGATAACCTCGTTAGCCATTTGAGGGTCGTGTCCAAATAAACACCCTCCTCGTTCGACGTTTGGGCAGGAAATATTGACCTCTAGACCCGCGACCTCCTCGCCGTCAAGTTTTTTCGCCAGCCGGCTGTATTCTTCCACAGTATACCCGAAGATATTCACGATGATCGGGGTGTCGTGTTGGCGAAGAAAGGGGAGTTTCTCTCGAACAAAAGCCTCCACACCGACGTTCTGTAGGCCGATCGCATTCAACATCCCGGCTGGCGTTTCCACAATACGAGGAGACGGGTTGCCCTCGATGGGTTTCAAGGAAATACCCTTGGGAATGACCGCTCCCAGTCGATTTAAATCCACGAGAGAAGCGTACTCGTCACCGTAACCAAAAGTCCCGGAGGCTGTAATCACGGGGTTTTTCAGACGAATCCCCGCGATGTTGACCGAAATATCAGGTTTTTTTTTCATGAGCCGGGCGCCTGTGTTTCTTATGGGTGAACACCATTGTCCCTTCGCTCTGATGTTCTCGTGGTGACCCTGTTCCCACCGTCCGCAGGGCTCTGAAGACGATCTTCGACCCTGAGTCTCGTCGCAGCCTGCTCCTCCTCGATAGGTGCCCCATCCTGCCGGAGGCGGGATCGCTCATGGACAGGGGTGTTCTCCTCCCCGGTTTACTTTGCCTCTTTTTGATACCAGGGCCTCAGTTCTGATCACTGAGGCCTTGCTGTCAGACGAGTCGTTTCGTTTTTTCCCAATCGATCTTGTCCGCATCGAAAACAGGTCCGTCTTTACAAACCATTTGGTAACCCCGGCCCCGGATTCTCACGGCACAGCCCAGACAGGATCCCACACCGCAGGCCATTCTGGCTTCCAGAGAAACCTGACAGGGGATAGAGAGTTTTTCCGTGATGGCGGCCACCCGCGCCACCATGTTGAGGGGCCCGCATGCATAAACCACGGTTTTCTGATTCTTTGCCAAATGTGGTCCCTCTCTCTCAAACCAATCGGTCACCACGCCCATCTCTCCCATACTCCCGTCCTCTGTGCTCGTTCTTATGGTTGCCCCCATCCGCTCGAGTTCCGGTTTCATGAGAATATCGTCTTTTGACTTTCCCCCGATATACACCCGCACATCTGCGCCCTTTTCCCGTTGCAGAATCGATTCAGCCAGACCGAAAAGAGACGCAATGCCGAGCCCTCCCGCGATAATGACAGCGGTCCCCATCTCTTCTGGAATGGTATAGCCTCTTCCAAGGGGTCCAATCATATCCACCGGCTGGCCTCTTGTCCATCCAGCCATCAGACGCGTTCCCTGACCCACGACTCGAAACAAGATGGACAGACGCCTCTGCGGCTCAACCTGATGGGGCTTAATCGAATGGATACTAAAGGGTCTTCTCAAAAGGGGATCGAGGGATGGACTGGTTCGGACCATGAAGAATTCCCCGGGGGCTACCCTGAGGCAATCCATGGGAGGTAAAGAGAGCTCTATTCGGTGCGTTCCAGTTGAAACGAGACGGTTCTCCGCGACCTGGGCAGTAAATTGATCGATCTTTGTTTCACGAGCCCCAGAAGCGGGTTCATGGGGTTTCACAGTCGAGCTCGAGTTCCATGACGATTCCGTCTTCATGGTTGTCCTGATAGTAACCTTTTCGTATCCGTGTTTGTCGGAAACCGAATTCAGTGTAAAGGGCTTGAGCCGGACGATTTGATTTTCTCACCTCCAGACCGATCCAGCTTGTCCCGTGGCTCCGAGAGAACTCGATCAAGAAGGCCATGAGCTTCCTGCCGATACCGTTCCGTCTAAAACCCCTTCGAACGGTGAGATTCAGGAGATAAGCCTCATCACATACGATCCAGAAAATCAGATATCCTACGACCTGATGTTCAGTATGGGTCACAAAGGCATGACAGGAGCGATTCCTCAACTCGCTCAGATAATTATCAACAGACCAACCAGGGCCTTGCCCTTGCCTCTCCAGAGCCATGACCTCGGCTAGATCTTCTCGCGACATGGGACGAATCGCCAGTCCTTTCAGCGGAGTTCTCATGGGTTCAATTGCAATTTTTCAATTGAAGCAAGTACTTTTTCAGACGCTTCTCTCAGATCTGGATCCTCAGAGATTTCAAGCACCTTCTGCAGGGCTCTCTCGGCCTCGGCGGATTCGCCCTGTGCCAAGTGAAGGTTTCCAATTTCGAAAAAGGCCAGCTCCAGCCACCCCTTCTGGTCGGCTAGGGTGTCGACGATCGTCTGAAAATGATAGAGTGAGAGCTGGTAGGTCTTTTTCTGAAGGTAGATTTCTCCCATTCGAAAGTGACATTCAGCCTTGATGGCTCCATTTTTTGACGCGAGCGCACGATCAAGGTGGTGCAATGCGCTCGCACTGTTCTTATCCTTGAAATAGATGATCCCGAGATAGTAGGAAGCCAGAATGGCCGTTTCTGATTCAGGGGCCTTCTCGACGACGCTTTTGAATAGGTCCTCGGCCCTTTTCTGATCCCTCCGTTCATAGTAGATTTTTCCTAGCTCATATTGAGCCGCCACGGTCCAAAAATCGTCATTCCCTTTTTGCAGAATCTCGGAAAAACTCTCAATCGCCTTCTCAACGTCTCCAAGCGGAATGGCGGCCTGTCCTCTCAGATAAAGACACTCATCAAGGTTTTTCGAGTCAGGATACTCGAGCGTGAGGATCTCAACGTTTGTAATGGCGTCCTTGAATTCTCCCTCATAGAAATAACATCGGGATATCTTGTACAACGCATTCTCTCTCTGGGATGGGGTATTGAGGAGGTTGAAAAAATAGGGAAGGGCGTCTTTACATTCCCCCTTCTGAAAGTGGACCTCTGCCAATAGCAGCTGGGGTAAGGTTTTTTCAATCTGACCTGATGGAAGTTTGAGCAACCGGTGGGCGACTCGGGTCATCGCATCGAGATCCCCAAGATTGAGCAGGGACCATCCGAGGTTCACGAGCGCCGGAGCGAGCATTTTGCTCTCCGGAAATTGACTCACGAATTGACTGAATGCCTCCTCAGCCTTCTGATAGTTCTTCTTTTCAAGCTGAATCTCTCCGATCCGGTAAAGGGCATCGTGATTTGGAACTGATTTTGGAAACCTCTGGGTCAATTCCTGGAATGATTCGAGGGCTGCTTCCGTTTGTCCTGTTTTTAGCTGGCACCATCCGATTCCATAGAGTGCCGATGGCGCCCGGGGGTCCTGAGGGTAGCTCTTGTAAAACTCCGTGTAGTGTCGACCGGCCAACTGGAACTGGCCCAGTTTCAACCGATTCTCGGCGAGTTGGAAGAGCGCATCCATGCGCAAGTCGACGGGTAGATCAGAGGAAGCAGAAATGCTTTCCCGGAGGAGCTGAACCGCTCGGTGGTAGTTCTTCATCTGGCTAAAGATGAGACCGCGATAATACTGCTGCTGAAACCGATATGGCCCCTTGGGAAAGGCCGTTACTCCCTTTCGAAAATAGGCCTCTGCCTCGGTAAGGGTTTTCTCTTGGAGTGATATGAGACCCAGAGCGAAGAGGCTCTTTTCCAGGAGAGGACTGTCAGAGGTCTTTCCGACAAATTCCATATAGTAGGCCTTGGCTTCTTTCCATCGATTGAGCTGTACACAGGATTCGGCCAGCCAGAACAAACCGTTAGTTTGGCTGACCGTGTCCGCAGCATCCTCGTTGATAAAGCTGAGAAAGGTTTCACGGGCCTTGCGGAATTTGGCCTGATTAAAATACGCTTTTCCCAAAAGATAGGTCATGTCCAGCCTATGCTGGCTCTCCGGGAACTTCTTGAGGAACTCGAGGATTTGACTCTCCGCGGCTGGATAGAGTCTGTCCTCATAAGCACCCACAGCAATCGCCACCATCTGACTTTCGGAAAGAATCTCACCAGATGAGGGATCACCTTGCCACACGAGAAGCGCCCATCCAACGCCTATAGCCGTAATTGTCCGTCGCCATCTGAAAAGCATCATCAACGTTCCCCGATGAGATCCTGGCTAATCATCGCTTCCGCTCGTCTGAGGTCATCCTCAGTATTGACGTTGAGGAAGGATGTCAACTCGGGATCAAACCCAGAAATCTCCCTTTCGGAGACATATATTACGTTGAGCTCTATGAAAAAATCAACGATCTTCAGGTTCGTTCTCGAAATGAGGTTTTCCATCGCCTCGAGACATCTCTTGGAATATATCGCGTGGAGGGGCTGAAGGCCGTCAGACGTTTTCGGAATGATCACATCTCCCTCGTTCTCTTTTCCGATCATGTACCGAATCAATGGGGGGTTCAGGAATGGCATGTCTGAGGCAAAACAGAAAACAGAGTCACTGCACGCGTATTTCAGACCTGTGTAAAGGCCACCCAGAGCTCCCTTATTGGAAATCAAGTCAGGATAAACCCGAACACGATACGATCGAAACCAACTGGGTTTGTTAGCCACGACAATGAGGTCGTTAAACAGTTCATTCAAGACCCCATAGACACGCTCAAAGAGGGGCACGCCTCCCACTTCGAGAAACAGTTTATCTCGCCCCATTCTCGTGCTTTCGCCGCCAGCCAGAATAATCCCTGTCACGGTTCTTCTCCGGACGCGCTTGCTTGCACGAGTAATTAGCACCTTTGTGCCGCAAAATCAATATCGGCCCTCCGAGACGTCGACCGTTGCGGATTCTTGCGAGATAGGGCCTCGGCTCAGACTTCACCGAGCCCTGAATCTAAGAATTCGGGCCAATACTACTCGGCATTGACATGTCCGGTGAATCGATATATATATGGCGTTATCCGCTGTTGAACGACATGGAAGGCGGTGGCTCAGAAAACGGTTGAGGATGGTTCTTGATGGAGGCTGGCTGAGCGGTCTCCAGTCAGAGCTCAACGCCAAGATATGGGTTTTGGCCACCGATTTGAATATCGGGCGAAAGAAATCAGGCCATGATTGTCTGAAGCGTGGCCGAGGATCGGTCGATTTCTTCCACGTGTTTTCTTGAGCCATGGCAGAACGGTTGGCATTTTTCTTGCTAAGTTCATCAAATTGTTGACAATTTGAACAAGACAGGGTTCCCTGTCGATTTTGTCACCGTGCAGCCTCTCTTTTGCCAGGAACCGAGTGGTGTAGACTGTACATTTTTCTCTCAAGGAATCCATGACTTCACCACATTACCATGGAATATTTTAGACTCCTAGGTCTCAAGAGAGAACCCTTCTCGAGTACTCCAGATCCGAGATTCTTTTACCTATCAGACGAATACAAGGAGTGCCTTCAGAAGCTTGAGATCTCGATCCGTTTGAAGCGAGGACTCAACTTGATTCTTGGAGAGGTTGGGACAGGGAAGACGACGCTCAGTCGGGTTCTGCTGCAACGGTTTGAGCAAGATTCGGAAGTATATCGATTCTACTACCTATTAGATCCAGGATTCAGCTCGGATTTTCAGTTCTTCAGCAACTTGGTTTCTCTCTTTGGAATCGAGGCACCGCGAAGGTGTACCTACGACTATCGACAGGCGATTCAGAAGTACCTGTTGCAGACAGGGGTTGAGGACCGGAAAACCATCGTCTTGGTGGTTGATGAGGGCCAAAAGTTATCCCGCTCTCATATCGAGCTTTTGAGAACGCTCCTCAATTATGAGACAAACGAGTATAAGCTCCTCCAGGTGATTCTTTTTGCACAAATGGAGTTTTTGGAGCGGATCAGGGGACTGGAGAATTTCACCGATCGGATCAACATGACCTATAAATTCCTTCCTCTCGATGAGGTGGAGACGAGAGAATTGATTGATTATCGGCTGAAAGTGGCGGGGATGAATAACGAATCATCCCTGTTTACGGATGACGGCTATATGGCTATCTTCACGAACACGATGGGATATCCTCGAAAAATCATTACCCTGTGCCACCATGCGTTGTTGACCATGATGATTCGAGGGAATGATATTGTGGACGAGAAGGTGGTGCGACTCGCTTTTCAAACAGGGGGGAGTCAAATTTGACGACTGAGGAAAAGAAAAGGGATATCGACGCCACGAATCAGCTGCTTGCGGTCATTCGAGGTGAAAGAACGGAACTCGATGTGTCGCTCCCCGAATCGCGTGAGGAGAAAGCCCCACCGCCTGAGCCAAACCTTCGGTTTGAGAAAAAGGGGAGAAGGCGTTTCCCCTTTCCCTCGCGCTCCAAAAGAACGGTGGGCTTGGACGTGGGCTCCCATACCATCAAGTGCATCTATCTGGAAAAGAGAGGATTCAGTCGGGTTGAACTGCTTCATGCGGAAGCGGTCGAAGTGTCGCCCCAAGAGAAGAATCTCGAGGGTGGTGACGGCACCCATGCCACGGTCGGTGCTATACGGAGGGTCATGGAGAACATCCCCGCCTACCGCGCCAAAATCGTCACATCGGTGGGGGGTGTTTCGACGGCCATTCGGCAGGTCGAACTCCCGAAGATGTCTGCCAAAGAGCTGTCCTCCTCGGTCGATCTGTGGTCCAGGAACTATATTCCCTTTGATATCAAGGAGGTCCAGCTGGATTACCAGGTCTTTGGTTTCGATAGATCTTCACGGAAAATCCGCCTGATCCTCGTGGCCGTGATCAAGGATCATGTTCGACAGCACATCGACCTACTTCATGAAGCTAACGTCGACCCTGTTCTTGTCGATGTCAATCCCCTGGCGATCATGAACGCTTTTCTCTTCAATGAAGAAATCGGTGGGGATGAATGGATCATCCTCCTCGATGTCGGGGATCGCAACACGACCCTCTGCATCTATAGCGAGACGGGTCAGTATTTCGTCCGCAACCTCATGATTTCTGGGAGTGATTTTACCCGTGATATTCAGCGTAAACTCGGACTCCCCTATGGGGATGCCGAGCGCTGCAAACGGGGAGAGCTCATGGCCCCTGAGGGAAAGAGTGGTTTTGGGAGGCTGACCGAGATCGTTAGACCTTCCCTCGATGCGCTCATCAAGGAAGTCCGGAGATCTCTCACGTACTATGAAAACCAGGCGAGAACGAAAGGGTTTAGTCAGATCGTCCTGACCGGCGGGAGCGTCCTCATGGAGGGATTCCCTGAGTATTTGGGGGAAAACCTGGGGCTTCCCATAAAGGTCCTGGATCCATTCAAGGAGATTGAAACCGGAGGAATCTCCATTCCCGGACCTGCAAGTCAGTTTGCCCTGGCCGTGGGGCTTGCCCTGAGGGACTACAAATGAAATTCAAGATAAACATTTACAGACGTGGGAAAAGCACGAAGGAGATCAGGGAGGCAAAAGCCGTCATCAAGGAACCCTCTCCGAGCCGCCTCCCCCTGTTCGTTTTTTTTGGGATGATTATGCTGATCATTCTGGGCTATGCGTACCTCTATTCAGGACAGGTCGCAACTCTGAAGCGAAAAATGAGAGCCGATCAGAAACAGATCATGCTACTCCGCCAGTTTCTCAATCAGGTCGAAGAGAGCCAGAAATCCGGGGTTTATCAGCTCCTCGTCGACCTAGCGGGACGGCGAGTCCTTTGGCAAGACAAACTCGTGGAACTCAGTCGACTGGTTCCAGATGACATTCGTTTGACGCGACTCAGCGTGGACCTTGTCGAGAGAAATCCAGATCGAAGACAGCCCAGACAAAAGGTCAAAGAAACGGTTTTGACCATAAGAGGCGAGACGCTGACAGCACCGGGACAGGATTCATTGGACCACATTGCCCGGCTTATTATGAATCTGAATGATTCCCCGACCTTTAGCAAAAATTTCACGCCCCTTGCGCTGGTTTACACCCAGCGCGTCAAGACCCGGGATCGGGAATTCATGGAGTTCGAGTTGAACGGTCGTTTGCACGAGAAGCCGAGGAAAGGTTAGCCCTATGCTGTCTGTCCGCAAAATGATCGTCATTCTTGTGACGATTGTCATCCTGCTGGGCGCCTTTTTTGTCGCGACCCTCTACTATCCGACGAATAAGCGGGCGCGGCGAATTGCTGAGCGCCGCGCCATACTGGAGGCCCAGGTCGAGAATTCCGCCCCGGCAGGCGCACGGGCATCGGCAGAGGGGGATTTTGGGGATGTCGTGGGGATGGATATTAATTTCTTCAAGAATCGAAAACTCTCGCCCATGAGAGGTATCCCGGACCTCCTGGAGCAAATCAATCGGATGGGCAATCAAATGAACATTCGATTCGTGGCGGTCAAGCCGCTGGAGGACGAGGATAATCCAGCATATCGAAAATATCCATTTTTGATTGAAACCCGGGCCGCCTATCCTGAACTCGTCAACTTTGTGCACCGAATAGAGCATGGTCTCGGTTTGAGCCTGAATGACCTTCGAATCGAAAGCGATGAAAAAGACCCCTCGATGCACCGCCTTCAGTTCACCCTGAACACGTTTGAATTAAAAGATGAACTGCCAGGTGGCGAGGCACTCCTGGGCAAAGGAGCGGGGGTGAGACCCGAGGCAATCAGTCCGGTCTCTGTCCACCGAGATCCTTTCGGGGCAAAGAAGGCGACTACGGTTTCTCCCTCACCGGAAAAGCCGGAGCCATCCCAGGCAGTGGTTAGGCCGAAACGGAGGCGGCCGAAACTTGTCCTCATGGGCATCCTGGATATTGCAGGGAGCAAAATCGCCATCATTAATAACGAAGTCATGAGGCCGGGTGAGACGATTGGTAAACAAAGAATCGAGCGGATCGAGGATGATCACGTGATTCTTGTAGGCGGGGAGGAGCGATTTCCCCTCTATTTGAAGAACACCCCACCTCCTAAAAGACGCGAGGTGAAACAATGAACAGTCCGATTTTCAAGATCTTTGGTGTTGTTTTGGCCATGCTTCTCAGCTCTGCTATTCTCATGCCGTGTGAGGGCGTGGACGCGACGGATCTCTTGTCCAGTGAAAAGCCCCTTTCCATCAAGGTCAGAGATGTGGACATTCGCGACGTGCTGCGGGTGATTGCAGAGGAATATGGCTTGAATATCGTCCTCGGGACGGGCGTAGAAGGACGGATCTCGTACGAAATCGACAATACAACACTCAGAGCTGGTTTTGAGGCGATTCTGAAGAGTAATGGCCTCGGCTACCTTGTTGAAGATAACATCATCCGAGTTGATGATCTGAGGACCCTAAGGGCGAAACTCCAGGAGGAGCTTGAGATTCACCGTGTTCAACAGCAGTTGAGACAGGCTCGAAAACTCGACGAGCCGCTTCAGACAAAAGAGATTCGACTTGACTATATCGGTGACACGCTTTCGTCCCGACCGGGGAAAGCCGAGAATCTCAAGGAACTCTTGGAGCCCCTGCTTAGCCACAGAAAGGGGAAGGGTGTCGACAGGGGAGCGAACATCGAACTGCTTGGCGAGAGAAACACACTGGTGGTGACAGACGTGGAAGAGAATCTCCAGGAGATCGAGGCCGTGGCGAAGCGTCTTGACCGGCCGAGTTCTCAGGTGAGGATCGAAGCGCGAGTTGTGGAGGTTAACCATACCGACCTCTTCGCCCTGGGAATTCAGTGGGGGGGGAGGTATGAGAGTAGAGAGACGACGACCCGGACCCCCTCCGGTGACACATTACCAAAGACGACCATCGGAGGGCGACGCGCAGGCACAACAGGAGGAACACTGCAGGGCACATCGCGGGACCTAGGGGTCGACCTCCCCTTGATCGGCGAGTTTGCTCCAGTTGGAACGATCGGTTATACTCTCTTGGATAATTTGAGCCTCGATATCGAGCTTCAGGCACTCGAAGACAAAGGAAAGCTGAGACTCATATCAAAGCCGAGTCTTCAGGTGATTGAGAATGAGAATGCGGAAATCCTCGTGGGCTCTCAGGTACCGGTGCCGAGGGGGTTGGATCCGGAGACGGGCCAGGTCGAAGTCGCCCAGGAAGACATCGGCACAAAACTCAATATTACGCCTCAGATCACGCAGGACAGAAGAATCATGATGCGGATCGAGGTCGAGCGAAGTTCGATTGGGGACGAGGTGGTCATTCAGGGTGAGCCCTTTTTCACGATCAACAAACGGAATGCCAGCTCCCAGGTGAGGGTCAGAGACGGGGAAACCGTGGTCATTGGGGGCCTGGTTTTCACGGGTGAAGTAAAGGGTCAGCAATCCGTGCCATTTCTCTCCAAGATACCGATCGTGGGACTGTTGTTTCGCAACAAGACCGAATCGACAGAATTCGACGAGACCGTCATCTTCATCACTCCCAATATCGTGAGCTCGGAATCGAGCTGAGAGGGCTTCCAGTGGAAGGATTACCAAATAGCGACGGGATTGTGCAGTTCAAGAGTTACACACTGGATTACAAGTCGCTCGGCACACTGCTTGTCGAGAATCGAGTCGTCAGCGAGAAGCAACTGGAGAGGGCGCTTCAGCGGCAGCGGGAACGCGGGGGCCTTCTCGGCGATATTCTCATCGATATGGGTTTTGCCTCTGAGAAAGCGGTCCTCGACGCTTTAGCAAAGCAACTCAATATCGATCACATATCCCCAGAGTCGGTCACCCATATCGATCCCGAACTCATCAGACTGGTTCCTGAAAGGGTGGCGAGACAGTACATGGTCATTCCCCTCTCTGCCCATGACAACGTGATCGATGTGGCCATGGCAAACCCCTTCGACATCATTGCCATCGATGACCTCAGGGCCATCACCCAGCACCGGATTAACACGGCCATCATCTCCAAGGAAGGGGCAAGGCTCCTTATTGAGAAATTCTATGCCACCGGCGGCCAAGAAGAGAGTCTNNCTCTGAAACTCATGTTGAGTTGAAAAAAGACTCGGACCTAGACAGAGACGTCGCCCTAGAACGTCTCAAAGAGCAAAGCGAGGCGGCGCCCATTGTCAGGCTGGTGGATTATATTATCGCCAATGCGATTAATGAACGGGCCAGCGACATCCATGTTGAGCCCCAGGAGCAGAGGCTCAATATCCGGTACCGAATCGATGGAGTCCTTCACGACATCATCTCCCCAGCCAAGGAACTCCAGATGGCCATCGTCTCTCGAATCAAGATTATGGCCAATATGGACATTGCCGAGAGGCGACTGCCTCAAGATGGCCGCTTTACGATTCGAATCCGCCATCGCGAGGTCGACTTGAGGATTTCGACCCTCCCCACGATCTTTGGTGAAAAGGTGGTCATGCGCCTGCTGGAGAAGGGGGCCCTGGCCCTGGATCTGGAGAGACTCGGGTTTGATGACCGGAATCTTGAAATCTTCAAGAGGCATATCACAAGAGCGCATGGCATCATACTGCTTACTGGCCCGACAGGCAGCGGAAAAACAACCACGCTATACTCAGCCCTCTCGGTGATCAAGTCCTCAGAAATCAACATCGTGACCGTAGAGGATCCCGTCGAGTATCAGATTAAGGGGGTCTACCAAGTTCAAGCGAATCCCAAGATCGGTCTGACCTTTGCCACCGGTCTTCGGCACATTCTCCGTCAGGATCCAGACATCATCATGATTGGAGAAATCCGGGATTTGGAAACGGCAGAAATGGGCATCCGGTCCGCTTTAACAGGGCATCTGGTTTTCAGTACCCTCCACACGAATGACGCCGCTGGAACGATCACGCGATTGATTAATATGGGGGTCGAGCCTTACCTGGTTTCCTCTTCCCTGAATCTCGCCGTCGCCCAGAGGCTGGTGAGAAAGATCTGTCCCGATTGCAGGGAGTCTTACCGAGCCAGCAAGGTGATGCTCGCGAGTCTCCAATTAAAAAAGAGCGAGAATGTTCGATTCTACCGGGGTAAAGGGTGCACGACCTGCAAGGGGACAGGCTACTATGGCCGCATCGCCATATGTGAGATGCTAGAGCTGAAGCCGCAAGTCCGAAATCTCATCCTCAACGGGGGGGACAGCGACACGATAAAGCAGAAGGCCATTGAATTCGGAGGAATGACGACGCTCAGGCAGAATGGGATCCGAAAGGTCGTGGAAGGCATCACCACGATCGAGGAGGTGATGAGGGCCACCATGGAGGATATTTGAGAGAAAACCGCGGTCCCTTCGTGTCGTGCCCTCGCGGCGGCTGCGTTGAAGTTCGCAGATTTCCTGTATGAAGGGACAAAGGGAAAAGGCTCAGGGAGACGCACTCAGAGGAAACCGTTGGCCTTCATCGTTTAACCTCAAGGAAGGAGAGCCCACAGCGCCTCGGATATCGCACAGGAAAAGTCGTGCTCCCTCCTGAGTCATGAAGTTGCAGCAGAACTTCTTCTGATAGTTTTTTATAAGGGTACGAGAGACATGCCAATTTACGCATATACGGCTAAACAAGACAATGGTGAAAACGTGAGGGGCTACCTGGAGGCAGCAGATGAGAATCAGTTGATGGAATTCTTGCATCAGCGGAAATTGGTTGCCCTGAGTTTCCGAGAGCGGAGAATTGAGAAGCCGGCAAAGGAGAAGCTCACCCTCACTCCCGCGCCCTTCCAGGCGAGAGTTAAACTCGATGAGATCCTTCTCTTTTCCAGCCAATTGTCGGCCATGGTCGAAGCCGGTCTTCCCCTGCTGCGATGCCTCCAGAGTTTCAGTAAGGAAATCGCGAATCGTCATTTTAGAGGGGTTATCGATACGGTCAGCAGCGATGTAGAGGAGGGCAGCACCCTGCACGATGCCCTCGCGAAGCATCCGAGAGTTTTTAGCCGTCTTTTTGTGAATATGGTGAGGGCAGGAGAAATCAGCGGAAGGCTGAATCAGACACTCGATCAGCTTACCAGATATCTAGAGAGGATGGCCAACCTGAGGCGCAGGCTGTTCAGCGCGATAAGCTATCCGGCTTTCTTGATCTCCTTTACCATGGTGGCTGTTGTTTTCCTCATCGTTCAAGTCGTACCGGTTTTCGAGAAGATATACGGTGGCTTCGGTGCAAGCCTCCCCCTTCCAACAAGGCTCCTGTTGGCGGTCAGTTCAACAGCGAGGGAATATGCCGTGTTTTTCGTCCTTGCCGCCGTTGTCGCGGCGTTTGCGGGAGCTTTATTCCTGCGCAACGATCAGGGCCGGTACCTTTTCGACCAGTATAAACTCAAGATCCCCCTTTTCGGCCCTCTGTTGCGCAAGTATGCGCTTGTCAAATTCACTCGAACCTTGGGGGTCCTGATTAACAGTGGTGTCCCGATTCTTGAATCACTGAATCTCGTCGCTGACACTGCCGGAAATCGCTTCATTGAGAGCGCAGTCAGGCGGTCCTCAGCCTCGATCGAGCACGGAAGCAGTTTTGCAGAATCTCTCAAAGAGAAGAGAGAGATTTTCCCGGAGATGGTCGTCCAAATGGCATCGACCGGTGAGGAATCGGGAGCCCTGGACAGGATGCTGACGCGGGTGTCGGACTTTTACGAACAACAGATCGAATCGACCATTGCGACTCTGACCAATTTGCTGGAGCCGGTTTTAATCGTGCTGATCGGAGGCGTCATCGGCTCCATACTCCTTTCTATTTTCCTCCCAATCTTCAAGATGGGCCGTGCAATCCACTAAGGGGCCGATTCACCGATTCTCCAACCGGAAGTTCCATCCGAAGCGTTATGCCTTCTTCCGTATCGGCTTTCGATCGATTGATCACCATGAGACGCCCCCCATGGGCCATGGCCACCTGCTGGGCAATGGCGAGCCCAAGGCCGGTCCCTTTCTCCTTTGTCGTGAAGAAGGGGTCAAACATACGCTTCGCATCCTCAAAGGAAATCGTGGTGCCCGTGTTGAAGAAATCGATGATGACCGACCGAGGAAATCTGGCCTTTTGTGAGGAAGCCTCTCCATCTCCGTCTCTTCCTGATTTTGTCTCGATGACAATGCGTCCCTGTTCGGGCGTCGCCTCGAAGGCATTGTTGAGAATATTCAGAATTGCGTGGACGAGCCTGCTTCGCTCCATAACCACTTTCGGAAGGTTGGATTCATATCGCTCGACCACCCGGACAGGCTTATCGTGGAAACTTGCCTGAGCGAGGACCAGGGCATCGCGAACGGTCTCGTTGATATCTCCAGCTTCGAACTCAGCCGCCGTCGGATGGGCAAAACTCAGCAGTTCCTCGACAACCCCGTTGAGTCTATCGATCTCCTTGATGATGATCTCGGTGTACTGGTGCTTCTTATCATCTTTGGCGAGACCCTCGCCGAGAAGCTGAGTTAATCCCTTGAGAGAGCCAAGGGGGTTTCTGATCTCATGAGCGAGCCCGGCCACAAGACTTCCGAGAGACGCCAGGCGGTTCATTCTTTCGACCTGGATTTGTATTTCTCTGACCTGTTCGAAATCACCGAAATTGGCCACAACCTCGAGGAGCTTTCCTCGGTCACTGCTCAGAATGGATGTGGTGATCCTCGTGGCCTTTCTCCCCCCTTCCCGGGTTGCGACCCATAGGTTTTCTTTCGATGAGGTCTCCCCCTTTTCGATGCCCCGCATAATGGCATCGGTGAGTTCGCGGTTCTTTCTGGTGAGCGGGAAAACGTCGGTGAAATGACTTCCGATGGCATCCCGGTAGTCACAGCGAAAAATGATTTCTGCCATGGGATTGAAGCTGGTGATGATTCCGTCCGTGTTGATCGTGAATACGGCGCCCACGGATGTCTCCAGCATGTATCGATTGACCGAAGAGACCATGCGATTATACGCCTTGACGACTTGGCCAATCTCCTCTTGGGAATAGATCTCAAGGTTTCCACTGAAGTCGCCCCTCTCCACCAATCGAAGACCCCGGGTGAGCTTTCTCAGCATGTTTTTGACCCCATAGTTGAGGACAATCCCAGAAAAGAAGGCCACCAATCCAAAGGTTAAGACGGTCAGGCGCATCTTGTTGAGGGCAACTCTCACCTGTTTGACCGGGATGACCTCTTCGACCGGCGCTGGCCGCGATTTTCTCGTTGTGGGAAAGAACAATTTCTCGAGTGAGCCCTCGAAAGTGTAAAAACCATCTGATTTCAAGGCCTTGTTCAACTCAAGAGAACCGACTTCAAGGGCAAAGAAGCCTGTGATGATCACCAAAAGGAAACTGAAGACCTGGATGGCGATCATCAATCGGATGCCGGTGAATCTTGAAAGCCTATTCTTCTTCCTTTTCATCACCATACTTTTCGAATACCTGCTCAAAAGCATCCACGACTGCCGCATCGAACTGAGTTTTTCGACACCGATTCAGTTCGGCCCTCGCCTCTTCGGTGCTCAGCGCTTTTCGGTACGACCGGTCAGAGGTCATCGCATCGAAGGTGTCGGCGACGGCCATAATTCTCGCCCCCAGTTCGATTTCGTCTCCCTTAATGGCATCTGGGTAACCGCGGCCATCGAAGCGTTCGTGATGATGTCGGATGATCGCCCTGGCCCGGTTGAGAAACGGAATTGGACGGATCATCTGCTCCCCAATGGCAGGGTGTTCCTTGATCTTCTCGAATTCTTCTGGTGTGAGCCGAGACGGTTTGTTGATAATGTAGTCCGGGATGCCGATCTTACCGATGTCATGGAGGGCAGCTGCACGGTCGATGTTGCTGATCTCTTCCTGATCAAGACCGAGCTCCTGGGCAATCCTTACAGATTGCCTCTGGACACTCTGGGAGTGGCCAGCCGTATACCGATCTTTGGCATCGAGGGCCAGGGCCAACGATTTCATCGTCGCAAAGTAACTCTCCTGGAGTTGGATTCCCTTAATTTGGTTGTTGATCGCTACCGAGGCAGTGTCGGCGATAAAATCAAGGTTTTTCAGATCCAGCGCCGTGTAGGGTTCGTCATCGAATCGATTGGTCACATTAATAATGCCCAAAGGGCTCATCTGACTTTTCAGTGGCGCTTGCATCAACGGGAAACTAATAAACGCCCGATGCTTCGAGTACTGTTCAGCGACTGGCTTGATGGTCGAGATGTCATTGATTCTCATCGCCCTTTGCGTCTCGAGGACCTTTCCGGCGATCGCCTCACCCTTCCGAATCCGGGTGCTTCGGATGATTTCTTGCTCAAGGCCCACGGCCGATGAGATCGTCAAATACTCTCCTGTCTCATCGAGCAACATGATCGACACGCGTTCACTCACCATGAAATCCGCAACGAATTCCACGATCGATTGAAGGACAGAAGAGAGGCTGTCGAGAGAATTGAGCTGGTTTGCAAATCTGTAAATATCCCGTAAGGTCCGAGTCTGATCCTGAACGCGGATTTCAAGATTCTCCTTTTCAGCGCGAATCCGATCGGTGAGTTCTTTCTTTTCCAGGGCCCGTTTTACCGTGTTGATAAGGGTCTCCTTGTCAAAAGGCTTGATGATGTAATCGTAAGCTCCAGCTTTGATGCAAGATTGGGCCGTGTCAATGGACGGCGCACCAGTGATCATGATAACTGGAACGTCTTGTTTCTGGAGGGCTTTGATTTTTTGGAGGAGCTCTACACCGTCCATCTCCTCCATCCTGATGTCAGAAATGACCGTGTCAAATGGATCATTATGGAATGCTTCGAGGGCTTCCGAAGCTCTGCCGACTGCGCTCACATCGTAGCCCTCCATGTTTAGTCGCTTTGTGATGGTCCTGCGAATGGTCTCTTCGTCGTCCACAACGAGAATGCGCTTCCGGTACGGAGACTCATGAGGCATTTTTCGACTCCTCTTCACAGATGGGCAATTCGACGATCGCCTTCGTGTACTCACCAACCCGGCTCTCAAACCGCATATGGCCCCCGTGCTGCTGAATGATGTTGTAGCTGATACTGAGACCCAAGCCCGTTCCTTTCCCGGGCGCCTTGGATGTGAAAAAGGGCATACAGATTCTATCAAGATCGTTTTCCGGGATGCCAATGCCTCGGTCAGTGAGTTCAAACCGAGCAAAGCCTTTTCCCCCGATGTTCACCCCGGTGGACCGCAACGTCATGGTCTTGTTCTCGTCTCGTTCAGGGTATTTTTCGTTCAGCGCGTGGCGGGCGTTCGTCAAGAGATTGATCAGGACCTGTTCGATCTGATTGTAGCTGGCACGAATCGGGAGGGTGGTTTCGTCCAGTTCCCGAATAATCTTTATGTGGTCTAATTCAATCTGATGTCCCGTCAGATTGAGTGACGATTCGATGACGTCATTCAGGGAAAAGACCGAGACCTCCTGGGATCCCTTTTGGCGGGAGAAGTTAAGAAGATCTTGGACAATGCTTTTGATTCGCTGGCTGTTGCGGACGATTTCCTGGACCTCCTCCTGTCGCTCATGATCATCTGCCGAGATTTCCTCACCGAGGAACTCCGCATTGCTCAAAATCCCCGCGAGGGGGTTGTTGATCTCATGAGCGACACCGGCCGCCAGTTCACCCAGGGAAGCCATCTTATCGGCCTGGATGAGTTGCATTTGCATCTGCTTCTTTTCTGTGACGTCACGGACAATGCTGAGGTGGCCTAACCGCTGGGCGTTCTCGTCTCGGAGGCCGGTCGTGACACACCAGCCATCAAAGGATGAACCGTTCTTTCGGCGGTATGGGACCTCTCCTTCCCAGCGACCCTCGACATCGGAGTCTTCCCTCAGATAGGCGAGAAGAGTCGAATCCACGTCGGAGGCAAAGAGGCTCTCGATGGGTTCACCGACAATGTCATCCTTTGAATAGCCGAACATCTTCTCACTACTTTCACTCCACAGGGTGATTTTGCCCCCCCGATCTGTTGTCATGATCGCGTCATCCGCCGCAGCAAAGACCTTTCGGAGATGCTCTTCGGATTTTTCCAAGGAGGTAACCATCTCATTGTAGGCGGTGACCAGTCGATTGAATTCGTCCTGGGTGGACATCTCGATGCTCTGGGTGAAGTCTCCGTGTGCCACGGATTGGACTCCAGCGGTCAGCTTTTTGAGTGGGCGTTCGATAGTACGGGCAAGGACAAGCCCAGAAATGCACGCAACTAACCCTCCCACAATAATCGTCAAACGCATCTTGTTGACCGCCATCCGAACCTGCCTCACGCTTAACTTCTGGTCGGCCAGAGGGGGAGTCTTCTTTTCCGAAAAATAGAGCTTCTTTCCTAGGGAATGGATGAATGTGTAAAAGTAGCTTCCCTTCAGGGATCGATTCATATCGAGGGAACCCACCTCCAGGGCGAAAAAGCCGGTGATGATGACCAGAAGGAAGGTGAACACTTGGATAATGATGAACATACGAATGCCCATGAGGTGTCGTTTCTTCATGGCTTGGATTTCTCTCCCCGACAGGAATCTTGACAAATCTTATGACCAACCAGTCGCCATGTCAATTCATCATTCTCAAATGGCAGCCCCCGTCCCTTCGCTCCCAGGCTCACGAGGTGATCCTATCGGGATCCGCCAATTCTGCGCTCGGCGGAAAAAGGAAAAGGGTTCAAGGAGACGCACTCCCAACAAGCATTTGTTATTGGTCATTTGTTATTTGTTACTTGGTATCCGGCATTTGTCACTTAACCCTCCGTCTCTCGTCTTTAATCTCCAGTCTCTGGTCTCTCGTCTTCAGTCTTTGGTCTATCCGGGAGCCCTGTCCCGCCGGAGGCGGGATCGCTCAGAAACAACAGACTGCCTCATAAATGGGGGAACACCTTTCAGGCACGTGGTTTGCAAAATAACTGCCAAGGTGATAGAGTTACCCGTTTGATTTCCAGCGATTTCATTGACCCCAAGCGTCGAAGCTCCGGGAAAGATTTTCGTCTCGTGAGCGCTATGGCCGAGCGTATCTTTTCCATGGAAATCCGGTAATGCGGAAGGGTACCGTTGTTCGAGCCGAGTGAGAGAACAGCCCCATGATTCCTCCCAAGGTTCTGGTTGTCGAGGATGACGCGAGCATGGGATTTTTCCTGTGTGAGGCCATGAACAAGGAGGGGTATCAGGCTTCTCTGGTTCCCAACGGGGAAGAGGCGCTCTCCAGATTGCGACGGGACGAGTTCGACCTGGTGATCCTCGATCTCAAACTCCCGCGGATGAGTGGAATGGATGTACTGACGAACATCAAACGGACCCATCCCGACGCCACCGTCATCATCGTCACGGCTCACGGCTCTGAGAGTGTTGCCCTCGAGGCCCTCAGGAAGGGTGCCTATGACTATTTCAGCAAGCCTTTCGAGATCGATGAGATGCGAATCGTGATCCGGCGGGCGCTTGAAAAGGCCAGATTGCAGCAGGAGGTGCGAGAACTCAGGGAGCGGGTAGAGGGGAAAAAAGGGTTGCAGAACATCGTCGGCAAAAGCAAGGCCCTCNNATTGATCGCGGAAGCCATCCATTACAACAGCCCGAGAAGAGCGAGCCCTCTGGTTAAGCTCAGCTGCGTGGCTATCCCCGAAACTCTGCTCGAGAGTGAGCTCTTCGGGTACGAAAAGGGTGCCTTCACCGGAGCAACGAAGCGGAAATTGGGTAAATTCGAACTCGCCGATGGCGGCACCCTTTTCCTGGATGAGATTGGCGATATGAGTCTCGCGACGCAGTCGAAACTCCTCCGAGTGCTCCAGGACAAAGAGTTTGATCGGGTAGGGGGAGTCGAGCCCGTTCGTGTGGATGTTCGAATCGTCGCTGCAACCCATCGCGATCTGACACAGAGCGTTCGGGATGGGAAATTCCGCGAAGACCTCTTCTTCCGTCTCAATGTGATCCCCATCCGCATCCCACCGCTCCGAGAACGGAGAGAGGACATCCCCCTATTGATTGAACACTTTCTGAGGATCTTCCAGGCTCGATATCACAAGAAGATCGACAGGATCTCAGAGGGGGCGACGGATCGGATGGTCAACTATGCATGGCCTGGGAATGTACGGGAACTCGAGAATGTCCTTCAGCGGGCCGTGGTCCTGTCAAGAGACTCGGTCATCCAGGAGTGGGACCTTCCGTCGGAGATTCAGGGGCAAAAGGGAGAGGCCTTTCCCAGGACGTTTCATTTGGACGACGAACGGTCATTGGGTGAACAGATGAAGCGCCTCATCATAGACGTCGAAAAACGGTTAATCCTGGAGGCCCTGGATCGGGCAAAGGGAAAACGGGAAGAAGCTGCTCGACTGCTGAATCTAAGCATCAAGACCCTTTACAACAAGATGAAGCGGTACGGTCTTCTCAGCCGATAGTGAGGCTGTTTAAAGGGAGTCGGGGCGAGGAGAAGTCGAGGGAGCGGTTTCCAGGAATCGGGACTCAGGGATCAGAGAGGCTTTCACAAGAGTTGACAGGGTTGAATTGGCGGGCAACGTGAGGCGCACATGGATCTGCTCATCTCGAGTCCCGGGGGTTGGTGTTCGGAAGTCGGTTACAGGTAATTAACTACCGATTTCTGCGGCACTGGAAATCCTGCTGGACATTTTGGAACCCTTTTCTGACTTGAGGCGTCGTTAGGCATATCTAAAAAGTAATTTAAAATTCGATGCTTAACGTGGTTTACTTTCTTTCTTTTTGAGAAACCCAAACTCGGTAAGATCTGGCACTTAATTTGCTCAGTTCTTTGCTGAGGGACCGAGGCCGTGCCCGGGTCTCGTTCTCCAATTTAATCCGAAACTCATGAGAAAGGGGATGGGGCAATGAAGAAAAGGATTCGGAGTCAGCGAGGTTTCACTCTGGTCGAGTTGATGGTGGTGATCATCATCGTTGGTATCCTGGCGGCCATTGCCGTGCCGCTTTATACGGATTATGTCGAGAAGGCGAGGGTCACAGAGGCCACGAGTATCATGGGGGCGATTATCACTTCGCAGAAGATAGAGAAGCAGCGGACGACAAAGTATTACGACGCGAGTGATATTGACATGTTCAAGAGCAAGGGAATTGACATTAGCGATACGCGGTATTTCACGTACGCGACCGCTGAGGATGCAACGACCGGGGGATTTACCATCACAGCCACCTCAACCGCCAGTTTCGGCCCAGATACTGGTACGATCACATATACGTACAATCCAACGGTTACACCGCCTGCACCGCCTTCAAGCTGGGCCGCCGATGGTACCGTCATAACGGATGACATGTTGCCGACTGCCCCCTCTTAAGGAATCACGTTTCATATAGAAAAAGGGCTTTTGCCTTTCGGCTTTTCACTTCAGAACAGCCAATGAAGCTCCGGCATGACTGGCTCCGTGGAAGTGTGCGTCTCTCGACATAATATCTCCCGCAAGAAGGGGATCGTGGGGCTCGCTCATTGGAGGCCGACAAAGGGGCTGCCGTTTGCCGGGATGAAATCGGTCGGAATCATGCATGATTCTGGGAATTCATGCGGGAAAAAAACGTTTCTGGGCTCCGAGAAGGGCCTCACCCTTGTCGAGGTATTGTTCGCAGCGATCATCCTCGGGATCGCGTTGGTCTCCTTCTCCTACATGTTCGGGACAGCGGGTGCGGATATCGTCAAGCTTGGAACCCAAAGGGTCTGCCTCGAGGTGGCCCGACAGGAGATGGAAGACCTGCTGAATTTACCCTACGATCATCCAGAACTCGCCGCCACCGACGAAGTTGAATTCAATCACTACCGAAGGTTCAGGAGGCCTCCAGCCAACGTCAAAATCTCCGCAGTGGATGGAGACCTCTTTGTCCGGTGGGCAGTGACTTATTTCAACGACCCCCATGGGACGAGCCAGCGGGATTACAAGCNNTTTCGACGAAGCGACCTGGTCTCTCGGGAGTAACCCGAGCAGTGAAATCAAAGATCTCGAACGTGTCGTCACCCTGACGACTTTCATCGCGCCATAGTCTGGAGGTGCGGTCGTGTCCCGCTTTGTAAGACCGTCAGGATCCATAGGCCTCATTTTCCAGCCTCGGGGGACTGTGCTCCTCGAACTCCTGGTATCATCGCTCATTCTCCTCGTGGTGATCATGGCTGTCGGGACCTTCTTTATTGGACACCTGAGAGCCTTTGACCGGGGAAATGAGCAGATGGAGCTCCAACGTATGGGGACCCTCTTGTTGGAGGGGATGGTTGGGGCCCTTCGAGGAGGAAGCCGGGTTTTGGGGACCGTCGTAGGTCCGTCGGGAGGATACCAGGATATTCAGATCTTCTATCCGGGTGAACCCTTTTTTGATGCGAACCACAATGGGAGGTTCGATATTGGCGAAGATCATATCGATATCTACCAAAGGGATGCGGATGGATCACCGACAGGGTTTGAGGGAGTCTGGAACGATGCGAGTGATGGGACAGGGGACAATCCTATGCCCACGGTCTATTTCGGCCTCGATGACTCGGGGCCAGACGGGGGGATCATCAAAAAGGGGACCGAGGAATCAGATAGTGTCTTTTGGGATATGCTGTACAATGGTGCGACGAAAGGGTCCATCTGGGTGGACGGCCTGGCATTTCACATCCGTCCCGATGGTCGTTCGGTCCAGGTCGCCCTCACCATCCGAAGCGACATGGGCTCGAATGACCTGACCGATGACATTTCCATGGACTTCTCATCTTCGGTAAACCTCAGGGAGTAGGCGAAGTGAAAACTCGAGAGGGCACGGCTACGTTTCGTGGAGGCGCCCGGGTTTCTGCGAAAAGCACAGCCTGTGGCCATGCATTGGTTATGGCCGTTGTTTTTGTGTTCTTTCTGACCATATTTGGCCTGGCCTTCTATCGACTGGCAGAGACGGATATCGATTTGATCGGAAACGACCGGGCTACCATGGAGGCCCTCTATGCCGCCCAGGCAGGTATCGAGAAGGCCGCATGGATCGTCAAACATCACCGAGCCATCGAAGCGGGCAGTTCGGTATCGGTCAACCCCTTTAGCACGGCTTTCTACGACACTGGTGGACCCATTCTTGAGGATTTTCAGCAGGTCGCCGACAATAACCAGGCCTTTCTATCTCCAGGCGGGAGCGCCTTTGACCGATACTTCAGAATCAACCTCGTCGACGCACGAGGTCTTGCCGGGGATGAGCAGAGGCTCATGGACAAATTGAAAGTTCAGGTTCTCGGCGCCCTCGATATTGACGGCGATGGTTCCGATGGCCTGACCGCCACGGATGACGACGGCTTTCCCATCGATCGGGACGACGTGAGTCGAAAGTTCGAGGCGGTCATCGGCCTTCCGGGTTCCCTGGCACATGGCCTGTCGGCCGGTGCGCCCAGTATTACCTATGGAGATGGGTCGACACCCATCAACTTTGGTGAGAAGTACGAAGCGCTGGTTACCCAGGACGGGTACACGGCGAGTGGTTTTCGCTTTTACCAGTCGGGAACACTGGGAAACTGGGACCAGTATCGCTACATTTTTGGGAAGTCCGTGAGACAAGGGGAAATCGAACTCCCTTCAGGTCTTTTCGATGAGGCGGGGACACCCCAGTTGGCCTATTTTTCGGGGCTCGATCTGACACCGTATGACGGTGATCAGATTTTTGATCGTCTCAATGATCCCACGGCTGCCGATGGGGCGAGTATAATCTTTGTGGATGGAAACGTGACGATCCAGGACGTGGACTTCGGCTATGTCGATAGCAATGGTGTCCTCAGAGACAGCGACTGGGTCGAGACTGACGTGACGATCATCTCCACCGGGACGACTACGGTGAAAGACGTTCAATGCGGGGATGTGGGCCGGCTCACCCTCATCGCCCAGAACATCCGTCTCATTGGAGATTACGACACCCGAATCAATGGAATCGCCCTCGCGAGTGGGACGGTCACCTTCGATGACCGGGAGGACCCAGGAGATCCCTCTGGGTGCGAGCATGAGGTTCTCAAAGACGGGACAGATCCATCATGGCCCCTCAGATATAGCGCCTATTTCATGGGGACCGTTCTGGCTGGGACAGAGATCAACCTCAGAAACGCTGGGTGGACCGTGCTTTTCGATGAAAAGGTGATCAATGGCCTGATGTACGATGGAACACTCTCCAAGCCGACGGTGGTCTACGAAACCGCGGAAAACGAAAACGGCGATTTTCCTGAGCCCAAATGGAAGCGTAAGGGTGGCGAACTCTTTGCGAGCCAGAGGGCGTATACCCCTGAAGAGATCACGAGTGGCGTTGCCGCCTCATGGGATGAAGGCACCGACCCTCCGCCCAACCTGATGGGGATCGATCAGCGACCGGATTGGCGAACCACAACTGACGACCACGACTTCGGGGTGACAGACGACGTGGAGCTCGACTTTGAGGATGGGGGGATGCCCCTCCAGGACTGGACGAACTATCGGGCTTTGAACTTCTGGATGTCTCTCGACAACTTTCGGAGAGTTAACGGGTCGAGGGAGACGGTGCGGATGGTCTATTTTCGGGTGAGGCTAGAGGACGGTAACTCCACAGCGGCCTACTTCAACCCTCCCCCTGCCCTTGACGGTTTCTATCTCTCGGAAAGAAATAGCGGGTATGACAACATCGAGAACCCTCGAGACGGGGCCTGGAAAAAGGTCCGCATCCCCTTGGCCGGCACGGATCCTTTGGGGAGTTTCAAGATCAACATCGTCGATGAAGTGGTATTCTACCTCGATGGTTTTCTCCTGAGTTGGTATGACACGGGGGGCAGCAGGCAATGGATCGACCATGACCCAGGCGGAGGCACCGGATACGGCGAAGACGGACGCTATGTCTTTCACGAGGGGGGGAACGAGCACTCGGTAAGATTCTGGGAAATGCCTGATGAGCGACACAGGCTTTATTACACCACTGGCGGGGATCCTTACGATAAAGCGATCGCTCCAGACGATGACCCCAATGATGAATGGATACTTTGGAACCCAGATCCGACAAAACCGACGGTGATGGAGCCTGTCTATTTCGAAGACCATCTCAACCCAACGATGAGAGTCGACCAGATCCATATTCCGGGAAGACCTGCCAGTAACGCATCTCTCGAATACGGTCTTCCCCGGGGCTTTCGTTATGCTGTCACCCACCTGACCGAACACAAGACCTTCTGATTCCCACGCCCAGACGTTCGAATTGACAGAATAGACTCACCTCGCCTCGGAGCAGTGGGACACCGGGGTACGCCTGAACTTTTGGAAAATCCAGCCGGGGATGAAGTGGAGGAGTTCCCTTATTTCTCACGACCTGTGTTTCACAGGCTACGGATTTCTTCAGATATTCTCGATTTCTCAAATGGGAGCCTGCGCTCCCTTCGCTCCCAAGCTCACTCGGTGAATCTTATCAGGATTCGCCGATTCTACTCTCCCACGTTTAAGGAAGAAGTTAAAAGGTTCAAAGAGACGCACTCCTTATTTGTTACTTGTTATTTGTCATTGGTCATTGGGGATTGGTCAATTAGCATTTGTCCTTTAGCCTTTATTGTCTGGTCTCTAGTCTCTAACTCTCATCTCTGATCTCTCCTCTGTAGTCTTCAGTCTCCAATCTCTAGTCTCTCGTCTCTCTTCTCCAGTCTCC
>JABAOH010014151.1_pt3 | contig 32154 bp, 30 predicted proteins | sample 7062181 | NCBI WGS metagenome assembly JABAOH01 (sample SAMN14538630, study PRJNA623070) | marine sediment metagenome | biome: marine biome [ENVO:00000428]; feature: marine pelagic biome [ENVO:01000023]; material: deep marine sediment [ENVO:00002113]; isolation source: pool of 5 deep marine... | reverse complement strand
GCCACCAAGACGAAGCCGAGGAGCAGCAGCAATCGGAATCGAGTCGAACTACGTTTCTGGTTGTAGGCCACGACAAAGACCCTCCTTTATCCTTAAATGGGTCGTTGTTAAATCTCTTCAATTAAACAATAGACGTAGGGAAACGCCAGTTCGTTCCGCTGGTTCGGAGGTACTTATTTCGCCAATATGCGGGAGAGCGATCAAGATTCCCAGATTGAAGCCAATGTGATTCTAAGAGAGCAGTCCACCGTTTTCGTGTAAGTGGGTATGTTGTTTGAGTTCGACTGTGGGCTCGATGGTGGTGAAGGGTCGAGTTTTCGACTTCATTCGTAACCTCCTGTTCGCTCTAGCAGCGACTGGATGATCTGAGTTAGCATCAGCTCCGGATCGCGGACCTTCTGCGGGTCGATCGTTACGGACACACCGGGCATCACCTCGACCGTGAGTAAGGCGCGACTGGTTCTCACCGAGGGTTCCGTGCCTGCCATGGGTGGTTCTCGCCGTAACGTTGAGATTGAAATGTCGGTGGTTGGAGAAGGCGCTTCACGCAAGCTCCTCTCGGAGGCGGTCGTCGCAGGTTGTACTCCTCCAAGTACCTCGCTCACGGCCGCTTCCAGAGCCGCTTCGGTGGCTCCCAAGAGGGCACGTTGGATCTGCGCCAGGCTCAAGCCAACGCCTTGCAGCAGTTTGATGACCACAACCTGGAGAAGATGCCGGTAACCATAGACCGCCTTGCGACCGTCGTATCGCAAAGGTTTGTCGACGGCGCCGATCGTCTGGTAGTAGCGGATCGTCCGTGCATCTGGATACTCCGCCACGCGTCCGTCGTTGGGTGGGGGAGCGACCTGTTGAAGCAGCTCGCGAGCCCCAGTAACGAGCCCGCCTAGCCCCATTTCCTGTGATTGATAGCGTGTAAAGAAATTGTCCACGATTATATTGTAACACTTACAGTAATTATTGTCAATATATGCGTTGACGTGACAAGTTTGGCCGTAACTCATCTCATAGCGCGAATACTCCCGCTGTTCAGGTTCTGAATTTGAAGAAAAGTTGCTTTATTCTTTGTAAGTTAAGCCTTATGCTATAGGGGAAGAACTTTGGTTGCTCAACCGTCGGGAAGATCCGTTGAATGACGCAGGAGTCCAAGCGAATGAATGCGACGATAGAAGTGATCCTCAATCGCAAGTCCGTGCGTGCTTATGAGGATAAACCTATCCCCGTTGAAGTGCGCGACATGATTCTCCATGCAGCGATGCGGGCTCCAACGGCTGGCAATATGATGCTGTATTCCATCATCGAGGTCAGGGATCAGGCCGCTAAGAACAGGCTGGTGGAGACCTGCGATCACCAACCCTTCATCGCCGAGGCGCCTCTCGTGCTCCTATTTCTGGCAGATTACCAACGCTGGTACGATTATTTCTTGACCTCCGGCGTAGATCAAATCTGTGAAAGGGAGGGCGTCCCGATGCTGAGGCCCGAAGAGGGGGATCTGTTTCTTGCCTGTTGTGACGTCCTGATCGCAGCGCAAACCGCCGTGATAGCGGCTGAGTCTTTAGGGTTGGGCTCCTGTTATATCGGGGATATCTTGGAAAACTACGAAATTCATAAGCACATGTTCGACTTACCCCGCTATGTCCTTCCGATCTGTCTGCTTTGCTTTGGTTACCCCACACAAGAGCAGAAGGATCGCGAACGGACGAAACGGTTCGACAGGCAGTTCATTGTTTTCGAGGATCGATACAAGCGACTAGGAGAGGATGGGTTCGAAGAGATGATGCGCGATCGTGGTGTGGCTGGTGCGTCTGGAGTGGGAGGACGACCCGACTTTGGAGTGCAGATGTATGAACGCAAGTTCAGCGCCGATTTCGCCAAGGAGATGAGACGGTCGGTACGCGTGATGTTGAGCGCATGGTCGCAATAACCGAGAAACCTATGATCTGTGGTTGAACGACGAGACTGATATTTATATGTTTCAACTTCCAGGGAGCGAAGTTGAGGCCGACCACAGGTCTCAAGGAGGAAATCGTGATCGACTTCAGTCTTACTGAGGAGCAACAAGCCTGTCAAAAGCTGGTCCGCGACTTCGCCCAAAAGGAGATCGCACCGGTCGCTCATGCGTTAGATGAAGAGCAACGCCACAGCCCGGAACTCGTTGAGAAGTACTTTGAGATCGGTTTACTCCACTACTATGTTCCTGAGCAATACGGGGGGGCGGGTCTGGGTTCTCTCGATGGTTGCCTTTTCGGAGAGGAACTGGGCGCAGCTTGTGCGGGAGTGGCTGCCTGTTTTGGTGGCAACATCTTGGGACTCACCCCGTTACTGATCGCGGGAAGTGCAGAGCTCAAGGAGGAGCTTCTCCCTAAACACACTGCGGGACCCAACTTGGCCGCATTTTGCCTCACGGAGGCGGAAGCCGGATCCGACGCCTCGGCCATACGCGCCACGGCGCGGAAGAAGGGAAAGGAATACATCATCAACGGCACCAAGCGTTTCATTACCAACGGGGGTGTGGCCAGTCTATTCTCAGTGTTCGCTAACGAAGATCCGTCTCTTAAACACAAGGGAATCTCGGCTTTCATGATCCCGGCCGATACCCCAGGAGTTTCCACCGGCAAGAAAGAAGACAAGATGGGGCAACGCACGACGGATACTCGCGAGGTGATCTTTGACGACGTCCGCATTCCAGCGCGCTTCCGTCTGGGTGAGGGGCTCGACGGATTTAAAATCGCCATGATGACGCTGGATGATTCCCGGGCCACTGTCGGCGCCGGGGCAGTAGGCATCGCCCGCGCCGCGCTGGAGGCCGCCACGGCCTACGCCAAAGAGCGCATCCAGTTCGGCAAACCAATCGCCGCATTGCAGGCCATACAGTTCATGCTGGCCGACATGGCGATCAAGGTTAATGCCGCGCGGTTGCTATGTTGGCACGCGGCCTGGCTTCATGACAACGGGAAGCTCAATACCATGGAATCAGCAATTGCCAAGTGTTATGCTGGGGATATCGCCATGGAGGTGACGACGGATGCGGTACAGGTTTTGGGTGGTTATGGTTACATGAAGGAGTATCCGGTCGAGAAGTACATGCGTGACGCCAAATTGCACCAAATCTTCGAGGGGACCAACCAGATTCAGCGCGTCGTGATCGCAGGGCAAATGCTGCGGTAGGGCGTTGGATCGCAGAGAGGATCAGAAAGATAGATTAAGCGCGCTTTGGGACAACGGCGAAAGCTAGGCAGTTGTGGGACCAAGCCAGGGTGAGATGCGGTGAGTTGAAAAACCGATCGCTGAAAGTACTGGACATATCGCGCACGATCACCCATGGGTTCTTGTGCCTGGTTCTGTAGGAGCGCTGGGCAATCGTCAGAACTGTCACCAGCGGATGGGTCTAATTCCTCCACCTAACGGAGAGTCATCAAGAAGGCCACTAGGTCTTCGATATCTTCTCCGGACAGCTTCTGTGCATAGTTCGGGTACATGATCCCGGCTTGGAATCCCTGCTCAATGTACAGGTCGGGATTGGTGATCGACTCACGCAAAAAATCTTCTGGCAAACGCGCCTCGCCGTGATAGTCCGGTCTCTGGATGACCTCCTCAGCTTGTACCACGATACCTGCGTGGGAAGGTCCCACTTTGACCTCTCCGGGTGCTAAAGAGTGACAAGTAACACACCCAGGAGCGCTATCCCCCAGCGTTTGCTGGTTGTACAAAACGCTCCCCCTGTCCGGATCGCCTGCTTGAACGGCGCGACTGCACCCAAGCAGGGTCATGGACAAGAGCGCCAGAAAAAGCGCATGGCGCCAGTTCATAAAGACCTCCCTCTATCATACGCCTCTAAAGGGAATCATAACCTGAGTCTATTCTAGCATCGGGTTTATGCGATTACCGCATCTAGACACTGACCAAGAAGGCCGTGAGATACATGATCAAAAATCCGAGCGCGAAGCCGATCATGTTGGGCCATGATGCAATTTGTGAGCTCTCGGCGTTGGCGTAGGATTTCAGCAGATCCGCAACCTCGACGATCACCTGCCAGATGGCGCCCACTCCGATCCCGAGAAAGAGAACCGTGAGGAGAGGCGAAAAAACGAAACCGCCGATCCAGATTCCCAGGATGGCCGGGGCACCGGCAAGGAGTGTGAGCGCAAGAAAGGTCCCTAGCTTGGGTGAAGCGGGCGTGTCCTTCTCGCTCTCTGATCCTCCCTGATGTGACAGGCGCGGGAGTAAAGGTGCGGCGATGCCGACACCCTCCGTGATGTTGTGAAGCGTAAATCCCACCACAAGGAAGGAACCCAGCGCAACCTCACCAAGGGCGAAGGATGTACCGATTGCCAGACCTTCGCCGAGGTTGTGCAAACCAATGCCCAGGGCGATCAGTGTGGCGATGTAGAGCACGCGCCTTTTTCCTTCCACAGCAGTGCCAATCTTGGAATTCGATCTGATTGCAATCAAGAGAAACCAGGTCAGCAAAGCGGCGAAAAACGCTACGGTGATTCCTTGAAAGGCATTGGGCAACTCGGCTGCAAATTCCAGAGCCTCGAGCGAAGTGTCGATCAGCAAGAACACGAGAAGTCCAACGGTGAGAGCAAGGATCGAACCGATCCACTTGCGGTCCAACCGCCGCATGGCAGGATACCAGAGCAGACCGAGACCCACCGGTATGATGCCCACATAGATTCCCACCAAACCGTAGGCCATGATCTCACGCGATCCAGGTTGTGGAGTTGGAACAGCGATCTCTACCTCACCATCGAACGTGGCACCAGTGTTGGTGACCAGACGGATCTCGTGCGGTTCTCCTTCTACCCATGGATAGGGGATCGAAATCTCAGCCGTTGCCAATCTTCCCAGGACGGCCGATGGCTGAATGGTGAATTCCCAATATGCCTCGTCAACGAGGACTTGTGCGATGGTGATCGGCTCGGGGCCACCATTGATAACAGACACCTCAAATCCCTCGGGAAGCACACGAATTTGCTCGAAACTGAGATCTTCGATCGGCGGGACGCTGCTCGTGAAAAGGGCCAGCGGATCCCCACCCACGAACAGTGCCAACATCAACACCAGCGCAACAAGTGGGATTAAAGCCGAAATCCAGATCGACAATCGCTGCATGAATCCATTGTTTTGTACGCTTGTCGTAGACATCTTTTACCTTCCCCTCTCAGGAATCCGTCACTTCGAAGAAGCCCATCCATCCCAATTCTGCGAATTCGCTTTGATGGGCGTGAAACATGTAGAGCCCGGGCTCGAAGCCTTCGAATGAGAACTCGATGATGCCTCTCTGCGCCTGGCATTGCATGATCGTATCGACTGTCTTCAGTGTGGGTTCGAACGTGGTGCCGTGATCGTAGTAGTCAAAGAAATTGGCATGTAAATGGAATGAATTGATGGGGTCAAACTCCGTCAGATTGACCAGATAAAGGCGCTGGAGCTGATCCCTACGTATCTTGATGGGTTTATCCATGTATGCATTGGCGATGGAATTGACAGCGTACACTTCGTTATCACCATCAAAATTGGTGTCGAAGCCGTTCATCACCATGACCATCTCATGCACGTTGGCGTTCCGTGGATAGGTGTGGTTTCGCGATTCGGCGATCTCGCGATCGCGACCGGTATACTTTTCCGGATCGGGATCGATGATGAAGGCCCCGTAAAGACCCTTGTGGATGTGCCGTTTGAGCGGGATGGCGTGACAATGGTACAAGTGGCATCCAAAAGGGAAGGCGTCAAATTCGTAGATCGTGCTCTCCCCCGGCTCTATCATACCCGCTCCTACACCAGGGACGCCGTCCATGGAAGCCCCGTGAATGCCGTGGAAGTGGATCGTGTGGGGGTGTGTTCCAGCGTTGATGAACTCAACCCTGATCCGATCCCCCTCAACACAGCGAAGCGTGGGGCCCGGAACGCGACCATTGTAGACCCACCCCGGAAAGAAAACGCCAGGTGCGATCTCGATCTCCTTGTCCACGGCGACAATCTGGTACTCTCTCAAGGTCTGGCCATCGGGTAGCGTCGAGACTTCGCCGTAATCCCAATCCGAGAGCATTTCATGAGGATCGAAGCCGTTGGCCTCATGATCGACACCACCTACGGTTCCCATTGAACCGTCATGCCTGTGGTCGGCATGTTTCTGTGCAGATTTCGATTCGTCTGTTTTGGAATCGGATGGGACCAGCGATGATTTCAACGCCATCGCTGTTGTCGCCAGGCCGCCGGAGAACAGGCCGGCCTTCAAGAACTCCCGACGACCCATGGATCGTTTACCATTTCCTTGTAGCTTTTTGCTCCGCATAATGTCTCCTTTAAGAGCTCGCATCCTTGACTTCCTGAACGCCCTCAGATTACTTGGGGAGGAAAGTTTTCAAGCCTGACCGAGGCCACTACGGGGAGTACCAACTCTTCAGAACCATGCTGGCCAATCCGGCGTGAGATGCCAGGTTTCGAAGCCTTCGATCCCTTCACTGGTTCTAAAAGATCTCTGGTCACAGTGATTTAATGTGCGAGCCCTGAACAAAAATATAATTCCGCCTAAACATAAAGTTAATTATACCTAATTTTACCTAAATTGGAAGGTATGAGCCACCATAATCATATCGATGGATTGCATGGCAGCTTAGAGCGTAAGGGGGCAAGCCGAAGACCGCGTCCGATGACCTGAATGTTCGTGGATTTCGTCTATGGGGCAATCGGACTCGTCACAGCCCGGCGCGAGATGATGAGCAATGTCGTGTGGGGCTCAAGCTGGTGGAGAAGATGCCCAAAGAAGCGGCAGGAGGCCGATACCCTTACACACGAGCGAGCAAGCGCGCAGCACATTCCATTCCAGTGTACAGCGCACCACCCGTGCTCGGCCCTGCGAAGTAGTCACCGCAGAAGAAGACGGGATCCTCTTGGGGGTCCTTCCAGAATTCGGTTAAGGCATCCAGGTACCCTGGACGGAAGGTGGGCACCTTCTCTCGCCAGCGGAAAAGACAATGATCCACGAATTTACCCTCGAGAGCCGGAAAAATCATCGTCGCCGTCTCTACGGCTTCCCGGATCAGTTGCCCCTCAGGTTTCTCCATGCTGAAGGTGTAAATGCTGGGATCGGATAGCATCAGCCAGCGGCCGTCTTTGTACTGTTCAAATCCTACGCCGCTGATGGGCAACTTCGACGAGCGCGGGATGAAGGCGCCGACGACTTCAGGTTCGAAATCCGTCTCCGCGATATGGTAGTGAAGGGCGCCGGTACTGTAACCTACTTGCGGGAAGAACTGCCGCCAGGCAGGTTGAGGTTCAGCCATCAGTTTCAACACGTGATTTCCAGGGACGGCAATGACGACGGCGCGCGCTGAGAGGGTTCTCTCGTTCCCATCCTTCTCATACCTGACCTTGGCGCCACTGGCATCGGGCAGGACCTCGATTTGCTTCACGCTGGCATTAAGTTCGACCGAGAAGCGATCCGCCAACGTATCCGGAAGCACGCCTACGCCGTCCTTGAAAGTGATCGAATCGGCGTTCAAATAGCCGACCATCATGGCTAAAAAGGCTTTACGTGAGACATCCTCTCCGGAGTAGGAGCACATCACCTCAAACATGGGGATAGCCCAATATTCGAACATCTCTTCGCTGATGTGTTTGTAGAAGAACGTCTCGTAGGTCTCATCGAGATCCGGACCGGGCGCCTGCTCCAGGTGGTAGACGTTCTTCAACCGCAGCATGCTCAAGAAGTAGGGGATCAGCCTAAACATCGCCAGACGTGCACGGAGTGAGACGCCGCTCCACCCGAAATAAGATGGGATCGATAGAAAATTTGCCGAATGTAGTTTCCCATCACGGTAGATGGTGATCGTGAGACCCCCCTCGTCGCGAACAAGTTGTCCTTCTAGACCGAGGGTCTTTACCATGTCGAGTAGCGACTTATCCGAGCTGGTGACGAATTTCGCCCCCACATCCACCTTGAACCCACCCCAATCCACGGTGGTCATGCGACCGCCGACGCGATCGAGCCCTTCGAGTACGAGCACATCGCAGCCGGCCTTTTGCAGTTCATAGGCGGCCGTCAAACCGGAGATTCCTGCGCCAACAATGATGATTGGGTCTTTTGTGGTCATTTCGGTCTCCTCCTGAGACTGCGTGTGTGGTTCGGACGTTGTGTGATTCTATTGTGTAGCGAGATCGGAGACTAGCCTTCCATGGTTACCGATCATGAATTTTCATTGGAAAGGATGATGTGATTTCATTTTGACCTATCTTGCAACCCTTCGCAAATAGGATCGGTAGGAAAGTGGCGCCATGATCGAGGGCGTACCTTAGTCGAAGCGGAGTCTACAAAATTTCGATGAAAGGTCGAATTCTATCTTATGCTCAAGGGGTAAAAAATACTTGACGTGATGTAAAAAATATTTTACTATATTAAAGGATGTTACCCCATAATTTAGCGCAGGTGGTCGGGCTGAGATTGCATTGTAGCGTGTATTAGTGAGAGAGGGCAGGCTGGCTACACGAGAAAGCAACGGAGGACGCATGTGGTAGAGACGGTCCTGAGAAACAAGATCCGGCGGCTGCGTTTCGACCATGGAGAGATGACGCAGAAGGAACTTGCACAGCGAGTGGGCTGCACCAGGCAGACGATCCATGCCATCGAAGCTGCCAAGTACGCGCCTTCGCTCGAGCTAGCGTTCAGAATTGCGAGGGTATTCGAGATGGGTGTGGAAGATGTATTTCTCTACGACACGGAGATTGAGGGAGAAGCACGCGGACACGAGTAGTGTGTAAGCGCTCAGAATGGAGGTCCCAATGAATCGCATAAGGACCGGACGAATGATCCTTGCTGGCTTGGTTACACTGCTGGTATTCATCCTGGTTGAAATTGTATGGGAGTCTCTCATCGGGGTTACCCTATTTCCCAGAATGTTCAATGTGAGTCGAGAAGCTCTTGGCTTGAAGGAATGGAACCTCGTGAGCTTCAGCATCAATATCGGTGTGGCAGCATTGAACAGTGTCATGATGATCTGGCTATATGCCGCGCTTCGTCCGATGTTTGGCGTAGGGCCGCGAAACGCGTTAATTACCAGTGGGTTCATTTTCGCTTTTATCCTTGCGTTCTCGATCAACAACGTGAATATGGGTTTTATTCCGATGTTTATCGCGGGGTTCGATATCCTCAGTTTGGTGGTCGAACTTCCGATAGCCATCATCGCCGGCGCTGCTTTTTACGAGGCTGGGTGAGGAATTGAATAGATCCCATCATCTCAAGACTAGCAATCCGCCTTTAACAGGTCCTCTGCTATGGTCTACCTGACTGAAGAGGAATCTACATCTCTGTCTTGCAGTCTATAAAGCCCCGTTTCTTGATTTCCAACTTAACCCACTTGCTCGAAATAAATACGCTCATCGGTGCCAAACAACCAGATTAAAGCAGTGCATCATTGATCTGAGTCGTGATTTTGGATGACAAGGATCCGTGTGTCGATAGAAATGTCTTTTGGCACGTTGAGAATCCGTTGATTGAGATATCGTAAAATTAATACAAAATTACTCCAATTTATTTGTTATTGATAATCCCCCCTCGGGTTATCACCTCATCTTGTACTGAATTCGCACTGAGATTCTGTCAGGGTCTTGTAAAGGGGGTTATAAGAAATGGGTTTAATGCTTCTCGCGGAGGGCCGCCTCGTCTCAACCTACAAACTTCCTGAAGAAAATGTACTCGCAACTTCTCTACGTCGTTGTCTCGAGGATCTTGAGCGTGGTGAGGTGTATGCCTCCAATACGCATCACCAAAAGATTATTGAACTTGAGTATTCGCAGGAAGAAGCCCCGATCGTGTGCTGGATCGCCACGCACATGGGATTGGCGCTTATGGACGAGAAGAATCTGGGTGCTGCGATGTCGTGGTTCGAACATGCAATTTCGGTGGCGCGTGCCTCAGGGTTATCCCAATGTGTGCCTTTACTCCAGACATTGTTACATTTGGGTAAGGCTTGGTATGCGGCGGAGGAGGCACGCAAGCGAGTGGCTCGAACAGTCACACACCTTAATGAGGAGATCCGGGGGCTTGAGGAGGAGTTACGCGCTGGAGTAGAGCATCTCCATCGGGCATTGAGTTCAAGCCCGATGACCGTTGATCCATCTTTCGTGGCTGCGCAGGGATCGCGTGCTTCTCAGGATGGTGACCATGGGACGCTGCACGTTCGCATGCTGGGTGAGTTCGCTGTTACGAAAGAGAACGGCGAATCTGTTCCACTCTGTGCAAATCGAAAAGGTCAGACGATTTTCAAACTCCTGGTTGGGAAGCCGGGGAGTCGATTCCCAAAGGATGTGTTGCTTGAGACACTCTGGCCTGATGAGGATCCCGATGTGGCGTCGGGAAAATTACATATCGCCGTCAGCAGACTTCGCCGTGCATTGGAAAAATCAGGACTGGGGAACAATGTTGTGATTTTCGAGAACGATACTTATCGCCTGCACGAGCGTTTAACGATCGAATGTGACATCGCCAAATTTGACATGCATTTCAAGAGGGGATCGATCCACATATCGAACGGGTCCATGGAATTGGCAGCGACTGAATACGAACAAGCACTTGAATGGTATCGGGGTGCTTATCTTACGGAGATCGTTGGCGAGGATTGGCCGCTGTTAGAACGTATGCGGCTCGAAGAGCAATACTTGATTTCACTTGCCAGATTGGCTGCCTGGCACTTTGAGTGTGGCAAATATACGGCTGCTGCTCAGCTTTGTCGAAAGGTGCTGGCGTTGGATGATCTGCGAGAAGATATGTACAGATTGTTAATGCATTGCTTGGTCCGGGATGGTCAGAGAGCACGTGCGCTTCGACTTTATCAAGATCTTGAGCGATTGTTACAGAAGGAACTCGGCGTGCAGCCGATGAAGGTGACGCAAGAATTGGCGGCGCGAATAAGGAGCGAGGAAGCCATTTAGCCTTTGCGGTTACAGCGAATTTACAATTAAACGACAGGATGCATACAGCTCTCCCGGCTACACTGACGGACAAGTAGCCGGGATTTTCGATTCAGGTAGGGTTGTGTGCATCCTTGAAAAACCGGGAAATCGGGCACTATGTGACGTTCAATTTGCGTGTCCATCGCACAGGAGAGAACAAGACCTTCAACGGACAGGTTCTGCTCACGGACGGTCGCAAAGTTGGCTTATCCGATGGGTCCTACATTGTGCGTGTGTGGGTTGAGCAGGACGGGGAGTTGGTGCGTGGTGCCATCACGCACGAGCAAACCGGTCGTTCGATCCGCTTTCAAAGCGGCGATCGCGTCGCCGAATTCATAAGGGGGTGCTTGGCCGATCAGGAGATATGACGAGGTGTCGCGCTAAAGGCGCGAGCATTTTATAAACAGTCCATTTGATCATCGCTCTTCACGATCCACCTTCAGAAGGACAGGAGGAGGTAACTGTCATGGTCCAAGTGAGTTATCCAGGCGTATACATCCAGGAAGTGCCTAGCGGTGTGCATACCATCACCGGGGTGTCCACCTCCATTGCGGCCTTCCTTGGGCGAACCAGTAAGGGACCGATCAACAAGGCGGTCCGCATTTTAAGCCTGGCGGATTACGCCAGGCTGTTCGGTGACCCGCATCCCAAGAGCGATTTGGCGGATAGCGTTCGCCTGTTCTTCGCTAACGGTGGGACAGACTGCTACGTAGTGCGTTTGGCCAAGGGCGCCAAGAAAGCGGAGGTGAGCCTCAAGGCGCTGAATGGGGCAGATCATGTCCTAACCGCCACGGCCAAGGCGGAGGGTGTGTGGGCAAACACGCTCCGTTTGGAGGTCGACTACGACACCCCCAACCCGGATGAGAGCTTCAACTTGCGCGCTATCTTGGAGGAAAGCGGCGTGGTGACGGCGAGCGAGTCTTTCCTCAATCTCAATATGGATCGCACCTCGCCGCGTTTTGCAGCGACATTCGTCACGCAAAGCTCGGAGTTAATCGACCTGGCATTGCACAGTGACATCTTCAACGCCGCCGACCCTGAAGACCCAACCGCCAAGATCAACAACTTCGCCGAGAGCTTCGCCGGCTTTTCTCAGAGCCGCCGACCTACAAGTATCGGGGATCTTAAAACCACCTTGAAGGCGTTGATCAACCCGGTTTCGGGCTCAGCGCAATCCAAATTCGAGATCAGTGTCAACGGCTCGAGTTACGCGACGGTTGACCTGGCACCCTGGACCAACACAGCGATCGATGCCGCTACTGGATCACAGATCGCCGACCACTTTGAAGACCGCATTAACAACGCCCTGGGGACTGTAGATCCCAACGCAAAAGTGAAGGTTGAGTTATGGAGCACTGTCGGCGCATTGAATCTGATCACCATCATAGCCGACGACAGCGTGCCTAGCGCTGATCCCTGGGCCAGCGTGCGCGTCCGGCGCGCCTCCTCGGGCGANNCGTCCTGCTCCGACAGCCGCTTTCCTACGCCTTGGCGACCACGCACCTGTGGTGAGCATGACCAGCCTTACCTCAGTGGTCGACGACATCGCCAATCTAAACACCGGCGACATTACCAAGATCACCTTCGATGGTACGACCGACGTGTTGGTCAATGCCGATCCATACGATGTGACCAGCCCGGCGGGTAAGTGGTTTATGAGCGAACCCGTAAGCGGCAGTGCGCATGGTGATAACGATGGTGTTCGCGAAAAATTACGCAAGATCGCTGGGGCGATCAACGCCGATTCCACGCTACCTTATAAGGCTGAAGTTTGGGGCTATCACCTGGCGGTGATGCCCAAGAGCGGAACGCCCAACACCGCGCCGTCAAGCATCGACTCAGACAACACCGCCTTAGACAGTGATGAGTTCGAGATCAACGTGCGGCAGTACGCCATGGGCACTGCCGGCACAGGCAACTTCAGTACCCCCGGCGATGATGGCTACGACGGGGACGAGCCGGGTGCCTCTGAGTATCTGGGCAACGCAGTCGATCAAACCGGTTTCTATGCCTTGGATGCAGTCGATCTCTTCAACCTGATGGTCTTGCCCGGCGATGAAGATGTGGATGAGGCCATGTTCATGCAGATCGTTGGCCCGGCGAGCACCTATTGCGCCGACCATCGTGCCTTCCTGCTGATCGACGCACCGGCGAGTTGGGTCAAGAACAATCGCCCTGAGGTCGTGCAAGATACCTCCAAGGTCGGAGATCTGCGGGCGCTGGTAGTCAAGGAAAACTCGGCCGTCTTCTACCCGCGGCTGAGATACGCCGCCGGTGGGCCGACCAAGACCATCGGCCCCTCCGGAGCGATCGCAGGATTGATGTCGCGCATCGATTCCACGCGCGGCGTCTGGAAAGCACCGGCCGGCTTGGAAGCCGACATCCGCACGATACTTGGGTTGGAGCTCAAACTGACCGACATGGAGAACGGCGTGCTAAACAAGTTGGGCGTCAACTGCCTACGCGTCTTTCCCAGTGGATTCGTCAACTGGGGTGCCCGCACGCTCGCCGGGTCGGATGATCTCGGCTCGGAGTGGAAGTATATCCCCGTACGGCGCATGGCGCTCTTCCTGGAAGAGTCGCTCTTCCGTGGCACGAAGTGGGTGGTGTTCGAACCCAACGACGAACCCCTGTGGGCAAAGATCCGGCTCAACCTGAACGCCTTCATGATGGGCTTGTTCCGACAAGGCGCGTTTCAGGGTAGTACGCCGGACCAGGCGTTTTACGTTAAATGCGATGGTGAGACGACTACCCAGGCAGATCGCAACCTGGGCATTGTCAACATCGAGGTCGGGTTCGCGCCGCTCAAGCCGGCAGAGTTCGTGGTGATCAAGATCCAGCAGATCGCTGGCGATCTTTGATCCGCAATTGAAATCCTTACGCAGGAGGTTGGCCAATGGCTACTGGCTTTGTAAAGAACGCCCACCGTTATGACGCCTACAAGAATTTCAAGTTTCGAATCATTTTGGATGGTAAACCCGTCCTGGGCGTGAGCAAAGTGAGTGCGTTGAAGCGTACCACAGAGGTCGTCAAACATCGCTCGGGAGGCGAGAACAGCACGGACCACAAATCTCCCGGTCGTACGAGCTACGAGCCGATCACCCTTGAACGGGGCATCACCCACGACCTCGAATTCGAGAAATGGGCCAACGTGGTCCATCCATATTCTGGAGATGCCGGGATGGACTTGGTCAATTACAAGAAGGATCTCACGCTCGAAGTAATGAACGAACGCGGTCAGGTCGCATTTCGCTACTTTCTCTATGACTGTTGGGTCAGTGAATTTACTGCGATGCCAGACCTGGATGCCAACGCCAACGCGGTGGCTATTGAGAACATCAAGATCGAATTAGAAGGCTGGGATCGCGATCCCGATACCAAGGAACCCGACGAGGCTGGCGCCGTTCCTACAGGATGACCGGCACACGCCACGATTGGCCAGCGGTGAGCACCGGTGAAATCCTGCCGGTGCCTCCGCTGCGAGGCGACCTATGACCATTTTCGACCTGCGGCCCTTCGGCCGCGATATCGACGATCTGGATATCGATTTCGACACGCCCCTGCAACCCCAGCTTGTGACGCAGGTCCTGCAGTGCTGTGCACGCGATGTGCACGGCAATAGCCCCACCCACGAACAACTCAGCGAGCTAGAAGTGGGTACGCGCATAGAGTGGCTGCTGAGGATCCTGGCCCGTTCGGGCACAGGCGACCTAACGATCGCCCTAACTTGTGTAAGTCCCGCCTGCCAACAATCAATGGAGGTGGAGCTCTCGGTCGCTGAACTCGTGGCGTTGCAGCAGCAGGCGATGCAGGACACTGAGCTGGAGGTTGAACTGCAAGGCATGTGCCTGGCACTACGTCGGCCGAGGGGTAGCGATATGCAACGCTGGCAGGCGCGAGCGTTTGACGATGACAGGCAAGCGCAGGTTGCGCTGCTGTGCTCCTTGTTGGTCGGAGAGCAGGTCCAATTCGACGAGAAGTCGATCGAGGAAGGCGACTTGCGCCTCGTCGACGAGGCCATGCAGGCCTTCGATCCCTTGGTCTCCTTCAGCCTGGAGGTTCGTTGTCCGTATTGCGAGGAGCAGCACGGCTATCCTGTGGACCTGCTGGAGGTTGTGTTAAATCAACTGCGCAAGGCGCAAGCGCAACAACTCGAGATCGTTCATCGCCTTGCTCATCACTATCACTGGGGCGAAGCGCAGATCCTGGCCATGCCTGAATGGCGACGCGAGCGTTACCTAGCCATGATCGACCGGGAGCGAGATCGGTGACGGGCTATTTCTCGAGATTGCTGCGTCATGCGGGTGTGGACACAAACTCGCGGGTGGCTTCCCGCCCGGCCGCGGTGCCGCCGATCGAGGTACACGAGCAACGATTGGTGGAGCCAACATCGATCAGCGAGGTCCCAAGAGACTCCACAGACACCGCGACGCAAGAAGTCCGTGACGCTGAGGTGCATGATACGTCGCAAAGACCCTCGAAGCAGGCCGTGGAAATAAGTCCGGTGGTAACCAACGACAACCGCCAGGCTGATACTCAGCATAGCGCGCCGCCTGCGGTTGAGCAGCGGGTCGAGTTGCACTCTTCTATCGAACAGATGTCACTAGTCGACGAACCGCAGGTTGAAAAGCCGGAGGTGCTGTCCGATGCCCGCCAACCAGTTACGCAATCGCTCGAGATCCAGGTTCCACAGGAGGTCGAGCAGGACGAGATGATCCCGCCGAGCAAACGACCGGCTGTGCGGGACGCGAGCCCGGAGGTAGCGGATCAGCTTGCGATGCCCATCCTGGAGCAGGAGATCCTGCGAGTGCTACCCTCGGAAGGCGTTCCCCGACGCCCTACGGAACTGCATGAGCGTCGGCGGGAATCACCCGAAGAGGCCGAAGTTCGCCGTACTCAAGTCTGGCGCCAGGTATACGAGGGCGTGCGTCAGTGGGTCGCCTCCAGCCCGGAGCAAGGCGAGGCCGAAATTGTCGTAGCGGACGAGCGCGTTACAGTGGGCCGTACAAGACCCGTAACGCAGAAACAATCGTCCGAGCGGCCTGTGCTGGTGACCGAGAATCAGGAGCTGCAACTTTCGATCGGGAGCATTCATGTCAGTCTCGATGCGTCGGCGGAGGAGCGCCGGCCTATCGATGAGCAGCGTGAGACGGCCAATGTGCAGCGCCGATCGACGAGGGGGCGTTCCCGCATGAGCCGGCATTATCTCAGGATGAGGTGAGGGTGGGGGCATGACACTTGCGGATACGGGTAAAGCGATGGGGAAGGTCACTGAGTTGGTCCAGCAACACCTCGATGTTCGCACCGGGGTGTCTGTCACCGTGGGTAGACCAGAACCAGAAGGCCCCACAAACAGCCTGCCCAAGCCGAGGTTGAACCTATTTTTATACGAGGCCACATTCGACCCAGGCCTTAAAAACACCCCCCTCGATGAGGGACAACGGCCTCCATTGTGGTTGGTGCTGAAATACTTGATCACTTCTTTCGACAAGGACGGTTTGAGCGACACGATCGAGGCGCACGAGAATCTGGGCCTCGGTTTGCGAGCCTTGCAGGAGTTGAGCTATTTGCCTTTGGGCTCGATCGCCCTGCCTGCCGATCTGTTGCCGGCTTTGGAGGACAACCCGGAGGTATTGAAGATCACCTTCGACGAAGCATCCTCCGATTTGCTTTCCAAGCTGATGCAAGGCTCAGAGGAGAAATATCGCTTTTCGATGACATTTCAGGTGCGACCGGTGATGATCGCCACGGGTGAGCCACCGGACTACTCCCTCTTGGTGGGCATTGACTACACAGAGACGCCTCCGGATGTCATTGGTGAGGCGGGTGTCCAGCTGCCAGTATTGCCCTCCATGGGTCCATCGATCAGCGGATTGACTCCAATCAAGTTTGAGGTAGGCGAGATTTTGACTATCCGAGGTGTCAACCTCGAGATCTCTGGACTTGCCGTCAGCCTGGGTCCGGCCGATCTGCCGGTGACCGCCCAACGACCGGATTGGTTGCAATGTGAAGTCGACGGTGTGCTGAGTGAGGGCGCACTGATATCTGCCGGGACCCATCCACTGGCGGTCGTTGAGGTGCTCACGACAGGAAGGCGTCGCTCAAGTAACTTGCTTGTCGCTGCTTTACGCCCAACGTTGGAGAAGGCGACTCCCAATGCGCTACACACTGTGACAGGGCCTCCATCGGGCGTGGCGGGCAATATCGAGATGGAAGGGATATTGCTGGGGAGCGAGGCGGACGATATCTTCGTCGCTTTGTACCGTGAGGGTGAAGTGAGGCGCGTCTTTGATGGCCCGTTCACCTATGCCCCTGACCAAAAGAGCCTGACGCTTGAGATCCAGGACGCCAGCCCTGTGGACCCAGGTGACTACAGGGTCATCCTGCGCGTCAATGGGCAACAGGCCAAGAAGAGTCCCGGAGTGACGTTGAGCACATGAAATCCTCTACGCGTGTCCAAAGCCCGGTTACATTTTCACCAGCGGTCCTAACGAAGGACGTGCTGGCGAACTATTGGCTGCGCCAAGTTACGTTGCGTATGCGCCGTGAGATTAGTTGGATTTGGTACGAGCGGGGTGTGCTCCCAGAAGCGCAACATGCAGGTTTGCCGCCTTTCATCGACGCGCTACAGAGCGCGCTGGATATGAGCCGCTTTTGGGAAGAGAAATCCCGCTTCTTCCAGAGCGACCCGACCGCACGTTATCTGAGTGAATTGCTCGATCGACCGCCGCCATCGATTGGTGGTCGGCCAGCGGTTGGTTCATTCAGTTGGATCACTGATGAGCTCGGGCTCGACGACTTAGCCTGCTTTATGCTCGCGCTGGGCTTGGCGGCCGCCTTTGACAGCGCCGTGGGGCATGTCATCGCCGCATGCCTCAACGATCCGACCAAGACGTCCCCCAATCTAGCACTGGCACAGAAACTGTGGGATGAGCCCGATCACGTCCTGCGCGTTGTTAACCCGACCCATTCGCTTTTCCGTTATGGATTGCTGCAATTCCGTGGCCCCAGTCCAGAAGTGGGGACGGAGATTGATTGGGAGGCCACTTTTGGTGTAGCGGCGCCGGTCGCCAATCAGGTGCTCTTCCCCAACACACGTATGCCGGAGGGCCTGGCAACGTTGACGTCCGGAACTGATGTATCAACTGCACTGGGCGAGACAGCCCGGCTGGTCGCTGCGCGCTTGAAGTCTAGCCCGGCGCTGACGATGCGCGTCGTTCCCGTACGCGGGCCTAAAGGCTCCGCCCACGCAGAGGTTGTGAGCGGGATCGCGCAGACCACCGGCCGACAAGTCGTGCGCTACGTCGCCGACCCTAGCCTGCTCGAAGACGCCCGTTATCGCAACGCGCTGGCTGCACTGTGCTGGCTGAAAGGCACCGACCTTTTTCTCGGTGAGGATCTAATCTCCACCCGTACAGGCACCGAAAAGAGCCATTCCAGCGCACAGATTCTCCCTTCGCTTTCCATCCCCATCACGCTCTTTCTGGGGATCGCCGAGCGCAGTCAGATGCCGAAATTGCCGGAGCGCTATCTGCTGCCTATCGTGGACGTCCCGGCCTTCCCTTATGCGGAGCGTGTGACCTATTGGAAAGCCGGCTTAGGTAAGAAGGCGCGCCGACTAGACGACGCCATCGCCGAGATCGCCCGTCGCTTTCGCTACGGCAAGGAAACGATCGATAGCATCTGTGAGGGTCTGAAAGCCTTGCCGGGGAGCCTCACTGCCGAGGATCTGGCTGCGGCTGCGCGGGCGGAGGTTGAGATCGATGTCGGGGAATTGGCGCAGAAAGTTACGCCGCGCTTTCAGGAGGAGAAGTTGATCCTGCCGCACAAGCAGGAACTGCAATTCAAGGAAGTGATCCGAGCGATGCATTCGTTGACCGAGGTGCACTACGGCTGGGGGACGGCCAAGGCCTGGAACGAGGGCGGAATCGCCGTGCTCTTCGCTGGTCCTCCTGGGACTGGCAAGACCATGGCCGCTGAAATCCTAGCCATCGAGCTGGAGCTGCCCATGTATCGCATCGATCTATCACAGGTGGTGAACAAGTACATTGGCGAGACCGAAAAGAACCTAAAGCGTCTTTTCGACGCGGCCGACATTTCCGACCTGATTTTGTTCTTCGACGAGGCCGATTCGCTCTTCGGACAACGCACCGAGGTGCGCGACGCCCACGATCGCTACGCCAACTTAGAGATCAGCTACCTGCTCGAGCGCATGGAGCGTTTCAAAGGGCTGGCAATCCTGGCTACCAACCGCAAGAAGGATCTGGATGAGGCCTTCCTACGCCGGCTGCGTTACATCATCGATTTTCCCTTGCCCGACGCCGACCAGCGTAAAAAAATCTGGTTGCAAGTCACGCCTAAAACAGTGGATGCCACGCAGGTGGATTACGATTTTCTGGCGCGGCAGTTCCGCCTGGCGGGCGGGCATATTCGCTCAATCGTCTTCAACGCCTGTTTGCAAAGCGCCAATGGCGACAATGGTCGTTCCAAGTTCAAAGGTCGGCTAACGATGAAGGAGATCATCGTAGCTGTTAAACGAGAGTACGACAAGCTCAAGCGACCGGTTAGCCTAGAACACTTCGGTCCCTACGCTGAGATTGTTGAGGCGGTGGAGCATGCGCAGGCGGGTTAAGATCGATCGCCTACATTTACGTATTAGGGGTGTCCCGCTGCATCGCGTGCGGGAAGCCCTCAACGGGCTGGGAGACCAGGTGTTGCGCCAACTTGCCGACCAAGAGAGTCTACGCCGCACGACTGGCAAACAGCGCATCGACACCCTGCAGGTGAACACGATCCAAGTGGAGCGGGCCATCAACGCTGAGCGTCTACGCACCACCGTCGCACGCGCACTGAGCGACTCGCTCCGGAGCCAGGTTGAACGCGGTTCGCCTCCCGAAGCCTGAAGGGTTAGGGAACCAATCCGCATATGGCAGGAAACGCCTATTAGGAAGAGGGGTTCGAGCGCGAGGGGTTTATAGGTCGATGTGGGGTGGGTGAACCGCTCCACACAACGGAGTGAACAAGGAACATGCCGTATTTATTGAAGGGTGCATTGATCGAATACGCCAGCGATTTCATGGGACCTATACCCAACGTGGTGATCTTCCAATTCAATCCCGAGAGCCTAACGAGGACGATCCAGATTCCGCAACGACCCTACGGATCGGGGAGTCGTGAGACCTCCCAGGCAGGTGAGGTGCCGGTGGAAAAGATCAGCCTCACAGCACATTTCAGCGCCGCCGATGAGCTCAAGGACGACAACGTTCTGGCGCGAGGCTTTGGCATTGGTCCCCGTTTGGCGGCGCTGGAGAAGATGGCTCGCCCGGCGAGCAAACTTAGTGCGCTGCTAGGCGCGGCGATCGACGCCATCGGGGATGCCATCTTTGGCGGTGACGACGAGGCTCCCACCCAGCCCATCCCGCGCGAGAAGTATCCGCGGCTACTCTTCATCTGGGGCGCTACGCGGGTGTTGCCGGTCATCATCGAGACGATGACCATCACGGAGCAAGAGTACGATTCCCTGCTCAACCCTGTCCGCGCCGAGGTCTCACTGGGTCTGACTGTAATCGCGCTCAGCCAATGTCTCGACGATGACATCGCCAAGGGGGCTTTGGAGTACTCCAACGTCGCTAAAGATGCCCAGGCGATGGCGAATTTGGCGAACACAGTCTCGGAAGTGATTGATCTCATTCCACTTTAAGGTGAGTGAGAGGAGTGTGTGCGTGTTTCTAGAAAGGTCACGTTACTACAAGGTGCAAAAGGCCGAGATCGAGCTGAAAAATGGTCGTACGGTGAAAGTTGTGCGTTTGAGACGCCTGCCAGATGTGCAGGGAAGCGCGACTGTCGTGAAGGAGAACGACCGCCTCGACATCTACGCCCAGCGACACTACAACGATCCGACTCGCTTTTGGCATATCGCCGACGCCAACAGCGAGTTGAAGGCCAACGACTTGGTCTCAAAACCGGGTCGCACGATTGAGGTGCCGGAGACGTAATGCCAAGCATTGAGTACCGCCTGTACTTCAACGACGAACCAGCCGGCCGTGAGCAGCTTGATAGGATCGAACGGATCACGGTCGAGCAGGAAGTAGATGTGGCATGGGAGGCGCGTTTGGAGATGCCGCTCTGTGTGGACGAGCAGGGCAATTGGCAGGGAGAGAACGAAGATTTCATGGAGGATTTCTCGCGCGTGCGGGTGGAGGTTCGCATCGGTGAGAATGGTTACGTGCCACTCATTGATGGCCCTGTCGTGGGATACGACAGCACGCGCAGTTCGGAACCCGGTCAGAGCTCTATCACGTTGATCGTGCACGACGACAGCGTGCATATGAATCGGCAGGATCGATTGGAACGCTTCGACAATCTGACCGACAGTGAGATCGCCGCTCAAGTGTTCAGTGAGGTCGAGCAGATCAGTGAAACCAACATCGAGGACACGCCGCCTCCGGCAAGTGACTTGCCAGCTAGTGTCGTTCAACGTGGCACGGCCATCCAGATCTTGCGCTCGCTGGCGCGGCGCCAAGGCATGCACGCCTACGTCCTTCCCGGCGATGAAGCGGGGGAGAGCGTGGGATGTTTCAAGGCTCTTCCCGCTGAGCGCGGTGACCTGCCTGACATGGTGTTGTTGGGCACGGAGCGCAATATTCAGGAGTTCAACGTTAGCCGCGACGCCCAAAGCCCGGCACGCGTGCAGGCCTTCGCCTTGAATGTGGCCGACAAAGCGGTGCTGACCAGTTCCTCCAGCTTTCGGGACCTCGACCTACTCGGCCCGGAACATTCCTTCACCCGCGAAGAGGACACTGCTGAACAGGTCTCAACGCCACAACAAGGCGACGCGGTGGACCTCGACCAGCGCGTGAGAGCGGAATCCAGCCGCTCCAGCTACGACCTGGAAGCGACCGGCAGTCTGTTGAGTGAGTGCTACCACGGTGTGCTGCTCCCCTACCAGGTGCTGCAGGTGCGCGGGGTGAACAACAGCTTGAGTGGCGATTACGTGGTCTTCAAGGCTACACATACACTGTCCCGCTCGCAGTATACGCAAGCCTTCACAGTGAAACGCAACGCGGTCTCGGAGGGCGAAGGCGCAGATTCAGCCGATTTGATTGGAGAGATTTTCTAGATGACCGATGCAGACCTGGAACGAATGACCGTCGAGACCATCGAGTACATGCGCACCCGCTACTTCGGTAAGTACCGCGGCATCGTGCGCGATGTCGACGATCCCGAGGGCATGGGGCGCATCGTGGCCCAGGTGCCAGAAGTCTTGGGCGAGACAGAGACGCCATGGGCGCTGCCTTCTGTCCCCTTTGCTGGGGCGGATCATGGTTTTGTGGTGCTGCCTGAGGAAGGCGATGGTGTGTGGATCGAGTTCGAGGCGGGTGATATTTCGCGCCCGATCTGGAGTGGATGTTGGTGGGGGCGTGGTGAGATGCCCTCACCAGGCGGGATGCAAACACGCGTATTGGCGACGACAAATGGGCACAAGCTCGTGCTCGACGACGAGGGCGGGGAGGTGAAGCTTTTGCACGCGGGAGGCGCCGAGTTCAGCATGAGCGATCAGGAGATCAAACTCAAGATCGGCGCTACTCAAATCGTGCTCTCCTCCAGTGGGGTCAGCGTGAACAACGGAGCCCTAGAGGTGCGCTGATGGCCGGCAACTTGTTGACCACCTCCAGCACGATCATGTGCCCCCATGGCGGGCAGCTGAATTTGATGACCTCCAACAGTAAGGTTTTCGCGGAGGGCACACCGGTCTTGCTGGAATTGGACATTCACACGGTTGCCGGCTGCCCGTTCACCCTGCCTGGCCCCAAACCCTCGCCATGTGTGCGGGTGGAGTGGACTTTGGGATCCCCCAAAGCCTCGGTGAACGGGACGCCGGTTCTTACCCAGAATAGCATCGGCATGTGCTACAGCCCAGAATCGGCCTTGCAAGGTGTGGCAGTGATCGTGAATACACAAATTAAGGTTTCGGCCCAATGAGCAGTAAATACGGACACCACCTCTCCTACCCCTTCCGGGTGGGCCAGGACGGTCGCACGGCACAGGTGACCGCGTTGGAACCCCATGTACGCGATGAATTGATGCAATTGTTGCTCACCAACATCGGTGAGCGTGCCTTTCTGCCTGAGTTCGGTGGCGGCGTGCGCAACCTGGTTTTCGAGCCGGCTGACGAGGCCACACGGGGCATGACCAAGGCCAGGATCACCAAAGCGATATCGAACTACCTCGGCCACCGTATCACGCTGGAAGATCTTTCGGTGAACATTGAAGGAGCGATGCTCACAGCGGAAATCCGATATCGCATCGCCGGGACAGAGGACAGCCGGGTGATGCGTTTTCAGCGCATGAGTGAGTGAGGCCATGATCCTAAACCAAGAAGCGCTGGAAGAACGGGCAGACGAACTGCAGGCGATAGGCTTCAACGGGATCAGTTTAGTGTTGGTGAGCCTGCAACCCGATCCCAATCCTACGGAAGCGATCTTAGAGGTTCACTTCCACAACAACAACCGGGTGCACGATATCTTTCAAGCTTTCGATAGCGGCGCCAAGCTGGCCAGGGAGCTCTTCCCGATCAGCGGTGGCCTTCGTCTACCCGCCGGTCCGCTAGCCGATCAGGTGCAGGTCGTAGCCATCGCCGAAGACGCCAACGACAAGGTGCTTCATCTGACCGTGAGGCCGATCGGCGATTACTCGACCTACTCTCTGAACGTTGTCTTCCAGGACATCGATCCCTTCTTCAGCGAGATCGATTTCAAATTCCGCCCCGGGTGCTTCAATTTGTGCGCCCCAGATTGGGACGCACCACCCGCACCGCGGACCGATCCAGCCATCGATTACTTGGCCAAGGATTACGATTCCTTCCGGCATACCATGATCACTTGGATGATGGACAAGGTGCCAGGATGGCAAGCGACCAGTGAGGCTGATCTCGATCAAACCCTGCTCGAGCTGTTCAGCGTCGCGGCCGACGAACTCAGCGATTACCAAGACCGGGTGATGAATGAAGCATACCTGGGCACGGCGCGCGAACGTGTTTCGTTGGCGCGTCATGCTCGCCTGATGGATTACCACATCCATCAAGGCAACCAGGCCAGCACTTGGTTGGCGTTGGAGGTTAACACCTCCATGACGCTGCCCTTGGCTCCCTCCAGTCGCCTCCAAGTGGGGACAGGGGAGGATATCGAGGATCCGGCTTGTGTGGTCTTTATCCATCGGGAGAGTCGCACTTTCGATCCGCTACTGAACCGCATCAGCTTCTACACCTGGGACGACGCTGTCCCTGCGCTGGAGGCGGGCAGCACCCAAGCCGATCTGATCATCGACGACGGCGCGAAATCAAAAGCGGAGGACGTCCGTGACTGGATGCACAGCGGTCAAGTCACACACCTGTTAATTCAAGAGCATCTCAACCCGCTGACGGGGGAGGCGCGCGGCCGAGATCCCACCAAGCGTCAGTTGTTGCAATTGCTTCCCGGTGTACTGGGTGCCGAGGTTGTGGAAGATCCGGTGCGTGGGAAGTGGTTGGTGCGGGTGAACTGGGAGGAAAAGGACCAGCTACGCAGCGCGTACTGTTTCACCGTGGAATGCGATTCGGGCCCTGTCCACGATGTATCGCTTTTCCATGCCAATCTGATCCAGGTCTTTCACGGCCGCCCAGTGGAAGTGTCTTTCTACGAACCGGGCTCGACTCTGGCGGGAGTGGATGATTTATATTACCAGCGTAGTGAGGTGGGCGAGGCCCTTTGCAAACTTGACACGCTCCCGCTGGCTTACAAGGACACACTCCCCGGTGGGGACGTCAAACCAGAATCGACGTTAGAAGTCGAAGTCACCCACGATGGCGGCGCGCCGGAGGCCTGGGACGAGGTAATCAGTCTCGTGCACAGCGACGACAGCGCCGAAGGCGGTGATCACTTCGTCGTCGAGACCGACGAACTGAGCCGCAGTTGGCTGCGTTTCGGGGACGGGATTAATGGACGCAAGCTCCCCGAGGATTCCGTCGTGCATGCTTTTTACCAGGTGGGATACGGCCTGGATGGGAATGTCGGCGCCGATACTTTGACGGCCTTTGACGAGGCGGCTTTTCCAGAGATCGACTCCTGCTGGAACCCTTTCGATGTCATCAATGGTCGCGCGCCGGAACCACCACAGGAAATCATCCGCCGCGCACCTGAAGCCTATCGATACCGACAACTGCGCGCCGTTGCCTTGCATGACTACATCGAACGTGCCGAGGAGCTTCCCGAAGTCGCCAAAGCATCTGCCCGATACATGTGGACCGGGAGCTGGCGCACGGTACGGATCACGGTCGATCCAGTGGGGACAACAACCTGGAGTGAGGATTTGGAGGAGAAATTGTCTCGCCACCTGGAGGCGGTGCGTCTGATCGGGGAAGACCTGGAACTGAGACCACCTCGTTATGTCCCGCTCGACATCGTGGTCACGCTTTGTGTTCAGCAGGACACCTGGCCCCAAGATGTGCGTTCGATCCTGGAGCAGGAGTTCTCTGATGGTTACACACCCGACGGGCGCATGGGCTATTTCCACCCCGATCGTTGGACCTTCGGCCAGGCGCTGCACGTGAGCCAGATCGTGGGGCGCGCTCAGGCTGTTGAGGGTGTTGACCACATCCTGGAGATTTCCTTGAAGCGCTGGCATGCCGCCACGCCGGGAACCGCTGACGTGTTGGAGGTTCAACCCAACGAGATTGTCCAGGTGCTCAACGATCCCGATCACAAGGAGCGAGGGATGATCAGTTTCGATTTGAGGGGAGGGCGTCAGTGAGTAAGGATTGCCGTAACGATTGCGTGGAGATCTTCGAGTTTCCCAAGAAAATCGAGAATCGCCCCGGGTTACCACGCATTCGTTACCGCATCGGCACGTATTCGGATTTTCGTGAGACCATGCTGCGCGCACTAAATCGGGATGAAGTGCTCAGTACCTGGACGCACCGGGCTTCGGACGATCCCGGCATCGCTTTGTTGGAGGGTGCCGCGGTTCTGGGCGACATCCTGACCTTCTATCAAGAGCTTTACGCCAACGAGGCCTATCTGCGCACGGCGCGTTGGCGGGAGAGCGTGAGCGACTTGGTACGCCTGCTGGGTTATCGTTTGACGCCGGGCGTTGGTGGCCGCGCCACCTTTGCCTTCGAGGTCAAAGGCGATAGGCCGGTCATCATCCCGCCCGGTTTCCCGGTCAAGGCGCAGGTGGAGGGACTGGAGGAACAAGCCGAGTTCGAGACGGTAATTGAAGCCACGGCCTACCCGGCACTAAGCAAGTTCTCTCTTTATCGACCGTACACGCTACCGAACATCACCGTCGGGACGAACTCCTTCTCGGTCGAGACACAGATTCTCGAGCAGGGTGGGCTTACCCTGGAGGAAAAGGACCGCTTGCTATTGGTCAGTAACCCCAGCGATCCGTCCACAGACCGCCAGGTAGTGGTGATCAAGCAGGTCGAAGAGCGCTTCGATCGCACCGAAATAGAGATCGAGGGCCAGTTGGAGGGATCCTTCGTCGGCAGCCAGGTCCAAGCCTATAAACTGGGCCGTACCTTCCGTCACTTCGGCTTTAACGGTCCCACTGAGACCGTTGAAGTGTCCGGTACGACGGCCACGACGACCGATGTCGATTTCCACCGCAGGGTGGGGACTGCGCCTGGTGAGGTGGTGGGTATGGTCGTTTTGGCCGGGGAATATACTCCCCTGGCGACGTTCACAGACATGCCGCTCGATCAGGAGGTCGATGACCTGGCGGTCGGATCGACGATGCTGGTCGTCCTGCAACTCAGTAGCTTTTCGACTGGTGGTGGAGCGGAGTATTTCTTCGAACGGCGGGTGACAAAAGCCACCAAGGCTTCGATCTCATGGGGCGCCATGTCCGGTGGTTCAACAGTGGTCCGACTAGATCAAGATGTGTCTTATGTCGACCAGGTCTTCACGGATATCCGCAGCATCGAGTTCCTGGAGGTCATCGGGGGGAGCTTCTCGTTGCAGGGCGCCTACACTGAGGACACCACCGCCGACCTCTCCTCACTCCTGCACTTTGGCCTGGGGGAGGACTATCAAAACCTGAAGGACCGGCAACTCCTGCTGGTGCGAGAGGACGGCCTTTTTGAGCAACTGAGCAGCACGATCGATGAGACGCTGGTCTCAGACGACCCGATCCCGCGCTTGCGTCCGGTCTACCTCCCAGTCTTTGAAGAGGACTTCAGCCTGCAGGACTTCCCGCTTCTGGACGATCCGCTGGTCGTGGTGTATGCAAACCTGGTCGAAGCAACCCAGGGCAAATCCGAAAAGGAAGCCGTGTTGGGTAACGGCGATAGCCGCCAAGCCTTCCAAACCTTCAAGCTGCCCAAGTCCCCGCTCACCTACCACAAGTCGGCTGGTCAGACACCGCCCGAGGTGCCAGAGCTCAAGATCTACGTAGAGGGTCGCCTATGGACGCGCGTACCCACGTTTTTCGACCACGATGCGGACGAGGAGATCTACATCGTCCGCGAGGACATGAATGGTGATAGTTGGGTGCAGTTCGGCGACGGTAAGACCGGCAAACGGTTGCCCTCCGGCGTGAAGAACGTCATCGCCCGCTACCGCAGTGGCATCGGAGCGTACGGGGCACTGAAAGAGGAGACCAAACCACAAGCCGGCGGTAAGCTCAACAACCTGGTCAAGATCTACCTGCCTGGCGTGGCCTCCGGGGGTGATCAGCCCGAGAGTGGCGACAACGCCCGCCAAGCAGCTCCAGGGAAAGTGCAGAGCCTCGACCGGTTGGTCAGCTTGGAGGATTACGAGTGGGAGACTTTAGCCATCTCCGGCGTCTCGAAGGTGCGCGCCGCCTGGGATTTGGTCGACAACGTCCCCTGCGTGGTCCTGACCGTGCTCATGGAGACCGGACGCGGCGATGAGATCGATGATGTTCGCCAGATCCTGGCTGAATATAACCGCTGCCGGGGTCCGGATCGGTTCCCTATTTTGGTCCTGCAAGGCAAGCTGAATTTCGTCTGTTTAAAGGTGAATGTGGCCTTTGACACCACCTTCCTTCAGGAGGATGTAACGGAAGATATTAAAGAGGCTCTGGGTGTGAAGGGTGAGTTGGGCCTAGACGCCTCCGAGGGCCTGTTCAGCTTGGCAGAGCGACGCTTCGCACAACCCGAGTACGCCAGCCGTATCGAGGGCGTGATCCAGGCTGTGCCTGGTGTGCAGTGGACCAAAGTCACGGGGCTGCTCTCCATGGGCGAGTCAGAGACCCCCTCCGAGTTGGCTCCACCAGAGGTGGTTCCCTTCAGCGTCTCTCTGACCCCCGCCAGCCACCAGGTCCTGGCCTTGTACAAGGGACACCTGCAGATCAATCCAATCTCTGGACCACCGGTGGAGGCTTGCTGAGATGGATGAAAAACGCGTACCACTCTACGAGCGCCTGCCAGAGATCTACCGCATCGAGGACAGCAAAGTAGAGCCGCCTGACCAACTGAAACATTACTTGTCGCTGGTTGAGGACGCCTTCGGTGAGATCGAACGCAATATCGGGGCGCTATACAGCGATCTGTTCATCGAGACCTGTGACCCGTGGGTGATCCCTTACATCGGTGACCTTCTGGGGGTGAGCCATCTGCAAGGCGACCCCTGGACGCTGCGAGCCGATGTCGCAGATACCATCGCTCTACGCCGGCGGAAAGGCACTCTGGCCAGTATTGAGCGCCTGACCTTCAACCTGACGCGCTGGGGGGTGCATTGTGTCGAGCTGCGCGAGCGCTTGCTCTGGAACCAGCATCTCAACCACCAACGCCCGGATGCGGGCGGCGATCCGCCCTATGGCTTGCCAGCGGTGACGCGCTTCACGCCGATCCGCGGCGGGACGATGACGCTGCGTGATCCAGCCACCCTAAGCCTTTTGGGCAGCCCTTTCGATCCCTTCGCACGAGTGGTCGACGTCAAGCCGCCGACCTTCGGCGCACTACGTTTCAACTTGCCTAACTTGGCGATCTTCTTGTGGCGGCTGGAAGACTATCGCGTGCCGATCTCCAAGCCTGTGGCTCGCGGTTGGCGCGCCACAGGCACGGCGGTGGACGGCGAGGCAACCCATGTGGTGCCCTTCGACCTGCACCCCATGGGCGAGCCCGTGCGCTTGTTTAATACCTACCAGTTCGATCCGGATCGCGATCCGCCAGTCGTCACGCAGCTTGATGAGACGCCGGGCCCCATCACAGCCGCGCGCTTGACTCAAGGTTCGCCTGCCGGACGTCCAGAGAAATATCTACTTGTGGAGACCTATGATCCCACCAATGTGGATCTTGACGCCATCGAGATTGGCGACGTGGGTTTACAGCTACATCTCCCTGCCCCGCCCTTCGACGACGAGGGCTGGCCGGAGGCCGAGCAGCCGCTCTTTACGGTCGAGTCGGGCTTCCAAGCCGAATTGGATGAGGGCCTGCTCTCCGCCAAACTCAGGGCGATTTTTATCGAAGAGGGCAAACCTCTACCGGTGGCGGCCGTCGTGCGCGGCCGCGGGCCACGCTGGGAGATAACCGTCGCCGGTCAGGTGCGCTTCTCGCTTCTGCGTACGGCGCAGGCTCTGCAGGTGTACGAGAAGCTGGTATGGATAATCCGGGGCGCAAACCTGTGTGCCTGGGAGGCGGGCCTGCAACCGCCCGTGCGCGACCGCGAGATTGTGATCGATCCCGATATCGGTCGTCTGTTGATCGGCGTCGGTACCCTGACTAGCGGGGTGGGGGAGAGCGAGGCCAACGCCTTGGAAGACGATTTACTGGTCACTTACACCTATGGCGCCGTGGGACCGGTGGGCGCACACCCGCGCTCAAGACCCGACCCGCCGGCCGAGTGGCAGGGTCAGCCGTTCAGGGAAGAGGATGTGGACTACCACGACCGGGCGGATGATTTGCAGCACAAGCTGGAGCTGATACTCCCCGAGGCCGAGCCGTACATCCTCGAGATTCAAGACAGCATGACCCACACCCTGGACATCAGCGCTATCGCTGGCGTGATCACAGAGGATGGTGGGGAGAATTACCCGCTGGCGAATACGCGCATCATACGCGCCGCTGACGGCCAACGACCGGTAGTTATGCTGAAGAAACCGTTACGCTTCCGCCCCGACGATCCCAGCCAGGCGGCCGGTATCGTCCTGCGCCTGGAGGGGCTCTACCTCACACGCCATCCGGTCAGCTTCCCTGCTGGCGAGCCCTTGATCGCTCGCGCGGCGCTCAACCGCCTGGAGTTGATCGACTGCACGCTCGACCCCGGAGGTAGCCTGGAGCTCGACGGCACCCCGGATGGTACGCGCCGACCGATCCAAACCTCGCTACGCCTGCGCGAGCCGTATGGGTTTGCCAACGCGGCCGAGCGAGCAGCATTCGACCAGGTCCCCGAGGTCGTCCTGCGACGCACGATCTCTGGCCCACTACACATCGATCGTGATTACAGACTTTTCCTGAGCGATACACTGCTCGACGCGGGTGTGGGTGTGGGCGCTCATCCGGGGAACGCCTTCGTGCTGACCAACGCCACGGATCCGTTGAATGATTGGGGGCCGCCCACAGAGGTGAACGGCCTGACTGCTTTTGGCCGAATGCGCGTGGAGCAGATCAACGGACGCGGTGGGATATGGGTGCATGCTTTGGAGGTCTTGAACAATCAAGTGGGCTGCATCCGCTACAGTTATTTCTCAGGCGTCGGTGACCGCTTACCGCAGAATCTGGGTTGTGTGACCGGTGTGGCGTTACATTTCGTGAGTGAGTTATTTGGAGAGCCGGCCTATGGTCAATTGGCCCACGCCTCTGATTTTCGCATTCGGGAGCGAGGGCCGCAGGACGATGCCATGGGCGCTTTTGGCTTCCTGCTGGAGGCGCACAAATGGCGCAACTTGCAGATTCGATACCGTGAATTCATGCCGGTCGGCGTTCGACCGTTGCTCGTGCCGGTGACGTAAGGAGTGAACCATGAAAGGTGATTTCTCTCGATGGGAAACGGAGGGTGAGGAGAACCTACAAGGTGTTCTCCATCAGCAAGGACGCGTGCTCCTCGATTCCGATTGGAATGATCAAACCCGGCTTACCCTGGCTTGGCAGGAGGGCGCGGCGCGGGACGTGATCGGTCCTGATGTTGCAGCCGTGCCAGCCCACACGCCTGATGCCTTCAAGGTAAGCGAAGCACGTGTGGTGGGGAGCGACGTCGAGCTCGATATCCTGCCGGGCGGGGCCTGGGTGAACGGCCTGGCTGTGGACCTGCCGGGGGAACCACCCGATCCCACGGCGGCGGTCACGCGCAAGGCGACCTATCTGCAGCCGCCGATCCAAGATCCGGCGGGCGTCGTGGGAGACATCGCGGATGGCGTGCGCGACGCTGTCGTTCTCGAAGTGTGGCGCTCGGCATTGAACGGCTTTCAGACACCGGAGACCTTGATCGAGCCGGCCTTAGGAGGTCCAGACACGACCGAGCGTGTGCAAACGGCGCTGCGCTTCCGGCTCTTCCGTCTCGGTGAGGATGACACTTGCCGTACCATTGTCGAGCGTTTGCAGGATGATTTCAGCCAGAAGGGAAAGCTGAAGGTTACACTGCTACCGACCATTTCCTCCGGTGGTGATTGCCCGGTCGAGGAAGGTGGCGGGTACATTGGCTTCGAGCACCATCTATACCGTGTCGAGATAGCCCAGGTGAACAGCGCCCAGCCGATGTTTAAATGGTCACAGTTCAACGGTGGTCTGGTAGGGCGCGGCGAATGCGACCTGGCAGGTCCTGACAAGAAGATCACAATCACGGCCAACGATCAAGCGATCAAGACCAGCGGTCTGAACGCTTTTTACCTTGAGGTGGTGGAGTACGATCAAGATCAAGGCTACTGGCGCGTGACCTATGGGGCCGACGTTACGCTGGACGGCGACGAGTTGGTTGTGGGAACGGAGCGCTATACGGAGGCTTCTCGACCTAGTGGACGTGCATTCTTCCGTCTTTGGAACGGCATCGAGGACATCTCCGGTTACCTCAAGGTACCGGTGGGCAGTGACCCCACGGAGCTGCGCGACGGCATCCGCCTGGAGTTCGACGCTAGCAGCGGGGACAATTATCAACCCGGTGATTATTGGACATTCAAGGTGCGTGCCGGGGGGTTGGGTAATCCCGATCCATTGATCGACGATCAACCCCCGCAGGGCGTGCATTATCAGCGCGTGCCCTTAGCGATCCT
>JABAOH010013562.1_pt1 | contig 32206 bp, 24 predicted proteins | sample 7062181 | NCBI WGS metagenome assembly JABAOH01 (sample SAMN14538630, study PRJNA623070) | marine sediment metagenome | biome: marine biome [ENVO:00000428]; feature: marine pelagic biome [ENVO:01000023]; material: deep marine sediment [ENVO:00002113]; isolation source: pool of 5 deep marine... | reverse complement strand
CGAGAGCTTCGGTCGGAGCGGCGTGCCGCTGTACGTTCTCTACCCCGACGGAAACAGCGCTCCGCCAGTCGTGCTCCCAGTCATCTTGACGAGGCAGATCGTGCTCGATGCCCTCGAGCAAATCCCCACGTCGTAGCTCAGCTCGGCCGCGGAGCCTCAAACGGGACTACCGTGACTTTCCAACGAGAACCGATGGTGCCCAGGAGGAAGAGACCCATGACTAGAAGAGATACAGTTGCCCTGCTTGTGGTACCGCTCGTGGCCTTGCTACTCGCAGCGCCGACGCTCCAGGCCCAGCTTTCGAGCCCTGAGATCGGCAAGCCAGCTCCCCGCTTCACATTGCCGGACACGTACGGACAAGAGCACTCGCTGGCCGACTATAGCGGCGAGTGGGTGGTTCTGGAGTGGCTCAACTACGAGTGCCCGTACGTCGCCAAGCACTACGATAGCGGCAACATGCAGCAGCTTCAGCAGACGTACGGCGAGAAGGGTGTGGTCTGGCTCGCAATCGTCTCGTCCGCTCCCGGGAAGCAGGGATACCACGAGCCCGACGAGATGAATGCTTTGACCGAACAGAAGGGCGGAAAGGCCAAGGGCGTGCTCCTCGACCCCGAAGGCACCGTCGGACGGATGTACGGGGCGCGGAACACGCCCCAGATGGTGGTCATCAACCCCAAGGGCATCCTGCTCTACAACGGTGCTATCGACGACCGCCCGTCAGCGCGGCCCTCGTCCCTCGAAGGGGCCCATAACTACCTGGCCGCGGCCCTCGAAGAGGCAATGAACGGGAAGGAAGTGAGTGTCCCGAAGACGCAGCCGTACGGCTGTACGGTCAAATACAAGAACTAGCTGGGAATCGGTACGGTGAGGAGTGAGGAGTACTTATTACTCCTCACCCCTTACTCCTCACTGCTCTCAGGTTATGGCCAGATCCCCCGCTCCATCGTCACATGGGCTACTCGCTGAATGGCCAGGATGTAGGCGGCGGTGCGGAGATCCACCTGCTCTAGTGGATCACCGGGCAGCTCCCGCTCCTGCCGCATCTTCTCGAGCTCGTCCAGTGACTCGTTGATCTTCTGCTGCGTCTCGATGACCGCGTCGGTCGACCGCTGCATCTTAACCAGCAGCTTGCGATTGACCTCATCGAGATCCCACTTCTCCAGCTCGATGTTCTGCACCCACTCGAAGTAGCTGACGGTCACGCCGCCGGCATTGGCCAGGATGTCCGGGAGTACCGCAATCCCCCGCTCGTAGAGAATCTTGTCCGCGCCCGGCGTCGTGGGTCCGTTTGCCGCTTCACTCACGAACCGTGCCTGGATGTCGGAGGCGTTGTCGCGACGGATCTGGTTCTCCAGCGCGGCCGGTATGAGGATGTCGCACGGCAGTGTCAGCAGAAGGTCGTTGCTAACGGTCCGGGTCCCCTTGAGGCCGACGACCGATCCCGTCCGCTTCTTGTGCTGTACCACCTCGGCGGGATCCAGGCCCCCTTCCCGAACGATGCCGCCCTTGGTATCGCTGGCCGCGATCACCNNGATCGCTCCGGCGTTCCCGAATCCCTGGACCACGACTGACGCGCCCTTGACCGACTTGAGGCCGGGCACCACCCCACGAGCCAGGGCCCGCTCCGTGGAGAACAGACACCCGCGAGCCGTAGCCTCACGGCGGCCCAGGGAACCCCCGAGGTCCACCGGCTTGCCGGTCACCACAGGAAGGTTGTTCTCACCTGGGTGCATCATGTGGTACGTGTCGTAGATCCGGGCCATGGTCCCCGCGTTGGTGTTGACGTCGGGGGCGGGAATGTCGGTGTGAGGCCCGATGTTCTCTCCCAGCTCGGCGATGAAGCGCCGAGTGATCCGCCGGATGTCAGTGAGATCGAACTTCTTGGGGTCAAACGCGATGCCGCCCTTGGCGCCGCCGAACGGCACGTCCACCACCGCGCACTTCCAGGTCATCCACGAGGCCAGGGCTCGCACCTCGTCGGCGGTGACATCGGGATGGTAACGGATCCCCCCCTTGCCAGGCCCCCGCACACGAGAGTGCAAGCAGCGGTAGCCCTTGAAGGTCATGACCGTTCCGTCCCGCGTCTCGACGGGAAACTCGACAGTCAGAAGCCGATTGGGCCGCTTCAGGTAGTCCAGAAGCCCGCCAGGCAGGTCCGGCAAATAGCGGCCAGCCGCGTCGAACTGCTGCTGTGCGATATGGAATGGGTTGAGATCTTCCGCGGGCTGTTCCTCGACCTTGCGAGGCGAAGGTTTGCTGCTTGAGGGTTTGGGAGCTGTCTTTTGTTTGGTCATTGGTTCCATTGTACCGGTCGGTTTTCGCAGAGAATGCTAGTAGAACCCGTCACGAGAGTCCATACGTCAACCGCCGCGAGATGTGACGGGCGTCACATTTTGTCGGCGAGACCCACGCCAAGCAAGCATTAATAACGAACAGCGCTTGAAGTTTCGTATAAGACGGGCTTAAGAAGCCGACCGGACCCCACGCTCCGCCACCGCGAGCAGCGCGATCCCTCCCCGAATGCTCTGATTGACCTGCACCCGCAAGTACCTGGGCGCAATCGCAAACACCACGTCGTCGGCAATGCGCGCGGCAATGGTCTCGCAAAAAGCCCCTTGGTTCCGGTACGACCAGAGGTAGTACTTCAACGCCTTGGACTCGACGCACCGCTCGGCCGGAACATACTCAATCGTCACTGAGCCGAAGTCGGGCTGGCCGGTCCGGGGACAGAGTGCGGTGAACTCCGTGGCGCTCAGCGTCACCATCTGAACGTCGGGCGCCGGAAACGCCTCGGCCTTGAGCACCTCCCGGGCCTGCTCTGGGCTTTCCGGCTGGGGGAGCGGCCCAGTACGGGGGAGGCTATCCTGTGACTTTCCCATCGCCTCGCTTCTCCTCCACGGGCCCCAGTTTAGGTTTCCTGAGCATGAAACCCACCGGACGCCGGAGAGCTGTGGTGCTGCTCAGCGGCGGCGTCGACTCGACCACGACCCTCGCCGTCGCTAGAGCACAGGGGTACGAAGTATACGCCCTCACCGTCGGCTACGGCCAGCGCCATGCCGTCGAGCTGGACGCTGCCACGCGCATTGCCGAGGCGATGGGAGTGGCCGATCACGCCGTCCTCGAAGTCGACCTCCGCCGCTTCGGAGGCTCCGCGCTGACGGATGCCACACCGGTCCCGAAGGACCGGGAACCCGACCAGCCAGGGAGCGATATCCCGCCCACCTACGTTCCCGCCCGGAACACGGTGTTCCTCTCGTTGGCCCTCGCCTGGGCTGAGACGCTTGGCACCGGCGACATCTTCATCGGCGTCAACGCGCTCGACTATTCGGGCTATCCTGATTGCCGGCCGGAGTACATCGAGGCGTTCGAGCGCATGGCCAACCTGGCGACCAAGGCAGGGGTCGAGGGCGTCTTGCAGGTCACCATCCACGCACCCCTCATTCGGATGACGAAGCGGGAGATCATCCAGACCGGGCTCGAGCTGGGCGTGGACTATGCCCTCACCACCAGCTGCTATGACCCGTCGCCAACGGGTGAGGCGTGCGGGCGGTGCGACGCCTGCCAGTTGAGGCGCAAGGGATTCGCCGAGGCGGGGGTGGAGGACCCTACCCGGTATCGGCGGGACGCCGCGAGAGCACACCCATGACGTACAGCGTCAAGGAGCTGTGCTACACCCTCCAAGGTGAGGGGTACCACACCGGGCGACCGGCCGTCTTGCTGCGCTTCACCGGCTGCAACCTGTGGTCGGGCCATGAACGGGACCGTGGCGCTGCGATCTGCCCGTTCTGCGACACCGACTTCGTGGGAACCGATGGACCCGGCGGGGGGCGGTACTCCACCGCTCAGTCCCTCACAGATGCGGTGGTCCGAGCGTGGGGGGGCAACGGAGTCGGAGAGCCGTTCGTGGTGTGCACCGGTGGCGAGCCGCTGCTCCAGCTTGACGAAGCCCTAATCACCTCACTGCACGGCGCGGGCTTCGAACTGGCGGTCGAGACGAACGGCACTCTGGCAGCGCCGTCGGGGATCGACTGGCTCTGCGTGAGCCCCAAGGCCAGGGCGCCACTGGTGCAGACCTCGGGGGATGAGCTCAAGCTGGTCTACCCCCAGGACGGAGCCCCGCCCGACCGGTACGAAGACCTCGACTTCCGCTGCTTCTTCCTTCAACCCATGGACGGCCCCGACCGGGAACGCAACACCGGCTTGGCCGTGCGCTATTGCCTGGGCCATCCGAAGTGGCGGCTGAGCTTGCAGACGCACAAGTACCTGGGGATTCCCTGAGACGGAGGGGTGCCGGCTCCTGGGTGCTGGGTATTGGGTAGCGAGCGTGGGTGACGGTTCACGACCAGCCCCCGAACACCCAGGACCTAGCACCCAGGACCTAGTTTACGGCCAGATTCCCCGCTTGAGGGTCACCTCGGCAACCCGTCTAATTGCCAGCACGTAGGCGGCCATCCGGAGATCCACAGGTTTCAGCGCGTCACCTTCGATGCCCCGATCCTCGCGCTGAGCCTTGAGCTCATCGAGGGACTGGTTGATGCGCGCTTGCTCGTTGATCACCGCGTCGGTGGCCCGATTCATCTTCACGAGCAGCTTACCGTTGACCTCTTCTTCATCCCACTGCTCGTTCTCGATGTTCTGCACCCACTCGAAGTAGCTCACCGTCACCCCGCCCGCGTTGGCCAGGATGTCCGGGAGCACCGGGATGCCCCTCTCGAACAGGATCCGGTCGGCATCCGGCGTGGTCGGCCCGTTCGCCGCTTCCGCGACGAGGCGTGCCTTGATATCGGCAGCGTTGTCGCCGCGGATGACGTTCTCCAGCGCCGCCGGAACGAGGATGTCGCATGGCAGCGTCAGGAGCTCTTCGTTACTGACCACCTGCGCGTTCGGCAGGCCGACGACCGACCCGGTGAGCCGCTTATGCTTCAGTGCGGCCGCCCAGTCCAGTCCATCGGGATTGGCAATCCCACCTCGGGAGTCACTCACCGCGATGATCCGCGCACCAGCTTCGGCAAACAGCTGCGCCGCGATGGACCCGGCGTTGCCATAGCCCTGGACTACCACGGTGGCGCCTCGCACCGAGTCCAGGGCCGACACCAATCCCCGCTCCAGGGCTCGCTGCGTACAGAACAGACAGCCCCGTGCAGTGGCCTCACGGCGCCCAAGGGATCCCCCGATGTCGACTGGCTTTCCGGTGACCACCGGGAGGTTGTTCTCTCCCGGGTGCATCATGTGGTAGGTATCATAGATCCAGGCCATCGTCTCGGCGCTGGTGTTGACGTCCGGGGCTGGGATGTCCGTGTTCGGCCCGATGTTCTCTCCCAGATCGGCGATGAAGCGCCGTGTGATCATGCGCAGGTCGTCCTTGGTGAGCTGCTTCGGGTTGCACACAACGCCACCCTTGGCCCCACCAAATGGCACGTCCATCACCGCGCACTTCCAGGTCATCCACGACGCCAACGCGCGCACCTCGTCCAGCGTCACGTCCGGATGGTAGCGAATGCCGCCCTTGCCAGGGCCGCGCACCGTGCTGTGGAGCACGCGGTAGCCCACGAAATTGCGCACGTTGCCATCATGCGTCTGAATGGGGAACTCGACGATGATCACCTGATCCGGCCGCTTGAGGAACTCTACGAGACCAGCCTTGAGCTCGGGGATATACTGAGCGGCGTGGTCGAACTGCCGGCGTGCGATGTGATACGGGTTTAGGTCCTCTACGCCAGCCGCCGCTTCCGCGGGTACCGGCGGCTCCGATTCGGTAGCATGTACCGCCATTGAGTGTCTCCTCCGGTCATGAAAACGGGTCGAGCGGGGCGTGTGGCACGGTGGACGGCGCACCCCACTCCATTGTGCCACTCTCTACTTCCGCCTCACGTACCTCCCATCGAACCAGACGTACCACGACTCCCCGGCATCCTCGGACTGTTCGATGAGCTGCCGGACCGAGCCGTCGCACTGTCGCGTGAAGCTCATGCGATAACGCTGCCGTCGGCCATCGAGGTACAGGTGCTCGCCCGCGAAGTGCATCGCACCGTCGCGTAGCGCACCTTCCACCGCAATGATACCACCCTGCCCATCCACCCAGCTCTGCACCCACTTTCCCCTAACGGGATCGTACTAGTTGATGCTGTTGCCTTCCCCACCCCGGGCACTGGTCCAGTGCTCGAGAAGCAGACAACCGTTCAATAGCTTCTCGATGCGGTTGGTGCCCACCAGCCGGCCCTCGGAATTGAACATGTCCCACTCGCCGATCCAGAAACCGAACTGGCGGTAGGCCGCGTTCTTCTCACACGGCACAGCGGGTTCCTGGGCCTGCGCCGCGGGCAGCACCAGCCCCAGGAGCGCCGGGATAGCTATGACCGCGACCGTGATCGGAGTGTGAAGGTACATGTAGATCCCTTTAATCTTCGCTTCACTGGTGGTCTGCGGCGCAGCACGGCCTAGAGCGAGTCTTCGAGGACTCGGCGAATGAGCAGGCCGGTGGTACTCACGCGTACCTCAAACCGGGCCCGCTCGCTGGCCAGCATGAACGTGGCCGAGCCGTATTCGGCATCGACCAGGGGCTTGAGAAGCGGGAAGCGGCGCCGCAGCTGGAACATGTCCACCAGTTTGTCATCGGCCAGGGCGAACACGGTCCTGGGTCGGAGCTGCTCGTCCTGGAGGCGCACGTACCGCCCGGAGACCCGGTCCAGCTCATACGCCGTATGCAGGCCCAGAAAATTGGCGATGGGCTTCCACTTGAGGATATGCGCGTCGACGTAGAACTCGTCGCCGGCGAGGCTGAACGACTTCTCGCGCCCATCGGGAAACCGAAACGTCGCGTTGAAGCTCTGTGCCCCAGTCGGACGCGTCTCGACCACTGCCGCTACCTCCTCCCTGGTGAAGGCACGATAACCCTGCGTCGCCACCGAGATTGTCGCACAGAGGCCGGCCAGGCTGAGAAGGAGTATGGCCAACGTCAGGCTGGCTGCCGTCCCCAATAGGCGCCGCTGTTTGATGGCGTAGAAGCCGGCGACGAACAAGGCCAGGGCCAGGACGGCGAACAGGATGGCGGCCAAGACCAAGGGACTAGGCATGGGCGTAAGATGGGGGAGAAGGGGGAGCGAGGGGAGTGGGGACACCAGACTGTGCGACGCCGCGTCTGGGCACAAACAAGAAACAGGCCGCCGCGGTCTCACCGAGGCGGCCTGCGACTCTCACGAGAGACCTCTCAGTTTTCCAGTTTGGTGACGTTCTCCGCCGCGGGTCCCTTGTCATTCTCCACGACGTCGAACTCCACCCGCTCACCTTCCTTCAACGACCTGAAGCCTTCCTGCTTGATGGCCGAGTAGTGGACGAAGCAGTCTTTGTTGCCATCCTCCGGCGTGATAAAGCCATAGCCTTTGCTGTCGTTGAACCACTTCACCGTTCCAGTCGTACGCATGCCGTGCTCCCCCGTGGGTTGAGATGTCGTCGGGGTGCGGCAACGCCGTACCAACCGACTCCATAACGCTCGCGGGCTCAGCCCCCGCGTCGGGCTGCCGTCACGGCCTGCCGGCGACTTGTCACCGGCCCACCCGCTCCGGCCACTACGCTCCAAAGTACAAAAAGGGACCCCGGCCTTGGCCAGAATTCCCTTATTACGATCAACAATCTACCGTAAGACGAAACAGCCTGTAGCTAGCGCTGAACAAGGCTAGCGATCTTGGCAGTTCCTGTCAATCAGTCCGGCCGCGACGAGCCGGGCGACGCAGCCTATCAGGGGCTGTGCTCCACCGAAGATTTCGAGACGAAGATCCTGACAACCACGCCGCCGTGGTCAGATGGCCACATGCCCGAGCCCGTTCGGTCGCTCGGTTCATCCCCTACTACCCACGCCTCGACCGAGAGCGGGGCGACGTTTCGCAGGAGGACGTAATCGAGCCTCCGATCCAGTAACGAGACAGAATTCCGAAGGTCAACAGTGTGACAGCATGTCGCGCCGGCGCCGTCAGGCGTCGCATCACGCAACCAGACGTCCACGTACCCCTCATTCAGCAGCGTCTCGTACGTGGCCGTGCCGCTCCCGTCTGCGGTCGTATTCAGATCGCCCACCAGGATGATGGGACGGTACTCCACACTCAAGATCTGGATGAGCTCGGCTGCCTGGGCGGCCTGCACCAGATGATTGGACTCAGCGGGCTCAAGATGTGTGTTGATGAACCGAAACGTCTCGCCGTCGATAGTGGCATCCACCGCCACCCAGCCGCGAAGGATCTCGATCTGGATCCCGGCCGGTGTGGGAACAACGCGCCTTGCCGTGAAATTCTGGGCCACCACATCCGCGATCTCCACGTCACCGCGAGCCAGGATTACGTCGAAGTCGGTGAGCCGCACGTCATCGAAGGTGGCGTTGCCGCGTGGGATCTCGACATCGGAATCCCGGACCTGGGCGGCTGCGCGATAGTCCAGTCCCCGCTCGGCCAGCTCCCCCATCAGGATCTCCAAGAAATCGAACGCCACGTCTTCGGCGGGCACGGTCCCACCGACGATGGCGTCGCCGGGGGACTGGGTGCGCAGCAGTGAGATCTCCTGCAGACCCGCCAGGTGCGGACGCGCCGCAGCAATTTCGTCCGCCAGCACCTCGGCCCGCTCGTTGAAGTCTGCGGCCAACACCATCTGCCACACCTCCTCAACCCGGGCAAACATCTCCTCCGGCGTCTGGGCACTGAGAACCTGATCGACGTCGGCCCCCACGTACACGTTGCGACTCATGACCTTGACTTCGACATAGCTAGCATCAGCTGGGAGGGACCTGTCATTGGCGCACCCTGCTGTTGGCCAGGCGAGCGAGGCTACAGCGGCGAGGGCTAGCAGCGGTCTCACGATACGCCTCCTCAAGTCTGCCGGCGTCATGCGATCGCGAACGGTGCAACCCAAGACTCCAACGTAAGCATCATCCGCCCCACACACACGTTCGAGGGGTGGCGTCAAGGGAGTGTCAACACCACACGACTTGCCTCCACCGGGAGAGGAGGGAGACGGCAAGGAGTGAGGGGTAAGGAGTGAGGAGTACGCGCCGAGCACCGGCGAACTGCTCAACGATGAGCGTCCTCCTCCCCCCTCTCTCCTCCCTCCTGTTGCAGCTCGGGCTGGTCGCGGAGGCCGGTGACTTCCTGAAACTGCTCCCAAATCCTCACGAGCAGCTTGTCCGACTCGTCGTACTGCCTCACGGCGTTGTCGATGTGCTTGCCCACGAGCTCGTGTGTTCGCTGGAACCGGGTGAGCTGCTGATGCAGACCACTCAGCGCCGCGAGGATCTCCCGGGCCCGCTGCTCCACTTCCAGGCCCCGGAGCCCGTGGAGAACCGCCGCGAGGTAGGCATAGAACGTGTTGGGAGAAACGGGAATGACCCGCCGGTACAGAGCGTACGCGACGATGCTCCGCCCGTCCTCCAGCTCCTCGCCCCGGACCACGGCCTCGTAGTACACGTTCTCCGCCGGAATGTACATGAACGCGAACTCGTAAGTCCCCTCATCCGGCCGCACGTACTTGTCGGCAATCTCGTCGATGCGTTCCCGCAGCGTCCGTCGAAACACGCGACGTTCCCGTTCCGCCTGCTCACCATCGGCACTGAGCATCCGCTGGCATGCTTCCAGGGGGAACTTGGAATCGATGGGCACCAGGCGCTGGCCAACCTTGAGGACCGCATCCACCTTCTCCCCTGATCGAAAGCTGTACTGTGTCTCATACAGGCGTGCGGGAAACACCTGGCGCAACAGCTCCTCAAGCCAAACCTCCCCGAGGGTGCCGCGGAGCTTGGGCACCTTGAGTAACTCCTGAACGTCGGCCACGGCTCGCCCCATCGATTCCAGCCGCTCGGTGGCATCGGTGAGCCGGCCGAGTTGCTCCCGCAGATCGGCCAGCGATCGCAACTGCTCAATGCTCCCCTCAGCCAGGCGCTTGGGAACCTCCTGCTGCGCGCCAACCAGGTCATCGAGCCGTGACCGTAGCTCGATGAGCTGCTGCTGCACCAGTTCCGCCTCCCCCGCGCCCCGCCTCAGGAGCACCGACAGAATGATGATCAGCAGGACGGCGATGACCCCAAGCAGCACTTCCAGCATCGAAGCTTACGGCTCCCTTCCACCCAACGGCAGATTCAGTCCTGCCACCAACCCGAACACTGCATCGAAATCACTGGCGCGGAACCACCGCACCTCCACGTACAGTCGAACAGGGGTGCGAAGAAATCGAGGTGTGGAAGCCCCGATGAACAGGTTGATGCCCAACCTGGTTTCTTCCTCCGCCGGATCGCCGGAGATCTCGAACTGGCGACGGGCCAGCCCCCCACCTGCACCGGCATAGAGCACCTGGCGAAAGCCCATGCGGAATGCGACGTCCAGATTTGCGTGCCAGGTGGTGACCTCGCCTGCAAAGATGTAGTCACCGCTGGGAAGCAGCTCCACAAACGCACCCAACGGTAGCCGCGCCTGCGCTCCGACGCTCACCGCCTCCGCATCGAAGTCGTAGCCGCCCCGCACGCCTACCTCCGGCACGGCCCGAGCGATGAATCGGCTGGGACGGCCCCGTTGCCCCCGCTGGCCTTCGACGTCTGCCGGAAGCAGGGCAAGGACCATGACCGCACCGAGTGCTATCTGTGGTAGTCCATTCCTCATCATTGCCCTTGAGGGTGGAGCGTGTGCTGTAATGTACCACGGCNNGTGAGGTTCGAGGTGTGTGGTGTGAGGTTCGAGGTGTGTGGTGTGTTGTTAGTGGTCTGTGGTTCGCTCTGCCTCCGGGCAGGTCGGAGCGCACCACCAACCACTGACCACACACCGAGAACACCTCAGACCTCACACCCCACACCACCAGGCCTGGACAACCCGACGCCGTCGCAATATCCCTCCCGAACACGTCGACCACCTCCGGGAGGTTCACATGCGTCGGTTCAGCGTCGTGGCTCTAGGCATGCTCGTGGTTGTCCCTGCCACGGCCCCCGCCCAGCAGTCAATCAGGGAGTTCACTAGAGACTTGGAGAAGCGGGACGGCTACTTCCCGCTCTACTGGGACGGGGCAGAGGGTCGCCTCTTCATGGAGGTACGCCGCCTCGGTGAAGACTTTCTCTACCTCACTTCCCTGGCGACGGGGATGGGTCATACCCGCCTCGGTCTCGACCGCGGCATGATCGCCGACGAGGCAGTAGCCAGGTTCGAGCGCGTGGGGCCCACAGTGTACCTGATCCTCAGGAACCCGCGATTCCGGGCAGTGAACACCAGCAACCCGGCCTCGATCCGCGCGGTGGAGGAATCCTTCCCGACCTCCACAGTCGCTGCCTTCGAGGTCGAGGCGGAGGAAGACGGGCGACACTTGATCAACGTCACCAGCCACTTCCTCACTGATCACATTGGCGTCATCCAGCGGTTGCGCTCGGCGAATCAGGGAACCTTCCGACTCGATGAGAGTCGGAGCACAGTCTTCCTGCCCCGCACCAAAGGCTTCCCGGACAACACCGAAGTCGAGGTCTCCCTCACATTCACCAGCGACAACCCTGGTTTCCTGGTGCGCTCTCACGCGCCTGACGGCCGCGCAGTAACGCTGAGGCAGCATCACTCCCTGGTCAGGTTGCCGGACGACGGCTTCAAGCCACGGAAGGGCGATCCGCGTGTCGGCAACTTCCGCGTGACGTTCTACGACTTTTCGCGCCCGCTGGAGCAGCGCTACGAAGAGGGCTACATCGCCCGACACCGACTCCAGAAGAGGAACCCTGGCGCCGCCATGTCGGAGCCGGTCGAGCCCATCGTGTATTACCTGGACAAGGGTGTACCTGAACCCTACCGCACCGCTTTCCGGGAAGGGGCCACGTGGTGGAATGCGGTCTTCGAGGCGGCGGGATTCAGCAACGCCTTCCGGGTGGAAGACATGCCCGACGACATGGACCCCATGGACGCCCGGTACAACGTGATCCAGTGGGTCCACCGCTCCAACCCGGGGTCTTCCATCGGGCCGTCGTTTGTGGACCCCCGTAGCGGCGAGATCATCAAGGCGGCGGTGCGGATGGATTCGTATCGGTCGCTCACGGACTACGATCTCTATGCCGGCACGCTGCCGGCCGCGTCGGAGGCCCCCGATCTCGAGATCACCGAGTGGCTCGCCTCCCTCGACCAGGATGTCAGTGGGGAGGAGTTCGCCATGGCCCGGCGCCGGCAACACGCTGCCCACGAGGTGGGGCACACCTTGGGCCTGGCACACAATTTCGTGGCCGCGAGCTACGGCCGCGCGTCCGTGATGGACTACCCGGCGCCGCTCATCAGGCTGGTCGACGGGCGCATCGACCTCGGCGACGCATACAGGAATGGACCCGGCGCGTACGACTCCCTCGCCATTCGTTACGCCTACACCGAGTTCCCGGCGGAGCAGGAAGAGGCAGGCCTCCAGGCGATCGTGAACGAGGGCTTGTCTCAGGGAATCAAGTTCAATACCGGGGGCGACGCTGCCGCCTGGAGCTCCTATCCTGAAGTCACGCAATGGATCAATGGGAGCGACGCCGTCGACGAGCTCGCCCGGGTGATGGAGGTCCGGCGGGCGCTCATCGAGCGATTCGACGAGCGGGCCATTGCAGAGGGCGAGCCCATGGTCTGGCTGAATCGGCGATTCGTCCCGGTCTACTTGCACCATCGCTTCACGCTGGAAGCCGCGATCAAGGCTATCGGCGGGATGGAGTTTCGCTACGCCGTACGGGGCGACACCCTTGCGCCCACGCGCATGATTCAACCGGAGCGTCAGCGTCGCGCGCTGGAGCTCGTGCTCGACGCCCTGGAGCCCGAGGAGCTAGCAATTCCCGAACGCTTACTCCAACTGATGACCCCCAGGGCGTACGGCTATGGGACCGATGAGTGGTTCTTTGGATCTGACGCCTACCCCGCGTTCGATCAGATTGGCGCCGCCCGAACCCTGGCGTCGATGATCATCGGCAACCTCCTGGCCCCCCGTCGTGCGGCACGACTCGCGGCGTTCCACGCACGAAACCAGGATCTCCCTTCCCTGGAGGAAGTCATTGGAAGGTTGATGGCGCGAACCTGGGAGGCCCGCACACGGAGTGAGACCGCCGCCCTGCGGCGGGTGGTGCAGCGCATCGTGGTAGACGAGCTGATCGATCTCGCGGGAAGTCCGAATGCCACGGTCGAGGCACGCGCCGCCGCCGAGTGGGGACTGAGGCGGATCTTCGAGCTGATCCAGATGCAGGAACCGCGCCTGCCTGCGGAGCAGGCACACCAGTCACTGGCCTGGGCAGACATCGAGCGGTTTCTCAATCGGCGCGACGAGGCGACGCAACGGAGCGAGCATCGCGCGATGCCGCCGGGGACGCCGATAGGAGGGCGGTAGGGCCGTAGGGCGGTACGACGGAACGGCGGAACGTTGAAGGGTGCCCCGGTGACTTGAAGGTCGCCGCGCCGCCCCTCACCTACCGCCGTTCCGCCGTTCCACAGTTCCGCTCTACGGTATCCCCGCCTTCACCACGCTCTTCGGCTCCGCCATGACCCAGGTCCGCTCGAGCGCACGCTCCCTGGGATAGATCTCGTTTAAGGTGTCGCCGTCGTACAGCCGACCATTCTTCATCACGTAGCGGATCGTGTTGGTGCTCCTGATGTTGACGAGCGGGTTGGCATCGAGCACCAGGAGATCAGCCAGCTTCCCCACCTCGATGGACCCGAGTTCCTCGCCGAGCCCGATGGCCTCGGCACCCATGATGGTGGCGGTGCGGAGGGCGTCGTGCTCCGACATCCCGCCCGCCTGCATCGACCACAGCTCCCAGTGGTAGCCCAGGCCCTGAAGCTGCCCGTGGCTACCCACGCCCACGCGACCGCCGGCCTCGACGATCTGCTTGAGGCCCACCGCATGGTCCTGGAACACGTGCTCCTCGTCCATGAACCAGCCGGCGTTCCTGCGGCGAGTCGCCTGGTCCAGCACACTATGCGGCGTGAACCGCGCCAGCTTGGTGTCGTCGTGCGGCTGCTCCTTGGCGTACCAGTAGTTCTCGGCCCAGGGGCCGCCGTACGACACGAGCAGCGTCGGCGTATATGCGATCTTCGACTCGGCCGCCAGGGTCACCACGTCCTTGTAGACCGGGTACACCGGCAGCGAGTGCTCCTGCCCGGGGTAACCATCGATCATCATGGTTAGGTCGTACATGAAGCGGAGCCCGCCCTCGGTGGTGGGCATCATCTCCTGCTCCTTCGCCGCCATGATGACCCACTGCCGCTGCTGCCGGTTGCCGGACATGTACATCTTGATCGTCTTGGTATCGTAGTACTCGCTGTAGCGCTTCATGATGTCCCGGGCGTGGTCCAGGTCGCGAATCGGGTCCTCGATATAGTCACCGAAGATGCCGCGGCCGGTTGAGTACACGCGCGGTCCCAGCACCTCACCCGCGTCCACCAGATCACCGTAGGTGATGACGTCGGTAGAGGATGTCTGGGGATCGCGTGTGGTGGTCACCCCGTAGGCCAGGTTCGCCAGGTAGAGCCACACCTGAGTCTTGTGGATCCCCCACGCGGGCCACATGTGGGAGTGGGTATCGACGAACCCGGGAACGATTGTCTTGCCGGAAACGTCGATGACCCGTGCGCCCGCCGGCACCTCGGCCCGCCCCGACGGCCCCACGGACTCGATGCGGTTGTTGCGAATCACGAGGTCGGCGTTCTCGATCACCTGGTCGCCGTTCATCGTGATCACCCGGGCGCCCCGGAGCACCGCCGCGCCCTGCGGGATGTCTCGCTGAGCCCGAATGACGACGCGATGCTCCTCGGGCTCATACTTCGGCTCTTTCTCTTTCTCCTCCTTCTCCTGCTTCTGTTCTTCCTTCTCCTCTTCGCCTGCCGCTTGTCCCGCCTCTCCCGCTTCCGCCGCCCCCTCTTTCTCCTCTTCCTCCGCCTTCTTCGCCGCCTTCACTGAGTCCTCAAACGCCTTCGCCGCATCCAGGTCATACACGAAGTGCGCGTTCCCGATGGACCAATGCACCTTGCGGCCGTCGGCGCTCCAGGCGGGGAACTGACCGCCGATCACGGTGAGCTTCTTCGCCGGGAACGCCGCGTTGGCCGGGTTGGCGACCGAGATGGTTGGAGTGTCGCCACCGATGTACGGTACCGTCACCACGTAGAGGTCACTGTTCACCGCCGCGAGGGCCTGGTCGCCCTTGGGCGCCATCACGATCACTGAGGCTCGGTTGGGTTGCGTCGCCCCGGGGCGCTTGTTGCCCTGGACTTTGACATACGCCTTCTCGTCGGTGCCGTCCCACCGGATGGAAAGCAGGCCCTTGGAGCTGTGGAACAGGTAGATGCGAGCCGCGTTCTCGGTGAAATGCGGTCTCGACCGCCCCTCCGTGGGCGCGATCACCGCGACATCGCCGCCGGCGGCGGGAATCCATACGAGGTCGTCCGCCGCGCCTGGAGCGGAGGGCCCCGTGGACTCCTGGTAGGCGCGGGTGGGCCCCCGGAGCGCGACGATCCGGTCACCGTCAGGTGACCAGGCCGGTTGCTGGTAGGTGGCTGCCGCGGATGTGAGCTGCTGTGGTCGTCCGCGCCCGTCAGCGCGGACCTTCTGGATGTGCCCGCCCTGGGGCGACCAGGTGATGTAGCCGATCCAGCGCCCGTCCGGCGACCAGGCAGGGTGCGCCTCAGTCAGCGAAGCGTCCGTAAGCCGCCTGGGCTCGCCATCCGGGTAGTCCATCACATACAGCCGGTCCATGGCCACGAACGCGAGCCTTTTCCCGTCGGGTGACGGCACCGCGTCCCGAATCTGTCGCACGGTGAACTCGGCGGAGTCCGGGATCTCGTAGTCGAAGGCCAGCTCCGGTCCGATCTCGAAGTCCACATCCACCCGGAACGGGACGGGGATGGGGTCACCCCCGTCCACGGGAACACGCCAGATCTTCCCGCCGTAGGAGGCCACCAGCTCCTTGGAGTCCGGGGTGAACGCCATGCCGGGCAGTACATCCCGGTCGGCGATTGATTCCTGATCGTCCCGCTGCACCGGGTAGGCGAGCCAGCGCTCGTCACCGGTTCCGAGGTCGCGGATCCGCAGGCCGGTCTGGTCTTCGTGGCGCGAGCCGTATACCAGCCAGTGTCCGTCGGGGGAGATCGTCGGGCGGAATGCCGAGCCGTAGCGGAAGGTGCGGGAGTAGTCCTCGCCGGTCTCCCGGTCGTACATGCCGAGCTGGTACTGGGGGAAGCTCGCGTTGTAGTTCCAGCTTCCGGTGCGGCGGGCGTACCAGATGTAGCGCCCGTCGGGTGTCAGCGCCGCGCCCACGGACTTGAGGTTGCGGGGCTCCTTGTGGAGCTGGGCGCCTGAGCCGCCGTCCACGTGGCCGATCCACAGCTTGGTCACGCCGAGGCGGGTCTCCCCTTTGGAAGCCACGACGTACTTCCCGTCAGGCATCCACTCCGGGGACATCCAGGTGCTTCCTTTCCCTTTGGTGAGCTGGGTGGTGTCGCCGGTCTCGAGCTCGAGGATCCACAGATTGTCGCCGCCCGAGCGGTCAGAGGTGAACAGGATCTTCTTCCCGTCCGGGCTGTAGCGTGGCTGGCCGTCGAACGCCATGCCGTGGGTAAGCTGGGTGGCCTTCCCGCCCGTGATGGGGACGGTGTAGAGGTCACCCAGCAGATCGAACACGACGGTTTGGCCGTCGGGGCTCACGTCCAGGGAAATCCACGAGCCCTCGTCGGTGGAGAGCTTGATGGTGCGCCCCGGCTCAAGCGGCAGGTTCTTGTTCTCCTTTTCCTTCTTCGTCGTGTCGGCCTGGGCCGTGTCCTGCTGGACGACGGCGGCTGCGGGGCGTGGACCCACAGCAAGCAGGGCGAAGAAGGCGGCGGCTGTGCTGGAGATCGTACGGGTCCAGGACATGGGTTCGGGCCTCCAGGTTTTCTAGCTACGAGTGGGTTCAGGGGAGGGCTACAAGATGGCAAGGGGGATGGGGGGGCGGGGGGGGGGGGTGGCGCGGCGGGGGCGGGGGGTGGGGGGGGGGGGGGGGGGGGGGGGGGGGGGTGGCGCGGCGACCGCGAAGGGCGGCGACCTAGCACAGCTGCACCCCACGCGCCGACGGGTGCTCGGCGTTGACCACCTGAGCCCCATTCGGTTCGGGGGGACTGAAGAACGACAACTTGCCGGTATCACGGGGGATTCCGGGCGTCCATGCCGAACTTCAAACACCCTCACATCGTACTCTATTGGGAGAAACGCACCCCAAGACGAGCCCCTCTGAGACTTCTCCTACCCCGCCCTTCCTTTGTCAACGGCGGTGTCACTCTCCATCCCTTCAAGGGTCTCCGGCAGCGCATGCAGGGACGCAATTCGCGCGTCTGCTTGCCTGATCGCAGGATCGTCGGACGAAGTGTAGCCACGAGGGATGGCGATCACCTTGGCGTTGGCTGCCTTGCCGGCCAGGATGCCAGCAGACGAGTCCTCTACCACCACGGCCTGCTCGGCACTCACGCTCATTCGGCTCAGAATTTCGAGGTAGACGTCCGGGTCCGGCTTGCCACGAGCACATTCGTCGCTCGACACGACCTTCTCGAAGTATCGCTGCCAGCCGGTGCCCGAGAGCGCCGCATCGATCAGCACTCTGGGGGAACCCGACGCCAGCCCGACTCGGTATCTGGCGACGCAGTATTCCAGCGCTTCGGTCGCTCCGGGAAGGAGAGGAACCTCGCCACGCCGATACGACGCAGCCATTATGCCAACGATGTTGTCCAACACCTCTTCCGAACGCATCGCTCCCTCGAGCTTCCCCCTCACGTACTCGACCCACGTCGACGTGCTGACGCCCATCAGGCGTTCCTGGTCTGCCTCGGTCCAGCTCTTCCCGAATTGCGAGAGCAACTCGCGTCTGGCCTCGAACCACACCGGCTCGCTATCTACGAGCAGGCCGTCCATGTCAAAGATCACTGCTCGAATCACTCAGCATTCCTCCCCTGGCCAAGGTGCCGACTCGACGGCATGATACTGCACCGGGATTCAGCGCAGCGCCACCCGAGGGTTCGGTGGCGTCGGACGTCTTGCCAATCGGAGGCCGGGCCGTGACTGCTCACCGTCGACGATTCGCCATCGGCGTTGACTTCGGCACCAACAGCGTACGAGCTGTCGTGGTTGACGTTGCTGACGGATCCGAAGTTGCCACCCACGTCTGGAAGTACCCCAGCGGTGAGGCGGGCATCCTCCTCGACACCAAGGATCCCAACCTCGCCCGCCAGAACCCGGCCGACTACATCGAGGGGTTCTATGCCTCGGTCAGACGCGCCGTCGCCGCAGCGAAGCGCACTCGAGGGTTCCTGGTCGAGAACATCGTCGGCATCGGGATCGACACCACGGGATCGACGCCCATCCCCGTGGATCGCGACGGGATGCCTCTCGCATTGCGGAAGCAGTTTCGCCGAGAACTTGCCGCGCACGCCTGGCTGTGGAGGGACCACAGCGCCTTTGCCGAGGCGTCCGAGATCACTGACAAGGCATCCAAGCACCGCGATCGCTACCTGACGAAGTGCGGAGGAGTCTACAGCAGCGAGTGGTACTGGTCGAAGATCCTGCACTGCAGGCGCAGCGCCCCGAGAGTCTTCCAGGCAGCCTACGGGTGGGTCGAGCTCGCGGACTTCGTGCCGGCCTTCATCACGGGCAACACCGATCCCCACCTCCTGGCGCGGGGCATCTGCGCGGCCGGACACAAGGCCATGTACCACGACGACTGGGGAGGGCTGCCCTCCGAGCGCTTCTTGGCGTCGCTACATCACGACCTCGCTCCGCTGCGAAGACGCTACGCCGAGCGAGCCGTCCCGGCAGATCGCAAGGCGGGCGCACTAACTGGGGATGTGGCGCGGAAGGTCGGCCTACCGGCAGGGGTCCCGGTTGCGGTAGGAGCGTTCGATGCCCACATGGGCGCGGTTGGAGCGGGCATCAAACAGGGAACCCTGGTCAAGATCATTGGCACCAGCACTTGCGACATCATGGTCGCACCCATGGATGAACCGCTCCCGGACATTCCCGGACTGTGCGGCATCGTGCCCGGCTCGGTCATCCCGGGCATGTACGGCCTGGAGGCGGGACAGTCTGCCGTAGGCGACATCTTCAATTGGTTCGCGAGCCATCTCGTGCCGCAGAAGTACACAGCCAGAGGTGATCCACACACCAACCTCTCTCGCGCGGCGGCGACGATCCAGCCCGGCACGAGCGGCCTGCTGGCACTGGACTGGAACAACGGCAACCGAACTGTACTGGTGGACCCGAACCTGACGGGCCTGCTCGTGGGACAGACCCTTCACACCTCCGCGCCGGAAGTGTACCGAGCGCTCGTAGAAGCCACTGCGTTCGGTGCCCTGACCATCATCAATCGGTTCGAGGAATACGGCATCGCGGTGAGGGATGTGGTGAACTGCGGCGGCATCGCGGAGAAGAACCCGTTCGTCATGCAGATCTACGCCGACGCATGTAATCGCCCCATGAGCATCAGCCACTCGCCGCAGACGTGCGCGTTGGGAGCCGCGATCTTTGGGGCGGTGGCCGGTGGCGTTTATCGCAATGTCCGGAGCGCGCAGCGCAAGATGGTCCGGGCTCGGCGCAAGGTGTACCGACCGCGCAAGGCGGCGGCGGCCGTCTACGCAGAACTGTACGGGCTCTACAAGCAATTGCACGATGCGTTCGGCACGGCGGCGTACGAGCAGGCGCTGGGGCACGTGATGAAATCCCTGATCGCAATTCGCGACCGCACTCGCAAGGAATAGGCGATGCTGGAAGAACTCAAGCATGACGTATGTCGCGCCAACCAGGCCCTGGTACGGCATGGTCTCGTCACGCTCACCTTCGGCAACGTCAGTGGGATCGACGCGGAGCGACTCCATGTCGTCATCAAACCCAGCGGTGTCCCGTACGCCGAACTCCAGCCAGCTCAGATGGTGGTCGTCGACCTGTCGGGCACGGTCGTCGAGGGTGACCTGCGGCCCTCTACCGACACGCCAACCCACCTGTTGCTGTACCAGCACTTCGCACAGGTCGGCGGCATCACCCACGTCCACAGCAGGTTCGCTACGATGTTTGCGCAAGCGCGCCGCGAGATCTCGTGCCTCGGCACTACCCACGCCGATCATTTCCATGGCTCCGTTCCGGTGACCCGCCCGCTCAGCCCCGCCGAGGTCGAGCACGCTTACGAGGCCAACACGGCCCGCGTCATCGTGGAGCGGTTCGCGCACCTCGACCCGAAGGTGATGCCCGCCGTGCTTGTAGCGGGGCACGGACCGTTCACCTGGGGTAGAGATGCCGCCGCGTCGGTGGTCAACGCAGTTGCGCTGGAGGTGGTGGCGGAGATGGCCTTCGGCACTCGTGTGATCGATGCGAACGCACCCGACCTCGAGCAACACCTACTCCACAAACACCACGAGCGCAAACATGGCAAGGACGCGTACTACGGACAGGATTGGTAGATGATCAATCTCAGGCAATACGAGTTGTGGTTCGTCACCGGCAGTCAGCATCTGTACGGTGACGACCTCCTACGACAGGTTGACGATCACGCGCGTCAGATTGCCGAATCACTGGATCGTGCAGATTCGATCCCGGTCAAAGTGGTCGCGCAACCCGTCCAGACGACACCCGATGCAATTCGCCAAGTGTGCACGGCGGCAAACGCCGCAGCGGATTGCGTCGGCATCCTCTTGTGGATGCACACGTTCTCGCCTGCGAAGATGTGGATCGGCGGGTTGAACACGCTGCACAAGCCGTTCCTCCATCTGCACACGCAGTTCAATCGCGACATCCCATGGTCCACGATCGACATGGACTTCATGAACCTCAACCAGTCGGCCCACGGTGACCGCGAGTTCGGGTATCTCTGCACGAGGATGGGATTGGCGCGCAAGGTGGTGGTGGGGCATTGGCGGGACTCGGAGGTGGTGGCGGAAATCGCCCGATGGAGCCGCGCCGCCTGCGCCTGGCACGACGCCCAGGGTGCCAGGATCGCCCGCTTCGGCGACAACATGCGTGACGTGGCCGTCACCGAAGGCGACAAGGTCGAGGCTGAAATGCGTTTCGGGTATGCCGTCAAGGGGTACGGTCTGGGCGACTTGGCGGCGTGTATCGACGGTGTAGATGACGCAGCAGTCGATGGACTGGCCAAGGAGTACGACGAGCAGTACGATGTCGTCGCAGCGTTGCGACCGTCGGGTGCGCGGCGCGCGTCGCTTAAGGATGCGGCGCGTATCGAGCTTGGCCTACGTGCGTTCCTCGAAGACGGCGGCTTCACGGCGTTCACCGACACGTTCGAGAACCTGCACGGCTTGCGCCAGTTGCCAGGAATCGCCGTGCAGCGACTCATGGCGGATGGCTACGGGTTCGGTGCCGAAGGAGACTGGAAGACCGCGGCGCTGGTGCGGGCCATGAAGGTGATGGCCTCCGGTCTGGCCGGCGGCACGTCGTTCATGGAGGACTACACCTACCACCTGCATCCGGAAGGCATGAAGGTGCTGGGAGCACACATGCTGGAGATCTGTCCGTCGATTGCCGGGAGCGCGAAGCCGTCACTCGAGATCCATCCGCTCTCCATTGGCGGAAAAGAGGATCCCGTTCGGCTGGTGTTCGACGCTCGGAGCGGTCCGGCCGTGAACGCGGCACTGATCGACCTGGGCGATCGCTTCCGCGTGGTGGTCAACGAGGTGGAGGTCGTTCCGTCCGATGAGGAGCTGCCCAAGCTGCCGGTCGCGCGTGCCGTGTGGCTGCCGCGGCCTGATTTGAGGACGGCGGCGGCAGCCTGGATCCTGGCGGGCGGTGCTCACCACACCGGCTTCAGCCAGGCGCTCACCGCCGCCCAGCTCGAAGATTTCGCAGAGATAACCGGCGTCGAGCTGTTGACCATCGGTGATACGACGTCCCTCGCAAAGTTCAAGAAGGAGCTCCGCTGCAACGAATCCTACTACGGGCGGGCCGGCCGCCGGTGACGGCCGCCGCAGCCATGCCACGGAGAGGGAACTAGCCCATGCACTGGCTCGACTGGTCGGTTGTCGCCGGGTACTTCGCCGTGCTGCTCGTACTGGCGTGGTGGGTGATTCGCAGGATCAGAGATACCGCCGACGACTATTTCTTGGCCGGGCGAAACCTGGGCTGGTGGGTCGTCGGCGCGTCGATCTTCGCCTCCAATATCGGCTCGGAGCACCTTGTAGGGCTGGCCGGCTCGGGGGCCACCGACGGCGTGGCGATGGCGCACTACGAGCTCCATGCCTGGTGCCTGCTCGTCCTGGGATGGGTGTTCGTGCCGTTCTACATGCGCTCCAAGGTCTTCACGATGCCGGAGTTCCTCGAGCGGCGCTTCAGTGCAACGAGCCGCTGGGTACTGTCCATGATCTCGTTGGTCGCGTATGTGCTCACCAAGATCGCCGTGGGCATCTTCGCCGGAGGCATCGTATTCTCCGTGCTGCTGCCAGAGCTGCGTTTCGGTCCCCTCGACAGCTTCTGGATCGGATCGATTCTCGTGATAGTGCTTACCGGTCTGTACACTGTCGTTGGCGGCTTGCGGGCAGTCGCCTACACGGAAGCGTTGCAGACGGTTGTGCTCGTCCTCGGCTCAGTCCTGGTGACCGTGTTCGGCCTTGAGGCACTCGGCGGCTGGTCGGTGCTACGGGAGGTGGCCGGCTCCGAGATGTTCGACCTGTGGAAGCCGTTGGTGCCCGATGGAGTTGCCGGCACCTGGCAACCCGTGCGGGATGTCGACGCGACCGGGCAGGTAGTGCGGTTGGCCTGGTACTTCAACGACAACTATCCTTGGCTCAGCATGCTGTTCTGTGCGCCGGTGATCGGGTTGTGGTACTGGTGCACCGATCAGTACATCGTGCAGCGTGCGCTGGGCGCGCCTAACGAGCAGCAGGCGCGCCGCGGCAGCATCTGCGCCGCGTTCCTCAAGCTGCTACCAGTCTTCATCTTCATCATCCCAGGCATGATCTGCTTCGCGCTGGCCAAGACCGGAGGGGTGGCAGAAATCCAGCAGGTGCTGCTGGACGCGAATGGCGAGGTCATCAGGGATGAAGCGCAGAAGGCGTTCCCGCTCCTGGTAGCGACCGTGTTGCCGGCCGGTGTGCGAGGCATCGTGGTGGCCGGTCTGTTGGCAGCCTTGATGAGTTCGCTGGCCGGCGTGTTCAACGCCTCGGCGACCCTGTTCACGATGGACTTCTACAGCAAGCTCCGTCCCGACGTGTCACAGCACCGCCTGGTGTGGATCGGCCGCATCGCCACGACCGTCATGGTCCTGATCGGATTGGCATGGATTCCGGTCATCCAGGGCGGCAAGGGATTGTACGACTACTTGCAGGGCGTGCAGGCGTACCTGGCTCCGCCGATCTTCGTGGTGTTCTTCCTGGGGATCTTCTTCAAGCGGTTGAACGCGCAGGGGGCGTTGGCGGCTCTGGTCGTGGGTTTCCTACTCGGGCTGTTTCGCCTCGCAGTCGACACTCCCGTCAAGATGGGGTTTGGCCGATTCGAGGACGGCTACGCCGAAGGCTCGTTCCTGTGGATCGTCAATAGCACGTTCTTCCAGTATTACAGCATCGTCATCTTCCTGGTTTGCGTGGCGGTGATGGTGGCGGTGAGCCACGCCACGCGGGAACCGGACCATGCCAAGATCAGCGGCCTGACGTTCGAGACCATCACTGATGCGCAGCGTAGTGAATCGCGCAGGAGTTGGCGTTGGACCGACGTCGTGGCGTCGACGGCGGTGTTGGTCGCCATTCTGGCCGCGTACCTGTACTTCACGGGATGAGGGGAGGGCACAGGCCCCTATCTTCTCAACGCAATCTCCAGTTTCGTCACCGACGCTGCAGGAAAACGGTAGACGAAGGGCGACCGGCCTCCACGCACATCTGCCGTCGTCGGCACGACGGTATCAGGCTCCTCGAACGTGTTGTGATCGTGCACGTTCCGCGCGGTGAGCGTCGTCGCCATGATGGCGCCGACGGGTGCGCCGCGCACGGTGATCTCGGTCTCGCGCGGTTCCGTCAAGTGTGAGTTGGTGACGGTGAGCGTGAGCGCATCGTCGCGCACCGACGCCGAGCCGTTCAGTCCCCACAAGGATTGGTCACGCTCTTCCCCGTCGCGCCAGTGCACGGTCGGCGCCGACATCACGGTGCGGACCGACCGGGCGCCTTGATGCGCGGTGTACACGGCGAATACGTGGTAGGTCGGCGTGAGCAAGAAACGGTCCTCGTCGGCAAGGAACAGTGACTGGATACAGTTGACCAACTGGGCGATGTTCGCCATCGCAACCTTGTCGGCGTGCCGGTTGAACGTATCCAGGGTGAGGCCGGCCACGAGCGCGTCCCGGATGGTGGACTGCTGGCCGAACAGGTGAGTCGGGTCCACATTGGTCGTCATGCGATGCCACGCCCCCCACTCGTCGACCACCAGCTTGATGCGGTGCTCGCGGTCCATTTCACCCATCACCTGCCACTGCGCCGTGATGAGCGAGTCCATGCGGTTGGCGCTCGAGAGCAGGTCGTACCACGCCGTGTCGTCGAACGCAATCGCCTCACCGTTCGGAGCACTGGTGTAATGGTGTAAGCCCCAGCCCCACATGCGATTGAGGTCGCGCCGCTCGTTGAGCGCGCGAAAGAAGCGACGCGTCCACTCGAGGTCTCGTCCGCTCGGGCCCGACCCGATGAACGAGAGGTCGACCCCGTAATCGGGGACGGCCCACGTGGCGAAACGGCGATACTCGGCTGCGTATTCCTCCGGAGTGAAGTTGCCACCACAGCCCCACGATTCGTTGCCGATGCCCCAGTACTTGACGCCAAACGGTTCCCGCTCGCCGCCGGCTTCCCGCTGCTCGGCGAGCGTGGTGCTGCCTGCCGGTGAGTTACAGTACTCCAACCACTCGAAGAACGCTCGTGCCGGCAGCGACCGCAGGTTGACAGCGAGATACGGTTGCGCGTCGACGAGGCGACAGAACCGAACGAACTCGTTGGTTCCGAAGTGGTTGGTGTCGTACTTGGCGGGCACGTTGCCGAGTTCGCGGAGCGCCCGTTGGTCGATCCAGAAGTTGGTGCGTCGAGGACGCCGCTCGCGGGGCCCGATGCCGTCGCGCCAGTCGTACGAGTCCGCAAAGCAGCCTCCCGGCCACCGTATCACGCTGGGCCGTATCGGCCGCAGCGCTTCGACGATCGCCCGTCGGATGCCGCCGATGTTGGGAATGCTGGAGCTTTCACCTACCCAGATCCCGTCGTAGACCACGCCGCCAAGGTGTTCCACGAAGTGGCCGTAGATCTCTGGCGCAATGGTCCCGATGGATTCGTCGAGAAGCACGTCGATGCGAGAGTCGGCGAGCCTTGAGCCCCGCGCGCCGGCCGCGCCGAGCGACACACCCGTCAGGACGACGCCACCAGCCATCGTCGATGTGACGAAGTCTCTCCTGGTGAGAGTGTGCATTGCGACAGCTCCAATCTCTGAAAGTGTTGACCCCGAGGCCTAGCGAGTATGCCGTGTCCCGCCCGCGGTGAGACCCAGTCCGGTCGCCAGGGCTTGCCGCCAAGCCGTTGTCCGGCGTTGATGAGATGCCGGTGCTCCACATGTCGCGTTCTCCTACCACGCTATCACGGCAACGCCATACGGACCTAGCATCACCCGATCCCCCAGCACTTCACCCTCGAGAAGGTCTCGCTTCCCCGGTTCGATCGCCACCGATGCTTCGGTTTCATTGTGGTTGATCAGGAACACCAGTTTCCTTCCATCGCCCTGACGGATCGAAGCTTCCACGCCTTCGGGAAGATCCACCCATCGTTCCACTCCCGCGTCCTCGAGCAAGCGGTCGATCAGGTGATCGTAGAAGGAATCTTCTTGAAACACCGTGCCCACGTACCACGCGATGCCACGACCCGCCTCGTGACGCGTCACGGCAGCGAAGGGCTCGAGATGCCACTGGTCGTACCTGGCCATCACTGCGGCACTCTTCGGCGTCACCCAGTCCACATAGTGGATTGCCGCAAGGGTGTCCGGGAAGAGCTCCTCGCTGAACACCGGATAGGACCTGTCGTCCAGGGCGCCGTATTCTTCGATCTCTATGCCCAACACGTCTGACAAGAGTCCCGGCAGGGTTCTTTCGTGGGCCAGGTTGTTTTCGTCCTTGACGCCGGTACGGATATCCGTCAGCAGGACACCACCCTGCTCGACAAACGCAATGAGTTTCCGGGCGCGTGCGTCGGGTAGGATGACGAGATGCGGGGCCAGCACCAGCTTGTATCCGGAGAGGTCCACTTCCGGGCTGATCAGGTCGACATTGATGCCGGCTCGAAACAGGGCGTTGTAGTAGCGGGCAATGGCGCGTGCATAGTTGTTCCCGGCATAGCCAGGTTGGCTGGCCAACGACCAGATGGTCTCGTAGTCATAGATGATGGCGACTTCGGCCTCTACAGTGGTGCCCTCGAGCATCTTCTCCAAGCGCCTGTATTCGTGTGCCACTTGGGCGGCCTCACGGTACCGGCGCAGCGGTCTACCGTCATGGCCCAGAAGGCCGTGCCAGTACTGTTCGCGACCCGCTGTGGCTGTGCGCCAGCGGAACCAGATCTGCGCGTCAGCGCCATGGGCCAACTGCTGGTAAGAAATCTTCCGGATCTCCCCCGGCATGGGCGTATCGGTGAAGATTCCCCATCCCAGCGGACCGGCGGTCTGCTCCATGATCCAGAAATTCTTCTGCTTTACCCCCCGCATCAGATCTGCAGTCATGGACGCCGCGTAGGGCTGGGAGGATCGGGACAGTACCGGGTAGTTATCCCAGCTCACGAAATCGAGATCCCGGCCCAACTCGTAGTAGCTGATCGTCGGATTCAGCCCCATCAGGTTGTGGGTGATAAACCAGTCCGGGTTGCCGGCACGGAGGATTTTCACCTGGTCGGCCTGGAAGCGGTAGTTGATCCAGGAATTGAAGCGCCGCCAGTCCAGGCAGGCGCTGGGGTTCCCCGATATTCCCCACATCCCCTCGCCGGTACAATCGGGTATGGTGATCTCAGCCCAGTCCCGTATGATGTGCCCCCAGAAATGGGTGCCCCAGGATTGGTTGAAGGTTTCGAGTGTTCCATACTTACGACGCAACCAGTCCTGAAAGTCGATGCGTGACGTTTCGCTGAAGTCCTGCGGCCCGGCAAACTCGTTATCCGTCTGCCAGCCAATCACGTTCGGCGTTTCTGCGAAATGCTCGGCCATGGCCCGTGTGATCCGCTCAGAGAGCAGACGGTACGTTCCGCTGGAGAGGCTGTAATCCTTGCGAGAACCCCAGGTATAGCGCTGGCCGTTGGATTGCATCGCCAGCGTTTCCGGATACTTGCGGGCCACCCACGCCGGCATGACTGCGGTGGGCGTCCCCAGTATGGCTTTCATGCCGTGTCGTTCGAGAAGAGCAAGGACCTCGTCCAGCCACTCGAACCGGTAGGTGCCTTCCGACGGCTCGAGCCAGACCCAGGAGAACTCGGCCAGTCGGACGACGTTGAACCCTGCTTCCTTCATCAGGAGGACATCGGTCTCCCGGCGCTCTTTGGGCCAGTGCTCCGGGTAATAGTCGACACCGACATAGAGTTGCCCGTCTCTACTGAACGTGTCCGCCGTCGGCGAAGGCCGATCGTTCTGCTGGGCGGCCACGGTCCCTATCAGCACAAAGCCTGGACAGAGCCAGAGAAAGCCTCGGCGTAGGAAGGACTTATTCATCTCCTTTTTCCTCCAAATGGATCTGCCGGCAGGCTGATCTCGACATTCGGATGCTGCAAGCAAGATCTGCCTGCCTACTCGCTAAACGACACCTTAGACACCTGGCACAGGAGATCGGGACATTCCTGGCGCGGGAACCAGTTGTGTCTGGAGCTGCGGCCAAGTTGCGGTTGGCGTACTCTCGCACACGCCACTATGAAGCGTCTTCCGAAGGGCCCTTCATGACCGTCTTCTTCATGACCTTGCCCTCCGCGATGACGTCCCCTTCCTGGTGCCATGAAATCGCAGGCGCGGCGGGGCCGTGAGGCCACCAGCGTACCACTCCATAGACGCCATGGCCTTGAGGGCAACGGGGCGAGTATGTCCCGCCGTTCAGTGCTTCACAAGAGTGAGCGTGGAGCGGCGGGAGACGGCCTCGGTCGGCACCCGGTGCTCCGCGTAGACCCTACCGTCGTCTGCTTGACATCACCCCGCCGCACTCGTTCCATACGAGGTCGTCCGCCGCGCCTGGAGCGGAGGGCCCCGTGGACTCCTGGTAGGCGCGGGCGGGCCCCAACGCCGGCGCGATGCGTTCATTCTCGTCCACCACTATGGCCTCTCGTACCGAGAAACCGCCGAGGTACTAGATCTCTCACCACAGACCGTGGCCAACCACCTCACGATGGCCCTCGCCGATCTGCGCAAGCTGCTGGCGCCGCACTTCTACGACCAGTCCAGTTCCGCAAGCGACTCGCCGACGGACGTGACAACCGATCGCTCCGCCTGAGCTGAAGCGGTCGACTCAGCCACCTCTGCAGCGACAACCCGCAGGCCCCTTCCACACCCTCGCTCGAGTGAACCCTGATTGGTAGGAATCCGGCACCGCACTCGTGTTCAGAATGAGACCGGCGCGTGGCGATCGCATGGAAGATCTCATCACCCGAGTGCTGAGCGGCGAGGCCAGCGACTCCGAGAAGCGGAGCGTGGAGCGCTGGCGGCACGAGTCCGCCGAGAACGAACGGTTGTTTCAGGAGTTTCTCCGTACGTGGAGGCTCGCCGCGCTCAACGACCCACAGGAGCGGATTACCCCTCCACCGCCGGTGGAGCAGATCGTCGCGCTGGCCGAGCAGCGCCGCAGGTACGCGACTCCCGTCGTACCCGCGCTGTCACGCCTCCGACACGTCAGGCGTTGGGCCGCGGCAGCGGCAGCGGTACTGGTCGCCGCCGGACTCGGCTCGGTGAGAGTGCTCTGGACTCCACAGTCGATCACCGCGACAGGCCCTGACGACATTCGGACGGTCGTTCTCGCGGACGGCAGCATCGTCCGGCTCGGTCCGGACAGTGAGTTGGGCGTACGCGGGAGTGACTCTCGAACCGTCGGCCTCAGGGGAGTGGCCTTCTTCGGCGTCGTGACCGATCCGAGTCGGCCGTTCGTTGTGTCGACACCCGCCGGACGGGCGGAGGTACTCGGCACGCGGTTCGAGATCCGCGCCAGCGAAGACTCCCTGCGGCTGGTAGTCGTCGAGGGTCGCGTCGGCCTCACAGCGGCGGGGCAGAACGTGGAGGCACGTGCCGGAGAGTTGAGCCGGATCACCGGCGGCGGCCCGTCCGAGCCTGAGGCCGTCGACGTGTGGGAACTGCTCGACTGGCCCCAGGGACTGCTGATCTTCCAGGCCACGCCGTTGCAGCAGGCCCTCGAAGAAGTCGCGGCCCTGTTCGACACCCCAGTAGTCATCCGAGATAGCACTCTCGCCAGCCGCTCCGTGACGGCCTGGTTTGAGAACGAGTCCGTAGAGGAGGTCGTCACCACGATCTGTCAGGTCGTCGGCGCGCGATGTACCGTGGGCAGCACGATCGAGGTGGCGCGATGACGGCCGGATATCGGACCATCATCGTCTGTTTGCTCGCGGCGCACACGCCTGTCGTCCAGGCGCAGGAAGCCGATCACCAGAGCAGTACCAGATTGTTGAATCGCCCGGCCCGCCTCGAGGTACGCGAAGTCTCCTTGGAGACAGCCATTCGACAACTGTCTCAGCGATCCGGCGTTCCATTCGCGTTCAGCCCCGACGTGCTCCGCAGTCACGGCACGGTCAGCTGCTTCTGCACCGACGCGACGGTGGCCGTTGCACTCGATTCGCTTCTCGCAGGCACCGGACTGGTGTACAGCGAGACAACGCGCCGTGTGGTGCTGAGCCCGCCAGCAGCTCCCCGTGCTGCGCGCCTACGAGAGAGCATCGTGCAATCCGGAACGCTCGTCGGCTTCGTGCGTGCCGCTCCCGATAGCCAGCCCATCAACGGTGCATGGATCCAGGTGTCCGGTCGCCTGGGAGTGGTGCGCACGGATGACATGGGACGGTTCCAGCTCACGCTCACGCCTGGCCCGTACGACCTGCTCGTCCAGGCACTTGCTTTCTCACCCCGACAATTGCGGGGCATTCGCATCGGGCACGGTGACACAACTGCCGTGACGGTGGTGCTCGACCCGGCCCCGGTCAGACTCGACGAGATCGTGGTGACACCGGGTACGTATGGGATCCTGAGGGAGGCAAGCGTGGCCACCGAGCAGGCGTTGACCCGGGACTACGTACACGCTCTGCCCCGTGTCGCCGACGACATCTATCGGGCGGTGGACCGCCTTCCGGGAGTGGCCACCCACGACATCACGGCGAAGATCAATGTTCGCGGAGCGCCCAACGATCAAGTGCTGGTACAGCTCGACGGTCTCGAGCTGTTTGAACCATTTCATCTCAAGGACTGGGACGGGTCGCTGAGCATCATCGACGTGGAGTCCGTGGGCGACATCGAGCTCATGACAGGCGGGTTCACCGCCGAATACGGCGACAAGATGACGGGCGTGTTCGCCATGCACACCACGAACCCACCACCAGATCGCACCAGGACCACGATCGGCTTCAGCGTCATGAATCTGACGGCGAAGAGTGAAGGTGGCTTCGCCGGGGGACGGGGAGCGTGGTTGGCGTCGGCGCGGTATGGCTTCCTAGGTCCTGTCTTGAAGATCCTCGGCGAGGCCAACGGAGCGGAACCCACGTACTACGACGTGTTCGGTAAGCTGCAGTACCAGCTCGGTCCGCGGCATCTGATCTCGGGACACGTGCTCCATGCGGCCGATGACTTCGCAGTTCTCGAGGAGGACGGCACCGATGTCCACAGCAAATGGGGGTCGAGCTACGTCTGGATGAACTGGAACGCCGACTTCACACGCACGCTTTCCGCACAGACGATCATCTCAGCCGGCCGGATCACGCGCGAGCGAACGGGCCGCGACTACGAGGGTGGCCCCAACCCGGTGGTCAGCACGAGTGTGCAAGATCACGGAACGTTCCACTTCTACGGGCTCAGACAGGACTGGGACCTGAGGATATCGGATCGCATGTTGGTGAGGTGGGGCGTCGATCTCAAGCACGGGTTGGCGGACTACGACTACTCTCGCTGGCAGGCAGAGTGGGTACCCAACACGACCGACTCCACCGCACCGGCGTGGGAGCGACGCTCCCACCGCCTCTCGATGACCGCACGCCCGTCCGGTAAGGAGGTTGGCTTCTTCCTCTCGAACCGCCTGAGGCCCATGAACCGACTCACGGCAGAGATCGGTTTCCGATACGATCACCACTCCCACAGCGGCGACAACACGGTGAGCCCTCGGGTGAACGTGGCCATTGAGGTGGCGCCGCGGACTACTCTGCGTTCAGCCTGGGGGTACTACTACCAGTCACACGGGCTCGATGAGCTGAATGTGGCCGACGGCGACGACCGGTTCTATCCCTCACAGCGGGCCGAACATCGTGTCCTCGGGCTGGAGCACCGACTGACCGACGGCACGTCCTTCCGCGTTGAAGCGTACGAGCGAAGGATATCCGACCCGCGGCCGGAGTACCGGAGCCTGGTACCGATCATCGAAGCACTGTGGGAAGAAGGCGATGGCGACCGCATTCGTGTTGCGCCGACCCGCGGCCTCGCGCGCGGTATCGAATTCCTCGCAAGACGGGATGTCGGCGGACGGTTTGCCTGGTCCGCCAGCTACGCGCTTGCACGGGCCGACGACGAGATAGGTGACGAGTGGGTGCCACGTCCCCGCGATCAACGACACACCGTCCGGCTGGAGCTCGCCTATCGGCCGACGCCAACGTGGTCGTTGAGTTACGCGTGGCAGTACCATTCCGGGTGGCCTGGCACCCTCGAACGCTACGACGTGATGACGGCTGTCGATGGCTCTCGGTTTGTCGCTCGGACGTTCGGACCGATCTACCGCGAACGCCTTCCGGCGTACCACCGGCTCGACGTGAGAGTATCGAAGTCATTCCCTGTTGGCCGCGGCCAGCTCGAGGTGTACTTCGATGTCTTCAACGCCTACAACCGGAAGAACGCCGAGGCCTTCGACTACGCGTTCTGGATAACGTCGCAAGGGCGCCTAGTGACCGAACGCGGTATCAACCCATTGCTGAGGGTCTTTCCGACTTTCGGAGCGCGGTTGGAGTTCTGATCCTTTCGTCCTGAGGAACAGCAAGATCACGGCCGCCAACGTGGCGGCCCCCCGGTCTGT
>JABAOH010000566.1_pt3 | contig 32247 bp, 32 predicted proteins | sample 7062181 | NCBI WGS metagenome assembly JABAOH01 (sample SAMN14538630, study PRJNA623070) | marine sediment metagenome | biome: marine biome [ENVO:00000428]; feature: marine pelagic biome [ENVO:01000023]; material: deep marine sediment [ENVO:00002113]; isolation source: pool of 5 deep marine... | reverse complement strand
GGACAAACAGTTTCGCAAATCGGTATGTCGCATTGTTGGCAAACCATTGGGATGTAAATGCCTTCATTTTCCCATTTTGTCACGCGGATTCTTGCTTTTTCAGGTGTACATGTTTTTTCGTTATAGATAGAGCATGCTGTTTCGCAGAGTCGGCAGCCTGTGCATTTTTCAGGGTCGACGGCTAACATTTTTTGCATGCCATGACACCTTATATTAGGTTTGATGGCTCTTTGTCGAGACCTAGCTTCTTCAGCGTTCCCGCTGTGGGAATGCCATCATTGCCCCATCCGTGAAGTTTGTAATACTCATCCAGCATTTTACTGAATTTCTCTCTATCGATTTTCTTGTTTCTAGCAACTGGCAGTCCAATGGGTGTAGGTTCTTTGAAGTAACGTTCTGGTAGGTTGTCATCTTTTCTTGAAAAGCCTTCGCGCAGGTTGAACAGTCTTTCGATGGTGTAGATTCTTTCTCCGATTTCCATGAGCTGTGTCTCTGAAATTTCCACTCCTGTTGCTAGTTGAATGAGCTTTGAGAATTCCTTCCATTGAGGGGCATGCACTGAGCAGAAAACTGTTTGGAACTTGCATAATCCAATCGAGTCTGTCACGGCGTAGAGTCGTTCTTGCCACCAAACCATTCTGGGTTTTCCGTCATAGGAATTATATTCAGAAGCGACGGGACCGCCATATACTTCTTCCAATAGGTCTTCAGGCAAACCATACATGTCTATGGCGGGGCGGCTTCGCAGGTGGTCGGCACCTCTTGTGGAGGTTGCGATGCCCAAGGCAAAGCTTGGTGTTGGGCGCTCATCTGAGTGGAGGTTGCTCATGCCTTTTACTTGAATGGCATAATACTCCGAGCCGTTGCCGATTTTGGCGATTGCTTTTTTGAATCCGTCTGCAAGCGTGTTTCCGAAGCCCTTTCGGTGGGCGATGTTAGTTATCATTTCATACAGGGCTTCTTCGCTGCCCCACTCTAGCTTTAGTCCATCTGTCATTTTGTCGTTGAGTATTCCTTTTTCATAGAGCTCCATGGCCCATGCAATTAGTCCTCCAGTTTCTAATGTGTCAACGCCATATTTGTTGACTAGGTGATTTGCTACTAGGATTGTTTCCATTTTCCTGCAGTCAATCATTGTGCCAAAGGCTCCTAGCGAAGTGTATTCCGGGCCTTCTCCATAAAGCGGGGCATACGGACCTTCTCTAAGTACGTAGCGGTGTCGGCAGTGGACAGCGCATCCGTAGCACCCTGATGTTCCGATGGAGTAGCGGTCTATGTTCTCTGGTTCTAGGTCTTGTCCTTCTTCTAGTCGATTGAGTTGGAAGTTTCTTGTTCTGATTAAGCCGGTGGTGTTTGTGTTGCTATAGATTATCATTGTGCCCCATCGCGATTGTGCCTTCGACCAGCGGGTGCTTGTGATCATGTCGTTCATTTGTCTGCAGTATTCAAGAAGTCTGTCTGGATGAGCAAACTCGAGGGGAGTTGTTCCTCTGGCTGCGATTGCTTTGAGGTTCTTTGAGCCCATCACGCAGCCCATGCCTGTTCTACCGGCAGAGTTTTTCATTCCAGTTAGTATATTAGCGAATTTCACCAAGTTTTCGCCGGCAACGCCGATGACTAGAGATTTTATGTTCTCATCATCTTGGTCTTTTCTTATGATTGTCTGTGTCTCGAAAGTGTCTTTACCCCAAAGGTGCGAGGCTTCTTTAATTTCGATTTCATCATTCTTGACTAGAAGATAAACTGGTTTGTCGGCTTTTCCTGTTATGGCAAGGTGGTCGAAGCCTGTGAATCTTAGTTCGGGTGCAAAGAAGCCTCCTATGTTTGAATCGCCGACCGCGCCTGTGAGTGGTGACTTGGCTGCTATATCGCATCGTCCTGAACCTAGGCAGGGTATTCCACCTAATAGTCCCGCTCCAATTAGCAATACGTTTTGGGGGCTTAGTGGGTCGATTTTTGGCTTTAAATGGTTGTAGAGCATGTGCATGTCGATGCCTCTGCCTCCGATGTACATGGTTCGGATTTTTTTGGGCATTGCTTTTTGAGAAAGTTTTTTTGTTGTAAGGTTTATGTATGCTATTTTTCTTTTCTGGACCATTTTCTTCGCCCTGATCGACGCTTATGCGAGTCCTCTTATTTTGGCTTGGTTGGGTGTTGGCCATGATATTCGATATTTTGTTTTGCATTTTGGGCAGGTTGCTGTTTCTGCTTTTTGTCGAACTGAGAATCTCTTTAGGCAGTTTAGGCATCGGACTTCGCTCATTTTGTCAGACCTCTCAACCTCCGCCTACCGGGGCTGTGATTATTATCAAGTCGTTGTCTCTTAATTTTAGATTAGTGTCTCTTACGTTTTGGCCGTTTACCATGACGAGTGCGTTGATGTCGATTTGTCCGGTTTTTTTGTCCACTACTTCTTCAAAGTCTTTTCCATACGTTCTCGCCAATTTTTCAAGAACTTCTCCAAGCGTAGTTTCTGACTGAATGTCCTGCAAGATTTCTTTTTTGCCAGCTATTTCTTTGAACATAGCAAAGAGCTGGATCTTGACGCGAGCATTCATGAGTTTCACAAGTTGACAAGTTCTAGAAGTATTAAAATTTGTTGAGCTTTATTATTGTTGCGGAATTAATATTACTGAGACCGCATTTATATAACTTATAGAATTAGTGTAACTCTTTGAACTAAAGGATGGTAGGATTTCTGGAAATCAGAAAGCTGCAGAAAATTAAGGGAGGAAGTTTCACACTTTCAATTCCCAAAAAGTGGGTGGACCAAAGAAAACTAAAGGGTGGTCAACAAATGGTGATTTCAGAGGAAGATGATGGATCGCTTAACATTTATCCCGTGACCACTCCATCAGAGAAACCATTAAGAGCCACGCTTCACCTGGAAGAGTCTCCTGACATCAAGGCCCTTGAATATAATGTTGCCACTTATTATATTCAGGGGGCAGACAGAATCGATATTGTATCTAAGAAAATTATTCCTGCCGAACAGAAGAGAAAATTGAAGCTCTTTCGTCTCTCCATGCCCGGCGTCGAGGTTTCTGAAGAAGGGGCAAACAAAATCAGCTTCCAGGCTTTGATTGATCCTGCTGCATTTCGCTTAGAGTCGTTGCTGAGTAAGACATCTGCATTTTCTTTACATTTGCAGGAAGATGCTGTGAATTCTGTGATGAATTGGAATTTTCCTCTTGCACGAGAGGTTATTGAACGTAGTGGAGAGGCGTTACGGCATTATCGGCTTACAATTAGGCAGGTCGCTCTAGCTAGCATAAGTAAAACGATTGCAAAGGAAATAGGCGTGATTAACTGTCGTGAATGCGTCACCTTTGCGTTAATGGCAAGGGACCTCAGTAGGCTTGTCTATCATTGTTCCCAGATTGCCAGGCACGTTCTCGCGCTTGAGCAAAAAAAGAAAGTAAGTCGTGGAATTCTGAGTCTGATGGAAGCCTTGTCTGAACTCGTGTATACTATGCAGAAGGATGCTGTTCAATCGTTTTTAGATAAAGATACGAGGCTTGCTGTTCAAGTTCTCCTTAATATGAGTGATGCTAGAAAGAAGGAGGAAGATCTTTTGAAAGAAGTTATAGCCAAAGTCAAGGACATTGACACCGCCGTTACTATGGGTCTAATAGGTAGAGATCTACGAAGGATAGCTGGCTATTCAGTTGCAATTGCAGATGATGGCATGAATCGAGTACTCACTCCATCCTTAGTTTAGAGTTGGTTGGTGCACACGCAGAGTTTTAATCACACTTGAGGATTTGAATTTTTTGGAGTTTCGTAGGATTAACGCGCGAGTGTAAACACTGAATTTTTATATAGTAATCCACTGCTATTAGCGTCAACATGAAAAGGGGATATTGGGCTATATGGCTTTGAATTGGCTACCCAGAGAAAAAGAGCTTAGGAGCCATGATCTCCATGGTAAGCAGCATTGGGGAAGCGCGGCTCCACGCACTGTTTACGAGAAGCGACCCTTAAGAGACCTTGATGGAAAGGTTGTTGATGATCTTTTTGTCTCTTGGATTATCTTAGACAATCCTCGGCAATACAACTCATATACTACAGAAATGGTGAAAGGCGTTATAGCAGGTTTTGAAAACGCTTCACTTGACAGAAGCGTCGTGGCAGTTATTTTTACAGCAGTTGGTTCATTGGCATTTTGCACTGGAGGAAACACAAGAGATTATGCCGAATACTATACAATGCGACCCCACGAATACGGCGAATACATGGAACTCTTCAATCACATGGTTGACTCCATCCTTATGTGCAAGAAACCAGTAATAAACCGAGTAAACGGCATGCGCGTCGCTGGAGGACAAGAAATTGGAATGGCTTGCGACTTGGCTGTTACTTCCGACCTAGCAATTTTTGGCCAAGCAGGTCCCAGACATGGCTCATCGCCAGATGGTGGGTCCTCAGACTTTTTACCATGGTACTTGAGCATTGAAGATGCTATGTGGAACTGTGTTTCCTGCGAGTTATGGAGCGCCTACAAGATGAAAAGACTCGGATTAGTGAGTAAAGTGGTTCCCGTAATCAAGGATGGAAACAAATGGGTCCGCAACCCTGCTGTTATCCTAGACAAGTATGTGGAAGACGGTGAAATCGTATTCGGCGAGTTCAAGAAAGGCGAAGAAAACAAGAAAGCTATGGCTTACATAAAAGAATCACAAGAGCTGAGCAAAATTAGTTTCGAACTTCTAGACAAAGAGATGAACAAAATAGTCTGGACATTCGCAAATCTGTTCCCAGGCTGCTTGATCAAAGCAATGGACAGCATACGCGCTAAGAAAAAGTTCTTCTGGAATCACACAAAGGACTACAACCGCCACTGGTTAGCAGCTAACATGAACTATGAGGCATTTTTAGGCTTCCAAGCTTTCAATACCAGAAAAATCACAGGAAAAGACACAATTGACTTCATTAAATTCCGGCAACTGCTTGCAAAGGGAAAGCTCTCAAATGAAGAAATGTTTGAGGCGGTTTTACCCAAACCGAAAAGTCAACGAACAGAAAAATAGGCGAAAAATTACACGACATAATATCGAAATAGACAGGGATTGACAAAAATGGGGAAAGCCCCAGACAAAATACAAACTTGGCAGATGGCTAGACCATGGGTAAAAGACCAGGAAACTGGAAAGACTATTGAAGGTGAACTTAGACCTACTGAGATTCCAGTTCCCCAACTTCAACCAACTGAAGTATTGGTCGAAATCGCTGGCTGCGGAGTATGCCACACAGACCTTGGATACTTCTATGGAGGAGTACGAACAGTCACGAAGCCACCTCTAACCTTGGGACATGAAATCAGCGGCGTCATCGTAGCTGGAGATAATAATCTCATTGGGAAAAAAGTCATAGTGCCCGCTGTAATGCCATGTAGAAATTGTTCCATTTGTGCCACTGGAAGAGGAAATCGATGTCTAGCTCAGAAGATGCCTGGAAACAGCTTAGGAATTTACGGCGGATTTTCCAGCCACATTCCAGTTCCGTCTGCGGATCTGTGCATAGTAGAAGATTGCGGAGATTTTCAACTGCCTGAACTAGCTGTGATCGCAGACGCGGTGACAACTCCCTATCAAGCCTGTGTGAGAGCAGGTCTTAAGCGAGGAGACAACGTTGTCGTGGTGGGGATAGGTGGCGTAGGAAGCTATGTGGTTCAAATGGCAAAAGCCTTTGGCGCCAAAACTGTGATTGGCATTGACATTGTTCCCGAGAAACTTGAAAGAGCCCTTCAAAATGGTGCCGATTTTGTCATAAACTCAAAGGGAAAAGATGCAAAAGCCGTTCGTGACGAATTTCAAGAAATCTGTAAGGCTAATAAGCTACCAAGCAAATATGGATGGACAATTTTTGAAGTTACTGGAATCGCTCCTGCACAAGAAATTGCACTCAACTTATTATCCTTCATCGGGAAATTGATTATCATTGGATTTGGCCCCCAAAAAAATGAGTATAGCATATCAAGGTTGATGGCATTTGACGCAGAAATCCGAGGCACTTGGGGCTGTTTGCCCGAATACTACGCCAAAGTATTAGAATTGGTCTTAAACAAGACTATCAAGATTAGACCTTTCACTGAAACTCGACCAATGAGCAAAATAAAAGAAGTTTTCGAAGAAGCTCATTCTGGCAAACTAATGAAGAGAATTGTCCTTACTCCAGACTTCTAAACTATCTACCTTTCCAATTCGGCTTCCTCTTTTCCAAGAAAGCCTTCAAGCCCTCCACAGCATCTTCAGTTTGCATCAGCTGCTCTAAATATATATCAGTTACACCATCCAATGCCTTCTTAAAATCCACATCAATTCCCTGATAAACAGCTTTTCTCACCAGCTTAAGCACAATTGGGCTCAAATTCTTCAATTTGTCCACCAACTCATCAACAGCCTTTGTTAATTTTCCTGCAGGAACCACCTTGTTTACCAGTCCCCTCTCTTTTGCCTCAGCTGCACTGATCGTGTCACCTAAGAAAATAAGTTCTAAAGCTTGCTTTCTTCCAATTAATCTGGGCATTAATGCTGCGGCTACAGTAGGGATTGCCCCGACTTTGATTTCAGGCTGTCCAAACTTGGCTTGGTCAGAGGCAATAACAATGTCACAAGCCATCGCCAGCTCACAACCACCACCTAAGGCCAGACCATTAACCATGGCTATCGATGGCTTATGAAGATCAGTCAGCAGGTGAAATATCTTGTGAAACTTGGCGAGCGTATTGTCGATGTTGTCTGGAAGATGAGCACCTATATCAACACCAGCTGAAAAGGCACGGTCACCAATACCAGTAATGACTACAGCATAGATTATTTTGTCAACATTGGCTCTCTCAAGAGCAGATATAACCTCTTCAATTGCCTCAACCGTGAGAACATTAAGCGGAGGCTTGTTAACGGTTATTTTTGCAACTCCGTTCTCCACCTTATAAATAATGCTTTGGAAATCTTGGCTCAAAGTATACCCTCTTAAGCTGCTATAGTTTAACCAGTTTGGCTAATATGATTTACCTCAGCAGAAACCATGTTGTTTCCCATTTCAGAAAAATATAAATGAGAAGAATTTTATATTTTCCTCAGCGAATTTATATAATAAAATTGAAGTGGTTGCTTGACCGAGGAAATATTCCAGCAATTCAGAGATTGGATAGACAACCGACATGAATACGCCAAAGAATGGAAAGAAAGAACAAATAAAAAAATCATAGGATATCTATGCACATATGTACCCGAAGAAATCCTCTATGCTGCTGACATGCTTCCTGTCAGAATTCTCGGCAGCCACGAACCACCTACTGTTACAGAACCCTATATATTCGCAATGTTTTGCCACCTTTGCAGAGATTGCCTAGCTCAGGGACTTAAAGGAAGATTCAACTACATCGATGGAATCGTGGAAGGACAGTCATGTTTACATCTAAGACAAACCTTCAACGCTTGGAGACTACACATTCCCACAAACTTTGCCCATTACATTCACATACCTCACGGAATTCAAAACCCCCACGCAATTCCATACCTCGCACAAGAACTTGCCAAATTCAGGAGGACTCTTGAAGACTGGACTGGAAAAAAGATAACCAACGAGGGCTTGGACAAAGGAATAAAAATCATGAACAAAAACAGAGAGCTAATGAGGAAAGTCCACGAGTACAGAAAACTGGATAACCCCAAAATAACTGGTATAGAAGCAATGGAAATGGTTCTTTCAAGCCAAATGGTTGACAAACAGGAACACAGCAAGCTGCTAAACAAGCTTTTGGAAGAATTGCCAAATAGAAATCTTAACCGAACCCCAGGAACAAGATTAATGATCATTGGAAGCGAAGACGACGACCGAGTATTCATGAAAAACGTTGAAGCCCTAGGCGCAACGTTTGTAATTGAGGAACATTGCACTGGTTCACGATACCTATGGGATGATGTAGTCCCAAGTGAGGATAGGTTGATGGCTATAGCTTCTCGCTATGTAAACAGAGTCCCATGCCCCAGCAAAGACTGGCCAGAATTCACCAGAATCCAACATGCTGTCAAACTTGCTAAGGATTTTAACGTTCAAGGCGCACTTGTAATTCAAAACAAGTTCTGCGACCCGCATGGAATTGAAATTCCACCGCTAAGAGAAGCTCTAAAACAAGTTGGCGTTCAAACATACCCTCTGGAATTTGATGTTACAGTTCCATGGGGACAATTCCGAACCAGAGTTGAAGCTTTCCTTGAAACCCTAACAGGATTGGAGGAACTTTTCTAAAGAGGCTTTTAAAAATGACTCAAAAATATCCAATAGAACCATTGAAAATCTGGAACGAAGCCAAGCAGCTCAGAGGAAAGTACTACGAAAATTATCTAGCCGCCCACGAGCTTGGAGGGCTTCGCTGGGCAGGAGGAGCCTGGTCTTTCAGTGCTATACCTGCTGGTCTTGGTGAGGATGTTTACAGTATAACTGGAGAACCTCATGGAGCCACAATCGCCTTCTTCAAGGATTTCACTGCCAAATGCCATGATGCTGTTGAAGCCGCAGGTTTTCCGCGAACTCTTTGCGCTTACATGAGAAACTATTGGGGATCCATCCTGCTTGACAAGTACATTCAAGCAGATGGCAATGTGGTTGATGAGCATCCAGTCCCTGACTTCATATGGCAAGACCACATCTGCTGCAGCCATGCGAAATGGTATCAGGTAGCAAGATGGCTTGAAGAAAAGAAGGGAAAAAAGGTTCCAATGTACTGCGTAGATGTTTCGGTTGGCTACTCAATGGATAAACCTCTAGAAGATTACAAGATAAACTACATCGTTCAACAATTAAACGACGGAATTGAATGGCTAGAGAAAGTCACTGGAAGAACATACAACGACAAACTGCTCTGTGAAGCCGTCTGGAATGAGATCAATGCAACAAAGATCTGGGCTGAAATATGCACCTTAAACCAAACTATTCCAGCACCCCTCGATGAAAAAACCATGTATTCGCTCTATGTTATGGGAACACTTATGAAACATCGATCAGAATGCGTCGACATTTACAGGAAGTTAAAGGCTGAGGTAGAAGACAGAGTAAGAAGAGGAATAGCGGCAGTAGCTAACGAAAAATACAGAGTAATTACCGACACACAGCCTCCTTGGGGTTTTCTAAAGATTTTCAGAGAAATGGAAAAATATGGGGTTGTTTCGCTTGGCTCCCTCTACACATTTGGATTGATTGGAATGTGGAAATATCGCACAGACGGAACATGGGCTCCAAAAGATCTCCCACTTGAAAAACCTCAGACAAGAGAAGAAGCAGTGAAAACGATTGTTGAATGGACTGTTGACCGACCTGAATGGGCCCACTTCTATCTACCAGAGGTGAAGACAAAAATGATCTTAAGCATCGTTAAGCAGTGGAAGGTTGACGCGGTTCTGCTTCATTACAACAGAGGCTGCGAAGGCTTAAGCGTCCACATAGCTGAAAACCGCCACGGACTAGTAAAAGCTGGCGTGCCAGTCTTCCCATTTGAGGGAAATATGGGTGACGAAAGAGAATTCGATTTCCCAGGAACCCTAGCTCGGCTAACAGCCTTCTTCGAAAGTATGGGATTAAGAAAACTAAAGGAATAGGAGAAAACAAAAAATGATAACAGCTGGAATAGACGTAGGAGCCAAATACGCAAAAATCGTGGTCCTTGAAGATGGAAAAAGCATACTCACACGAGCTAACGGCATAGTCGGATTTGACATTCTAAAATCTGTAACAGCAGTCTCTGAAAAAGCCTTGGACAGCAAAGGTTTGAAGCGCGACCAGATCACTCGCATAGTAGCAACCGGAATGGGAAGAAAAGCCATCCATAGGACACCTCCAATAAACGCTGAAGAAATAGTACCAGATGTAATCGCAGACGCAAAAGGAACACATCATCTAATCTCAACGGTCAAAACAGTAATTGATGTTGGAGCTGAAGAAGGAAGGGGAGTCAAAGTCGATGAAAACGGAAAAGTGAGAGACTTCGTCATCAACGAAAGATGCGCCGCAGGGGCTGGAACATTCATCGAAACCATGGCTAGAGCCCTAGAAGTAAAAGTCGAAGATATGGGCCTCCTAGCACTAAAATCCACAGAAGCCATACCAATGAACGCCCAATGCTGCGTCTTCGCCGAATCAGAAGTCGTTACCCTCATTCACTCAAGAGTCACAAAAGAAAACATATCAAAAGCAATCCACGATGCCATGGCAGGGAGAATAGCTTCAATGGTGCTGAGGGTGGGCGTAGAAAAAGACGTAGCATTAATTGGAGGAGTAGCGCAAAATCCGGGATTCTTGCCACCCCTTAAAAAGGAGTTGAACACCGAAATCATTGTTCCTGAACACCCTCAATATGTAGGTGCTTTTGGAGCCGCTTTGCTTGCACTTGAAATGGAGGGACACCAAAATGAGTGAAAAATCCAAGGAATTTTGGAGATGGCGAGAATATAGACACACAATGCCAAACATGGATTGGCACAACGCAAAAATGGTCACAGCTGGCGTGGACATAGGATCAGTAGGTAGCAAGGCTGCGGTCATGCTTGACGGAGAACTTTACACATACGCAGCCATGCGAACAGGCGGAGTAAGTGAAGAAACTGCAGTCAAAGCCATGAACTGGGCTATTGAAGAGACAGGGCTAAAAACCGAAGATATTCATTACGTCGTTGGAACTGGCTATGGCCGTGTAAATGTTCCGTTCGCAAAAAGAACGATAACAGAAATTGCTTGCCACGCAAGAGGAGCCCATTACATTTATGGACCAACTGTTCGAACAGTTCTCGACATTGGAGGACAAGACTGCAAAGCCATAAGATGCGACGAAAAAGGAAAAGTCATGTCCTTTCTCATGAACGACAAATGTGCAGCTGGGACAGGAAGGGGTCTTGAAGTCTTCGCGGACTTGATTAGAACTCCAATCGAAGAGCTTGGAAAGACTTCATTGAACGTGCAAGATGAACCTCAACCGGTAAGCAACACTTGCGTGATTTTTGCAAAAGCAGAATCCGTAGCTCTTCTGCGCCAAGGATGGCCAAAGGAAAAAGTTTCAGCAGCCTACCATCTCGCTATGGTTAACCGCATAATCGACTTACTTACAAAGGTTGGGATCGAAAAAGACTTCGTCGTCACAGGAGGAGTCGCGAAGAACACAGGAATAGTTTCCAGGCTTGAGCGAAATCTCAAACTAAAGCCCCTTGAACCCAAGTTGGATCCAATTCTAGCCGGAGCCATAGGATCCGCACTGTTCGCTAAGGCTCTTTATGAAAAAGAAATAGGCCTACGTTAAGGGGAGGATGCAAAATGAAGGCTTATTATGGCTACAAGGACGGTTCGGGGGACTATTTCATCATCATTGACACCGACAAATGCAATGGGTGCCGGAAGTGTGTCGACGCATGTCCTCATAGAGTTTTTGAACTAATCAAAGATGAATTCGACATTGAAGGAGGATTAATGGCGGCTGTAACTGAGGAACATCGCAAGAAAATCAAGTATAGCTGTGGACCCTGCAAACCAATGAGCGGAGAACGAAAACTTCAATGCGTCCTGGCATGTGAAGCCAAGGCAATAACCCATTCTTGGTAGGGATAATCTATCTCGGAAATCGTTACATTATTCATCAACGACATCGAAATGAAAGCCAGTAAAGGTACAACCATTCTCGAAGCAGCAAGAAAGATAGATGTTTACATCCCTGCTATTTGCTTTCATCCTGACCTACCTTCTCCCATCGAGGCTAAATCCATAAAAGCAGTTTACCGTGGCACCCAGAAAATAGACAATCGTTCCTCAGAAAAGGAGTTTGAAGGCTGTAAATTATGCTTAGTCCAAGTTGAGGGCCGAGAAGAACTTGTTCTCGCATGTTGTACACCAGTTTCTGAAAACATGAAAGTTCGCACCGAAACGCAGCAAGTTCAAAAGGCAAGAAAAACTCAACTAATGCACATTCTAGCCAAACACCCACACGCATGCCTAATCTGCGCCCAAAAGGAAGGCTGCACAACAGAGCCATGTTCAACAAATGTTCCTGTAGAGGAACGTTGCTGCCCAGAGTTCGGCAAATGCGAGCTCGAGAGAGTATCAGAATACATTGGAATCAGAGAAGACACACCCAGATATATTCCACAAAACCTACCTATAATAGAGAATGAACCACTCTTCCTACGCGACTACAACCTCTGCATTGGATGCACCCGATGCGTCAGAGTGTGCCAAGAAGTTCGCGGTGTTGGAGCCTTAGGTTTCGTTCACAAAAATGACGAAGTATTAGTCGGAACTGTTGAACCAACGTTTATCGATTCTGACTGCAAATTCTGTGGAGCGTGCGTAGAGCTCTGTCCAACTGGAGCCCTACGAGATAAGGAATTAAAAGCCACAAAACATGAAGTTGCTTTAATCCCATGTAAATATACTTGCCCAGCAAATGTCGATGTTCCAAGATATGTCAAACTAATATCTGAAGGTAAATTTGCTAATGCCGCAGCTGTAGCAAGAGAGAAGTTGCCTTTGCCAAACGTTCTGGCTCATGCTTGTTCTCGTCCGTGCGAAAGTGCATGTAGGCGGCTAGATGTCAACGAAGCTGTTTCAATCTGTGGTTTGAAGCGCTTTGCAATGGAGAATGATGATAAAACATGGAAAGACAAACTGGAGCCTACAAAACCGAAAGGGAAGAAAATCGCTATAATAGGCTCTGGTCCAGCTGGACTAAGTGCAGCTTACTACTTGGCCAGACTAGGATATCAGGCAACCGTTTTCGAGACCATGTCAGAACCAGGTGGAATGATGCGCTACGGAGTTCAAGAGTACCGTCTGCCAAAAGAAATTGTTGACAAAGACATTAGAGAAATCGTCAATTTAGGCGTAGAAATCAAGACCGATGCTGCCCTTGGAAAGGATTTTACAGTTGAATCTCTTAAGAATGAAGGCTATGACGCGATTCTTATTTCCGTTGGCTTGCAGACCAGCAGAAAGCTGAAAGTCGAAGGTGCCGACTTAGCAGGGATCGTAGGTGGACTTGAATTCTTAAGGAATGTTAGACTTGGCAAAGCCTCAAACCTAGAAGGAAAAGCCTTAGTAATCGGAGGAGGCAGCGTTGCAATAGACACTGCTCTGACAGCCCTAAGACTAGGAGCCAACAACGTACAACTTGCTTGCTTGGAGAAAACTGAAGAAATGCCAGCCTTTCCATGGGAGGTTCAACAAGCCCTTGAAGAAGGAGTGAAAATTCACAACTCCTTTGGAGTCAACAAGATTTTAGGTAAAAATGGTAGAGTGGCTGCAGTTGAGCTTATGCGTTGCCTTTCAGTTTTCGATAAAGAGGGAAGATTTAATCCATCCTTTAATGAAGAAGAAACAATGCAGATTGAAATTGACACGCTTATACTTGCAATAGGGCAAGCCCCAGACCTTCCATCGCTAACAGCNNGAAACCAGTATGTCAAGCGTGTTTGCATGCGGAGACATCGCAGAAGGCCCAACTTCGATAGTGAAAGCTTTGGCTTCAGGTAAGCAAGGTGCATTTGCCATCGACAAATATTTTGGAGGAACAGGAAATCTTGAAGACAGATTTATAGAGGTTGAAAAGCCAAATCCTTGGTTAGGAAAAATGGAAGAATTCGGCTACAAACACTCTATCCAAATGCCTTGCTTGCCAATTGATGAAAGAAAGGGCAATTTCTCTGAGGTTGAACTTGGATACGACGAAAAAATGGCACGAGATGAAGCCAGTCGGTGCCTAAGATGCGATTTGAGAATGGACATACAGCAAGCTTACCAACCCCCAGAGAAATGGTTGCCACTATCAGAAGAGGGCCTAAAAACTGTACTAGAAACAGAAGGCGTCTACCAACTTTTGAATGATGATAAGGAAATTATTTACATAAAAGGAACAATGAACCTCAAAAAAGAGTTGGAACAACAGCTCACAACTGGCACCAAGGCAAAATACTTCATTTATGAAGAAGCAAAGATGTACACCATGAGAGAGAGTGAATCGCTTCAACAATACATGAAACGACATGGAAAAATGCCAGAACAAAACATGGAAATTGAAGAAGATCTGTATTAACTCTTTTCTAAAGCAATCTCATCTCGGGAGCCTGGAATAAAGAAGAGAATTAGGTAAACATCTAGTTAATTCTTCGAAACCGATAGAAAATCCGACCATCCTCGAGTTCTACGATCTTCAGTTTGACCTTTTCTCCAATCTTCAAGTCCTCGTACTTTGCGTTGTCAATTCGTGCAGAAATCAGTAGACCACCTATTTTGACTATTCCGATGCAGAAAGGTGCATCTTGTACGAACCCTAAAGGAGCCCCCAACTTGGTCTCTGTAAAAGCGTAAAGCTCACCCTCGACGCCCAAGTCAGCCCATTCAAGCTTGTCTGACAGGCAATTGGGGCACACAATTCTGGGAGGCCACAAAGATTTGCTACATTGTTGGCATTTGGTTGTTGTCAGGCGACCCTTCTTAAGATTTGCAAAGAATTGGCTGATTCTAGTACTTTTCTCGTCTTCCAAAGGATAGAAGTCCAACATGAAAGGAAGCTTTATGTTTTCAGGTCTCTTTATCTTTTCAAACTCTACATCCGCCATATTCTAACCCCTCGCATAAACCATTAGACTATGAACATTAGCTGCTCCGCTTAGATTATGAGCGACAGCTACATTTCCGTCTTTAACGTGTCTTCCTTTTGGCACTTCTCCTCTGAATTGCTGCAGAATATCAAAGGTCTGAAGGATAGCCGTAGCGCCTAGAGGGTGCCCACACCCTAGTAATCCACCTCGTGGGTTAACAGCGATTTTTCCCCCTATGTATGGTCCACCGTCTTCGATGAATTTTCCACCCCTACCTTTTTCACACAAACCGAGTGCTTCGTATTCCATTATCTCGGATATTGTGAAACAGTCGTGCAATTCCGCGATATCAATTTCGTTTACCGAGATTTTTGCAGTTCTCAAAGCTTCCTTGACCGCCATTTTAAGGGGAACCCACTCTGTAAAACTTGCCAAGTTGTTTATCGCATTCCCAATATTAGCCTGCCCCGAACCAGTTATCCACATAGGTGAGTCTGTATACTTCTTCGCGTCTTCAGCGGGAACCATTATCACTCCAGCGGCTCCATCGGTTATTCCGCTGCAATCGAACAAGTTTAATGGAGGTGCTACCATGGGTGATTGGAGCGCTTTCTCAAGTGTTACCTCTTTTTGAAACTGGGCTATCGGGTTCATTGTTGAGTAGTGGTGATTCTTCACAGATACGAGTGCCATCTGCTCTTTCGTAGTTCCAAACTCGTGCATGTGCCTCTGAGCGGTCATCGCAAAGAATGGCGGAGCAGACATGGCATTTACACCGTCCCATTCTCGATCTAACACGCATGCCATATTCGTTTGCGCTTCGGCCATGTCGGGCATGTACATTTTTTCCACGCCAAAAGCGACTGCTACATCAGCTATGCCGCTAGCAATGCAAGCCCATGCGTATCGGATGGCTGCTTGTCCAGATGCGCACATGAGCTCAGTTGTTGAAATGACTTTTCTTGGAATTATGCCAAGATGCTCAGCGACCATGGGAGCTACGTGGACTTGAAATGCGAATCTTTCTGGCTGAGCAGCTCCGACGAGAAGTGCTTCAACATCTTTTGGGGAAATGTTGTCAACGTTGTCGAACATTGCTTTTCCTGCTTCTTGAACCAGTTCTCTCCAAGTGGCTTCGCGCTTGCCACATTTTGTGGCTCCTCCGCCTATGACAGCGACTTTTCTCACTTAAACACCTCAGCTTTCAAAAAGAAATGGAATAGGTTCATTATTTAAGGATAGAGTTTATTTCCCTTTATAACGTGGCTTTCTTTTCTCGAGGAAAGCGCCCACTCCTTCTCGAAAGTCTTCTGTGGAAGCTAGAACTCCAAAAGCCTCTGCTTCGTTAATTAGTCCAGCTCTCAAATCGATCTCAGCACTCTGGTTAATTAATTGCTTTGCCAGTTCAATTGCTATTGGTGGTTTGCTCATAATTTCTGAAGCAAGTTCTTCAACAACTAATTTCAATTGATCCAGCGGTACAACTTTGTTCACCAGGCCGAGTTGTTCAGCAGTTTGGGCATCAACCCTTCCACCAGTAAATATCATCTCTTTCGCCTTTCCTTTCCCCACAAGTCTCGGGAGACGTTGTGTACCACCCCATCCGGGAATCAAACCGACCGCTACTTCAGGCTGTCCTAATTGTGCATTTTCTGATGCTATTCGAATGTCACATGCCATCGCTAGTTCCAAGCCACCTCCAAGAGTGTAACCATTTAATGCTGCGATTACAGGCTTTTGAAGTTCTTCGATTTCCAAAGTCAACTGTTGCCCACGATAGGAAAGGTGCATCCCGTTGTATGCGCTCTTGCCTTTCATCATATTCAAGTCAGCACCCGCGCAGAAAGCCCGGTCTCCAGCTCCCGTGAAAACTATCACTTTTATGTTTTCATCCCGTCTAGCATCGGCTAGTCTCGATGAAATTTCTTTAAGGGTCTCCTCGTTTAGTGCGTTGAGGGCTTGTGGTCTATTGATAGTGATAGTGGCGATTCCTTCACTTTTTTCATAAAGGGTGTTCTTAAATTCCAATCAACATCTCTCCCAAATATTCCTATCTCTTCTTTCTCCAGTCGTAAAAGCCCTTTCCGCTTTTCCTTCCAAATAGCTTTGCTCTAGTCATTTGGCGCAACAATGGGCTTGGACTATACTTAGGACCAAGTTCGTTCTGCAGCACCTCAGCAATGGCCAGTGTTGTATCAATACCAAGATAGTCGACAAGGGTTATGGGGCCCATAGGCCAATTCAACCCAAGCTTTATCGCCTTGTCTATGTCTTCGGGGTCTGCAATTCCTTCCCACACCAAGTTGAATGCTTCGTTCAAGGCTGGAACGAGAATTCTGTTTACGATGAAGCCAGCCGAGTCTTTCTTGACAACCACTGTTTCTTTTCCCATTCTATGAGAAACCGCAACTACTGCGTCTACTGTTTCGTCTGACGTTTTCGCTCCTCGAATAATCTCAACTAGTTTCATAAGTTGGGGTGGATTGAAGAAGTGCATACCACAGAACTTTTCGGGTCGTTGAATGCTTGACGCAAGTTCGGTGATACTGATGGATGATGTATTCGAAGTAATTATTGCGTCTTCTTTTGCATATCTATCGGCTTCTGTAAGTACTGCCTTCTTGATTTTAAGGTTTTCCGGGACGGCTTCAATAATGAGGTCAGCTTGCTCGATGGCTTCTTTCATGTCAAGCGTTGATTTGATTCTCGCCATAGTCTCTTTCATATGCTGCTTGGATATCACCTGTTTCTCTACAAATTTCGCCAAGCTGTTTCTGATCATTCCCATCCCTCTGTCCAAAAATTCTTGCTTCACATCCCTAATCGCCACCTCGTACTTCGCTACCTGTGCAGACACTTGGGCAATTCCATGACCCATCAACCCAGCACCTAAAACTGCGATTCTAGTTATTTCCATTTTGCACCACATTCACAATCTTGAAGAGAATTCTATTTCCACATCCGCCGTATTTAAGTTATAGCAGAGTCCCAACTGCTAGAGTTCACTTACACAAGCATCGTATCTAAACCTCAGAACTGACTGCACACTGGTTAGCAGCTCTCAGGTAGTTAGAAATAAATCCCACCTTCAGCACAGTATTTGATGGTTTTAGTATGGAAGTTAAGAAGCCCATAATTGGGATCATCGGTTTAGGTCCTGTGGGCTCCATTCTCGCAGCTCATCTTGCGCGACACGGCGCGGATGTTGTTGTTGAAGATGTTGTGGAAAAGCTGCTGTTCACAATCAAAAAAGAAGGTCTGCACATCTCGGGAATCAGAGAAGTAACCGCTGCAATAGACAAAACAGCTGGTTCAATACAGGAGCTTTCCACTTTCAATCCAGACACCATTTTCATTACGACCAAAGCGTGCATTTTAGAAGCCCTTCTTCCCGAAGTCAAGGAAATCTATGATTCTGATATGAAGATAATTAGTTTTCAAAACGGACTCGGTAATGAACAACTCATCTGCAAGATTTTGGGAATTGACACAACGTACAGGGTGGTTATCAACTATGCGGGTAATAGAATCAGCTTTGGAAACGCTAGGATGAACTGGTTCCAGCCACCCAACTATATCGGCGCTTATCACAAAGGAACTTATACCATTGACGAGACGACAAAGAACATCTCCAAGTTGATGACGGCTTCTGGGCTGGCAACGAGGGAAGCACCTGACGTCAAGAAACATGTGTGGGAAAAGACCATTTTGAACTCTGCTCTTTGCTCAATATGCGCTGTTACAGGACAAACAATGAGAGAAGCCATGGAATTCAAGTATACGCATGATCTTGCCGTAGAGATACTCCAAGAAGGATTAGAAGTAGCAAAAGCAGATGGGTACAGCTTTGGCAAGGATTCCCTTTTCCAGTTTTCGTCATACCTAGAGAAGGGTGGGGCTCATAAACCCTCCATGCTAATAGATGTGGAAAATAAGAGACCAACCGAAGTTGACTTCATGAGCGGGGCAATAGCCAACTACGGAGAGAAACACGGAATCTCAACTCCAGTCAACACCACCTTCACCAGTTTACTGAAAGCCATAGAAAACCGGTACGCAAATCCTTAAAACTCCTTGCAGCGACCCTTTGTGCTTGAGCAACATCCAGCCCAAATCCTTAAAATAAGGAGTAATTCTTCTCTTTACTTCAGCCTATCATAGACACCCCACATGGGATGCAGCCGATGGATGTTCTAAGACCATTTAGGACCCTACTTTCAATCAAACACGATGTGGCCAGAACTTGGCAGGCCAAAGGCAAACATCTAGTTGGCTGGAGTTGTGCTTACACACCAGAGGAACTGATCTATGCTGCCAATTCTATCCCTATCATGGTCTCCGGAAGTCTTGAACCCTCAAAGCATGCTGATGTTTACTTACCCATCAACACATGTTCTTTTGTCCGCAGCTGCTTTGACTCAGCGCTTAAGGGGGATTACGAGTACTTAGACGGATTAGTTATATCCAACAGTTGCGACAACCGAAACAAGATCTTTGACCTGTGGAAACACCATGTTAAAATCCCCTATGTACACTTCATAAACACTCCCCACACCAGAACAGAAGGGACGCACAACTTCTTTTATGACGAAATTTTACGGTTCAAAACTTCATTGCAAGTGACTTTTGGAGAAAAGCTTTCAGACACCACTCTCAAGAATGCAATCAGAATTTTCAATGAGAATAGACTCCTTTTGAAGAAGGTTTATGACTTAAGGATGAAAGACCCCCCATTGATATCCGGGGCGGAAGCGCTAGAAATTGTGCTCTCCAGCATGGTGACATCAAAGGAAGAGCATAATTTATTGCTGAAACGACTACTTGCGGGAGCCTCCAATCGTGCCGATCCACCAAAAGGCGGAGTCAGACTACTTGTATCGGGTAGTGTAATGGATAACTCGAAACCAATCAGAATTATCGAAGCGATGGGCGGCAGCGTTGTTGCAGACGACTGGTGCACAGGCTCGAAATATTTTTGGGATCTTGTTAGTTCCCACGGCGACCCATTGCGAGCTATCGCAAAACGGTATTTAGATAAGGTTCCGTCGTCTTTCATGTTGGAGCCCGGAACAAATTTCAGCCACACTATTGAGATGGCAGAGCGATTTGACGTCGAAGCTGTAATAGTTTTCGCCTTAAAGTTTTGCGATACCCACATGTTTGATGCGCCACAACTCGTAAAAGAATTCGAAGCTCGAGATTTGCCCATCTTATATTTGGAATGGGAACATTCTTTGAGCGGTTCAGCTCAGCTAAAGACAAGAATTGAAGCGTTCTTAGAAATGGTAAAGGGAGTAGGGTAGCAGTGGTCGAAGCGAAGCAGACACGCAGAAGGCGACTGCAAGCCACTAAAGGCTTCTACAAAGCTTATATCAAGAAGTTTTACAGGGACGCTCACAAAGCCAAGGCTGAGGGAAAGCCGGTCGCGTGGGTTGCCTCAACGTTTCCCGTTGAGATACTGCAGGCGATGGATATTTTTCCCGTTTGGCCTGAAAACTATGCCTCTCTATGCGCAGCTAAACAGGTCGCTGTGAAGTTTTGTGAAATCGCGGAAAGCAGGAACTTTTCCAAAGACCTTTGCTCCTATGCAAGATGTGTGATTGGTTCACTTTCGGATAAGGCGAATTCGCCCGAGGAGGGCCTGCCGAGACCGGACATGCTTGTTGCGTCAACAGGAGCATGCGACACTCATTTTAAATGGTTTCAATATATTGGTGATCGCTTTAAGGCCCCATTGCACCTTTTGAACATGCCCTACAACATCAGTGGTGCAGACTCGGAGCATCTTGAAAAAGCACACATCGAGTTTTACATTTCTCAACTGAAAGAGCTGATTGATTTCCTCGAGGAGAAAACTGACACGAAACTGGATAAAAAAAGACTAAAAGAAATTGTAGCTCTTTCTGACCGCACAAGCCAACTATGGGGGGAAATTCAACACTATCGAAAAACCATTCCATCGCCAATGGACGCGCGCGACGCATTTTCCGCAGTGTTCTTCCTACTTAGTATTCCAGGTTCTCCAGCAGCAGTCGAATTTTATGAAAGACTGCGAAACGAAGTTAAGGAGCGAGCAGAAAACAAGTTTGGTGCAGCAGAGACCGAGAACTACAGACTAGTTTGGGACAACCTCCCCCCTTGGTTTGACCTCAAGTTCTTTGAATATCTCAACACCCTAGGCGCAGTTGTTGTCGCAGAAACATTTTCTCATGTTTGGATGGGAAGACTAGATCCTTCTAGACCTTTTGAGAGCTTTGCTAAGAAGTATTTACCAAACTTCGCAAATTGCAGCATAGATAGGAAAATTCACTTGATACAAGATCTTGCTGAGGAATTCAGCGCTGACGGTGTAATTCTCCCCACCAACTGGGGTTGTAGAATGATGTCCATAGGGGAAACAGCTGTTAAGGAAGAGGTTTACAAGAAGCTAGGAGTGCAAAGCCTCATAGTGGACATGGATTCCACAGATTGGAGAAACTACGATGAAGCTCAGATCAAGAGAAACATGGAAGTCTTCCTTCAGGTGTTGAATGAAAAGAACCAGAATGGATAATTGCCTTTGCATCACGGTAACGAAGTAAATCTTTCTCGAAGCTTCCTATGCAGAATCTTTCCAGTTGCGGTCCTCGGCATCTCAGATGAAGAGATGAAATCTACTGACTTAGGCTTCTTGAATCCTGCCATATTCTCGCGACACCATTCCACAATCTCCTCTGCATTGGCACTCTCACCCTTCCGCAAAATGACAAATGCTTTTACAGCCTCACCCCACTTGTCATCAGGCACACCAATCACCGCAACATCAAAAACTTTAGGGTGCTTAGAAATTATCTCTTCAACCTCAGAAGGGTATACATGCTCTCCGCCCGTAATGACCATGTTATCTTTCCTATCGACGATATAATAGTAGCCTTCCTCGTCGCGCTTCACCATGTCTCTAGCAGTAAAGAGATCGCCTTTGAAGGATTCTTTCGTCTTCTCAGGCATCTTATAATATTCATCAAACATCATAGGACCGCGAGAATATAATTCTCCAACCTCGCCAACTGACACCTCGCGTCCATTCTCATCCAAGAGTCTAATTAAATCTGTTCCGAGACATTCTCGTCCCATTGAACCTAACTTCCTCAGCTGGTCTGCGGGCTTAAGAATTGTGACAAGACCAGCTTCTGTGGACCCATAAGCCTCATACAACTTGACGTCCGAAAAATACCTCAGGATTCCCTTCTTTATCCTGCTTCGGACTGGAGCTGAAGAACACAAAAAGCTTCGCATAGAACTAAGGTCAAATCTCTTCTTTGTATCATCAGGAACCTCTAAGATTAGGTGATAATGAGTGGGGATCAGCGAGATGAAGGTCACCTTCTCCGCATCAATGACCCGCAGAAGCTCGACTGGGTCAAAACCCTTGTCCGAACCAACATAAAGGGACGCTCCAATGTATAAGAAGAGTAAGCCGTAAAACGTCGAGTTTACATGATACAAAGGCATGACAATCATGCCCTTATCACCTTGTGTGAATCCAAACTCAACGGCATTAATTAGAAAAAACGACATGTACGATTTATGAGATCGAACAACACCTTTCGGTGTCCCAGTAGTTCCGGAAGTGTAAATCTGAAACCACGCGTCGCTACTACTCACCTTTATTAGGGGCTGACTGTCAGGAGAGCCTTCCAGAAGGTTAGCATAATTTATATAGCCCGAATGCTCTCCTCGACCTACCACTATGAAGTTTTCTTTACCTACAATCGGAAGGTTGTGGCGAATTGAGTCTACGCATTCTATAAACTCCTCATCTAAAACCACAGCCCTCGCGTCTGCATTATTAACCACAAACTTTACTTCTTTGCCGATAAAACGCCAATTAACGGTGACAACAACCACACCTATCTTCGCACAAGCACAACAGATCTCTACAAACTCAAGACAGTTATAGAGCATAACAGCAAGCCTGTCACCTTTGCGTAAACCCATCTTCAATAACCCATTTGCTAGTCTGTTTGTCCTCGAATCAAGCTCAGCATATGTCCTGCTTGCTCCACGCCAGTCTTTAGCTGCTTCCTTTCTAGGATAATTCTTCGCGTGAACCCTTAGAACATCACCTAAGCTTAGCCATTCCATGTCTATTCCCTTTGCATAGAAAGGGCAACATGAAATAATAAGACTTTTCGCAGACAAGCTAATCCCAAAAAAACCGGTTGAGTCGAAGATTTCTCCTTACAATTAGAAGCACCATACATAACAGCGCAGGTGCAGGTAGAACTATCGAAGAACGTACGCAATTCCTCTGAAATCGATGCAAAAAATGGAGGCCTTTCAAAGCGCGCACATATTATGATGGGCAACGGTGACCAAACAGTTAGATAGGAAAACCTACCTATTTCAACCTTCGATAACAGGCTTAGATGACCAAGAGTTACCAGCAATGTTTGAACTCTTAGAAAGATGTTTAGAGACTCGGACGACCGCGAAGGCAGATTTAGTGCAGTTGCGGGGACAAACTCGAGCAATTAAAACTTGCACTGTAAAAAATGGTGTCGTCGAAGAGTGCTCCGACATCTCTCTCACTGGCCTTGGCGTCAGAACTTATGTAGACAACAAGTCTTGGGGTTTTAGTTCAACAAACATGCTTAGCTTTGAAAGCGCAAAGCAGGTCCTAGAGGATTCGATAAAACTCGCTAAGGCCTCGGCGCACTTGAAAACCCAAAAACTAAGACTGGAGTCGTCCAGGGAACACGTCGCAGATGTGTCAACCCCTGTCAAAAAGCCGATCGAAGATCTTTCCACAGAAGACATAGTGAAGATTCCCCTAGAGGCGTATAGAGGTGCAAAAGAGGTGGGACAGCAAGTTGCAGATATAGAAGCAACATACATTAGCATGGAGGACGAAAAATACTTCTTAAGCTCTGAAGGAATCCGCATACGTCAAAACGCCACTCGAGTGCTGCTATTCATCACCGCCATAGCAAAAAGCAGCGGGCTACTTTGCCCTGCATCGGAAAATATTGGTCACACTGGGGGACTCGAAATCTTTGACAAAGCTTCACCATACTCCCTGGGAAAACAGGTCGCAGATGATGCAAAAAAACTTCTTAGTACAAAAGCACCACCTTCTGGAAAGTTTCGCGTCATAATCCATCCGACCCTATGTGCAACATTGCTTCATGAGGCTATTGGGCATCCTCTCGAGGCCGATCTGGCGATGGCAGGCGGCGGTTTTGACGATTGCATCGGCAAAGTCGTCTCTTCTAATCTCATTACAATTTACGATGATGGCCATGTTGAGGGTGGTTTAGGCTATTTTCCCTATGATGACGAAGGAGTCGAATGTAAACGTACCACGCTTATTGAAAATGGATTGCTGAAGTCCTTCATGCACGATAGGGCAAGCGCAGCGCTCTCGAATGTCTCTGCGACAGGTAATGCCCATGCTTGGGATTACAGCGTTGAACCGCTAATCAGACAGACCAACATCGGCATTGCCGGAGGAGATTATTCCTCAGAAGAGTTGGTAGAAGATGTTAAAGAAGGGCTCTTTCTTGAAGGAACTTTCGGTGGCCAAGCTGATGTTAACGCGGATTTTACATTTGGCTTTCAAAAGGCTAAACGAATACAAGGAGGAAAAATAGTTGAGGAACTTCGAGGAGCGAATGTGGCAGGCAACGCCATTGAAGTCTTCAAAACCATTGATGCAGTTGGTAAAGAAGTAGTTCTTCGTCCTGGTGCATGTGGGAAATTTCAGTTTGCGGTTCAAGGGCGCGTAGTTCCTGCGATTCGTTGTGAGATTCTAGTTGGAGGAATAGGAGACTAGAAGGTTGAGGTCAAAAAAAGACTGGGCCCTTCTCAGTAACGCAGCTCACAAAGCAATAAAAATCCTCGAAAAGAGGAACACAACACACGCAGAAGCGTTCTACACCAACACCCAAACAACCGAAGTCACCATAAGAAATTCTGAGATCTTAGCCCAAAACAAGGTAGATGACTCTGGCGTAGGATTTCGAGTTACCATCGCTGACAATAAGACTGGATTTGCCTGCACCAACACTCCCACCGAAAAAGCCATCTCAAAAGCTGCAGAGAAGGCGTTGGCCATAGCAAGAGTAGGCTCAGGCACCCCCAACTTTGCGCTGCCAAAAGCAAGCCGTCCAAGGGACGTGAAAGGATTGTTTGACCCTAGACTGGCTGACATGGCTGTCGACGAAGCGATTGATATTGCAGAACGAACGATAAGGGCAGCCGAAGAATTCGATAAACGAGTTATAGCCAAAGATGGACGTGTACTTCTCCAGTCTGGTTGGCGGGGCGTCACAAACACGTTGGATGTCGATTTAGAAACGCAGGAAACCAAAGCCCTAATGTATCTTGGAGGAGCGGGCAAACAAAACAGTGAAGTGACAAGCAGCTGCTACGAGTTCATGTTCACTCGAAAAGCAGACTTGGATCCAGAAAATGTTGGGGAAAGCGTTGGCAAAAAGGTAGTTACAATGTTCAAACCGCAGCCTCTCAAAGGCTTTCAAGGAGCAGTGATATTTGCTCCTGAGGCAGTTTCATATCAGCTCGTCGAAGTGCTAATTGACGCTTTAAAGGGAGAAACAGTGANNNNTAGACAACGCAACGCTTGAAAATGGGTTTTCATCCAGAAGTTTTGACGATGAAGGCTACAGCTCTCAGACAACTGTTCTAATTGAAAAAGGCAGATTGGAAAGTTTCCTCCACAACGCTACCTCCGCAGACACATTGGAAACCGAAAACACTGGAAACGCTTCTCGCTATGCCGGCGGATTTAACATGGTTCGCAGCATCATTGGCAGTGGCTACCGTACAAAACCTGAAATCTACCCCTCAAACATAATAATTGAACCGGGAAACAAGAAAAAGGAGGAACTTATCTCAGAAATGGAGAAAGGCGTGCTGGTTGAATCGATGGCTGGCTTTCCTCAACTAGGCTCTGGGCTAATCAGTACACAACTCTCCAACGCATTCTTCATTCACAACGGAGAGGTTCAATTTCCAATCCAAGGTGGAATGGTCTCCGGCGTTGCTTATGATTGGCTACGACAAATTTCACAGGTAAGTGAGGACACGAAGCAATTTCAAAACTCGGTTGTGCCAACAATACGCATCGAAGACGTGAATTTCGTGGGTGCTTGACTCGGAAGAACGTTCAATTTTACTACATTGCTGTGTTGAGTACCAGATACAGGAATACGTGAGGGGTAATTCGTCAACGTACTCGAGCGAACAGATGTTTTATTAGCCTTAGAATGAAGTAAGTACAGAATAACCATGCTTACTCTTGTTTGGATTCTGGGGTCCACAGCTCTTGTTAGTGTCATTTCACTCGTCGGAGCCATCCTCATAGCAGTGAAGGAAACCGCTCTGAAAAAGGTACTTCTAGTGTTTGTCAGCTTTGCTTCCGGCTCTCTCTTAGGAGGAGCCTTTTTCCATTTAATTCCCGAGGCCTTCTCGACACTTGACGATGGAATATTCATTGCTGTGGTTTTTGGCCTCTTGGTTTTCTTCCTTTTCGAGAAAAGTATATGGCGCCACTGCCACGAACGAGAATGCAAAGTTCATCCTTTCGCCTATTTGAACCTTGCAGGCGATGGAATGCACAACTTCATTGATGGAATAGCAATAGCAGCAAGTTTTCTGACATCCGAATCGTTGGGGATAATCACCACCCTAGCAGTTCTAATGCACGAAATACCCCAAGAACTTGGTGACTTTGGCGTGCTCCTTTACGGAGGATTCAGCAAGAGAAAAGCCATCTCCTTAAATTTTCTAAGCGCAATACTAGCAATAACGGGAGCCTTAATGACCTACTTTTTCATTGGATTCCTCCCACCCAGCAAATACATACTTGCTTTCACAGGCGGCGGCTTCATTTATATCGCCACCACAGACCTGATCCCTGAACTTCACAAAGAAACAGGCACAAAAATATCCATTGTCGAAGTTGCGTTCTTAATCTTAGGAATTATGATAATGATACTTCTCAGAGGCTGAAGTGAACAACTGAAAAAGGAGACAAAAAACGCGTCTATTGAGCAATTCCCATAGGAAAGCGAACGTGCAGAGCCGAGGGATCAAACCGTTCGCATTGAGTGAGCTGGTCATTGATCTTTTCTATGCGTTTTGAAGCAGCTCAAGCAAAGCCATGGCCAATTTTTTGCCTTTCTTTGTAATTTTGTACTGCTTCTTAAGAGGGTCTATGGGAATGGCGTATGCGAGGCCCAAACGAGTGATTTCAATCATACGAGCCCGGTATGTGCCGTCGCTGAGGGTGAGTTCATGTTCATTCATGTAAGATTTCGCTTTCTTCCATTTCCCTTTATCCAAGGCCAAAAGGAAGAGACAATCTATAGCGTGGTCTTTTTCCAACATTGCTTTGATTGCTGCAACTTCAGCCGTTGTAAGGATGTTAGTTATCTGCTTTTCCAGTTGCTTCTCCGATTCTTTTTCTCCCATCGAATTTCGCCTGCTAGGATGATTTGTTATTGATTAGGTTTTGGCGCTTAAAAGATTTAACCTATATTACGATATATGTAATAATACTAGGGAAATATAAGTTATTTTAGTGTTTATATGAGATTTCGGATTGTTTGCAGTGTCCTAGTGATCGCCTGATGCTCACCATCACGATTCTTCTCGCGCGCGAATGTCCACACAGTAAGATGGAATGATCCCTGACAACCATGAAAGAACATACAGCAGTCGTGTGTACACAAGATTCAGTAATCGGTCTCATCTCTTCTCTGCGAAGCACACAGGCTAGGCAGCTCATCAGCTTCTTTCTAGCATCTCCAGCGTGTTGTTGCAAGCTGTTGTTTTAAAGATTTTATATCATAACCACACCAAATCCAAGCTGCGAATCAGGTGAATTCATGGAGAAAACAGGATTTCAACTCAAGTTACTCTTTCTCTGCATTTCCCATACTTTGCTTCATGTTTACACAAACCTTCCGCTAGCTCTGTTGCCCATTTTGATTGGCGAATATGAATTGTCTATTATTCAAGCAAGTATAATTGTGTCGATTCCTCGAGCTGTCTCACTAGTTTTTTCAGTGCCAAGCGGGCTATTTGCTGACCGTTTAGGGCACACAAAGCTAATTTCATTCAGCCTATTTTTGAATGTGTTAGCTGTTTTCCTGCTCTTCTTCATTCAGGACATAGAGATCGTGGTCCTAGGCTTTTCCTTAATTGCATTGGCATCAACATTTTATCATCCATCAGCGTTGAGCGCAACGAGTAATATTTCCCCCTCAGATTTCCTGAGTAGGGCTTTGGGTTTCCACGGAGCGAGCGGCACTTTTGGAATCTCTCTCGGACCTATCACGTTGGGCTTGGTTCTAAATTGGCTTGGATGGAGGTTCATCTATCTCATCTGGGCTGGACCAATATTTCTCATAGCAGTGACTGCATTATTCGTGAATGTAGATAAAGATCGAGAGGAAGATTCTGAAGAGAGGAAAAAGAAGCGTCTAACGACGCCACTTAGGGATGTCATGTCGACCACCTTCTTGTCTTTGATTTCACTTATGCTCTTTGCAAGCGCTGCAAGCGGAACAATTTCAACATATCTAACAACTTACCTCACTGAGAGCAAAGGATTAGACGCTGGTTTAGCAAGCATCGTTTTCGGTTTGAGTCCATTAATCGGTCTGACAAGTGTTATCGTTGGAGGTTACGTGGGGGACAAAATAGGATGGAGAAAATCCCTTACACTGATTGTCTCGACGGTGACCATTGCCTTGTTTCTAATGTTTGTCTCAACTTCAACGGCACAGACAGTGTCATTCTATCTTGTCTATGGCTTCTTCAACATCATGACTATGCCCATCACGACTTCGTTGGTTGCGAAAATCGTGCCCGAGAAGTCTAGGGGAACTGCTTACAGCTTACAGTTCATTCCTGAAAGTATCATAGGGATGGTGATGCCTATCGTCCTAGGTGTATTAATCAACCTCTTTGAGATCTGGATAATCTTTCCCACAGCCACGATCTTCTTTGTGATCGTTCTTTTTGTCACTCAGATTATAAGAATCGACTGAAAGCCCACAAAAGCGCGGGCACACTGCGGATAATAAACTTTATATTAAACGTAACCTCCCTTCAAAACCACAAGCTTGCCAGAACAACAGAATGTAAATGGGTGGCGTCGGGCTGCCTTTTACATGGTTCGTCTTGGCGAGATTGCGAACAAATGGAATGGGAGACGCAAATTGCAAATAAAGGATTTAAAGAATGGAATGAAACGCGTAAACGTGGAAGCTAAGGTACTGGAGAAAGAAGGCGCTCGTGAAGTCATGTCTCGCTACAAGGACGAAACATACCGCGTAGCAAACGCCACGATCAGCGATGGCTCTGGACAAATAAAGCTAACCTTATGGAATGACCAAATAGAGCAAGTCAGCGAAAACAATACTGTTAAAATCGAAAATGGCTATGTAACCTCTTTCCGCGGAGAAATTCAACTCAACGTGGGCCGGTACGGAAAGCTGACTGTAACGTAAATGGGCTAAATACGTAGATTGTTTTTGTGAGTTATTAAGAGGTGATAGAATGCAATATGAAAGACGCGGAAAGAGAGATTTTAGTCCTAGGCGTTTTCCACCAAAGCCTGTTGAAATTGGGAAAGAATACGATGTTGAAATTGAAGAACTTAGTCGCCGAGGCGAAGGCATCGCGCGAATCAAAGGACTCGTGTGTTTTGTACCCGATTCGAAGCCTGGCGACCATGTGAAAATTCGCATCACTAGGATCAGCAGAAGATTTGCGGAAGCTGAGGTTGTCGGAGAGGCCAAAGAAACCAAGGTAGCAGAGCCAGAAGAAGAAAGCGAATGAAAAGGCATAGATAGCCGTTTCTCTAGCGCTACACCATTTATCTTCTCATCAAGAAGAGAAATGACTAGCAAGAAATGACATTTGTAAAAATTTCGCACGTCTAGTTCTAAGAAAACCTTTTCCAATATGAGATGACATTAAGACTGCAGAAGGTGAAGTGAAACGAAGCGGAAAGACCTTTTTCAAGACGCAGTAGTTCACATGAACCTTGAATCAAAGATGACAATTGATCAATTGATACGCGAGTTTGGAAGGTCAGGGTGCTTTGGAGCAGGACGACTGGCTACTGCGTGCGATATTTACGAACGTATGATTCGAGATAAAGAATGCACCATTTTTATCGCCATTGCAGGCGCTGTTGTTCCAGCTGGCCTTCGGTCGATTATTGCAGATCTGATTCGCAGAAGGTTTGTAAATGCCGTGGTAACAACAGGCGCGAACATAATTCATGATTTGCTTGAAGCCATGGGTGGTCACCACTACAAGGGTCATTGGAACATTGATGATTCATACCTCTACAAAAGTCACATCTTCCGCATCTATGACATTTTTGTACCCGAAGAAGACTTCATGAAGGAAGACTTTGAGCTTGCAAAGATGTTCGATAAAATCGCGGAGGAAAGTAAGGGTCACATTTTTTCCTCGAACGAGTTAATGGCAGAGATTGGGAAACGTCTCAAAGACTCAGATTCAATTCTGCGAGCGTCGTACGAAGCCAAAGTGCCTGTTTTCGTTCCAGCAATGCGTGACTCCGAATTCGGCTACATCCACTGGCTTCATGCTTCTCGCAACCCGCCAAAAGGTGTCCTCCAAGTCGATGCGTTTAAGGAAATGTCAGACATCATAAACTTAGCTGTTAATTCACCTCGAATGGGCATGATTGTGTTGGGAGGTGGAGTGCCCCGAAACACCGTGCAACACACAGCTGCCATCGCTGGCAAAGGGATCGATTATGCAATTCTAATTACAATGGATCGCCCAGAGACCGGCGGGCTTTCAGGTTCGACCTTGAGAGAAGCGACGAGCTGGGGAAAAATCAAAGCGCAGGCTGACAAAGTTACTATCATAGGTGACGTCTTGATAGCCTTTCCGCTGATTGTGGCGTCGGTTCTCGAACGCTTGGGAGACGAATTCGGAAGGGAGAAAAGGTGACCAATAGGAAGCAAACAAAACATAAATACTGTGGCAACTGCAAGTATCACTCTGCGTATAACTATCCAGATCAGGTTTTCTGCGTGTTTCATTTCTTAAACCGTAAAAATCCAATTCGCACCACATTAGATGCCTGCAGAAACTGGAGACTTGACGACCAAGGATGTTTCTGCGTCCAAAGAGCGTTGAAAAAGGATGAAAGCAGGCATTAGCCAATGGTCGGTGTCGACCACAACGGGAATCCAATCGAAAAACGAATGCTAAGCGATGCTACTCTTTCTTTTTGCGTCTCTTGCGTGTAGTCTTTCTGCGGGTTCGCGTCTGCTTTTTTAACGATGGCTTTTCTGGCTCCTCTTCTGGCTCAGGTTGCGATGCGGCTAGCGATGATTTTATAGGAGGTTGCGTTGTGGACGATGAGGGTGGTGCTGCTGGTTTTGGCTTTACTATATATCCTAGTCCTAGAAAGATTATTCCTAGCACAGCCAAGGCATAAAGATACAGCGGAGTTTGGGCTAAGGTCACGTATGCATACAGAGCTCCAATAAAGCATATGATTGCTATTAGATATAATGGATAATCTGTTCTCATTTTTATATACCTCTCATTAGCCAATACGTTTCCGTGGAAATAGTTAATATAACTTTCTGATGCTTTTTTGTCTTTTCTACACGGAAGGGAGGAAATCATGTAAAATCTAAACACTCTAATATGAACACTCAGGCTACGTGTGGGCAGCAAACCATTTTTCAAGCTTCATCTGTTTTTTGCGGCTGTAAGTTTCTTTCATTCTATGGACTGCAGTTTCTACTCGCTCTCGAGCGAAATCTCTCTTGTCACAGAGAAAGTGGAAAAGCTCTTCTTCACGCACAAGATCATAATTTAGTGCGTATTGGGGAACTATTTCTGGATGAAGGTAGATTTCTCTGACTTGCTGATATTGCGGTGTGAGCTTTGACAGAAATTCGCTGGGTAGGCTTTCGATTTCTCCATATTTCTTGACAACTCTGAGCGCAGTTTTGGGTCCAACACCCTTGATGCCTTCATTGAAATCAGTGCCAACCAGGATGGCCAAATCCACTAACTGTCGACGCGTTATGCCATGGTGGTGCAGAAGTTGGCGTAGCGTGATAAGTTCAGGCTTCAGCGGTCTTGCTTTTCTCTTGCTTGGAAGATACTCTTGCCCATAAATAGTTAGAAATCGCAGTAGCCTTGATGCCCCAAAGAGTAGGCTGTCGTAGTCTTTGCTGCTAGCTGCCCAAACATCTCCACGCATGCTCATGTAAGCGGTTTGAGCCTCTGCTTCGGTAAGCGCCTGTACATATGGAATTCCCAAGAGCGTGAGAAGCTCCTTGGCATCCTCAATCATGTTCTGTGTTAGCCGGCTTGTCATGACTGCTTTTGAGAAGGCTTTAACGTAGTCTCGATTTTTGAGGGCTTCTTTCCACTCCAAGCTAGCCTTTTCACGTTGTGCACGCCGTTTTCGAATTTCCGCTTCTTTCATACGAGGGGGTTGCCCGTCAAAAACAAAGACTAGGTCAATGCTAAAATCGTATATTAAGCGCGTAGAACGGAACAGCAAACCTACAAGATGAGAGGTGATATTTCCCCTCGAATCCTTGAGAGGCGTTCCATCCCGTGTTCGAACCAAAGACAGAAATTGATA
>JABAOH010111479.1_pt2 | contig 32256 bp, 30 predicted proteins | sample 7062181 | NCBI WGS metagenome assembly JABAOH01 (sample SAMN14538630, study PRJNA623070) | marine sediment metagenome | biome: marine biome [ENVO:00000428]; feature: marine pelagic biome [ENVO:01000023]; material: deep marine sediment [ENVO:00002113]; isolation source: pool of 5 deep marine... | reverse complement strand
CAGCGGAGCCGGAGAGGGGAATCGAACCCCTGACCTGCTCATTACGAGTGAGCCGCTCTGCCGACTGAGCTACTCCGGCCTGCGCGGCCATGGTAGACGATGGTGCCGGCGCCCCCCGCGGTAGGCGTGCCGAGACCGCGCTGGTAGGGTCGCAGTGAGGGGAAGGGTGAGGCATGGCCGATCGGGCCGATTTCGAGAAGGATGCCATGCAGTACGCGCCGCAGCTCTACTCGGCTGCGCTTCGTATGACGCGCAACCCAGCCGATGCCGAGGACGTTCTGCAGGAGACCTACCTCAAGGCATATCGGGCCTATCACACCTTTCAGGAGGGCACCAACCTCAAGGCCTGGCTGTACCGCATCCTCACCAACACCTACATCAATCGGTACCGCAAGAAGATGCGGCGGCCGGCCGAGGTGGACCTCGGAGAGGTCGAGGACCTCTATCTGTACCGTAGGATCGGAGCCGTCGCTTCCGGAGAGGCCGCCCGCAGCGCCGAGGAGGAGGTGCTGGAGCGGTTCGTCGAAGCGGACGTCAAAGCAGCTATCGAGGGGCTGCCGGAGCACTTCCGCTTCCCCGTGCTGCTGGCCGACGTGGAGGGATTCTCCTACAAGGAGATCGCTTCGATCCTGGACGTGCCCATCGGCACGGTGATGTCGCGGTTGCACCGGGGAAGAAAGGCACTGCAGAAGACGTTGTGGGAGTTTGCGAAGGGACGTGGCCTGGTCGGACGCGAGGGCGCTCATGGTGAAACGTAGCTGCGAGGAAGCGCTCGCCCAGGTGTACCTGTATCTGGATGGTGAGGTGACCTGGTACCGGCGGTCGCTGGTGCGACGTCACCTGAAGAAGTGCCCCCCCTGCGACGACAAGTTCGCTTTCGAGGACCGTTTCAAGGCGGTGATCCGAGCTCGCGCTCAGGAGGACCCTCCTCCCGAGATCATGGACCGGCTGCGTACCTACATTCGCGCTGTCGGCATGGAGGATCCGCCGATCGGCTGAGCGCGCGCGGAACGCAGCCCTCGCCTCGACCCTCTCCAGGGGCCGCGGTAGGCTGGCGCCCGTGATGCGCAGTCTTCTCCGCCTCCTTGCCGCACTGCTCCTGCTGTCGGCTCTGCTCACATTGGCGCCGGGAGCGCGAGCCTTGGCCTCTCGCTCCGCCCCGGCCACCGTGGCGGCCGCCCAAGAGATCCCCGAGCCGGCGGTGACGGTGCCGCCCCCCGACGAGTCGGAGCCGGAACCGGAGTGGACCTTTCGTTACTTGGTGCCCGCCACGGTGTTGCTGGGTCTCGTGGCCGTAGTGGTGACCGTGGTGCAGTACTTCGTCCGGGTCGTACGTACCCGCTACCGCGTAGTCAAGTGAAGTCCGGAGTCCCCTGGCCGCTGGCCGTGAGAGTGGCGGGCAGGGTGGCGGGGCGCTACTACCTCGACGGTAGCTATCACCTGCGGCTGCTGGAGGAGCAGGCCCCCAAGTTCGTGAGCCGGGCGGGACGGCTGGTCGAGGACGAGACCGGATTGCGGGGCGGGGGAGGGCCTCAGGTGGTCATCGTGAGCCGCGTCGAGTGGGTGGAGCGCAATGTCGCTTTCTTCTCCAACCTGCTGGGCCCCGCCGAGGAGCGAATCGCAGCCCGTGTGGCCCGCAGCGGGATGCTCGGTCGTGGGGGCGCTCGGCTCGCCCGCCGTCTGGTCGCTGTGGAGATGGGAGCCCTGCTCGGGGTGCTGGCTCGCCGGGTGCTCGGGCAATACGAGCTGGTGTTGCCCACCGGCGGGGCCGGCGACGTGGTGTCCCTGGTGGGTGCCAACGTGCTCGCTCTCGAGCGAGCCCATCAGTTCCGGCCTGCAGAGTTCCGTATGTGGCTGGCTCTCCACGAGTGCACCCACCGCCTTCAGTTCGTAGGGGTGCCCTGGCTGCGGGAGTACTTCTTGGGGCTGGTGAAGGAGCTGGTCGATGCCTCCGTTCCCGAGCCGGGGCGCATGCTGCGGCTGGCCTCCGAGGTTCGGGAGGCGACGCGCGCCGGCCGGCCGCTGATCGGTGAGGCCGGTCTGCTCGGTTTGTTCGCCACCCCGCGCCAGAGAGAGATCCTGGACCGGGTGCAAGCCCTCATGTCGCTGCTGGAAGGACATGGGCACGTGGTGATGGATCGCGTCGGTGCTCGGGAGCTGGTCACACAACGTCGCATGTCGGCGATCCTCAAGCGCCGGCGTACCGACCCCCGGACTGCCGCCTTCTTCCGTCTCACCGGCTTGGAGATGAAGCTGCGCCAATACGAGCTGGGGGAGAGGTTCGTGCTGGAGGTGGAGCGCCTCGCCGGTTGGGACGCTCTCCAGCAAGCGTGGCAGGTGCCGGGGACGCTCCCGACCCGGGAGGAGATCGACCACCCCCGCCGATGGCTGGCTCGCGTCGCTTGAGCGATCTTCGCTCCGCCGTCCGGCGGCGAGCGTCCCCGCACCTGCCCAACGCTCCCTGCGTCGTGGCTCTCAGCGGTGGAGCCGACAGCGCGGTCTGCGCTTGGGTCGCCGGCGAGGCCGGCGGGGAGGCGCGGGCGGTCCACGTTCATCACGGGCTTCCCGCCTCCGACCTCATGGAGGAGGCCGCAACCGCGGTAGCGGGTGCGGTGGCCTTGCCATTCAAGACGGTGCGGGTAGCGGTTCCGGCGGGGGCGTCGCCCGAGGGCCAGGCGCGCACCGTGCGATACCGGGCATTGGAGTCGGAGCTCTCTCCCGGCGAGTGGCTGCTCACCGGCCATACCGCTGACGATCAGGCCGAGACGGTGCTGGCCAATCTGCTGCGAGGGGCCGGTCCGGACGGCTTGGCGGGCATCCCCGTGCGTCGGGGGCGGATCGTACGACCGCTGCTGGAGGTATGGCGAACCGAGACCCGCGAGCTGGCCACCCTGCTGGGCCTTCCCTGGCGCGACGACCCTGCCAATGCCGACCCCGAGCCGCTGCGCAACGTCGTGCGGCGACGGGTGATCCCCGACCTCGAGGCCCGCTTCAACCGGGCGTTGCGGGCTTCTCTGGTGCGCACCGCCGGTGTGCTCGCGGCGGAGGCCGCAGTGGTGGAAGACATGGCGGCCGCGGTGGCGGTACGCCAGGAAGAGGGCATGGCGCAAGTAGCGGCCGCCGAGCTCCAGGCACTGCCTCCACCGGTCGCGGCGCGAGTGGTGCGGCGGGCGGTGCGGAGCGTGGTGGGCGGCCATGCCGGCGGCGAGCGGGATGTCCGGCATGCTCTAGCAGTGGCCCGCGGTGGGGGGCGTGCCGAGCTGTCCGGCGGGGTGGTCGCCGAGCGAGTCGGTCCGTGGCTGCGCCTCGGCGCGGCGGGCCCTCCGGCGCCACCAGCCACGGTGGAGTGGCTGCTCCCCGGCCGAGTGCGGTACCAGGACTGGACTCTGGAGGCATGGATCGAGACCGCGCCTCCGGTGGCCTTCCCGCTGTCGGCGTGGCAGGCGGTGTTCGACGCCGACGCCGTCGGTGATCGCGCCCTGGTGCGGTCGGTCGGTCCCGGGGACCGGCTGCCCGTGCCCGGCGGCCACAAGCGGGCGCGCGACGTTCTCGCCGAGTCCGGGGTGCCGGCCGCCGGTCGCCGGGGGTGGCCGGTGGTGGAGGTCGGCGGGGAGGTCGTATGGCTCCCCGGAGTGCGCCGGGCCCGTTCCGGTTGGGTACGACCGGCCACCCGGCGCTACCTTTGGGCCGTCGCCACCCGGGAGGGCCCGTGAAGGTGGGAAAGGTGCTGATCTCGGCGGAGGACATTTCCTCCAAGCTGGAGGAGATGGGCAAGGCGATCAGCGAGGACTACCGGGGCAAGAACCTGCTGATGGTCGGCGTCCTGAAAGGGGCGTTCATCGTCATGGCCGATCTTGCCCGCCACGTCGACCTCCCGGTGGAGTTCGACTTCATGGCCGTTTCTTCCTACGGGGCGGCCACTCAGACCTCTGGCGTGGTGCGGATCCTCAAGGACCTCGATCAGGAGATCGCCGACCGCCACGTCCTCATCGTGGAGGACATCATCGACTCCGGGCTCACCCTCAATTACCTTCTCAAGAGCCTGCGGGTGCGCCGGCCCGCCTCCTTGGAGGTGGCCGCGCTGCTGGTCAAGGAGGGCATCCAGCGGGTGCCGTTGGAGGTCCGCTACTCGGGATTCCGCATCGGGCCCGACTTCGTGATCGGTTACGGCCTCGACTACGCCGGACGCTATCGCAACCTTCCCTACGTCGCCTTGATGGAGGAAGGCGACGGTTAGCGGCCTCGGGTGGCTTGCCGGGCGCTGAGGGCGGGTTCTCATTAGGCTGGGGAGCGACATACCATGTAGTGGGACGCGTTCCCGCTACGGCTGTGCCGCGTCCAGCCCCGATCCCGCGTCCTGAGGAGGACGGTGAACCGGACCTTTCGCTCCATTCTGATCTACGGCCTGATCACCTTGCTGGTGGTCATGCTGGTGCAGACCTGGTTCCGGCAGATGTCGGAGCCCGAGGAGATCTCGCTCAGCGAGTTCCACGAGAGGGTCGTCGCCGGGGAAGTGGCCTCCGCCACCATCTTCCAGCGTTCCCAGGTGGTGCGCGGCGAACTGGTGGGGCAGGAAGACGACACCTTCGACTTCGCCGTCAGCTACGTGGAGGGCTACGAAGGGGACCTGACCGCCCTGCTCATCGCCAACGGGGTGCAGACCAAGGGTGAGAACGAGGGACCGGGCCTGTGGGACCTGCTCATCGGGGTGCTGCCCTGGCTGTTCCTGGTCGGCTTCATGGTGTTCATCTTCATGCAGATGCAGGGGAGCGGAAACCGCGTTCTCCAGTTCGGTAAGGCCAAGGTCAAGCAGGTCACCAAGGACCAGCCCAAGGTGACCTTCAAGGACGTCGCCGGCGTCGACGAGGCAGTGGAGGAGCTGGAGGAGATCAAGGACTTCCTGCAACGGCCGGACAAGTTCCGGGCGATGGGCGCCAAGATCCCCAAGGGAGTGCTTCTCTACGGACCGCCGGGCACCGGGAAGACCCTGCTGGCGCGGGCGGTGGCCGGGGAGGCAGGGGTTCCGTTCTTCACGATCAGCGGCTCCGACTTCGTGGAGATGTTCGTCGGCGTGGGTGCCAGCCGGGTACGGGACCTCTTCGAGCAGGCCAAGGGCCATGCCCCGGCCATAGTGTTCATCGACGAGATCGACGCCGTCGGACGGCATCGCGGTGCCGGTCTGGGAGGCGGCCACGACGAGCGGGAGCAGACCCTCAACCAGCTACTGGTGGAACTGGACGGGTTCGACGTCTCCAGTGGCGTGATCGTGCTGGCGGGCACGAACCGGCCCGACATCCTCGACCCGGCGCTGCTGCGCCCCGGGCGCTTCGATCGCCAGATCGTGGTGGACCGGCCCGATCTGCTCGGACGCCAGGCGATCCTCAAGGTGCATGCTCGCGGCAAGCCGCTGGCTGAGGACGTGGACATGGAGGTGCTGGCCCGGCAGACTCCGGGTTTCACCGGCGCCGATCTGGCCAACCTCATCAACGAGGCGGCGTTGCTGGCGGCACGCCGTAACAAGACCGAAGTGGGGATGGAGGAGTTGGAGAACTCCATCGACCGGGTCATCGCCGGTCCGGAGCGGAAGACCCGGATCCTCTCCGAGGACGAGAAGCTGGTGATCTCCTACCACGAGACCGGCCACGCCCTGGTGGGATGGGCGCTTCCCATGGCCGATCCCATCCACAAGGTGACCATCATCCCGCGGGGTCGCTCGCTGGGCCACACCCAGGCGCTGCCCACCCAGGACCGCTATCTGATGCGCCGCAGCGAGCTGGTCGATCAGCTCGCCATGCTGCTCGGCGGGCGCACCGCTGAGGAGCTGATCTTCGCCGATCCCACCACCGGCGCCGCCAACGACATCGAGAAGGCAACCGAGATCGCCCGCAAGATGGTCATGGAGTACGGCATGAGCGATCGCCTCGGTCCCATGCAGTACGGGCGACCCAACGGTGAGGTGTTCCTGGGACGGGACTATGTGCGACAGCAGGACTACTCGGACGAGGTAGCCGCTTTCATCGACGGCGAGGTGCGCAAGCTCATCAGCCAGGCGCACGAGGAAGCACGGCAGATTCTCACCACTCATCGCGCCGAGCTCGATTCGATGGCCGAGCGGCTCGTCGAGGAAGAGACCATCGACGCCGAGGAGGTGGCGGAGATCTTCGCCCACGTTCCCAAGTGGGAGCATTCCAGCGGCGGCGCCACCCGCATCAAGATCCCCGGCGGGCGGGAGCAGCCGGTCAGCGATGTGGCCGCCGCCGCGCAGAGCTCCGAGCCCGGTCCCAACTCGGTCTGAAGGGCCATTCGATGACCGATCAGCTGCTGCGGCGGGGGGTGGATGAAGCGCTCATCGTCGACGCCATTCGCAGCGTGCTGGTGGCGATCGGTGAGGACCCCGACCGAGAGGGCATCGCTGAGACTCCGGAACGCGTGGCCCGCATGTTCACTGAGGTCTTCTCGGGCTTGCACGAGGACCCCAACACGGTGGTCGACGCCTTCTTCGTGGAAGAAGGCCACGAAGAGCTGGTCATGGTGCGCGACATTCCCTTCTACTCGATGTGCGAGCACCACTTGACTCCGTTTCACGGCCAGGCGCACGTCGCCTACCTGCCCGACGGCCGGGTCACCGGGCTCTCCAAGCTGGCTCGGCTGGTCGAGGTGTACGCCCGCCGCCCCCAGATGCAGGAGCGGCTCACCACGCAGGTAGCGGACACGTTGATGGAGGTGCTGGAGCCTCACGGAGTGATGGTGGTGGTGGAGGCCGAGCATCTGTGCATGAGCATGCGGGGAGTGAAGAAGCCGGGTTCGATCACGGTGACATCTGCGGTGCGCGGCACGCTTGCCAGCGACGCCGCTACCCGGGCCGAGGCCTTCTCCCTGCTCCACGGGGGGCGATGAAGCCCACCGCACGCCCGGCGGCCTGGGCGTTGCGCAGCCGCCGACTGCCCCTCGGGGAGCGGACGCTGGTCATGGGGATCGTCAACGTCACCCCCGACTCTTTCTCCGACGGGGGGCGCTACTTCGACACCGAGGCGGCGATCGCGCACGGGAGCCGCCAGTGGGACGAGGGTGCCGACCTCGTGGACATCGGGGGCGAATCGACCCGGCCCGGTGCCCCCGAGGTTCCCGCGGCCGAGGAGATCAGGCGGGTGGTACCGGTGGTGGCGGCACTCGCCGCCCAGGGCGTCGTGGTCTCGGTCGACACCTCCAAGGTCGAGGTAGCCGCTGCGGCCCTGGATGCCGGGGCCGAGGTCATCAACGACGTGACTTCGTTGCAGGCTGCGGGTATGGCTGAACTGGTGGCGTCGCGCCAGGCGGGACTGGTGCTGATGCACATGCTGGGAACGCCCCGCACCATGCAGGATGATCCGCAGTACGGAGACGTGGTCGCCGAGGTGCAGTCTTTCCTGCTGGATCGGGCCCGGGTCGCCGAGCGGGCCGGGGTGCCGCGGGAGCGCATCGCTATCGATCCCGGCATCGGATTCGGCAAGACCGTGGAACACAACCTGCTGCTGTTGCATCATCTGGATGGGCTGGTGGCCACCGGCTACCCGGTGCTGGTGGGCACGTCTCGCAAGTCGTTCCTGGGAGCCATCGTGGGGATCGAGGAGCCGGAGCACCGCGATGTGGCCACCACCGCCACGGTGGCCCTCGCGGCCGCCACCGGAGTGGCGGTGGTGCGGGTGCACAATGTGGCGCAGGCTCTCCAGGCCATCCAGGTGGCGAGCGCTATCGTGCAGCCGCATAGCGGGCCTCCGAGGTGAGCATGGCCACGGGTCTCAAGCCGCGCGGTTTCGTATGGGTCGTCAAGGATCGTCTGGCCGTCTCCGAGCGCATCGGAGGCCACGGTTTTCAGCACCGCAGGGTACGGCGGGAGGAAGAGATCACTTGGCTGGTAGACGAGGCGCACATCACCGCCGTGGTGACGCTGCTGGAAGGCAACCAGAACCACGCCGCCTACCGGCAAGCGGGTTTCTCGGTCTACCGGCAGCCGGTGGGGCCGTTGTTCGACGCCGAGGACGTCGCGCGGGTCTTCGGGACCCTCGATGAGGCGCTGGGGGCCCCGGGTGCGGTAGTGCTGGTCCATCGGGATATCGTCGACGATACGGTGGCCGGCCTGCTGGCCGGCTACCTGGTGCACAGCGGGTTGCTGGACGATCAGATCACCGCCGCGGCGGTCATCCAGGAGATCGTGGGTCGGCCGCTCGGACCCGAGGGGCGGGGGCTCATTCCCGCGCCGCGGCGTGACTGAGCACCTGGACTCCATCGCGCTGCGAGGCATTCGGGTCTTCGCCTACCACGGCGTGCTCCCCGAGGAGCGCCGGGAGGGCCAGGAGTTCTTGGTCGACGTCACCATGCGGCTGGACGTGGCGGAGGCGGCGCACCGTGATGATCTCTCGGCCACCATCGACTACGCGGAACTGGCCCGTGCCGTACACGACCGGGTAGCGGGGGAGCGCTGGAACCTCCTGGAACGCGTCGCGCAGCGGGTCGCAGAGCTGGTCATGGAAGACCCCCGTGTGACCGAGGCCGAGGTGGCCGTTCACAAGCCCGGAGCCCCGGTGCCGGTGGAGGTGGCCGACGTGGTGGTGACCGTGCGGAGGCCCCGGTGACCCGAGCGGTGGTGGCGCTCGGCTCCAATCTGGGCGAGCGCCGGTCCCACCTGGAACGGGCGATCGGCGCGCTGGCCGACCTCGGCGAGGTGCTGGCCGTGTCGTCTTTGTACGAGAGCGATCCGGTCGGTGGCCCCGACCAGCCCGGCTACCTGAACGCGGTGGCCGTCGTGGAGACCGATCTGAGCGCCGCCGACCTGCTGCCCCGCTTGCTCGCCATCGAGCAGCAGGCGGGGCGCCGCCGCAGCGTGCGCTGGGGCCCTCGCACTCTGGACCTCGACCTGATACTCCACGGGGACACCCAGCTGGCTTCGGAAGCCCTCCACGTTCCACATCCCCGCCTTGGAGAGCGCCGCTTCGTGTTGGAGCCGCTGGTGGAGGTCTGGCCCGAGGCGACGACCCCCGACGGAACCCGAGCTGCCGACCTGCTACCGGCCGTCGAGTCCCAGCGAGTTCGCCGGGTTGGGGAGTGGCGCCCCGGAGCGAGCCCGCGGCCAGGGCGGTGGGCGGGCGCCGGTTTCGCCGGCCGAGGCGGCTGGTGGGTGGTGGGCCAGGGCGCCCTGCTGGTAGCTGGCGCGGTGGCGCTGTTCGCCGGCAGCGGCACCTTGGCCGTGGGGGGCAGCTGGCACCTCTGGACGGGCCGGTTACTGGTCGCCGCGGGGGTGCTGCAGGGGGTGGCGGGCCTGCTGACCCTGGGTCCCAGCCTCACCCCGTACCCGGAGCCGGCGGCGGCAGGACGGTTGGTGGAGCGGGGCATCTACCGGCACGTTCGCCATCCCATATACGGGGGGATTGCGATGGGGCTGACGGGCGCCGCCCTCCACGCCGCCAGCGTTCCGGGTCTGCTGCTGGCCGGGGCCATTGGCGTGTTCTTCTGGGCCAAAGCCGGCTTCGAGGAGCGCCGCTTGATAGATCGCTATCCCACCTATCCGGCCTACCGGGAACGCACCCGGGCCCGCATCATCCCGTGGCTGCTCTGAGGCCTTGCTGCGAGCCCGGTTAGCCTGAGGGCAGTCCGGTACCCACCGTGGACCGGAACCGGGAGGCAGCCGTGGAGCGGATCATCGTCGCCGGACCCGGCCGGGCCGGAGGAGCGATGGCGCTCGCATTGGAGTCGGCGGGACATCGCATCGCCGGCGTGCTGGGACGGACGCCGGGGCGGGCGCTGGCCGTCGCCCGGGAGGTAGGTTCGCGCGTCTTGGAGTGGCCCGAGCCACTCCCGGCGGCGGATCTGCTCATCGTGGCGGTGAGCGACGACGCCATCGAGGAAGTGGCCGCCCGGCTGGCTCCGCTGGCGGGAGCGGTGGAGGCGGCGGTACACCTCTCGGGACTGCAACCGGTGGCCGCGTTGAACCCCCTGGCCGGCCAGGGTTTGCGCGTCGGCGCGTTCCACCCCCTGCAGACTCTGCCCAATCCCGAGGTAGGGGCCGCCTCGCTGTCGGGAGCGCACGTGGCGATCACCGCCGACGATGTCGAGCTGCGGGAGCGCTTGGAGGCGTTGGCCCGCTCCATCGGCGCCCAACCCTTCCTGCTCGATGACGCTCGCCGGGCCGTCTACCACGCTGCCGCAGCGGCTGCTTCCAACTTCGTGATCACCGCGCTGGCGATGGCGGAGAGCCTCTTCCACGCTGCCCGGGTCCCCTTTGCCGTGGCGCAACCGCTCGTGGAGCGGATCGTTCTCAACGCCTTCGTGTTGGGCCCTGAAGGAGCGCTCACCGGCCCCGTTGCCCGCGGCGACGCCGGCACCGTCCGAGCTCAGCTCGAGGCGGTCCGCGCGGCGGCCCCGCACCTGGAACCTGACTTCAGAGCGTTGTGCCGGGCCACGGCGAGGCTGGCGGGGACGGAGGCGCAGCTGGCGGAGCTGCTGGGATGAGGCTGGTGACTACCTTCGTCGAGGCCCGGCGGCAACGCCGCGGGGTAGTGGGCCTGGTGCCCACCATGGGTTTCTTCCACGAGGGGCATCTCTCGCTGATGAAAGCGGCGCGTGCAGACTGCGACACGGTGCTGGTGAGCCTCTTCGTCAACCCGCTCCAGTTCGGCGCCGGGGAGGACCTCGATCGCTATCCCCGCGACCTGGAGCGGGATCACGGGCTGGCCGTAGCGGCCGGGGTGGACGTGCTGTTCGCGCCCCCGCTGGAGGAGATGTATCCGCGCACCCCGGCCACATCGGTAACGGTTGCCGCCCTCTCCGCGGGTCTCTGCGGTCCGGCCCGTCCCGGCCATTTCAGCGGCGTGGCCACCGTGGTCGCCAAGCTCCTCGGTGGGCTCCAGCCGCAGCGCGCCTACTTCGGACGCAAGGACGCCCAGCAGCTGGCGGTGATCCGGCGCCTCGTCGCCGACCTCTCCCTACCGGTCGATGTAGTGGGCTGCCCCATCATCAGGGAGGAGGACGGGCTGGCCCTCTCCAGCCGCAATATCTACCTAGGCGGCGAGGGTCGAACCGCGGCGACGGTGCTGTGGCGAGCCCTGTCCGCGGCCGCCGCGGCGGTGGAGGGCGGGGAACGCCGAGGCGCAGTCCTGCAGAAGCTCGTAGCCACCCGAGTGGCACAGCAGGCGGAAGCCCGTCTGGAGTACGCAGAGCTGGTCGACGCCGAAGATGTGGAGCCGCTGGAACACCTCGATCGGGCCTCTTTCTTGGCCCTCGCCGCCCACGTCGACGGGGTGCGACTCATCGACAACGTTCACTTCTGGATGAACGAAGATGGGCGGGTGAAACCCGAGCTGGGCGTGCGCCTGGACGGCCCCAGCATTCTCTATGGGGAGCGGTGAAAATGCTGCTGGTCATCGATGTCGGCAACACCCACACCGGCCTCGGTCTCTTCGCCGACGCCGAGCTGGTGCGCCACTGGCGCATCTCCACGCTGCGAGAGCGCACCACCGACGAGTACCGGTTGCTGCTCGGTGGCTTTTTCGATACCGAGGGGCTGCATCCCCGCGGCGCCGCCATCGCCTCGGTGGTTCCTCCGGCGACCACGGCGCTGCGGCCGGCGGTGGAGAGCGTGGTCTCCGGGCCGGTGCTGGAGGTGAGCCCCGGCATCAAGACGGGCATGCCCATCCTCATCGACAATCCGCGCGAGGTCGGCGCCGACCGCGTTGTCAACTCGATCGCCGCCCAGGCATCGTACGGCGCGCCGGTGGTGGTGGTGGACTTCGGAACCGCCACCACCTTCGACGTGATCGGCGCCGAGGGCGAGTACCTGGGCGGCGTCATCGCCCCGGGGGTGGAAGTGTCCATGGATGCCCTCGTTGCGGCCACCGCCGCCCTGCGCCGTGTCGAGTTGCAGCCGCCGGCTTCGGTGGTGGGCAAGAGCACCGTGGAGGCGATCCAGAGCGGGCTGTTGTACGGGTACGCCGCACTCGTCGACGGCATCATGGAGCGCATCCGGGATGAGCTGGGCCAAGAGTCGGTGGCCACGGTGGGTACCGGGGGGCTGGCGGGCACGATCGTGCCCCTCACGCGCACCGTCTCCGTCGTGGACGACTTCCTCACCCTGACGGGCCTGCGTCTCGTCTACGAGCGCAATCACCCGCAGGCGGGATGAGCCTGCCGGTAAGGTGCTGCCGCCATGAGCGATGAGCCCAACGACGAACCGGCCCCGGGCCTGGGGGCGGCCGAAGACGACACTCCGCTCGCCGATCATCCGCTGACGGCTCGCCGGCTGGAGAAGCTGGCGGAGCTGAGAAGTGCCGGCACCGAGACGTATCCGGTGCGCTTCGAGCGCGACACGACCGCGGCCCAGCTCCAGGACACGTACGGTGATCTGCCACCGGGGGAGGAGACCGGCCGTCGGGTGTCGGTCGCCGGGCGGCTGCTCAACACCCGCAGCTTCGGCAAGCTGCTGTTCGGCGTGCTCCAGGACGGGTCGGGGCAGGTACAGCTCTTCGTGGACCGCCGTGTATTGGGCGAGGAGCAATTCGCGATCTTCGGTGAATTCGATGCCGGGGACTGGGTGGGCGCGCGCGGAGAGGTCATCACCACCCGCAAGGGCGAGCTGAGCGTACGGGTCGAGGAGGTCTCGCTGCTCGCCAAGTCCCTGCGGCCGCTGCCGGAGAAGTGGCACGGTCTCCAGGACCAGGAGCGCCGCTATCGCCAGCGTTACCTGGACCTGATCGTCAACGAGGAGGCACGTCGCGTTGCCGCCATCCGGGTGGCGGTGGTCAAGGCCTTGCGCACGGCCTTCGAGGCCCGCGGGTTCGTCGAGGTGGAGACCCCCATGTTGCAGGTACAGCCCGGCGGCGCGCTCGCCCGGCCCTTCACAACCCACCACAACGCGTTGGGCATCGACATGTACCTGCGTGTCGCCCCCGAGCTGTATCTGAAGCGACTGGTGGTGGGGGGTATGGAGCGGGTGTTCGAGGTCAATCGCAACTTCCGCAACGAGGGCGTGGACGCCACCCACAACCCCGAGTTCACCATGCTGGAGGCCTACCAGGCGTTCGCCGATTACACGGACATGATGGAGCTGGTGGAGGAGGTGACCGCCGCGGTGGTCGCCGAGGTGGCCGGTGCTACCGAGATCGTCTATCAGGGAGAGCCTCTCGACCTGACCGCGCCCTACCGCCGGGCGCCTCACCTGGACCTGGTGGTCGAGCACACCGGCGTCGAGTTCCGCTATGACCTCCCTCTGGAGGAGGTGCGGCGGCGAGCCGGTGACCTCGGCGTGGTGGCGCGTGCCGGTTGGGGGGTGGGCAAGATCATTGCCGAGGTCTTCGAGAAGTACGTCGAGCGGCGCCTGTGGGACCCCACGTTCGTCATCGACTACCCGAAGGAGATCTCTCCCCTGGCGCGTACCCATCGCGAGGATGCGAACCTGGCGGAGCGATTCGAGCTGATCGCGGCCGGGCGGGAGCTGGCCGTGGCTTTCTCCGAGCTCAACGATCCATTCGAGCAGCGGCGCCGTTTCGAGGAGCAGGCCCGAGCCAGAGCCGAGGGTGACGAAGAGGCCCACCCTATCGACGATGACTACGTGAGAGCGTTGGAGTACGGGCTGCCGCCGACCGGTGGGCTGGGCATCGGTGTCGACCGGGTGGTGATGATTCTCGCCGACCGGGCCAACATCCGCGACGTGCTCCTCTTCCCGCACCTCCGACCCGAGTAGGCACTCCGCGGCCCGGCCGGGGCCGGCCCCTCAACCGAGACCGCTTCGCGGCCGATAGGCACCTTCGAGCGCGCCAGGAGGTGCCGGTGGGCAAGCTGGCGGTGAAATGGCTGTTGGCCGCCTTGGTGGTGACGGCGCCCGCAGGCGGCGAGGGCACCATGACGTTCGACCCGTCGGGTGGGCCGGCAGGTGGCGCCGCGGTGGTGGAGGAGGCGGTGGACGCCTGGGAGCGGGCCTTCGCCGGGCGCCGCGAGTGCATCGAGCCGGCGTCGGTTGGCTTCGAGAGGATGTCGGGGCGTCGAGGCGAGTACCGCATCCTGGAGCGCCGGGTGGTGCTCAACCCCAATCGGGCGGTGGGGACGATGGGGTATACGGTGATCCACGAGCTGAGCCACCACGCCATGATCTCGTGTGAGCTGTGGCTCGATGAGGACTTCACCGCAGCGTTCTTCGCCGCGCAGGACATACCCAGCGACCGGGGTTGGTATGACTACTCGGCCGGGTGGGGGCAGGCTCCCGCGGAGCAGTTTGCCGAGGCCGCGGTCGTGGTCGTCCAGGGCTGGAGCAACGGGTCGGCCCCGGTGACCACCGCAGGTGTCGGCGTGGTGCGGGCATGGCTGGAGGGTCCCGCGCTGTCACCCCCGGCAGCCGTGATCGTGACCCAGCAGCGGGCGGCCGCGCGACGCGAGCTCGTGGTGGGGCGGGGCGGGGTGCCGCGACTGAGCGGGCGTTTCGCCACGGGCACTCCCCGCGGCTCAGGTGCCTAGAACTCGGCGGCTTCGAAGCCGGAGGTTCCGCCGCCAACGCGGGGAGAGCGCCGCGATGAGGTTGGGGAAGGCATGATCGATGACGGTGCCAGTAGCCGGCTCAGCTACACGCCATCGTCCGTCCGGGTCACACCACCGAGCTCGTTTGCTCCTCTGGGGCGAACCCGCGGCGAGGCATCTTGCCCCAGCCCTTCACGCCCCGTAGCGAGGAGACCAGTCCCTTCACCCGCCAGAAGGTGGACAGCTGCCGATACCCCAAGTTCTCCAGGATCGCCAGCAACATGAGGTGCATCAAGTCCTTGGAGCTGGTGTAGCGGCGAAAGGACATCTCCTCGAGTGCCACCGCCGCCACCGAGATCGCCATGCCCAGGAACAGGGCAAGCGCCAGGAACGACATCACGTACCACCCTGAGGCGAGCCCCAGCACGATCGACAGCGCGAAGGCGAAGTAGCCGGCGAGCTCCACGATCGGGCCCAGCATCTCGAAGATGAAGTAGTAGACGAATCCGATCATGCCCGGGGAGCCGTAGCGAGGATTGGCCAGCATGCGCCGGTGCCGGAGCAGTACCTCGGTGAGCCCGCGCTGCCAGCGGTCGCGCTGACGCTGCAGCGTCGCCAGCGTTTCAGGGCACTCGGTCCAGGCGACGGGGTCGGGGATGTAGCTGATCTGGTAGGGCCGGCGCTGCTCCCGTAGGAAACGGTGCAGCCGCACGACGAGCTCCATGTCCTCGCCGACCGTGTCGGTGGCGAAACCGCCCGCCTCGGCCACGGTGGAGCGGCGAAACACCCCGAACGCACCCGAGATGATCAAGGTGGACTTGATGGCGTTCCAGCCCAGACGGGACGCCAGGAAGGCCCGCAGGTACTCGATCACCTGGAAGCGGGCGAGCATGCTGCGCGGTAGCCGGACCTCCTCCACGATCCCCGCCCTGACCCGGCAGTCGTTGACGATGCGAATGATGCCCCCGACGGCCGCCGTCGAGGCGTCTTCGAGGAAGGGCCGCACGATCCGCATCAGCGCCTCCGGCTCGAGGAGCGTGTCGGCATCCATGGCGCAGAACAGGGGGGTTCGGCAGTAGTTCAGCCCGGCGTTGAGGGCGTCGGCCTTGCCCCCGTTCGCCTTGTTGAGCACCCACAGGTTGGAGTGGCGGCGGCTGCGGTACAGACCGCGCACCTCGGCGGTGGGCACCGGGCTGGTGGGAATGCGGTCGCTTCGCTCCAGCTCGAAGCCGTCGATGAGGCGCTGCAGCGTGTCGTCGGTGGAGCCGTCGTTGACGATGAGGATCTCATAATCGGGATATTGCAGAGTGAGCAGCGATCGGGAGGCCTCGACGATGGTGGGCCCTTCGTTGTAGGCGGGGACGATCAGCGAGATAGGCAATGTCCCCGCCGAGTTGATGAGGTCGGCCATGTCAAGCGACGCCAGCCGGTTCACGTAGCGCCGCAGGTGATGGAACGCCATGAAGCTCATGCCCAGGTAGACGGAGTTGAGGGCGACGAAGTAGGCCAGTACCAGACGGTTGAACGCCCAGAGGGCGTCGATCAACAGGTCGAGGATCATCGGGCTGCCTCCGCGAGCACCTCCCGGGCCAGCTTCGCCCGGGGGTGGGGGGCGTAGGCGAGTTCTTGGAGGAATTCGAGGCGGCCGGAGTCGGCGAGGGCGCGTCCCGCGTGGAGCGCGACCCACGGGGACGGGTCATGGACAGCCTTCTCCAGCAGCGGGGTGTCCTCCCCTCTGCTCAGCCGTCCTAGTGCGCTGGCGGCGTGCGCCCGCAACACGAAATCAGGGCTGGCGAGGATGGCGCGCACCGCTGCCAGGTGGGCTGGACGTCCCACCGCCTCCAGCAGCCGTAGCGCCGCGGCTCGCAGCTCCCGGTCCCGCTCCGTGTTGAGCATTGCGGCGGCGGCGTCCGCTGCTGCCGGGTCGCCCAGCAGGCGCAGCGCGTCGGCCGCCACGGCTCTCACCCTCGGGTCGCCCTCGGGATCCCCGAGGAACCGGCGCAGCGATGGAGCCACCTGGATTCCGACCGACGCCAGCATGGACGCCAGGAAGTTCGGGTTCCACAACTCGAACCGGTGCAGGCTGCCCAGCACCGCGTCGATGTGTTCGGGATGGTCCTTCCTGGCCAGCGCGCGGGCAGCCACCATGGCCACCAGTGGTGAGGAGTCGTGGAGCGCGTCCAGGACGGTGGCCGCCTGCCCGTCGAGATCGAGGGCGCTGAGCAGCTGTACCGCTCGTGCCCGCCGCTCGGCAGTCCGGGAGCGCAGCTGGCTCTGCAGGTGCCCGAGAAACGGCCGGGCGATCTCCGTCACCGCGGCCCGGTCCTCTCCCGACAGCAGCCGGGCATATCGGAAGAGGAACTCGAGGAAGGCTCTCCCCTCGCCCCGTCGCACCGCGGCGATGATGTCGTCGACCGGCGCCGCTCCTGCCAGCACCTCGAGCAGCACCGGCTCCCACCGGGCGTGCAGGTCCGCGTCTCGGCGAGCTCGGCGCTCGTTGCCCACACGGAGCACCGCGACCACGATCACCAACGTGACGGAGACGACCAGCAGCACGGCCGTGGCGACGCTCACGAGGAGGAGGACGAGATCGGGGGGAATGGGCTGGGTCAAGCCGGTACCTCCCGGTCGCAACGCCGGGCATCGGCCGGCATCGGCGTCATGCCCGTTCCAGCAGCCGGTGGACCCGGACCGTGAGCTCAGCGGGCGAGAAGGGCTTGAGGATGTAGTCGTCTGCTCCCAGCTCGAAGCCGCGCACCACGTCGCGCTCTCCGCCCATGGCAGTGAGCAGGATGATGGGAGTCCCGGCGAACTGGGAGAGCTCGCGGAGTCGTCCCAGCAGCTCGAACCCGTCCATCCGGGGCATCTTGACGTCGAGGATCGCCAGCGCGATCCGCTGCCCGGTTGCCGCCGCCAGTGCGCTCTCCCCGTCGGGGTAGTGCACCACCTCGAAACCCTCCCGCTCCAGCCGGTGGATGATCAGCGAGGCGGTGAGACTGTCATCCTCGGCGAGGAGGATGCGCCGGCCGTCGCCTTCGCGCGGCGCCGACGCCAGCAGCACCCGGTCCCCGCCTTGCATGCGGGCCTGCTGCAGCAGGGTGGCGGTCTCGGCGACCGCCTCCCCGAGCGTCTCGCGATCCCCGCCGTCGACAATGGCCCCGGAGAACGTGACCAAGAGCGGGTTGCCGCCGTCCGGCGCCAGCGGGCGGGTGCGCAGCTCGAGCCGGGTTCTCTCCAGAGGCTCGTGAGCACCGGCCGCCGGGCGTCCGGGGAACAGCACGAGCAGCTCGGACTGGGACCATCGAGCGACGGTGGCGCGACCGCCGACCATCTCCCCGAGCACGGTCGCGGCGAGCCGCATGGCCTGGGAGGCGACGTGGGGATCGTCCGCGCCGTGACATTCCACCTCGAGCACCGCGACCGCTACCACGTTCGAGGCGCTACGGGCGGCTCGGAATGCTTCCGCGGCGGCCCCTTGCTGGGGCAGGCCGGTGACCGGATCGATACCGTCGTGGTGAGATTCGTGGGAGCTGCGCCGCAGCGCGGCGATCACCAAGGCGGCGACGCCGTCGGGATCGAAGGGCTTGTCGACATAGCCATCGGCACCCAGCGCCACGCATTCCGCCTTGGCGAGGGCGCTGTCGTTGCCGGACATCACGACGATCGGCACGTTGGCGGTGCCGGGCCGGGCGCGAAGCTGCATGAGCAAGGTCCTGCCGTCGCCGTCGGGGAGGAACAGGTCGAGGATGATCAGCGATACTTCCCGGGTGGCCAGCACCTGCTGCGCCTCGGCCACCGTTCCTGCGCTGGTCACGTGCCGGTGGGGCGCCTCGAGCTTCAGCTCCAGCAGGCGCCTGATGAGCGGGTCGTCGTCGATCACGAGGACCAGTGCCTCTGGCTCGCCGTGCACGATGGCGTGGAGCACCATCAGCAGTTCCCCGAGGCGGGCGAGCAGCTCGTCGGGCGGCGCGTTCTCCACGGCGGCTGCCTTTTCGGTGACCTCGGGGAACCCATAGCTGGCTCCCGAGCCCTTGAGGGAATGGGCCACGCGGCGAATGGTGTCCTCGGATTCCGGGACCTGGATCGAGTCGCGAGCCATCTCCAGCACCTCGATCTGGGCACCGACGCCTTCACGGAAGATGTCCTTCAGCTCGCTCATGCACACCATCCACGAGCATGGCGGCGCCGACCCGGGCCGCCTCGGAGGCGACCTGCAGGCCGTCGCGTAGCGGGGTCCGGCAGTGGCGACACGCCGCACCGCGCCCTTATAGGGTCGGCGAGAGCGGGCCCCCCCTTTACCGCTTGACGCGTCGGGTCAGGTGCGGGCCTCTTCCACCCGGTCGATGAGGTAGGTGCCGATGCTGCCCAGCACTGTGCGTGGCGCTCCGTCGGGTATGACCGAGATGGCTTTCTCGGCGGCGCGCACCCGCTCTGCCGCCTCATCGAGGGCGACGTCGACGAATCCCCCGGCACGCACGAGCCGTATCACCTCGGCCACGGTCCGCGGTGGATAGGGCCGCTCGGCACCGAGGAGCCCGCGTAGGCGGTCGGCATCCTCCCCGCGCAGAGCGTGCAGCACGGGAAGGGTGAACACCCCTTCGACGATGTCTGAGCCGGTGGGTTTCCCCAGCAGGTCCTCCGTGCCCACCAGGTCGAGGGCGTCATCGGTGATCTGAAAGACGATGCCCAGCTCCCAAGCCCAGGTGCTGATCGCCTCGACGGTCTCGGCCGGAGCGTCGGCGGACATCGCCCCGAGGCGCGCCGAGGTACGGATGAGGCTCGCGGTCTTTCCGCCTATCACGCGGTAGTAATCCTCCGGCCCGTGCTGGACGGATCCCACGAGCTGCAGCTCCAGCGTTTGGCCTTCGACCAGCTCGGCGTAGGTGCGGGCGAGGAGTCTCACCGCTTCCTGGCCCAGAGTGGCCGCGGCCACCTCGGAGGCTCGTGCCATGAGGAAGTCGCCGGCGAGGATGGCGACGGTGTTGTTCCAGTTGGCGTTGACCGATACGGTGCCGCGGCGGCTGATCGCCTCGTCGATAACGTCGTCGTGGTAGAGGCTCCCGAGGTGGATCAGCTCCACGGCCACCCCCGCCTCCACGCGCCGCCCGTCGTCGCTGGGACCCAACTCGGCGGCGATCTGTGTCAGCAACGGACGAAAGCGCTTGCCGCCGGCGGAGAGCAGATGCTGGGCGATACGAGTGAGGAAGGGATCGTCGGAGCGCGACGCCTCGAAGAGGCGGGCTTCCACTCGCTCCAGGCGCTCCCACACCCCGGGCAAGGGCACCAGATCGGTGAGCGCCGGCGTCTTCATGACACGGCAATCCTTCCTCGCAGGCCGTGCATGGTAGTGGCGGCACGCCAATCGCCGGGATGAACGCCACCGGCCCCGGCGTTGACAGAGGTGGGACTAAACCTCACGGGGGAATCGTCCGAAGTGCTCATGGAGACCGTTTCCGGACAAAGTGGCGTAACACTGCCCGGGGCTATACTCAGCCCAGGTCCCCGCGCCAGGGCTTCAGAGGCGAGAATGAGTGGAGGAGGAGGCACCGGCCTTGTTTGAGCGGTTCACCGACCGGGCTCGCAGAGTCGTTGTTCTGGCCCAGGAAGAGGCGCGCCTGCTGAATCACAGCTACATCGGCACCGAGCACATTCTGCTCGGCCTCATCCACGAAGGCGAAGGAGTGGCCGCACGAGCCCTGGAGGGACTGGGCATCAACCTCGACTCGGTGCGCCAGCAGGTCGTGGAGATGATCGGCCAAGGCCAGCAGGCCCCCAGTGGACACATCCCGTTCACCCCGCGCGCCAAGAAGGTACTCGAGCTGTCGCTACGCGAGGCGCTCCAGCTGGGACACAACTACATCGGCACCGAGCACATCCTCCTCGGGTTGATCCGCGAGGGCGAGGGTGTGGCCGCCCAGGTGCTGCAGAAGCTGGGCGCGGACCTCCCCAAAGTGCGTCAGACCGTCATCCAGCTGCTCTCCGGGGTGCAAGGCGAGGAGCAGACTCCGGCGGGAGCGGCGCGAGAGAGCGCCCCCGCCGGCTCCACCGTGCTGGACCAGTTCGGGCGCAACCTGACCCAGATGGCGCGGGAGCGGAAGCTGGATCCGGTCATCGGCCGGCTTCGGGAGATCGAGCGGGTGATGCAGATCCTCTCCCGGCGCACCAAGAACAACCCGGTGTTGATAGGTGAGCCCGGAGTCGGCAAGACGGCCATCGTCGAGGGGCTGGCACAGCGCATCGTGGTCGGTGAGGTGCCCGAGACGCTGCAGAACAAGCAGCTCTACACCCTCGACCTCGGGGCACTGGTCGCAGGTTCGCGCTACCGGGGCGACTTCGAAGAGCGACTGAAGAAGGTGCTCAAGGAGATCCGTACTCGGGGCGACATCATCCTCTTCATCGACGAGATCCACACCCTGGTGGGGGCCGGCGCCGCCGAGGGCGCCATCGACGCGGCCAGCATCCTCAAGCCGATGCTCGCCCGGGGTGAGCTTCAGACGATCGGTGCGACCACGCTCGAGGAGTACCGGAAGTACCTGGAGAAGGACTCCGCCCTGGAGCGCCGCTTCCAGCCGGTGCAGGTCGACGAGCCCGACGTATCCGAGACCATCCAGATCCTGCAGGGGCTGCGCGACCGCTACGAGGCCCACCATCGGGTCCGGTTCACCGAGCAGGCACTGGTGAGCGCCGCCAATCTCGCCGACCGGTACATCTCCGACCGCCACCTGCCCGACAAGGCCATCGACCTCATCGACGAGGCCGGCAGCCGTATGCGGATCCACCGCAAGACCAGCCTCCCCGAGTTCGAGGAGATCGACGAGGAGCTGGCCAGCGTGCGCGCCGAGAAGGTCGAAGCGGTGCAGACGCAGCAGTTCGAGCGAGCTGCGCAGATGCGCGACCGGGAGCGGACCCTGCTCGCCGAACGCTCCCAGCAGGAGCGGGCCGCCAGCGAGGCCGGCGTGGAGGCCGGCTGGGTGATCGATGAAGAGGAGATCGCCGAGGTGCTGGCGCAATGGACCGGCATACCGGTACATCGTCTCACCGAGGAGGAGACCGCCCGCCTGGTGCGCATGGAGGATGAGCTCCACAAACGGATCATCGGACAGCACGACGCCATCGTGGCGGTGAGCCGGGCCATCCGGCGGACCCGGGCGGGTCTCAAGGATCCCAAGCGGCCCGCCGGATCGTTCATCTTCCTCGGCCCTTCCGGAGTGGGGAAGACGGAGACCGCCAAGGCCCTCGCCGAGTTCCTCTTCGGCGACGAGGACGCGCTCATCCAGCTCGACATGTCCGAGTACATGGAGAAGCACACCGTGAGCAGGCTGGTGGGCTCGCCGCCGGGCTATGTGGGGTACGACGAGGGGGGCCAGCTGACCGAGGCGGTGCGACGCAAGCCCTTCTCCGTGGTGCTGTTCGACGAGATCGAGAAGGCCCACCCCGACGTCTTCAACACCCTGCTGCAGATCCTCGAGGACGGGCGACTCACCGATGCCCAGGGCCACACGGTCGACTTCAAGAACACCGTGATCATCATGACCTCCAACCTGGGGACGCGGGACCTGCACAAGAAGGCGGTTGGCTTCGTCGCCGACGATGAGGTCGCCAGCTACGAGAAGATGAAGGAGAAGGTCACCGACCAGCTCAAGCAGCACTTCCGCCCCGAGTTCCTCAACCGGATCGACGAGGTCATCGTCTTCCACGAGCTCACCAAGGACGAGGTCAAGGACATCGTCGACCTCATGCTGGTCAGGGTGCGGCAGCAGCTCACCTCGCAGGGGCTGGATCTCGCCCTCTCTGACGCTGCCAAGGGCTTCCTGGCCACCAAGGGCTACGACCCCGAGCTGGGGGCTCGTCCGCTGCGGCGCGCCATTCAGCGTCTGCTGGAGGACCCGCTCTCGGAGAAGGTCCTGCTCGGGGAGTTCAAGGCCGGCTCCACCGTGGTCACCGACGTCGACGAGGAGACCGAAGAGCTCACCTTCGAAGCGGTCGAGGCTCCCGACCAGCCTCCCGTGGAGATGGCGGAGTCTCAGGAGAGCTGAGCACCCCACGGCGACCGCGATCCGCTTCACCCGCCGAGTGGAGTGCGCGCGTCCTCGTCAGCCGCTCGCCGCTGCGCTGCGAGCGCAGCGAAAGCCCACCCGATAATCGGCAGTCGCGGAGTGGGAGCTGCCCCGGAAGGTAGTGGTGGCCCGCTCCGGCGGTGACCGCCACGAACCGCCCCGCAGCACGTGTCCGGTGACGGTCGAAGGTCCCGGCGGGTTGTGCGCCGGTGCCGCGCCGTAGTAGCCGGGGTCGTAGTAGTCGGCCACCCATTCCGCCACGTTGCCGGCCATGTCGAGCAGCCCGTAAGGGCTGGCTCCTGCCGGGTAGCTGCCGACGGCCACCGGCGCCGCCGCGCCGCCGTCCGCCGTGTTGGCGTTGTCCGGGTCCCAGAGGTTCCCCCACGGCCAGGAGGGGCCGTCGCCGCCGCGGGCCGCCTTTTCCCACTCCGCCTCGGAGGGCAGCCGCTTGCCCGCCCATGTGCAGTAGGCGGCGGCTGACCGCCACGGGATCCCCGCGGCAGGATGCATCCCCTCGCCCGGTGGGTACTCACCTCCCGGCCAGGTGGGAGGAGCCGGATGGCCGGTAGCTCGTACGAAGCGCCAGTACTGCACGTTGGTGACCTCGTGGCGGTCGATCCGAAAGGTGTCGAGGTACACGGAACGGGCCGGAGTCTGGTCGCGAACCTCGTCTCCACCGCGGAGGAAGCTGCCGGCGGCAACCGGCACCATGTCCTCGTCGAGCTCTGCTGCCACCTGCTCTCGCGCCGGCAGCCCCGCAGGAGGTGAGAGCACGTAGGCCTCCGCAGAGACGCCGCCCTGGGCGGTGAGGCGCAGCCGCACCACGCGACCCCCGGGAGCACCGGCCCACACCGATCCGTCGCCGGCGGCGAGCAGCGCGGTAACCCGGTCGGGTGCTGCGGCAACGACGGCTGGCCGGCTCGCCGCGGCCCCGGCTCCGGGAGCGAAGTGCAGGATCCCCCCGCCATCGGTCGCGGCCCAGACGTGGCCGGCGCCGTCCTCCACCAGCGCGGTGACCGCGGCACCCTGGGCGTATACCTGCCAGCGCCCGTCGCTACCCAGCCGGGCCACCTCCCCGCTGAAGGTACCCACCCACAGCTCACCGGCCGTGGTCACCAGGAGTGAGCGCAGCCGGTCGTCGGAGAAGGGGCCGGCCGCGGTCCGCCAGCCGGCAGCGGGGTGGAACCGGCTCAGCCCTCCGTTGGTGGCCACCCACACCGTGCCGCCGGCAGCAGCGAGTCCCCACACGTGGTCGTCCCAGAGGGACCCGGTGGACACGTCGTGTAGCTCCCAGCGCCCTTGGTGGTAGTCGAAGCGGGCGGCCCCCGCCGCAGTCGTTCCCAGCCACAACGCGGCCGTGCCGAGGGGAAGCAGCCGCCACGGCGTGGGAGTGGTGGGGCTCACCACGGGCAGCCGGTCGTGGAGGGACCAGGCCTCCCAGTCGGCACCGTCGAAACGCGCCACCGCGCCGGCGCCGGTGCGGGGATCGCCTGCCGCGGCCCACACCACGCCGTCGGCGGCGTCGGCCACGGCCAGCACGTGGCCGGCGAACGGCTCGGGGACGGCGCCGGTGACCTCGCGCCACCGCCCGTCGAAGCGGTAGAGGCCGTGGTGAGACCCCACCCACACGGTTCCCGAGGGGTGCACGAGGATGTCGTTGATGCAGCCCCACCCCCTGCCGCCGGGCGCTCGCTGGGGTTCCCACCGCCGGTCCCGGTAGCGCAGCAGTCTTCCGTCGGCGGTGCCGGCCCAGATGGCTCCCTCGCCGCCCTCCGCCAGGATGGTCACCCGCAGGTCCTCCGGTGAGAGTGGCGGTTGCAGCGCCGGCGCACGACAGCCTGGCGACACCAGCAGCGCCAGCAGCGTCACCAGCAGTGCTGGAAGTACCGGGCCCTTGCGGAGCCGGGTCTCCGGCATGCTCCACCGGCTCTCTACACTTCCTGTTCCATCTTGCCACGGAGAGAGAGGGACCGTGCGCAGGCGATTCGGGAACAACTTCGGCCCCCGCAGGGAGCCGTAGTGAGCCGGGCGTTGCGAGCCTTCACGGTGGTGGCCTCCGCCTACATCGCTGCCCAGATGCTGGCCGACGTCTCCAGCCTGCGCATCATCTCGGTGGCGGGTTATGCGGTGGACGCCGGCACCATCGTCTACCCGTTCACGTTCACACTGCGGGACCTGGTGCACAAGATCGCCGGGAAGGCGGTGGCGCGCACCCTCATCGTGGCGGCGGCGGTCATCAATCTGGGCATGGCGGGGCTCTTTTGGCTGGTAGCGCGCCTTCCCGCAGATCCCACCACCGGTCCTCAGCTCGAATTCGGGACCGTGCTCGCCCCGGTGTGGCGCATCGTGATGGCCTCCATCGTTGCCGAGGTGGTGGCCGAGCTGATCGACACCGAGGTTTACCAGGCGTGGGTAGACCGGCTGGGGCGGCGCCGGCAGTGGGGCCGGGTGCTGGTTTCCAACGCGGTGGCGGTGCCGGTCGACTCGGGGCTGTTCGTGCTCATCGCCTTCGCCGGTGTGCTGGCCGGCGGTGTGATCATGGAGATCTTCTGGGTGAACGTGGCCTTCAAGGGACTGGTCACCTTGGTGTCGATTCCCTGGATCTACCTGGTACGGCCGGCTCCCCTCCCCGTTCCCGAACCCGGTGGCGCCGGCTGAGCACGCCTGGTCGCCCGGCGCAGGATGTGCGCCCCGCCGCCGGGCACTACAATTCGCCTGGATGGGAATTCCATCCCAGAGCCTGCAATAGGAGGGGGAATCTTGAAGATCCGTAGCAAAGCGATCCTCTTCCTCGTCGTGCTGTCGCTGGTAGCAGCAGCATGCGGGGAGGAAGAGGCCGAAGCCGAATTCCTCGCTTGTCAGGTGACCGACGTCGGCGGTATCGACGACAAGTCGTTCAACGAGACGGCCTGGAAGGGCTTCCAAGACGCGAAGGCCGAGTTCGGAATCGATAGCAAGTTCCTCGAGTCGCAGCAGGAGACCGACTACGCGCCCAACATCAACTCGCTGCTGGAGGAGGGTTGCGACATCATCGTGACCGTGGGCTTCCTGCTCGGCGACGCCACTCAGACGGCTGCCGAGGCCAACCCGGACGTGCCGTTCGCCATCGTCGACTTCGCCTACGATCCGACGATCGACAACGTGCTGGGCATGGTCTACAACACCGCCGAGGCGGCCTTCCTGGCCGGCTATGCCGCGGCGGGGGTGACGAAGACCGGCACGGTCGGCACCTTTGGCGGCATCAACATCGGCGGCCCGGTGACCGACTTCATGGACGGGTTCGTGTGGGGCGTGCGCTACTACAACCAGCAGAAGGGCACCAACGTAGAGGTGCTCGGCTGGGACCCGGAAGCCAAGGACGGGATCTTCGTCGGCAACTTCGAGAGCAAGGACGACGGTCGTACCACTGGCCAGAGCCTGGCCGACGAGGGCGCCGACATCATCTTGCCCGTGGCCGGCCCGGTGGGGCAGGGAACCGCCGCTCTCGCCCAGGAGCGGGGCGACGTGCTGGTGATCGGGGTCGACAGCGACTGGTACGAGTCGGTTCCCCAGTACCGGGACGTCTATCTCACCTCGGTGCAGAAGAACATGGACGTGTCGGTGTTCGACGCCATCCAAGCGGTGCGGGACGGCACCTTCGCCGGCGGCCTGTCGGTGGGCACGCTGGAGAACGGTGGCGTGGGGCTGGCGCCCTTCCACGACCTGGACGCTGAGGTGCCCCAGGAGCTGAAGGACGAGCTCGACGACATCAAGCAGCAGATCATCGACGAGACGCTGAACATCCAGATCGCTCCTTAGCCGGAGCGCAGTTACCGCCGGAGAGCCCCCTCGTCGCAGGGGGCTCTCGGCACGCCGGTCGGTTAGGCTGCCCCGTGCAGCGCAGTAGGAGGGACCGGGTGGAGCTCGAGCTACGCGGGATCACCAAGCGGTTTCCCGGCGTGCTCGCCAACGACGACATCGACCTCACGGTGCGCTCCGGGGAGATTCTCGCCATGTTGGGCGAGAACGGAGCCGGCAAGACCACGCTGATGAACATCCTTTACGGCCTCTACACCGCCGACGAGGGTGAGGTTCTCGTCGACGGGGAGGTGCGGCACTTCCAATCGCCGGCCGACGCCATCGGCGCCGGCATCGGCATGGTGCATCAGCACTTCATGCTGGTGCCGGTGTTCACCGTTGCCGAGAACGTCGTCCTGGGGGTTGAACCCGCCGGCCGTGGCGGTGTCATCGACATGAAGCGGGCCCGCCAGGAGGTGCGCGAGATCTCGAGCCGGTACGGGCTCGAGGTCGATCCAGATGCGGTGATCGAGGACCTTCCCGTGGGCACCCAGCAGCGGGTGGAGATCATCAAGGTGCTGTTTCGTGAAGCGGAGGTGATCGTCTTCGACGAGCCCACCGCGGTGCTCACCCCGCAGGAGGTGGTGGAGTTCTTCGGCATCGTTCGCTCGCTGAAGGAGGCCGGTAAGGGCATCATCTTCATCACCCACAAGCTGAAGGAGGTGCTGGAGATCGCCGACCGCATCGCGGTGCTGCGCCGGGGCCGGGTGGTTGGCGACGTGGTGCCGGGGGAGGTCTCCGAGGCGGAGCTTGCCCAGATGATGGTGGGCCGTCCCGTGGAGCTGGTGGTGTCGAAGACCGAGGGGGAGCCGGGGGAGCCGGTGCTGGAGGTCGAGGACCTGACGGTGCTGGACGATCGCAACCACCCGGTCGTTGCGGGAGTGAGCTTCACCGTCCACGCCGGGGAGATCGTGGGCATCGCCGGCGTGCAGGGGAACGGGCAGACCGAGCTGGTGGAAGCACTGACCGGGCTTCGGCCGGCACTTGCCGGCACGGTACGGTTGCTCGGAGAAGACATCACCCACGCCTCGCCGCGGCGGGTGCACGACCGCAGCGTGGCTCACGTGCCCGAGGACCGGCAGCGCTCCGGCCTGGTCCTTCCCTTCACCGTCGCCGAGAATCTGGTGCTGGACTCCTACTACCTCGAGCCCTTCTCTCGCGGCCTGAGGATGAACTGGGACGCCACCCGGGACGTCGCCCGCCGCCTGGTGGAGGAATACGACGTCCGCACCCCTTCGATCGAGGTGGAGGTGGCTGACTTGTCCGGCGGCAACCAGCAGAAGGTGATCGTGGCCCGGGAGTTCTCCCGGGACGTGCGGTTGGTGATCGCCTCCCAGCCCACGCGGGGTCTCGACGTGGGATCCATCGAGTACATCCACGAGCGAATCGTCCAGGAGCGGGACGAAGGCTCGGCCATCCTCATCGTGTCCACCGAGCTCGACGAAGTGATGGCGCTCTCCGATCGTATCCTGGTCATCTTCCGCGGCGAGGTGGTGGCGGAGCGCCGGCCCCGGGAGACCGACCCCACCGAGCTGGGGCTGTTCATGGCAGGAGCTGCTGCCGGATGAGCGACCCCCCTCGCGAGAGCGTCGCTGCGGCCGAGGAGCCGGAAGGCGGACCCGCAGGTCCGCCGCCGAACCGGCTCCGAAGATTGTGGTCGGACCTGACCGGCGTCGGAGGCGACTGGCAGTCCCTCATCCTGGTGCCGGTCCTGGCCGTCGTCAGCGCCCTTTTGATCGGAGCGGTCATCATCGCGGTGTCGACCGTGGACCTGCTGCGCTTGTGGGGTGAGTCGCCGGGCCGGGCCCTCACCGAGACTTGGGACACCGTCTCCAGCGCCTACGTAGGGCTGTTCCAGGGTGCTTTCGGCTCGTTGCGAGGGCTCTCGGAGACGCTCGTGTCCGCCGCCCCGCTTATCCTCGCCGGGCTGGCGGTGGCGGTGGGCTTCCGTGCCGGCCTCTTCAACATCGGCGCCGAGGGGCAGATGCTCATCGGCGGCATGGCCGCCCTTACGGTCGGTTTCTCCTTCGAGGGGCTGCCGCTCGTGATCCACCTGCCGCTGGCACTGCTGGCCGGCTTCGTGGGGGGAGCAATCTGGGGTGGCTTCCCCGGTCTGCTGCGGGCCAAGACCGGAGCCCACGAGGTCATCACCACCATCATGATGAACTGGATCGCCATCCGCTTCGTCGACTACGCGTTGAAGACGAGCTTCATCCAGGCGCCGGGGCGCACCGATCCCATCTCGAAAGGCGTCGCGGAGTCGGCGCGACTACCGCTGTTGCTCGGTTCCCGCTACCGCGTGCACGTCGGCATCATCGTGGCGCTACTGGTGGCCTGGGCGGTCTACTGGCTGCTCTTCAGGTCGACCATCGGTTTCGAGTTCCGGGCGGTGGGGTACAACCCCGATGGAGCCCGTTACGCCGGGGTGAGCGTGACCCGGGCCTACATCCTGGTGATGGCCGTCGCCGGCGCCATGGCAGGCCTGGGGGGAGGCAACCAGGTCTTGGGAGTCCTCCACCGGGCCTCGCCCGGCTTCTCCGCCGGGATCGGGTTCGACGCCATCGCGCTTGCGTTGTTGGGTCGGTCCCATCCCCTCGGCGTGGTGCTGGCCGGGTTGCTGTTCGGCGCCCTCGAGGCCGGAGGCCTGCGCATGCAGGCGGCCAGCGACGTGGGCATCGACCTGATCGCGGTGATCCAGGCGCTCGTCATCGTGTTCATCGCCGCCCCGGCGTTGATTCGGGCGGTGTACCGGGTGAAGGCGGGGCCGGGCGCCGAACAACTGACCAGGGGGTGGGCGGCGTGACGGCGACCGCAGTGCCCGCGGCTGCGATCGCCCGCACTCCGGCCGAGATCCGGCGGGCTCGCATCTTGGGGGTGGTGTACCTGGCCATGGCGCTGTTCGTGCTGCTGGTGTTCGCCATCGGCACCGAGGGGGCGGCGCGGTTCCGCCTCACCCTCCCCAGGGATCGTTTCGAGAACTTCCCCGACCTGGTGCTGTCGGCGGGGGGCCTCGCCTACACGGTGGCGGCGGTGCTGGCCTTCCTGGGCGGTATGCAGCTCGCCCGGGGCTTCGGCAAGGCCACCAACATCGTGCTCGGCATCGGTCTGATGTTGTTCGTCTTCGCCTTCCTCGGGTGGGCGGCCGCCGGCAAGGAGTTCAGCCTGGTGGGGATGCTGCAGGTGTCGGTGATCAAGAGCACCCCCATCACCTTCGGCGCGCTCACCGGGGTGATGTGCGAACGAGTGGCGGTGATCAACATCGGCATCGAGGGAATGCTGCTCTCCGGCGCGTTCGTAGGAGCGCTGGTCGGGTCCACGCTCGGTCCGTGGGTGGGGATCCTGGCGGGGATGGCCACCGGTGGCGCGCTGGCGCTGGGCCTAGCGGTGCTGGCCATTCGCTACGGAGTCGACCAGATCATCGCCGGGGTGGTGATCAACATCTTCGCGCTGGGGCTCACCTCCTTTCTCACCTCCCAGATCCTGGTGCGCAATCCCGACCTCAACAACGTGCGCATCCTCCCTCCGTGGAAGATCCCGCTGCTGGGCGACATCCCCTTCCTGGGGCCGATTCTCTTCGACCACAACTTCTTCATCTACGCAATGTTCGTACTGGTGGCGGTGCTCAGCTTCGCGCTGTTCCGGACCCAATGGGGGCTGCGCTCCCGCGCGGTAGGGGAGCACCCCCGGGCGGCCGACACCGTGGGCGTCAACGTCTTCCGGCTCCGCTACCTGAACGTGACGCTGGGCGGCCTCATCGCCGGGCTGGGCGGCGCCTACTTCACCGTCGGCTCGGCGGGGTCTTTCGACGAGAACATGACCGCGGGGCGCGGTTTCATCGGCCTGGCGGCGATGATCTTCGGCCGCTGGCACCCCGTGGGTGCATTGGCGGCCGGCCTCGTCTTCGGCTTTGCCGACTCGCTGCAGGGAAAGCTGGGGATTCTGCAGACGCCGATCCCGGGGGAGTTCCTGCTGATGGCCCCCTACATCGTCACCATCATCGTCGTGGCCGGGTTGGTGGGGAGAGCCCGCCCGCCGGCCGCAGATGGCCAGCCCTACGTGAAGGAGTAGCGGACGACAGGCCCTCGGCAGAGATCAGCCTTCAGGGGTGGGACGTCCGTAGAACTCGATCTCGGCGATGGCGAGCTCGTCGAAGGCCGGCTCTCCGTTCCAATCCTGGCCGGCGTACGTGCTGAGGACCCGGAGGGTCACGGTGGTGGTGCGGAAGCTCACCACTCGGATCACCTGTGGCTCGGTGTCGTCGGCCAACGTGTGCAGCACGGGAACGTCCATGTCGTCGAAGTCGAGCCGCACTTCCTGCGCGCGGAAGTTGCGGGAGAACTTCTCCTCGTCGACGAGGTTCTTGAACAGGACCTCCTCGAACGCCACCGGGGTGACGAAGGTGAAGGTGATGGCGGCGTCGACCCCGCGCAACCCGGCGTCGTTCCAGGCTGCGGCGACGTCGCCGTCGATCAGGTTGCCGCAGGGGAACTGCCGGAGCTGAGTGGAGCACTGCACGTCGATGGGATCGATCTGTTGCAGGTCGCCCGGGGGCGCGGCAGCCGTAGTCGCGGTGGTCTGGGGGGCAGCGCCTCCGCCGTTCTCCTCCGGGCCCCGGAAGAGGTTGAAGATGATGGCTATCAGCACCACCGCTACCAGCACCGAGGCGATCACCATCAGCGCCCGAGCCCCGGCAGTCATCTGCACGATGGGCTGGGGTGCCACCGGCAGGGGCCCTTGGGCGAGGCGCGCCCCGCACTCCTCGCAGTGGCGGTTCTGCGCCGGGTTGTGCGCGCCGCAGCTGGGGCAGGCGACCGTAGCGCGGACGGCGGAGGTGATGGGCGCGTACTCTCCCTCTTCGTCACCGGGGCCGCCGGCGAGGGTGAACTCCTCGAAGCCCTCGTCGGCAAGGGGGTCCACCCACTGCCCGCAGTTGGGGCAGAACTGCTCGTCGGCGAAGACCGTTCCGCAGTTTGTGCACGTATGCCGGGTCAAGGATTGCCTCCTCAGGCCGGTATTGTGCCACGCGACCGCAATGTGGGCGATTAGGGCGACCGAGACCTGGACCGTCGGCGGAGTGGCGGGCGGGCTGTTGCTGCTCGTGGTACTCGCCGCGCTCACGGTGAGCACAGTGCGGCGTGTCATACGGCGCCGATAGCATCCTGGCCATGTACGCCTGCGCCACCTGCGGCTATCGCTCTCCGAAGTGGATGGGCTTCTGCCCGCAGTGCCGGGGCGCAGAGGCGCTGGTGGAGCAAGCCGCGGCCACCTCCCGGCGGGTGGCGGCGCCCAGCCCGCTGCCACTGCGATTGGTGGGAGAGACCGCGGTGGCGAGGCGCAGCACCGGATTGGAGGAAGTCGATCGGGTGCTGGGGGGTGGGCTGGTAGCGGGAGCGGCGGTGTTGGTGGGTGGCGAGCCGGGGGTCGGGAAGTCGACCCTCCTCCTGCAGATGGCAGGCTCGCTGGCCGCGCAAGGGTCAACGGTGCTGGTTGCGAGCGCCGAGGAGTCGGCCGAACAGGTCGGCCTGCGGGCACAGCGGCTGGGCCTGGACGCCGAAGGGGTCTACCTGCTCGCGGAAGACGACATCGACGCCATCCTGGCGGCCGCCGAGGAGTTGCACCCGCACCTCCTGGTCGTCGACTCGGTGCAGGCGATCGCCGCCGGCGAAGTGGACGGTTCGGCCGGGGGGGTAGCCCAGGTGCGGGAGTGTGCGGCCCGGGTGATTCGGTTCGCCAAGGAGCGGGGAACGGCGGCGGTGCTGGTGGGACACGTCACCAAGAATGGCGGTATCGCCGGCCCCAAGCTGTTGGAGCACATGGTGGACGTGGTGGCGTATTTGGAGGGCGAGGCCGATCGAGGGGTGCGGTTGCTCCGCAGTCTCAAGAA